>ERZ1370068.6532-contig-5509_pt1 | contig 45065 bp, 42 predicted proteins | sample MGYA00561227_ERZ1370068 | MGnify/ENA primary metagenome ERZ1370068 (study PRJEB38410, sample SAMEA6850437) | metagenome | study: Metagenomic assessment of the ecological functions of the soil: analysis of the soil microbiota associated with the... | reverse complement strand
TACGTAATATTAGGCATGGGGGCCTTCAGCTCCTGATCCAAAACAGAGAGATCTCGGCTCGTCGCCCGCCCTCACTCGGCGGCGACGCCCGATGAGGCTGGCCAGCACCTAGTCCTGCGCCTCCATCTTCGCTCTGATCAGTCGGCCAGAGCCATGAGCCGGGGTCCCGGGGCGCTCCTCCATCGCGCCCACCTTCCTGGAGCCATGGCGGAGCCTGGCGCCCTGGCAAGGGTGTTCTTGCGCGTGCCGGGCAGCGCGACTACTCTTCCCGCGGGGCACCGACCCTGCGCCGGGGACGGACTCCGCGGGCGGGCGCGCGGCCACCTGACAGCAGGGAGGAGCGACATGGCGGCACCCGGCGATTTCCTTGAGCCACTTCGGCATCCACGTGACCGACGGCGCGCGCATGGAGGATTTCTACACGCGCGTGCTCGGGCTGCTCGTGACGCGACCGCGGGGCGCTGCCCCACGGGCCGACCTCTCACCTTCCTCTCGCACGATCCCGACCAGCATCACCAGCTGGTCCTGGTGACAGGCCGGCCGCCGGGTGTCGACTACAACGTGGTGAACCAGATCTCCTTCAAGCGTCTCGACGCTGGCCGAGCTCAAGGCGTCATGCACGCGCGCCATGCGCGAGGACGGGGATCAAGGACTTCCGCATCGTCACCCACGGCAACGCCTGGTCGGTCTACTTCGCGGATCCCGAGGGCAACCGCGTCGAGCTGTTCGTCGACACGCCCTGGCACACGCCGCAGCCGTTCGCCGAGCCCTTCGACATCGAGGCCCCGGTCGAGGCCATCCTGGCCGAGACGGAGGCGACTCTGCCGGAACCGCCCCGGCTTCGTCTCGCGCGGCGGACTGGCGGCAGACGCAGGTGGAAAGGATGGGGGTGTAAGCGTGGCCACCAAGATCCTTCTCGGTCCCAAGCTGCCCGAGTCGATTCTCGACATCGCCCGGTCGCTGACGCCCGCCGGCTTCGAGCTGGCCGTCGCCGATCAGGGCACGCCCGAGTTCTACGAGGCCGGCGCGCGAACGCCGAGTACTACCTCGGCTCGCCCGCGCAGATGGGTGGCGAGTTCTTCCGCTCCGCGCCCAAGCTTGCGGCTGGTCCAGCTCACCAGCGCCGGCTACGACCGCGTCGACATCGAGGCGGCCCGCAAGGCCAAGGTGCCCGTGGCCAACAACGGCGGGGCCAACGCCATCGCGGTGTCCGAGCACACGATCATGCTCATGCTCGCCGTGCTCAAGCGGCTCGTCTGGCATCCACAACAACGTGGTGGCCGGCAAGTGGCTGGTGGGCGGCCCCGGCGAGTCGCCGGTCTACGAGCTGTTCGGGCGCACCTCTGGGCATCGTGGGCCTGGGCAACATCGGCAAGAAGGTCGCGCGGCGCGCCGGGGCCTTCGACATGAAGGTGCAGTACTACGACGTGCTTCGCCTCACCGAGGATCAGGAGGACGCCCTCGGCGTCCGCTTCGTGCTCTTCGAGGAGTTGCTGCGCACCTCGGACGTGGTGAGCCTGCACGTGCCCCTCAACGACTCGGACGCGCAAGATGATCGGGGCGCGCGAGCTCGGCCTGATGAAGCCGACCGCGACCCTCATCAACACCTGCCGGGGCCCGGTCATCGACGAGCAGGCGCTCCACGACGCGCTGGTGGCCGGGCGGATCGCGGGAGCCGGCCTCGACGTGATGGTCGAGGAGCCGCCGAAGCGCCAAGCACCCGCTCTTCTCGCTGCCCAACGTCGACCCTCACGCCGCACTCGGCCGGGCCCACCTGGGAGAACTGGAGAGCGCGGTTCCGCAACGGCTTCGACAACATCCAGCGCGTCGCCAACGGCGGCAGCCCCCGCTGGGTCATCCCCGAGCTCCGCGAGACTGGAGCGACTCGAACGGGCGCCACGCTCGTGGCGCCCGTCGGACGAGGCGCTCGAGTCCTCGGCACGGTCCGCGCGCGCGGGGAGGCTTGGAGGGCCAGGCCCTCCATTTCGAGGTCTGAGGGCCTGCCCCCTCCATTTAAGCACGGCGATTCCTTCGATCTCGACCAGGAAGTGCGGCTCGGCGAGACCTTGCACGACGACCAGCGTGTTGGCCGGGTAGGGTGGCGCGGGGAAGAACTCGTCGCGCGCGACGGCCACCAGCGGGCGATACGCCCAGTGGGTGATGTAGGTCGTGGTCTTCACGAGGTGGCGCAGGGTCGCCGCCGTAGTGCGCCGAGGATCAGCGACAGGTTCCGATAGCACTGGCGCGCCTGGGCGGCGGCGTCGCCCGACGCCGACCACGCCGCCTGCCGGGTCCGATGGCGAGCTGGCCGGCAATGTAGAGCGTCTGGCCGACCCGCGCCACGTGAGAGTAGTGCGCCTGGGCGACGTGCGCACGTCCGGCGGGTTGCTGCAGTTCCCGTTCCACGCGTGGGTCTCCTCTCGCCCGCCGGGCTGATCCCGTTCAGCCGATCAGCGCCGGCCTCGCTTCTGAGCAATCGCATGGGGCATCGTTTCCGACGTCATGCGTCGGCATGCGCGACGTCAAGTCAGGGTCGGTATCGCCCGGCTGGTCAGTACCTCGAGGCGCACCGCAGCCAGTGGCCACGCCGCCGTGCTAGCAGCTCGCCGGCGATCGCCGCGTCTCACGAAGGAGCCGTAGCATGAAGAGCAATGACCCGCGCTCCCGTCCAGCGGTGACCCGCCGAGCATTCCTCACCGCGTCGACGCTCGCGGCGGCCAGTGTCCTCGAGTCCGTGGATCGCGGCCCCGGACGAGCGGCCGCCTTCGACAAGCTCACCTTCGGGACGAACTGGAAGGCCGCAGGCCGAGCACGGCGGCTACTACCAGGCGGTCGCCGCGGGCATCTACAAGAAGTACGACCTCGACGTGACCATCCGGATGGGCGGCCCCCAGATCAACCACCCTCAGCTCCTGGCCTCCGGCGTCATCGACTTCAACATGGGCAGCAATTCCTTCAGCGCCCTGAACTACGTCAAGAGCGGCATCCCGATGGTGACGGTGGCGGCGCATCTTCCAGAAGGACCCGCAGGTCCTCATCGCCCATGCCGGCCAGGGCAACGACACCCTCGCCGCCCTGAAGGGCAAGCCCATCATGATCTCGCCGCCTGCGCGGGCCAGCTACTGGCAGTTCCTCCGGGTGAAGTACGGCTACTCGGACGACCAGATCCGGACCTACACGTTCAACATGGCGCCCTTCCTCGCCGACAAGAGCGCGATCCAGCAGGGGTACCTGACCAGCGAGCCCTACAAGCTCCAGAAGGCCGGGGCCAACATCGTGGTCATGCTGCTGGCCGATGGAGGCTACTCGAGCTACTCCGAACACGATCGAGACCTCCTGGAAGCTCGTGAACGAGAAGCCCGACCTCGTCCAGCGGTTCGTGAACGGCACCATCGAGGGCTGGTACAGCTACCTCTACGGTGACCCGGGCCGGCCAACGCCGTCATCAAGAAGAGACAATGCCGACATGAACGACGATCAGATCGCCTACAGCATGGCGGCCATGAAGAAGAATGGGCTCGTCGAGTCAGGCAGGCCGGAAGCTCGGCATCGGGGCGCATGAGCGACGCCCGCTGGAAGGACTTCCTCACCGTGATGGTGGAGGCGGGTGTCTACGCGCCCGACCTCGATCTCAAGCGCGCCTACAGCTCCGCAGTTCGTGAACAAGAAGTTCGGGATGTCAGCTGAAGACGGGCAAGTCGTGACGGTCCCCGCCGTCTCGAGGGCGTCGACTACCGTGATCGGGCGGCCGAGTGGCGGCTCGGCCGGTCTCGCTGCCCACGGATGGGGCGGGCGTCGCGCGCGCCGATCGTGCCGCATCCGGGACGTCGCCAAGACGTATTCCAACGGGCGTGGTGGCCCTGCAGGCCTGAGCCTCGACGTCGGCGAGGGAGAGTTCCTGAGCCTCCTCGGCCCTCCGGGCTGCAGGAAGAGCACGGTGCTGCGGCTCGTTGCCGGGCCTCGGCGATCTGTCGGGCAGGCGCCATCCAGATGGCAGGGCGTCGACGGGCGCGCCGGCATTCCCCAGCGCGATATCGGCTTCGTGTTCCAGGAGCCGACGCTTGATGCCAGTGGGCCACGGTGTCCGGGAACGTCCTCCTCCCGCTGAAGCTGCGCGGGACGCCACCTCGAGCAGGCGGCCGACCCGGGTGGAGGAGGCGATCGCCATGGTGGGGCTCCAGGGCTTCGAGCGGGCCTATCCGCGCGAGCTGTCGGGGGCATGAAGATGCGAGTCTCCATCGCCCGCGCCCTCGTCACGCGCCCCCGCGTGCTCCTGATGGACGAGCCCTTTGCCTCGCTGGACGAGATCACGCAGCTTCAAGCTCGACAACGATCTCCTCCAGCTCTGGAGCGGCCAGCGCTGGACGGTGGTGTTCGTGACGCACAGCGTGTACGAGTCCGTGTACCTGTCCACGCGCATCGCGGTGATGACGGCGCGTCCGGGGCGGGTGGCCGGTGAGATCGCCATCGACGCGCCCAGCCCGCGGGATGACGCGCTTCCGGACCTCAGCCCTCTACAACGAATACTGCCGGCGGGTGTCGGCGCGCCTGGCAGAAGCGATCAACTCCTGAGCGCGCGCCGGATCCTCCGCCTCGTCGTCATCGGCGTCGCGGGCCTGGTCCTCTGGGAACTGGTCGGTCCGGGCGAGCGGAATCCCCTACTACATCCTCCCGAGCCCGCTTCTCGTGTGTTCCAGACGCTCGTCCGTGACTGGGGCACGCTCTACCCGTCGCTCCTGGTGACCCTGGCCATCACCGGGCGGCGCTCCTCGTGGCCACCGTCGCCGGCGTGCTCATCGCGATCCTGTTCGCGCAGTCCCGGTGGGTGGAGATGAGCCTTTTCCCTACGCGGTGATCCTCCAGGTGACGCCGGTCGTGCGCCATCGCTCCGCTCATCATCATCTGGGTCAAGAACATCCCCATCGCGCTCCTGATCTGCGCCTGGATCGTGGCCTTCTTCCCGATCGTGTCCAACACCACCCTGGGACTCAACAGCACCGACCACAATCTCCTCAACCTGTTCCAGCTCTACGGGGCGACGCGCGCGCCAGACCCTCTGGCACCTCCGGCTGCCCAGCGCCATGCCGTACTTCCTGGGCGGCCTGCGCATCAGCGGCGGCCTGGCCCTGATCGGCGCGGTGGTGGCGGAGTTCGTGGCGGCGCACGGGCGGCTGCAGTCGGGCCTCGCCTACCGGATCCTCGAGTCCGGCTACACGCTGCAGATCCCCAGGATGTTCGCGGCCCTGCTCATGATCACGGGCACGGGCATCCTGATCTTCTCGCCTTGACCGGGCTCTCTCCGTGATTCTCAAGCAGTGGCACGAGGCGCCGTCCAGCGCGAGGGGGTGAGGGCCTGATCCCGGACTTCGTCGCCATTCCCGAGCGAGAGACGTATCGGCTGCTGCAACGCGACGCGTGCCGGTGGCGCTCCTCACCGCGCCGCCACCCGCGGCCGTGTCCGGCGACGGGCTCGCGCGTCGTCGACCTGGTCATCCGCGACGGGCGCATCGCTGCCGTCGACCGGCCGGCGGGCCTCGATGCGACGGACCGCGAGCGTCGAGGTGCGGAGATCCTGCCGCCGACGGCCTGGTGTGGCCATGCCCGATCGACGTCCACACGCACCTCGACAAGGCGCACAGCTGGGGCCGCGCGCCCAATCCCGACGGGACCTTCGCCGGGGCGATCCAGGCGGTGGCCGGCGGACCGCGGGCGCACTGGTCGGCGGAGGACGTGCGCCGGCGCATGGAGTTCGGCCTGGCATGCAGCTATGCGCACGGCACGAAGGCGGTGCGCACGCACCTGGATTCGTTCCGCCGCAGGCGGAGATCAGCTGGGCCGTGATGACCGAGGTGCGCCGGGCGTGGGCGGGCCGGATCGAGCTGCAGGCGGTGTCCCTCGTCAGCCTCGACACCTTCAGGGGCCCCGAGGGTGATGCGCTCGCCGATCGCGTGGCGGCCGGCGGCGGGATTCTCGGCGCGCGTCACCTACATGACGCCGGACATCGATGCCCTCCTCGACCGCGTGCTCGACCTGGCGACCGAGCGCGGTCTGGAGGTCGACTTCCACTGCGACGAGAGCGGCGACGTGGGCGCGCGCGCCCTGCCGCACATCGCGCGCGCCGTCCTCCGGCGGCGGTTCGCGCGACGCGTGGTCGTGCGGCCACTGCTGCAGCCTGGCCGTCCAGCCTCGCCGACGTCATCGCGGAGACCGCTCGATCTGGTGGTGGAGGCGGGCATCGCCGTGGTCGAGCCTGCCCATGTGCAACCTCTACCTTCAAGATCGGGTGCCGGGCCGCACGCCGCGCTGGCGGGGCGTCACGCTGCTGCACGAGATGAAGGCGCGCGGGATTCCCGTGGCCGTGGCCAGCGACAACTGCCGCGATGCCGTTCCACGGCTATCGGCGATCACGACATGCTCGAGGTCTTCCGCGAGGCCACTCGCATCCGCCCACCTGGACCGGCCGTACGGCGATTGGCCACGCGCCGTCACCACCACTCCGGCCGATCCTGATGGGCCTGGGCGACGCCGGGCGCATCGGTGTCGGCCAGCCCGCCGACCTCGTGCTCTTCAGGGGTCGCGACTTCAGCGAATTGCTGTCCCGGCCGCAGGCGGACCGGGTGATACTCCGGCGATGGCCGGCCCGTCGCGCCGCACCTTCCGGACTACCGCGAGCTCGACGACCTGGTCGGCGAGAGGAGCGACTGAAGGACAGGGCAGGGGGCGAGGGGTCAGCGCCTGTCGAACGGCGTGGACGTCGCCGGGCCCATGCCCCAGACCTGGATGATGGTCTCCTCGCCCTTGGCGCCGTCATAGTGGACCTTGCCGCCGTAGTGGATGACGTAGCTGCCGGCCGGGCACCGGCACCGTGGCCTCCGGGTCGAAGTTCTCGCCCGTGCCCACCCACCAGGTGCCGGACAGGACCGCGAAGAAGCGGTCGTTGGGATGGAAGTGCGGCCGGCTCATGTTGCCGGGCAGCCACTTGATGCGCACCACGTACGGGCCCGGCTTGCCGGGATCGCCGAACAACACGGCTTGCTCGTTCGTCCCCGCGGCGTTCCGGACCCACTTGATGTCGGCGGGGGTGGTGAAATCCACCGCGGTGCGATCCAGGTCGGCAGCGACTCGCGGGCAGCGCCACCATCATTCCGAGGACCGCCACACCGAACATCCACGGCGTACGTCTTCATGTGACCCTCCTGGATCTGCGCACCCGGTGACCGCCCGGCCGACCGCGACTGTGCTCGCCCCGCGCAGGGCGAAGACGTAACCCTCCGACCGCCGGCCTGTCAAAGCGCCCCACGACCCCGCAGGCCGCTGCTGGGGGCGGCTGACATCGCGATCGTCCACCAGTAGAAGAGGCTCACCGTGGCGCACATCCCTGCCGCTAGGTGCCTCGCGCACTTCGTGATCGGTCTCACGCTCGACGACGTGCCGATGCCGGTCGCGACACGGGCGACCTTGCTCGCGCTGGACACGCTCGGCAACGCGCCTCGCTGCGCCCGCGGGAGGATTTCGGCCGCGCCGTCTCGCCGTGGCCGAGCGCCTGGAGGACAGGCCGAGCAGCGCTCCTCGGGCCACGGGTCCGCGTGAGGCGCCGCCAGCGCCGTCCTGGCCAACGCGACGCTCGCCCACGGCCTCGACTTCGACGACACGCGCGAGGACGCCATCGTCCACACGGGCTGCGTCGCGGTCACCACGGCGCTGGCCGTCGGCGAGGCCGTCGGCGCCGCGGGCCGTGCCGTGCTGGAGGCGCTGATCGCCGGGGTCGAAGTGATGTGCCGCGTCGGCCTCGCGCGTTCCCGGCGCGCTTCACGCGCGCCACTTCCACCCCACCGCGGTCGCGCGGGAGCTTCGGCGCGCCGCCGCGGCCGCCGGCAAGCTGTACGGGCTCTCCGAGGATCAGCTCGTGCACGCCTTCGGGATCTGCGGCAGTCAGGCCAGCGGGATCATCGAGTATCTCGGCCGATGGCTCGTGGACGAAGCGGCTCCATCCGGGATGGGCGGCGCACGGCGGCGTGATCGCCGCGCGCCTGGCCCGCGCCGGCTTCACCGGACCCGAGAGCGTGCTCGAGGGCGAGCACGGCCTCTACGCGGCGTTCGCCGGCGGTCACGACGCCGCCGGCTCGGCCGCGCTGCATGGACAGCCTCGGTCGCGTGTGGGAGCTGGAGCAGCTCACGTTCAAGCCCTATCCGTGCGGCTCGATCGCTCAGCCGTACATGGACTGCGCATTCCGGCTGCGCGAGCAGCACCGGATCCGCCCGACGCGGTCGCGGCCATCCGGTGCCGCACGGCGGCCGGGCCCGTTCCCCGGCTCTGGGAGCCGCTGGCGGCCAAGCACGTGCCGCCCAACGGCTACGCGGCGAAGTTCAGCCTTCCGTACCTGATCGCGGTCGATCCTGGTCAGGGGGCGGGCCGGGCTCGCCGAGTTCGCGGACGACGCGGTCCGTGACCCAGAGGTGCTCGACGTGGCGCGGCGCGTGACCTACGAGCTGGATCCCGACGATCGACTATCCACGCCAGTTCGTCGGGGACGTCGAGATCACGCTGGCTGATGGCCGCGTCGCGCGCGAACGGCAGGACCGGCCGCGCGGCGGCCCCGATGCGCCGCTGACGCGCGCCGAGCTCGAGGCGAAGTTCCGCGGCAACGCCGCGCTGGCGCTGCCCGGCGAGCAAGTCGAGGACGTCATCGCCGGCGCGAGCAACCTTCTCGAGACCGCCCGCTCACGGCGGCTGCTCGCCGCGCTCAGAATGCCCGCGGCGTCGAGGGTCGACACGGGGCCCCGAGACGAAGCCTCCTAGCCATACGATGAGCTCACAGGAGACGACCGATGCCGCACCGTCGCGTCGCGCTGATCACCTCGATCATGGTCTGCACCGCTGGCCTCCTGCGCGATCGGGCGCTCGTTCGCCGCGCGCTCGGCCAGGACGCCGCGCTGGAGGCGGCCAAGAAGGAGGGCAAGGTCGTCTGGTACACCTCGCTGGTCGCTGCCCAGCGCCGAGAAGGTCGCCAAGCTCTTCGAGGCCGCGTATCCAGGGATCAAGGTCGAGGTCCATCGCACCGGCTCGCAGCGCATCCTGCAGCGGGTCATGCAGGAGCTGCAGGCCAACATCAAGAACGTGGACGTGATCCACACCTCCGACGCCGGCCACTTCGTGTTCCTCAAGGACAAGAAGCTCCTCGATGAAGTACACGCCCGGCCGGCGTCGACGGCTTCCCGCCGGCTTCAAGGACAAGGACGGCTACTCACTACGGCCTGCGCGCCACCGTGAACGTCATCGCCTACAACCCGAAGATCGTGCCCGCCGCCGAGGCGCCCAGGACGTGGAAGGACCTGCTCGATCCCAAGTGGAAGGGCAAGGAGGTGACGGCGCATCCCGGCTACAGCGGCGTCATCGCCACCCACGTGCTGCGCGCTGGTGCATCTCCACGGCTGGGACTACTTCAAGCAGCTCGCCCAGAACAAGCTCGATGCTCGTCCAGTCGGCGTGCCGATCCCGCGGCGTGGTCGCCTCGGGCGAGCGGCCGGTCGCGGTGAACGGCGGCGACTACACGCTTCTACCAGGCGATGAAGAAGGGCAATCCGGTGGAGATCGTCTATCCGAAGGAGGGCGTGCCGCTCGTGGTCTCGCCGAGCGCCATCACCAGCTTCGCCCCGCATCCGAACGCGGCCCGGCTCTTCACCGACTTCACCTTCAGCCGCGAGATCCAGCAGGTCATGGCCGACAGCGAGGGGCCTCTACACCGGGCACCCGGAGTGAAGTACCCCGCCGACAAGCCGAAGCTCGGCGAGCTCAAGCTCCTGCACGGTGGAGCCCGGAGGAGCTGGAGAAGCGCGACGAGGAGATCCGCAAGCGCTTCGTGGAGTTCTTCGGCGCGTAGAAGCGTGTCGGCAGTCGCGACGGTCCGGCCGAGCGAGTCCGAGCGCGTGGCACCGCGCGCATGGGAGGTTCGAGGGCCCGGGCCCTCCACCGACGACCGCTCGCTGCCCGTGTGGGTCGGCGCGGCGCTGCATTCTGGTGTTCCTGATGGCGCTGCCGCTCGGCTGGCTGGTCTGCGATCAGCGTCGAGCGGCGAGGGGGGCTGACGCTCGCGCACTATCGCGCGCGTCTTCAGCGATCCGGCCGCTGCAGGCGCGCTCTGGAACACGGTGGTGCTGGCGTTCTGGGTCGGGCTCGCGTCCATCGCGGTCGGGCGCGCCGCTGGCGTGGCTCACCGCGCGCACCGACCTGCCCGGGCAGGCGGCTCATCCGCGCGCTGGTGCTGGCCTCGTTCGTGACGCCGCCCTTCCTCGGGCGCCTTCGCCTGGGTGATGCTCGCCGGCCCCAACGCCGGGCTGCTCAACGCGCTGTGGCGCGCGCCTGACCGGCGCCGACGAGGCCGCTGCTCAACATCTTCAGCGATGCCGGGCTGGTCTTCGTGGTCACCATCTACACGTTCCCATACGTCTACATCATGATCGCCAACACGCTGGCCTGATCGCCTCGGATCTCGAGGAGGCGGCGGCGATCCTCGGCGGCGGCCGCCTCGTCGTCGCGCTCACCGTCACGCTGCCGCATGGTGGCCCCGGCCATCGTGAGCGGCTTCATCCTGGCCGTGCTGCAGGCCCTCGCGCTGTTCGGCTCGCCGGCGATCCTGCGCTCTGCCGGCGGGCTTCCACACCATCACCACGCAGATCTGGTCGTTCTTCCACTTCCCGCCCAAGGTCGGAGATGGCGGCGGCGCTTCTCGATCCCGCTGCTGCTGGCCACCGCGCTGCTGCTGCTCGTGCAGAAGCAGCTGCTCGGGCCGGCGCGGCTACGCGGCGATCGGCGGCAGGGGCGGGCAGCGGCGCACGATCCCGCTCGGCCGTCTGGCGCTACCCGCGCTGCTGGCGGCTGCCTGGCCGTGATGGCCTGCGCGATCTTCCTGCCCTACGGCATCGCTGCGCCAAGGCCGCCCTGTCGCGCGCCTGGGCCCAGCCGCTGACGCTGGGACAACCTCACGCTCGGCCAACTTCTCGTTCACGTTCTTCGAGTACAGCGCGACCCAGGGCGGCCATCGTCAACACGCTGGAGCTGGGCGTGATGACCGCGTGCGTGGGCGCCGGGCTCGTGGCGCTCCTCTCGTACATCGCCCAACCGGCGGCTGATCGTCGGGCCACCAGATCGTGGGCTTCCTGGCGCTGTCGCCGGTCGTGATCCCGGGCGTGGTGCTCGCGGTCGGCGCTCTTCGTCGCCTACACGCGGCCGCCGCTGGTGCTGTACGGGACGCTGTGGATCCTCTTCATCGCCTATCTCACCAAGGAGATGCCGGTCGGCTACGCGCAGTCCGACGCGACGTTCCGCGGCATCCCGCCGAGCTGGAGGACGCCGGGCGCATCCTGGGCGCCGGCCGCCTGCGCGTCCTCCGCGACGATCACCGCGCCGCTGGCGCGCAGCGGGATCATCGCCGCGTGGTGCTTCATCTTCATCGGCGTCATCCGCGAGCTGTCGGCCTCGATCATCCTGTTCACGCCGAACACGAAGGTCATCTCGGTGGTGATCTTCGACCTCAAGGAGGAGGGCCAGTTCGGCGCCATCGCCGTCCTCGGCCTCGTCATGCTGGTCCTGACCTTCGCCACCGTCGCGCTCGTGCAGGCGGCGCTCGGCCGCGACGTGCTGGGCGCGAGGGAGTGACGAGCGGCGTCATCGCCGGCCATGGGGCTGACGCATGCCGCGGCGTGACTGCATTCGCGGGCTCACCAAGCGGTACGGCGACGTCGCCGCCGTCGAGAACCTTTCGCTCGAGGTCGAGCCCGGCGAGCTGGTCGCGCTGCTCGGCCCGTCCGGCTGCGGCAAGACGACCACGCTGCGCTGGTGGCGGGCTTCCTGACCCGGAGGCCGGGGAGATCTGGGTGGGCGAGCGCTGCTCTGTCGTCGCCGGCCGCCGTGGTGCCGCCCGAGCGGCGGCGCATGGCGATGATCTTCAGAGCTACGCGCTCTGGCCTCACATGACCGTGGCCCAGAACGTCGGCCTACGGGCCTGCGCTTCAAGCGGGAGCTGTCGCGCGCCGACCGGGAGCGGCGGGTCACGGAGATGCTCCGCGTCGTGCAGCTCGAGGGCTACGACGCGCGCTACCCGGGCGAGCTGAGCGGAGGCCAGCAGCAGCGGTGGCGGTGGCGCGGGCCCTGGTCGTCGAGCCCGAGATCCTCCTGCTCGACGAGCCGCTCTCCAACCTGGACGCGAACCTCCGGGAGGAGATGCGCTTCGAGATCCGGCGGCTGCACGAGGAGTTCGGCATCGACGCTCTACGTGACGCACGACCAGGCCGAGGCGATGGTGATCTCCGATCGCATCGCCGTGCATCGGAGCGCGGGCGCGTGGCTCCAGATGGGGACGGCGGACGAGCTGTTCAGCCAGCCCCGCACGCGCTTCGTGGCCGGAGTTCATCGGCAGACCAACGTGGTGGATGGCGTGGCCTCGGCCCGACTATGGTGGCGTGCGGCGGCGTCCGCCTGCGCGTCGCGGCCGTCCAGGGCTGGTGCCCGGCGCACGGGTCGCCCTGTCCATCCGCGCCGCACCAGATCGAGCTGGGCGAGCCATCAGACGCGGGGCGGCCGTCGCGGGGGCCAATGCCCTGCGCGGGAGCCGTGCAACGCGCCAGCTTCCTGGGCGACGGCGTCGACTACCAGATCCAGATCGCCGACAGCGACCGTCGTGCCTGCGTGGCGGCGCGCGCCGGAGCCGCCGCGCCGTCCGGGCGACGGCGTGCGCCGCCAGGATCGATCCCGCCGCCCGCGTTCCCCTGGCGAGACGGCGCGGCCTGACGCTCGCGCCGCCCGTCCAGCGGGCGCCGACTGGCACGTCATCAGGGGTTCGGCGGCCAGGTGCCCCAGGTACTGCGCGACGAAGTCCGTGCCTGACCCGGGCGATGTAGGCCTGGGTCGATCCCGGCCGGCGATGCGCCCAGGGACGCGGCCCTCCGCCGATCGCGCAGCTGCTGACCGAACGCCACCGGGCACATGCGGAGGCTGGTGGAGGTGAGGAACACCTCGGCGGCGGTGAGCCGCGTCGTAGAGGTCGATGTCCCGCTCGCACGGCATCCCCAAGCTCGCCCGCCAGGTCCGATCACTTTCATCTGTACGGCTCACGCCGGGCAGGCACCGTACGCGCTCGCGCGGCGATGGCCGGAGGCGCCCGCCGCGCACCACGAAGATGCTGCTGCCCGTGCCCTCGGCGAGGTTGCCGTGCCTCGTCGAGCTATGGACCGACCAGGCCCCCCGGGTGCCGGGCCTTGACCTCCTTGTCGGCCAGCATGAGGTTCGGAGGCAGTTGTGCGTCTTGGCGCGCGGGCTGAGCGATCGGGCGGCGACGCGGCGGATGCGACGGGATGACCACGTCGATGCCGTCGCGGAAGAGCCTGGCGCGCTGCCCTGAGCGGCAGCGGCGTACGCAGTCGACGATGACCTTCGGCCCGTGATGCTCGCAGCCTTCGTCGCCGATCGCGTCCGACGCCGCGGCTGATGCGCTGGGCGACCCAGTAGTCCTCGCCGGCGGCCGCGCAGGTGGCTCGTTGCGCTCGACCACATGCTCCGCTGATCGCCGACCATCTCCTGCGGGCGTCAGGCCGGGATCGATGCGCGAGGTAGTCGCAGCGACCGGTAGAGGCGCTCCGACGTGCTCCGTCGAGGCGGAAGGTCCGTGCCGTCGAAGCGTGCGCGTCATGTCGAAGCAGCCGTCGCCGCGGCTGAAGCTCCGATCGCGGTAGGGGATGACCACCTCGCCCCCTGGGGACGAAGCGGCCGCTGAACCAGGCGGTGCGGCGGCTGCGAGCGCTCGGTCATGGCGTCGCTCCGTCCGGCCAGGCTAGCGCACTTTGTCGGCCCGCGCACCCCGTTCCGGCGCGCGCGGCCAGACGGTCGCGACTTTGTCCGGCACGGGCATTGACAGCGCAAGGACGCTTGCGATACCATTCGTGCCGACTTCCCGGCATCTCGGCAAGGGCGTGCCGCGGGCGACGCCGCACCACGAACTCGACGAGGAGAACCGCTGGGAATGCCCGCTGTGGTCGCTCGACGCACCTTCATGACGACGGACCGCCTCCGCCGCCCGGCGACCGCTCATGGCCGCTCCGCTCGTGCTCTGCCCTCCCGCGCCGCTGCCCAGACCGATCGCCTGGTGGTGGCCCTCGGCCAGTGGGGCACCGAGACTCCCGCTGCCCTGGCGCAAACACCCGGGCGGAGAAGCCGCTCTGGGACCACGTCTACGACCCGCTCATCCAGCGCGACGTCGGAGACCTTCGCCACCCGGCCGGGCCTCGCCACCGAGTGGAAGCCTCTCCAACGAGATGCGGACCTGGACGTTCAGGCTCCGCCTTCGGGCGTCCTGTTCCACGGGAGCTACGGCGAGATGACCGGGGCGGAGGCACGTCAAAGTATGCACTGTCGAGCAGAGGCTTCAAGCCCGACGCCATCGGGGCTCGGCCTACTTCTTCCGCGGCAACCTCCGACCGCATCGGCACGCCCGACAAGTCCTACCGTGGTCATGCACTTCAAGAGCCCGGCAGTGGATCGTGCCGTCGCTCTTCACGCAGTACGTGGGCTACCAGAACGTGATCTCGCAAGAAGTACGTCGAGGCGGTGGGCGAGCAGAAGGCGGCCCCGCACCCGATCGGCACCGGGTCCTACCGGCATGTCGAGGGCAAGCAGGGCGACTATCACCGCTTCGAGGCCGTGCCCAACCACTGGCGCAAGACGCCCGTCGTTCAAGGAGCTGGTGCATCCGGCGCATCCCGAGCCGGCCACGCGCATGGCCGGCCTGCGCTCGGGCGAGATCGACATCACCCAGGTCTTCGGCGACTTTCTCGAGCAGGCGCAGAAGGCCGGACTCCAGCATCCACGAGAACGCCCAACGCCGCCCAGTACTGGGCGATCATGACGGGCCAGACCACGCCGGACCGCGAGGACTACCGCCCGCACGTGCCCGTGGGTGGGCGAGCCCGGGCAACGCCAAGAGCCTGGAGAACGCGCCGCAAGGTCCGGCTGGCCTCGAACCTCGCCGTCGACAAAGCGAGGCCACATCCGGAGCAGGCTTCTGGAAGGCAAGGGCAGCGAGACGCCCTACTCGTTACTACTACTACCCGCTTCCTGCAAGGGCCTACGGCGCGGAGTGGAAGGTCCCTCCGCTACGACCCTCGAGCGCGCCAAGAAGCTCCCTGGCCGAGGCCCGGGGCGACAGGCCGGCGGCTTCGAGGTGCAGGTGAATCCCTGACGTCCAGCTGGTGGCCCAGGACGGCCCCGACGTCATGGGAGGCGGGTGGCCCTCGACTGGGAGAAGCTCGCGCCTCAGGTCAAGCGGGTGCCCGAGGCCACCAGCAGCTTTCGGCCCCAAGGCGCCGCATGCGGAAGACGGGTAGACCTTCACCGCCCGTACAGGTTCGTACGCCGCGCGTGTGCGTGGTCGTTCAACCTCAGACGGCAGCAACAGCCCCAATCTGCCACCTCTCCGTGGCACACCGCTTGCCGCCGTAGCCCTTCCCCGAGTACGCGAGGGAGGGGAAGAGACATGCAGGTCGTGGCGACGGGAAGTGGTCGAGTGTTGAAGCGGTGGCAGATGGTGGTGGCGATCCGGCGGCCGGGGAAGGGACGCCCCTGGCAGCGCGCCGCCGCCAGCCGACCCGTCCGGCCAAAGTAGGTGTCCTGCCGGGGTGGCAGCGCGGCTCTCAGTAGGTCATGAAGCCTGACCCCGTTTGAGCACCGCGCCTCCTTCGAGGCAGAGTGCCGCGCGGAGGAGGCGGGCGGTGCAGCTGTTCTGGGTCTCTGCGTCCTGGTGGGGGCTTTTTTCGGCAGCGGCGCGCGGTTTCTGCTGTCGATGTGGATGCTGGGCGAGTTCGGCCCCGGCCCGGCTTTCCGTACGGCACCCTGACGGTCAGCGTCGTCGGCGCGAATTACCTGCTTGGGCTGGTGATGCCGCGCTCGGCCTCCGAGGCCGGCCTGCTGTCGCCGACCCTGCGGCTCGCGTTGGCCGTGGGCGTGATGGGCGGCTTCACCACGTTCTCCTCCTTCACCTTCGAGACGATGCGCCTGGCCCGGGGACGGCCTCACTGCCGCTGGCGCTGCTCTACGTCGGGCTCAGCGTGATCCGCTGTGCATAGCGGCCTGCCTGCTGGGCTGGGGGCTCGCCCACTGGCTCGCCGCGCCCTCGCTCTGAACGCCCGCGGCACACGCCGCGACCGGCCGTGCACGCCGTGCTACTGCGGCGGGATGCAGCTCAATCCGTTCTCCGTCGGCTTCGGGCCGATCCGCCCATCGGCGCTTGCCTGTTGGAACTCGCGATCACGCGCCGGTGTGCCGCAACGACGAGCTCCGCTTCTGGGCGCCTGTCGCGCTGGGACAGCGTCGCTGGCCGCGTCGCTCGCGCCGCGACACGTCTACAGCTCCGCGAGGGCACCGTGCTCGAGCTGGAGGCCTCGTCGAGAGCTTTCCGATCATCATCTTCATGGATCCGCCGCGGCAGACGCGCCTGCGGCGGCTCGTCGGCGCTAAGGCGTTCACGCCGGCGCGCATCGGCGCGCTCGAGGCCGTTCATCCGCCGCACGGCCCGTCGAGGCTCCTCGACCGCATGGGCGCTGGCGGACGCGGCGACTTCATCGCCGACTTCGCCGCGCGCCTGCCGATCCGCCGTGATCAGCGCGATGATCGGTGTTCCCGACGCCGATCGCGAGATGATCCGCGAGTGGACCGACGAGTCGCTCACCCGCGACGCCGACGCCCGAAGATTCCCGCCCAGCGCCCTCGAGGCCGAACGTGCGCCTGTACCAGTATTTCTACCGGCTCGCGATCGAGAAGCGCGCGGCGGCCGGGCGACGACATGACCAGCCTGCTCGCCCACGCCGAGTTCACCGACGAGCAGCGGCGAGTCCCAGCGCCTGACGCGACGCCGAGGCTGGTCGGGTTCTGCGGTACTCCTGTCGGCGGCGGGCAACGAAGCCGTCACAGGCTCCTCGGCAACGCCATCGTCCTCCTCGCCCGCCATCCCGATGAGCGCCGTCGCGACTGGTCGACAACCCGGCCCACATCCCCAACGCCGTCGAGGAATGCCTGCCGCTATTGGCCGCCGTCGCAGTACCAGGGCCGCACGCTGATGCGTGACGTCACCCTGCACGACGTCACCATGCCGCAGGGCGGATTTCGTCCTCACTCTGACCGCCGCCGCGTGTCGCGACGAGCGGCAGTTCCCGACTCCGCGCGCCGATCGCTTCGACCGTCGCCCGCGAACGTCCCGCTGCAGGTCGCCTTCGGCCGACGGCGCCCACAAGTGCCTCGGCGCCGCGCTGGCGCGCCTCGAGGAGCCGTATCGCGCTGGAGGAGCTGCACGCGCGCATCCCGGAATACGAGGTCGGCGAGGCCAGCCTGCACGCCGCGTGCGCATGGGCAGCGTCCACGGCTTCGCGTCGGTGCCGATGAGCTGGCGCGCCCGCTCCTGACGACGTCGATCGCGCGCGCAGGACCGACGCCGCCCGGTGACCGCCGCGCGAATCTCTCGGCGAGGCCTGGTCAGCAGGCCCGTTTGCAGCGCGCTACAATGCTCGGCGGGACCTCCAGGTCGAGACTCGGTACCGGGGACGCATGATCAGCGATCGCCGAAGCGAATCTGGGTTTCTACGATCGCTGTGGCGGGGCGCGCGTCTGGTCGAGGCCGAGCGCTTCCAACACGTGGCCGCTGATTCAGCGCCTGTGCGCGACCGCGCCGCGGCGGCTCGAGGTCGCGCCGGGCCTGCGCCTTCGCCTGCCGATCGCGGGCACGCAATTCGTCGATCTCAGCGCCGCGGCCGTCGCGGTGCTGCGCGACCGCAAGGCCGCCGCCGTGCGCAGGTCGGTCACCGCCCTGCCGATGGCGTCGGCGCGCTTCGATCTCGTGTGCGCGTTCGACATCGTCGAGCACGTCGACGACGACGACAGCGCCCTGGCCGAGCTCGTGCGGGTGACGGCGCCGGGCGGCGCGCTGGTGATGTCCACGCCCTGCATCCGGCGCGATGGACGCCCGTTCGACGCCGTCGTCGGGCACCGGCGGCGCTACGAGCCGGCCACGCTGCTCGCCAAGCTCGCGCACCACCGGCTCACCGTCGAGGCCAGCGCCACCTTCGGCATGCAGCCGCGCATGCCGCGCCTCACCGCGTACGGGATGGCGCAGCTGCGCAGTCACCGCGAAGCGCGCCCTATGGTTGTACAACAACGTCATCATGCCGCTGGGCCTGCGCCTGCAGGGACCCCTGACGCTTCGACCCGGCGTCATCCCCACCGCCGACGTCGACGAGGTGCTGCTCATCTGCCGTAAGGCGCGTGATCACTGACGCCGGTTCACCACGGAGGACGGAAAGGCGGCTGATCGTCTTGTTCGACGAATGCTCCCGCGTCGAGCGAGCGCTGGACGAAGACAAAGACTAAAAGGCAAAGACAAAAGGCAAAGGGCGGCGCGGAGAGGGGACTTTTGCTTTCTTTGTCTTTGTCTTTGTCTTGTGTCTTGCTCGGAAGGCCCGCCGTGCCGCCGTGTTGAGCGCTGCAGCTCGATCACCGGCAATCACGGTTGTGTATCCGGCGCAGGCGAGCAATTCGAAGTCGCTCGCGCGGCGAACCGAGATCGAGTTGATCTCGTCGAGGTCGTCGTCGAGCTTTCCGTGTGTCTGGCCGACGCCGGCCGCGTTGGCACTGTACGTCCCGATCACGTCGTCTTCGGAGTACGGTTCGAGCTCGCAGAAGTGGTTCTCGTAGTACAGCGAGACGTAGGTTTCGCCGAGGGCGAGCCCGCGCGCGACCACGTTGATGTTCGCGCCGCCGTGCGGGAGCTGGACGACGCTCACCACTCCCGTCACTCCCGAGCCTTCGACGGGAACGAGCGGCGACTTCACGTGATGCTCGCCGCTGGCGGTAGCCATTCCGACCCATGTCAGCGCTGCCGCCCCTATCAGAGCCGCAATCCTCTTCATGGGACCTCCCTCGATGGTGCCGGATATCACCTGCAAGATCGGGGCAGGGCGAAGGCTTTCGGCAGCGCGCGCATATAAACGAATGGGCGGGCGCTCGCCGTGCCGGGTAAGGGTTACAGCGATCAGAAAATGAGGCGCAACTCACTTTGCTCGGCGGAGCGCGGGTCTCAGACCCGCTCGGTGCGCGGAGCGCACCGGAGCGCCTTCGCGCCGCGATGTTCGCCCGCGCCGCGCGTTGGCGCACGCGTACAGCGACCCGCTCCATCCAACGCCGCAAACTCCGCCGCAGCGCGCTCCGGCGCGCTCTGCGCGCCGAGCGAGGTCTGGAGACCCGCGCTCCGGCCGGATGGTGGTCGCCTCGCCCGCGCCGGTCAGCGCGCCGTGGGCGCGCGCTGACCGGCAACTCACGTCAATGGCAGCGGTCCAGGGAGCCGGATGCGTGTCGGCACAGGCGAGCAGCGAGAAATCGCTCGCCAGGCGCACCGAGATCAGGTGATCTCGTCGAGGTCGTCTTCGAGCTTGCCGTGGGCGACGCCGACGCCGCCGGCGTTGGCGGTGTACTCGCCGATCACGTCATCCTCGGAATAGGGCTCGAGCTCGCAGGTGTGGTTCTCATAGTACAGCGAGACGTATTCCTCGCCTGGAACCAGCCCGCGGGCCACCACCTGGATGTTCGTGCCCCCACCCGGGAGCTGCGTCACACTCACCACCCCGGTGATGCCGCTGTCGTCCACCGGCGGCAATCGAGCCCCCGGCGTGATGCTCGCCGGCCGCGGCGACGCCGACAAAGTACAAATGCTGCTGCTCCGACCAACGCTGCGATCTTCTTCATCAGGACCTCCTTCGCTGTGATGCCGAGATCGCGTGCAAGAATCAGGTCCAATGGAAGATGACCGCGAAGACTCGCTCGAGCGAACGAGCGAGGAGGCGGAAGGCACCGCAGCGCCTCACCGACACCGGCAAAGCGGGCGAAATTCCTCTCAAAACTACCGGCGGAAAAGCGGGGCGCCGTGCGGATCGACGCCAGCCACGGCCAGCGCTACAGCGTTCGTCAGGTACTCGTCGGTGCGGGCGCGGATGCGGCGGGCGCGCTCGGCGGGATCCTCGCTCGACCAGCCGCTCGTCGGGCTCGACGCGGAACAGCGGCTGGCCCTTGCGGACGACGACCCCGGTCTCGCTGCATGAGCACCTCGGTGACGGTGCCGGCGAACGGCGCGTAGACCTTGTTGAACATCTTCATCACTTCGATGATGTAGAGCGGCTGGCCCTTCTCGAAGTGGCGCCGACCTCGACGAACGGCGGCAGCGTGCGGCGCCTCGCGGTCCCAGTAGAACGCCGCCCATCGCCGCGACGATCTCGTCGGAGCGCGCCGACCGGCGGCGGCACGAGCACCTTCTTGCATCGCCTCCTGCAGCGCCGGATCGTGCAGGCGCTCGGGGATGATCGGCGTCAGGTCGTCGCCGAGCGCGAGATCGTAGAAGCCGGCCCGGGCGCCGATCAGCGGCACGAGCGCGAGGATCTCGAGGCCGAGCTGGTGGCCGAGGTGGCGCGGCGCGGACGCGCGGCCACAGGTCGGCGTCGATGCCGAACGCCGGGCGCGCTGCCGCGCAGCGCCGATCGAGTCTCCGCCCACGTCAGGTCGCGCCGGCGCAGCGTGCTGCGTCGAGCTCGCCGTAGAAGGCGCGCGCGGTGTCGAGCAGCTCGCGGTCGTGGCCCCAGATCGCGCTCGGCGGCGGCGCGCTGTCCGTCGTCGACCATGTCGAGCAGGCGATAGGTGTCGGCGAGGACCTCGACGGGATTGCGCTGCCAGGTCGACGCGGCCGTCGCGCGACCGTGAAGTCGACGCGGTGCTGGCGACAGCCAGGCCGAGAGGAAGTGCGGCTCGTCGAAGAGCAGGCGCAGCGGCCGTTCGAGCAGCGTCTCCTTGAGGTCGAAGCAGCGGCGCGTGCCTCGGCGACCGATCGCGGCGGTGCGCGCGGCGCTCGATCTCGTGAAAGGCGTACTCGAGGTCGATCGCCCGCGCCTCCTGCGCCAGCAGGCCGACCTGCGTGAGATACGGCACGACGAACTTGCGTCGTCGGCTTGGCCCACGGGTCGCGCGTGCAGGAACCACGTCATGAGGCCGAGGTGGAACTCGCGGTTGGTGGCGAGGTCGATGCCGCGGATGCGCGTGCGGCGCAGCACCTCGGTGATGCGCGCCCAGCTCTCGTCAGCGATCGCGCCGGTGGCGAGCAGCAGCGCGACGTTCGAATCGTAGGCGCCGGCCAGGCGGTAGCGCATGAACAGCCCGGTGTCGGGATTCTTGATGCAGATGCCCTGGTCGTCGCGGATCTCGCCCGTCGATCGGATCCGACCACGACACCATGACGCCGCCCGCCGCCGGCTGCAGCGCGCCGTCGGTGGCGTTGAGCGCGCACTTCGATCGCCGCGCCGTCGCGCGGGACGCGCGTCGGCTGCGGCAGGCGCGTCCTTGTGCCTGGCGATGAGCGCCATCGCCTCGATCAGCGAGTGGACCTCGAAGGACGTCCGCTCGTGATCGCTCGGGGTTGGTGAAGCGCAGCGCGTAGCAGAGCTCGGAGACGCGGTGCTCGACCTGGATGCGGGTGTTCACCTCCATGAAGTAGTGGCGGTCGCCTTCGACGATGCACTCGAACGTCGACGGCGCTGTCGAGCTTGACGGCGCGGCCGAAGCGCTCCGGCCTCGGCCTCCATGCGCTCGAGCACGCCGAGGTCGGCTAGCGAGGCACCGCGGCCTTCGCGTCGCGTCACCGGCGGCGCGCGCCTCGGCGATCGCGTCGCGCAGCCCCTCCTGGGTGATCGACACCTCGACCAGCTTCTGCTCGTGCATCTGCAGCGAGCAGTCGCGGCCGCCCAGCGTCACGCACCACTCGCCGTTGCCGAGCATCTGGATCTCGTTGTGGCGCGTCGACTCGATGTTGAGCTCGATCAGCATGTTCTTGTTGTCGCCGACGCCGGTCGCCTTCACCTCGGCGAGGATCTCGCGCACCGAGCCCGGGCACCGGCGGCGGCGTCGCAGAAGATGCGCTGCCCCTTGCCGCCGCCGCCGCCGATCGCCTTCAGGCGGAAGCGCCGGCCGGGGTTCTCGGCGAGGAGGCGCGCGGCTTCCGTCTGGATGCGTCTCGGCCGAGCTCGTCGATCGAGAACAGGTCGATGTGCGCGCGCGTACGACGCCTCGAGCACGCGCTCGGCGGCCGCCGTCAGCTCGACCGCTTCGTCGGTCAGCGCGCGGCACGTCGAGGTCGTGCTCTTTGGCGCACGCTGCCGCAGCGCCTTGCGGTCAGGATACTTGCGCAGCAGCGTGCGCACGGTCGCGTCGTTGACGCCCGGCGTCACCGAGACGCCGGTTCGCGATCGCCGTGCGCTTGGCCTCGTCCTTGGCGCCGGCTGCCGACTGCGTGATACGAGCACGGGACCGATGAAGCGCAGGCCCGCCTCCTCCAGCGCGCGCACGAAGTGCGCGTCCTCGGCCATGAAGCCGTAGCCGGCGAAGACCGAGTCGTAGCCGTGCGCTCGGCAGATCGCGATGATCTGGCGGATGCGCCTCGCGCTCCTCCTTGGTGGCGCCGCTGTAGTCGGGCACCGGGTGGACGTGGCGCGGATCCATGATGCGCACCTCGGGCGAGAGCGCGCGCGCGAAGACGATGCTGTCGCGCTCCGAGAGCAGCATGCCGACGTCGCGTCATGCCCATCTCGCGGAAGACCTCGATCGCCTCCTTGCGCACCGGCCCGCGGCAGACGATCAGCACGCGCCATGTCGTCGCAGCGCGAACGAGCGCACCCACGCCGAGTCGGCGAGCCGCGAGACGCCGGTCGCGATGCACGGTAGCGGGTTGTCGCCGTAGGGATCGAACGGTTTCAGCCGGCGCATTCATCGTCGGGAGCCTTTCACCGGAGACGCAGAGGCGCGGAGATCTCGGCGTCTCCGCGTTCTGCGGTGGATCCGTCAGTGGAACTCGCGCTGCGGGCCGGTCATCGGGCCGCGGCGTAGTAGGCGCGCAGGAGCGCTGCGAGGTTGCGGGCGAGGACGCGGCGCAGGTCGTACGGCATGACGATCTCGGAGATCGAGCCGAGCGACAGCGCCTCGCGCGGGTTCATCAGCTCGCGCTCGTAGCGCTGGTTGAGCTCCGCCTTCCTGCGCCTTCAGCCACTCGGCGATCGCTCGGCCTCGTCGTCGCCGGCCTTGCGCGCTTCGGCGCCGGCGCCTCGCGCGGCTGCGGAGCTCGGTCCTTGTAGACGTACTCCTTGCCGGCCGGTGCCCATCACCGCGACGCGCGTCGTCGGGCAGCGCCAGCACCGATGTCGGCGCCGGTCGCGTAGCTGTTGAACGCCGCGTAGGCGCCGCCGAAGGCGTTGCGCAGGATCAGCAGGATGCGCGGCGTGCGGAGGTCGATGATCGCGTCGAGCATGGCGCGCCCGGCCTGCACGATGCCGCGGCTCTCCTGATCGCGGCCGGGCAGGAAGCCGGTCGTGTCCTCGATGAAGATGACCGGGCGTGTTGTAGATGCGAGCAGAAGCGGACGAAGCGGGCGATCTTGAAGGCCGCGTCGACGTCGATCTGGCCGCTCGCGACCGCGCTGTTGTTGGCGACGAAGCCGACGACGTGGCCGCCGAGGCGGCCGAAGCGCGGTGATGGCGTTGCGGGCGCGGTCGGGCTGCAGCTCGAAGTAGTCGCCGTGGTCGCAGATGCGCTCGATGATGATCGAGACGTCGAGCGGCGTGTTGAAGCCGGTCGGCGAGTTGAACGCCTTGCGCAGCAGCGCGTCGATCTCGGTGGTGCGGGCGGTCGATCGGGTCGCAGGTCTGCCAGAGCGGCGGCGCCACGCGCGTTCGAGTTCGGCAGGTAGCTGAGCAGGCGCTGCGGCGGTGCGGAGCGCCGCCGACCTCGTCCGGCGACGGTGAGGTCGACGACGCCGCTCGCGCCGTGCACCTTCGGGCCGCCGAGGTCGTCCGGCGTCACGTCCTCGCCGAGCACGCTCTTGATCACGCCGGGACCGGTGAGGCCGAAGAACGTGTCGGCGGGCTGGATCATGAAGCTGCCCTGGCGCGGCAGATACGAGCCGCCGCCGGCGTTGTAGCCGAACATGCACATGATGCTCGGCACGACGCCGCTGATCTTGCGGAGCGCGGTGAACGCCTCGGCGTAGCCGTCGAGGCCGCCGATGCCGGCCGGCACGTAGGCGCCGGCGCTGTCGTTCATGCCGATGCAGCGGCATGCCGCGGTCGCCGGCGAGGTAGATGAGGTTGGCGAGCTTGCGGCCGTTGGTCGGCGTCCATCGAGCCGGCGCGGATCGTGAAGTCGTGGCCGTAGAGCGCCACGTCGCGGCCGCCGATCGTGCACGACCGCGGTGACGAGCGAGGCGCCGTCGAGGTTCTTGCCCCAGTTCTGCCAGAGGACGGTCGGCTGCGCGTCGCGATCCTGCACAAGGCGTCGATGCGTTCCCAGACCGTCATGCGCCGCGCGCGTGCTGGCGCATGGTCTGCAGGGCGCCCGCCGCTACGTACGGCCGGCGGCCGCAGCTCCTCGCGCCGGCGCGCAGGGCGGCGTCGTAGGGCGGAGGGCGGCCTCCGGCGCCGTCGACGGTGCCTCGGCGAACGGATTATCGAGAGCCGGCTTGACGGTTTCGGCCGGCGTGGCTTTGGCGGCAGCTCGCGTCTTCATGGGTTGTTGGGGTCGGTCGGTGGTGCGCTGAGGCACCCTGGGCAGCTACCACATCGCCACCGGTTTCCAAACGAGGGGTTAACAGAGCGTGTTCATCTGTGGCCTCATGTGTTCCGTGTGGTGAAGGGCCGGGCCGCAAAGAGCCGCCGCGCCAGGTCCGGTCGGGCGTCGTAAAATACCTGCATCGCGGCGTACAGCGCCGGCAGCGCGTACAGGCCCCAGCTCCCGAAACTGACCATCGCGAAGCATAGGGCGACGAAAGGTTGCGATCAGGGTCACGTGGAGCGTGTAGTCCGACAACGAGCGCTCGCGGTCTGCCCGCGAGATTGCCGATCACCGGCGCTGCCCGCGTGGCCGGCCCCTTGGAGCTCCGGTGTCGTGGTGGCTTCGAACTGCCCCTGACCACGGACGGCGGCGAGCAGCGACATGATCGCGAGCGGCATCCAGAAGCCGCGCTGCGACACCACGCTCCACCAGTCCAGTGCCTGGTTCATCCCGATGATGAGGGCGGGCATGGCAATGGGCACGGTCACAATCGCCGCCACCACGGCGAAGAACACTGTGAGCACGAGCACGGCGAGCGCACGCATGACGAGCCACCGCGATCGAGGATCCACCGACGTCGGATCCCTGGGGTCACGGGTCGTGCCGACGATCACCATGAGGCCGAGCGAAAGGTCGAACGCGGTCAGCAGCAGATACCCCGGGATGCTGCCCTGCAGTCGATACAACGAGACCAGCGGCAGGGCATGGCGCGCGACGTCGGCCAGGATGTTCATGCCCGAGACGCACTGCGCCACAGTGCTTTTGGTTTCAACCACAGAGACCACCGAGGACGTGTGCCTCTGTGGTCTCTGTGGTGAAAGCATCGATCATCGAGGCAGTGCCGGTCTAGCGTCGAATCGACTCACTGAGCCGCCATGCGGCGCCACGCGCCAGCGGGCGTAAGCCACGAACGCCGCGGCGACGCCCACCACCAGCGGCAACAGCGCCGCCGCGGCACCGCCGGTGGTAAGGGTGAGCTCGACGCGCCGATCATGATGATCACCAGGCCGGCTGCCGCCAGCGGCGTCAGCCCGGGCCGGATGCCCGTCAGACCCGGCAGCACGAGGCCGAGCCCGCCCAGCACTTCGGCCACGCCGATGAAGCGCAGAAACCAGCCGGGCATGGCGATCTCCTTGGTCATCTCCTCGATGGGAAGCACCAGCTTCATGCCGCCGGCGAACAGAAAGAGCAGCGCCAGCAGAACCTGCACGATCCACAATCCACGGTTCAGATTCACAGTCGGACCTCCTCTGTGTGTCGTCTCACCATGGTGTCGCACGGGCCCCGGCGTTCGACCGATGCGAGCGAAAGGATATTCACCACAGAGGCCACAGAGGCCATGCGCCTCCGTGTCCTCTGTGGTGGAGAATTCTATTGCCGCTCGAGCTCGAGCACCTGCTGGAACGTCGGGCGGTTGGTGAACGGGAACGTGTCGGGAGCAGGCCCGGGATGAAGCCGGTCCGTCGCGGCGGGCTTGCGCCACAGGGCTGGATCGGCCTGACCGAGCTGCGTGGCGGTGGTGTCGGCGGCCTGATGGATCGCCTGCCACAGCGAGTCGACGGCACGGCGTCAGCGTCGCCGGCGCCGCAGTACGAGAGGTTGAAGGGCCCGACGACCGGGTCGCCGAGCAGGGTGCGGAGATCCTTGTCCACGTAGGACGCGCCCTCGAGGCCGTTGAGGCTGCGGACGTTGTTGAGGTCGCCGAGCAGCGACGCCGAACACCGGCGACATCACCGCGTTGGCGATCGGCCGCCAGACCGCGTCCATGATCACCGGGCCGGCCTCGTCGTAGAACGTGTCGGTCGTCGGCATCGAGGCGGGGCGCGTCGCGATCGATCCAGTCGTCGAGCAGGTCGACGATCTGCTGGTCGCGCGGACTCGGCGCCGCGCCGGTGCGCAGCACGCGGCTGACGATCGGCCAGACCGAGCGAGCGCACGTCCTCGGTCGCGGCGCGGTTCATGATGCCGACGACGTCGGTGAGCTGCACCTGCCGCCGGGAAGCGGTCGAAGTTCTCCACCCGCTGCACCGAGCCGTAGGGCTCGTCGTCGCCGTGCATGAAGCCCGGCGCCGAGCGGTTGTTCCAGTTGAGCAGCAGGCCGCCCGGGCCGAAGACGTCGTGCGGGTGCTGGCTTCTGCTGAGGATAGCCCTTCCACTCGTACTCGCCCGGTGCCGATCGTGGGCAGGCGGCGATCGACGCCCGGCGGCGCGCTTCGGCAGGCAGCCCGGAGGAGAAGTAGGCGGTGGCGCGACGGGACGCGTAGCGCCCAGTTGAAGGTGAAGCCGAACTCGTTGGCGGTGCGCCAGAACCGCGCGGCGAGCGGCGCCTTGCCCTCGGTCATGTGCTTGAGCGCGCCGAGGTTGAGGCGCGTCGCGGCCGAACGTCGAGCGGCGGCGCGAGAGCGCGTACGACTGTCCCGCCGACGTCGCCGTGGCGAACACCGGACCGTGCACCGTGTTGTTGTAGATGAGCGGCGTGCGTGCCCAGCAGTGCCGGCGTTGAAGGCTGGTCATGGCGCGGCACTCGCCGTTGTAAGATGTAGTGCGTCGAGGCGCGCGTCGGCGGCGAGTCGTCCGGCTCGCAGAGCCGCTCGGCGTACACGTCGCGGACGTCGTGGCCGGCCGAGGTCAGGCTCCACGCGTAGTTCGGCGTGCGGCCGATCAGGATGTACATCGGCGAGGCCGGGCACGGCCGCGCCCTGCGCCTTGAACCCGGGGTAGTGGAGATCGATCTGCTGGACGATCTCCGGGTAGTAGTAGCCGAGCTGCGGACCCATGACCGCGAGCGAGTTGCCGGTCGCCGAGCGCGTCGGCGCCGTGACCAGGAAGTTCGACGCCCGCTAGCGCGAGCGGCGCCGCGGCCGCCTGCGCCGCCGGCTGCCGCGGGTCGATGCTCTGGATGGAGTCGGCGATCGAGGATCACCGATCCGGTCACCGGGCTCGAGGTGAGCGGCCCGATAGTTGAAGCGTCGCGTGATCGTCGTCGGCGCCTCGGGATCGTCGGCCAGCATCACGTCGGACCACGCCTTGTAGCCCGGTCGTCGGCGCCGAGCTGTCTGCTGGAGCTTCGCGAGCAGATCGGAGTTGGCCGCTTCGCCGCCGCCGCCGGCGCCGAAGATCGAGCCGATGAACGCCGTCACCGCGATGACGTCGTTCACGGTCGCGGGCGGCTGGTTGACGTTGTGTCGCCGCCCAGTAGGCGTTGATGCCGTCGGCGTAGGCCTGGGCGTCGTCGATGATCTCCTGGCCCTTCGGCGCCGTAGGTGTCCTTCAGGAGCTGGACCTGCTCGCGTCACCAGGGCTTCGGCCTCGGCGCTCGGCGTGAACGTCTGGACGCTGGTGACCAGCGAGAAGGCGTCGATGTTGGGCACGTCGGCGACGGCGACGCGCGCCGGACCGCGCCGACGCTGAAGCAGCAGAGCCGCGATCGCGCGCCGTCACCCAGCCCGCGCCGAACGCGGCGTCCGCCGCGTGTCTGCCGTAGACGTGCGGGATGCCGTACGCGTCGTAGATGAGCTGCAGGCCCGGCGCGGCCGGTCATCTCCTCGTGGCGACGGCTCGATCGGCGTGGAAGTCCTCGGGCAGGTAGAACGTGGTCGATGTCGGCGGGCGTGATGTTGTCGCGGCAGCGGCGTCGAGCCCAGGTACAGCGGAAGCTGATCCGTCGAGTTGCGCGGTGAACGGCAGGCCGCCGAAGTTGCCCGGCGGCAGGATGTAGCGAGCGGTGTCCGCCGCCAGCGCGGGCGATATGGCGATCACGCCCCGACCGCCAGAGGCCGACCAGAATAAGAGATCTCATGGAACGCTCCCCCCTCATGCAATGAAGTGATCGACAGATCTGGGTATCTTCCATCCGGCCTGCCAGTGCCAGATCATCAAGGTCCCACAGGAATCTGAGGACCCCCGGGCAGGGGATATTGACAGGACGAGGCGCGGGGAGCGCCCATAGCGCTACAAGGCCGCCGTAGCGCGCGATCCTTCTGGCCCTCACTGCCCAGTCGTATCCGGCTGCGGCGAGAAAGCACCGGCCCGGCCGCGCCCCAGGCACCCCCAGCGCGGTGCTCGCCCGGCTCAAGGTCGGCGCTGCGCCGACCACTCCTGGCGGCGTCGCCGGATTGGCCGGCGTGTCTGCACTGCCGCCTCGAACGGCCTCGATCTCCTTCATCGACGCCGCCACCAGCACGGTGCTGAAGACCGTCAACGACGCTCCCAACAGCACCGGCATCGCCGTCGCCCCGAACGGTGCCAAGGCGTACGTCACGCACCTCTTCTCCATCGACCTGACGGTGATCGACGCCGCCACCGACTCGCTCGGCACGCCGGTCACGATGTTCCTGCAACGGCTCCGCGGCGGGTTTGGGTTTCTGGCGGTGACGCCCGACAATCAGACCATCTACGTCGCCAACAAGGCCAACGAGGCGTTCGGCATCATCGACCTCGCCGGCGGCCCGGGCAGCTCGCCATGCCGACAGTGTGGCCGGTGGACGTCGCGATTTCGCCGGACGGCCGCACCGTGTACGGCGCCGGCTGCAAAGCAGATCTGCACGCCGGGCTTCGTCCAGCTCTACGACGTCCCGTCGCGGATCTTCACCAAGGAGATCGCCGTCCAGGGCAGTCCCTACCGCATCGTCCTCTCGCCCAACGGCGCCAACGCCTACGTTGCCAACCTGAGCGGTCCGAGCGTCTCGTTCATCGACCTCGCAACGCCAAACCGTCACGGCGACGGTCGCGGTACCGCCGCGCAGCCGACCGGCCTGGGCATCGAGCCCGGACGGCGCGACGCTCTACGTCGCCAGCCAGACGGCGCCGGCGTGCTGGGCGTCGTCGACGTCGCCGGCGCCACCGTGCGCGCGCAACTGCCCGTCTACCAGGCCCGCGACGTCGCCGTGAGCCCCGACGGCGGCCACGTCTACGTGTCGTCCAACGACGCCGTCCTGGTCATCGACCCCGCCAAGCTCTGAGCCCGCGGCCGGCGCGCGTCCAATGTGCGGCGCTGGTCAGCAGCGACTCCGGCTGATTCGAGGGTCGGGGATCACGGGCTTTTCAACGCGAAGTCGCAGAGGACGCGAAGGCTCGCTGAGGCAAGGCTAGTGGGGTGCTCACCCTGGCAACTCCGGGTGAGGCGGGAATGGCGGCACCGCTCGTCGGGTCCCGCCACTTCCTTTCTCGGCGTAACTCTGCGCTCTCCGCGACTCCGCGTTGAAAGCCCGTATTCACCGCCGATCGGATCAGATTTGAGGCACCACTCGCTTGTCGTGTCCACCGCAACCGTGGCTTATGGTGCCCGATGCCTGCGGGAACACACGCGGCCGCCAAGCGCCACGCCCGAGGTGCGCGCCGCCCTGCAAGAGCTGCTGCTCCGCCGCAGCCGCTGGATGATGGTGCTCACCGCCGGGGCGGTCGCCGTGTTCATCGCCGTCACCCATGCGATCGGCTCGGCGCGGCCGTGGACCGACCTGATGAATGTCGGCGTCGGCGCGATGCTGACCGCCGGCCTGCTGCTGACGCGGCTGCCCGGGGTGCAGCAGCATATCGTCGCGCTCTGCGTCGTCCTCTCGGTCTCGTTCGTGGCCATGCGGGCGGTCGCCGGCATCTGGCAGGGCGACGTCGTCGCGACCGCGATCTTCATGGTCGCGATGGGGCTTGTCGTCGGCGGCGGCATTGCCGTGGGGAGCGTGGCCGCAGCTCATCCTCGTCGGCGCGCTCGGCGGTGCGGTGGTGGCGAACTCCGATCTCGACGGCGGCGGCCTCGATATCGAGTCCGGCCGCGCCGCGGCGAACGTGGCGCTCGGTCTCGGGATCTCGCGTCATCCTCGCGGCGCAGAACCGGCGCCACCATGTGCGGCTGCTGGCCGAACGTGTCCGGCGCCGTGGGGCCGAGACCGCCCTGGCGCGCCTGAACGCCGATCTCGAGCACCGCATCGACGAGCGCACGGCCGAGCTCAAGCGGGCGGAGCAGGCGGCGTTGCAACACCAGGCGGATCTCGCGCACGTGCTGCGCGTGGGCACGATCGGCGAGATGACCGCCGGGCTGGCGCACGAGATCAACCAGCCGCTCGGCGCGATCGCGAACTACGCCCAGGGCTGCGCGCGACGGCTGCGCGCCGGCGCGGTGGGCGCCGATGGCGTTGCTGTCGATCGTCGATGCGATCGGCGCCGAGGCGCTGCGCGCCGGCGAGATCATCCGCCGGCTGCGCGACCTGGTCCGCAAGGAGAGCGGCCGCCAGGTCCGCGCCGATCTCAACCATCTCGTGCGCGAGTCGGTGCGCCTGATCGAGCCCGAAGCGCGGGCGCGCAGCGTCGACCTGCACCTCGAGCTGTCGCCGTCGCTGCCGGCCGTGTCGTGCAACGACATCCAGATCGAGCAGGTGCATGCTCAACCTGCTGCTGAACGGCGTCGAGGCGATCGAGGCCGCGGCGAACGGCCGCCGCGCTGGTCTCGGTGCGCACGACGCTGACCGGCGACGGCGCGGAGGTCGCGGTCACCGATTCCGGCGTCGGCCTGCCCGCGCCGCCGGCCGACGTGTTCGCGCCGTTCTACACCACCAAGCCCAGCGGCCTCGGGATGGGCCTGTCGATCAGCCGCTCGATCATCGAGGCGCCACGGCGGCCGCCTGTGGAGCAGCGGCAACGCCGACCACGGCGCGACGTTTCCGCTTCACCCTGCCGTGCCGGTGATCGCCGCGCGACCGTCGGTGAATGGCCGACCTCGTCGCCGGCGTCTGTGCCGCCTACGCCTGGCAGCGCGCGCTCGGCCATGAGGGTGGTCGAGGGGCCGCTGTGGCGGATCGTGCGCGATCCCGCGCATCCGCACATCTGGGACGCCAACCACGTCAGCGGCATCCGCGCCGGCAGCGCCGTGGAGATCGACGCGATGCTGCGCGCCGCCGATGCGGCGCTGGCGCACTGCCGCCACCGCCTGTTCGTCGTCGACCCGCTGACGCCGGCCCGCCGTCGCCGCGCGCCTGGCGCTCGACGACTACCGCGAGCTGACGCCGACCATTCAGATGGTCCTCGAGGGGCCGCTGCGCGCCGCTCCGCCGGCCCTCGACCTGCGGCCGGTGACGAGCGAGGCCGACTCGGCGGTCCCTCGCCGCGCTGCTCGCCGCCGACCACGCCGAGGGCGCGCGCACCGGCGGCCCACTGCCGGATCACGTAACCGAAGGCCTGCTCGCGAGCTACCGCGCCAAGGCGCCGGCGTATCAGTTCTACCTGGCGCGCATCGACGGCGACGACTGCAGCCTACGGCGCCAGCGTCGCAAGTCCGACTCGACGTCGGCATGGTCGAAGACCTCTTCACCCTGCCGAGCCGCCGCCGCCGCGGCATCGCCAGCGCCATCATTGCCCGCGCCGTGACCGATCTGCGCCGGCGCGGCGCGGGCCGATCCTGATCGGTGCGCACGCTGGCGAGCCGCCCGAGCGCCTGTACGCGTCTCTCGGCTTCGCTCCGATCTGCGTGACGCGCGAGTATTTCGCCGAGCGAACCACGTAGCGCGCCTCTGTGGCCTCTGTGGTGAAAGCGCCGGTCACCCTTGATCGCGCGCCCGACTCGGTGTCCTCTGGGACGTCGTGAACTGCCCCAATTGCCAGCGGGCCAATCGCAGCGACGCGCGCTTCTGCGACAACTGCGGCGCGCCGCTCGTCGCGCGGCCAGCCGGCCGCCGAGCCGACGGTGGCGCGCAAGGTGGTCACCATCGTCTTCGCCGACCTGATCGGCTCGACGGCGCTGCACGAACGGCTCGACGCCGAGTCGGCGCGCCGCCGTGATGGACCGCTACTACCAGGCGCTGCACGGCGCCGTGACCGCGCACGGCGGCACGGTGGTGAAGCTGCTCGGCGACGGCGTCATGGCGGCGTTCGGCGTGCCGCGCGTCGCCGAGGACGACGCGATGCGCGCCGTGCGCGCCGCGCGTCGGCGATGCAGCGCGCCTTGCGCGCGATGGTCGAGGCCGAGCGCGCGGTGGTGGGCGGCGACTCGGCCTGCGCGTCGCCGTCAACACCGGGGAGGTGGTCGTGAGCGCCGACCAGACCGACGTCGTCGGCGATCCGGTCAACGTCGCCGCCCGCCTGCAGCAGGAGGCGCACGACGGCGACGTGCTGCTCGGCGAGTCGACGCACCGCCTGGTCGCCGATCTCGTGACCCTGGCGCCGGTGGGCGAGCCTCGCGCTGCGCGGCCGCGCCGAGACGGTTGCGGCGTACCGGCTGGTCTCGCTCGATCGTCCGGCCGGCGCGGCCGCGACCGCGTTCGTCGGCCGCGACGACGAGTTGCGCCGCCTGCTGGCGGTCTACGACGACGCCGTGCGGCGCCGGCGCCGCGCCCGCCTCGCCGTCGTGCTCGGCTCGCCCGGGCTCGGCAAGTCGCGGCTCGTGAGCGAGGTCCGCGCGCCGGCGTCGGCGACGCGCGCCACGGTGCTCGACCGCGCGCTGCGACGCCGCTCGCGGCGCCACCTTCGCGCCGCTGGCCGAGGCGCTGCGCGCCCACCTCGGGCTCGACGACGGCGCGAGCGCCGACGCCGTGCGTGCCGCCGTCGACGCGGCGCTGCCCGGCGAGGACGCCGAGCGCGCGCGCGTCGTCGGCGGCGTCGCCGCGCTGCTCGCCGGCGCTCCCGCCGCGCCGGAGGAGACGTTCTTCGTCGTCCGCCGCCTCCTCGCCGGCGCTCGCGGCACGGCGGCCGATCGTGCTGGCGATCGACGACGTGCAGTGGGCCGAGCCGCTGCTGCTCGACCTCACCGAGCATCTCGTCGAGTGGAGCACCGATATGCCGCTGCTGGTGCTGCTGGCCGCGCGCCCCGAGCTGCGCGAGACGCGGCCGGCGCTGACCCGCGCCGGCGGCCTCGTGCGCGAGGTGATGACGCTCGCCGGCCTCGACGCCGGCGCCGCGACGCGCCTCGCCGCGAACGTCGTCGGCGCCGACGAGCTGCCCGCCGCCATCGCCGGACGCGTGCTCGCCACCAGCGAGGGCAATCCGCTCTTCGTCGGCGAGCTCGTGCGCATGCTGGTGCACGACGGCGCCCTCAAACGCGAGGGCGACCGCTGGACCGACCGGCGTGGCGCTGGACGCGCTGGAGATGCCGCCGACGATCCACGGCGCTGCTCGCCGCGCGCATCGAGCGGCTGCGCCCCGAGGAGCGCGCCGTGCTCGAGCGCGCGCGCGGTGATCGGGCGCAGCTTCTCGCGCGCCGCCCTCACCGCGCTGCTGCCACGCGAGTCGAGCGCCGCGCTGGAGGAACGCGCTCGACGGCGCTGCGGCGCAGCGAGCTCATCGAGCCCGATCACCGGCTGGTATCCTGGGCGAGCCGGCGCTTGCGCTTCCACCACGTGCTGATCCGCGACGCGGCCTATCGCCAACTCCTGAAGGGCACGCGCGCCGAGCTGCACGGGCGGCTCGCCGACTGGATCGCGGCGCGCGCCAGCGCCGCCGGCGAGCACGACGAGACGATCGGCTGGCATCTCGAGCAGGCGCACCAGCACCTCGCGCGAGCTCGGTCCGCTCGACGCGGCAGGCCAGGCGATCGGCGCGCGCGCGGCGCAGCTACCTCGCGGCGGCCGGCCGCCGCGCGCTGGCCCGCGACGACCTGCCGCCGGCGGCGTCGCTGCTCGGCCGCGCGCTCGGCGCGGCTCGCCGCGGACGATCCCGCCCGCGCCGATCTCGCGCTCGACTGGTGCGAGGCGCTGCTGGCCGCCGGCGACGTCGCCACCGGCGCGACCGCCGTCGCCGAGCTCGGCCGCTTCGCCAGCCCGCGCACTCGGCCCCAACGCGCGACTCCCGACCCTGGCTCGCCGCCTGGCACACGTGCTTCACCGGTCAGCTCGCCGTGCTCACCGATCCGCAGGCGCTGCGCGCCACCGCCGACGCGGTGGCGGCCGCCGCCGCGGTGCTGATCGCCGCCGGCGACGCCGCCGGCGAGGCGAAGGCGCACGCCGTCCATGCGCACGGCGCTGGCGCGGCTCGGCGCGATCGGCGCCAGCGAAGCGGCGCTCGACAAGGCGCTCGCTGCACGCGCGCCGCGCCGGCGATCGGCGGCGCGCCAACGCGGTGCTGGCCGGCGCGCCGCTGGCGGCGCTGTGGGGCCCGAGCCCGGTCACGCGCGCCAGCGGCCGCTGCCTCGACGTCGTGCGCGTGCTCCGCATCACCCAGGGTGCGCCGGCCGTCGAGGCCGTGGCGCTGCGCTGCCAGGCGGTGCTCGAGGCGCTGCGCGGGCGCACCGACGCGGCGCGCCGCATGATCGCGTCGTCGCGCCGCCTGGTCGAGGAGCTCGGCATCACCCATCGCCTGCTCGAGGCCGACCTCTTCGCCGGACTGATCGAGCTGCTCGAGGGCGACGCCGGCGCCGCCGAGCGCTTCCTGCGGCCCGCGTACGAGGGGCTCCGCGAGCAGGGCCTCGGCATCGACGCGGCGCAGCGCCGCCGCGTCTGCTCGGCAGCGCGCTCCTCGCCCAGGGACGACTGGAGCCGAAGCCGAAGCGCTGAGTCGTCGAGAGCGAAGCGCTTGCCGGCGACGACCTGCAGGCGGCGATCGCGTGGCGCGGCGTGCGCGCCGAGGCGCTGGCGCGGCGCGGCGAGCACGGCGGCCGCGGTCGAGCATCGCGCGCGCCGCGGTCGACGTCGCCGCCGCCACCGACGCGCTGCTCGACCACGCCGACGCGCGCCTCGCGCTTGAGCGTCGCGCTGCGCGCCGCCGGCCGCGCGGCGGAAGCGGCCGTCGAAGAGGCGCGCGCGGCCGATCTCTGGGAGGCGAAGGGCGCCACCGTCCTCGCCGCGCGCGTGCGCCGCGCGCCGGCGACCGGCGGACGCGGCGACCGGCGCCGCAACGCGTCCGGCGCCGGGCGCCCGTCGCGTGCGGACGAACGCCGCCACCGAGAACGCCGCGCGCTTCGATGCGGCCGTCGCCGCGCGCGACATCGACGCCCTCGCCGCGCAGATCGGCGAGGGCCGCATCGTCCACCACCCGACCGGCCACAGCTACGGCCATGACGAGATCCTCGCGACGTTCCGCGCGCTCTTCGCGGCGACGGACTTCGTGCACACGCACGTCGTTGCTCGCCACGCTCGGCGACACGCTGTCCCTCGTTCGCCTCGCGGGTCTCGGCGAGCGAAGCCGCGATCGCGGGGCTGGAGACAGGGCGCCGCCGAGGGCGAGCCGCTCCTGCTCGTCCGAGGTCGATGGGCAGGGACGGCTGCAGTCGCAGCGAGTTCTTCGCCCCCGAGCGCCTCGGCGATGCCGTCGCTCGGCTGTACGCGCGCGGGCCGAACAGCTCGCCGATCGGCCCGCAGGGCAGTCGCGCCGCGGCCATGGCGCAGGCCGTGGCGGCGTTTCTCGGTGCGCTCGACCTCGACGCGATCGCCGGCGTGATCGCGCCCGCGCTGAGCTTCGTCGACCACCGCCGCGTCGGATTTCCCGCCGGCCGCGGTGCCGAGGCGTATCTGCGCGGCCTGCGCTCGCTGTCGACGCCGTCGATCGCATGGACGCGCCGCGTCGTCGACGTGCTGGCACAGCATGCCGGACGCGCTGCTCGTCCGCTTTGTCGGGTCCGGCGTCGAGCGACGAGCGGCGGCGCATTTCGAACGTGCAGTTCTGCCAGCCTTCGTCTTCGGCGACGACGGACGTGTGGCCCGCGCCGAGCTCGTTCGACGTCGACCGCGATGCCGAGACGCTGGCCCGCTTCGACGCGCTGACCGGGCGCGGATCCCGCGACGCGCCCCGCTTCGCCAACGCGGCGACGCGCGGCCAGCTCCACCTCCGCGCGGCGCATGGAGGCGCTCGATTGGGTCGGCGTGGCGCTCGCTGCTCGCGCCGGAGTTCCGCAGCTCCGACCGCCAGTCGTTCGCGCCACCTCGAATCCGGGTCGGGACGAGTGGCTGACCGCGGCCCGCGACGCTGTTCGCGCAACTGTCGCATCTCGCACCTGACGGGCGAGCTGCTGGCGACGCGCGGCGATCGCCTGGCGCTGATCCGGCCCACTGGACGACCGGCGGCGGTGCCGGTCGGCCCGAGCGAGATCGTGTGGCTGCAGCTCATCGAGACCGACGCCGACGGCCGGGTCGTCGCCGAGGCGTCGTTCGACCCCGGCGACCACGACGCGGCGCTACGACGAGATCGACGCGCGCTTCGCCGCCGGCGAGGGCGCCCCCGCACGCCGAGTTCTCACCGCGTTCTCTGACTATCGCCGCGCGTCCGCCGCGCGCGATTGGGAGACCGTGGCGAGGCTGTTGCCGGAGGACTTCACCCTCGCGAGCCATCGGCGCCTCGTGGGCTTGGAGGCGCCGATCGGGCGGGCGGAGCACTCGCGACGCGCGGGCGCCTCGACGACCTCGGGTTGCAGGGCGCTCAGCGGCTCGATCACCTCCCGCACCTGTCGGGCGCCGCCGCGATGGCGGTGATGGCCTGGGCCGGAACGGTCGGCGGGGGTGAGTTCGAGGACGAGTTCGTCGCCGTCTGCCGGCACGACGGGCAACGCATGCACAGCATCGAGTTGTTCGACTTCGACGACTACGGCACCGCCGAGGGACGCTTCGCGGAACTGAACGAGCTGCGGGACGCGCGCGCCGTCGGGAACGCGACGCCGCGCTCGGGTTGGGAATGCCCTCGGGGGCCGGCGACCGGGAGGCGCGGGCGTCGAGTCGCCGCATCGAGAACCGCGGCGATGCGGGCGCTGGAGCGCTTCCGATCGGCCTGGGCCGCGCGCGACTGGGACGCGGTCGCGGCGCTGTTCGCGGACGACTTCCGGGAGATCGACCGGCGTACGATGATGCATCTGGAGCTCGGGCGCGACGCGTACCTCGCCGGCCTCCGGCCGATGTTGGCGATGCACGTCTCGCAGTTCACGATCGCAGGTGATCAGACGCGCGGCGATCGCCTGGCATTGGCGCGCGGCCGCTTCGCGGTCGCGGACGGGCAGTGGGGCCGAGCGAGGCCGATTTCCTGTTCCTCATCGAGGTCGACGCGCGCGGCGCCCGCGTCGCCGCGGTCCGTTTCGACGCCGACGATCCTCGTCGCCGCCACCGCCGAGCCTCGACGCGCGCTACAGTGCCGGCGAGGCCGCGCCGTTCGCCGGGATCCGCGCCGTCATGCTCGAGTTCCGCCGCGCCTTCGCCGCTCGCGACTGGGCCGCGCTCGCCGCCATCCTGTCGCCCGAGCTGGAGATGCACGACCATCGGCCGCTCGGCTGGGAGCCGTCGCACGGACCGCAGCCGTACATCGCCGCGTTGCGGTCGCTCGTCGATCTCGCGCCCGACGTCCGACTCCGCCTCGATCACGGCGAGATGTGCAGAAGCGGCTATCTGTCGCTCGTCACCTGGGCCGGCACCCACGAGGGCGGCGATCTTCGAGGCGCCGAGCTACATCGTCGGCGCGCTGGACGCGCAGATGCGCGCGCGTCGCTTCGACCAGTACGACCTCGACCAGCTCGACGAGGCGCTCGCGCGCTTCGCCGCGCTACGCGCCGATCCGTTGCGCATCCCGCCGAACGCGGCCACACGGGCGATCGACCGCTCGATCGAGCGCGCCAGAGCCGGCGACGGCGTGGCGGTACGTGCGCTCGTCGCGCCGGATGCCGTGTTCGAGGATCGCCGCCACGGTCTCCACGCGCGCGGCGGGCGCGAGGAGGTTGTCGGGTACGTCGGACGCATTGTGCCCGGCGCGTGATCGCGTCGACGCGCACGGTGCTGGCGGCCGGCGGCGATCGGTTCGCCCTGGAAAGCGTCGCGCCGCCGATGGCGAGGAGACGCTTCCATGTCGTCGAGGTCGACGCGGACGCAGCGGATCGCCGCGGCGGTGGTCCGACGGCGCGAGTCGTCGGCCGCCACCCGCGAGATCTATGAACGCTATGCGCGAGAGCGCGGACGCGCGGCATCTGCCGCCGGCACTGTTCGAGGCGGGGCGCGCGGTCATGGACCACGAGTTCGATCGCCTGCGCGACACGATGTCCGCCGATTTCCATCTCGAGGACCACCGGCGGACGGGTATGGGCCGGATGGACGGCGTCGAGGCGTACATCGAGTCGCTCCGCGCGATGGTGGCGCTGACACCGGATTGGACGCTCGAGAACCTCTACGCGATCGCCAGCGACACGCGCGGGTGGCTGGGCGTGGCGCGCGCTGCGTGGTCGCTGAGCGACGGCGGCGGACAGTTCGAGAACCTGCTGGTGCGGCTCGTGCGCTTTCGCGACGGGCGCCTGACGTCAATGGAGTTCTTCGGAGCCCGAGGATCTCGATCTGGCGCGCGCGCGCTACGCCGAGCTGGAGGCCGCCGCGGCGAATCAGGCGAACGGGGCCGGCGCGTCGCCGGCGATGAGGAACCGGTAGAACCGCCGCGCCTCGCCGACCGGGAAGTCGCCGCTCGCCTTGTGCTGTACCGACGCGTTGTCCCAGATCAGGACGTCGTGATCGCGCCAGCGGTGGGCGTAGCGCGGCGCGTGCGCTTCGGCGTGATCCTGCAGGCGCTGGAGCAGGGCGCGGCCCTCGTCGATCGGCAGGGTGTCGATGTGGGTGGCGCGGTCGAGGTCGATGTAGAGCGCGGCGCCGCCGGTGACGGGATGTTTGCGCACGATCGGATGCACGACCTCGACCAGGGCGTCATTGGGGCCCGAGGCGGAGACGCGCGGCGGGAACGCGTCGCGGTTGTTGTAGGCGTAGACGGCGCGCAGGCCGAGCAGGCGGCGGCGGAGCTCGGGATCGAGCGACGCGTACGCCGCGCGCATGTCCATGAAGCGCGTGTCGCCGCCGCCGCTGGGCGGCAGCTCCTGGGCGTTGAGGATCGTCGCCGCCGCGGGCCGCTCCGTGTACGTGTCGTCGACGTGGAAGGTTTCGAAGAGGCCGGGGCGCTGCGTGTCGCCGCCGAACGTGATGTCGCCGAGCTGCTGGCGCAGCTCCTCGGTGAGGACGAAGCCGGCGTCGATGACCTGCATCTCGACGTCGTAGTGCAGCTCGCCGCCGTCGCGGTCCGCCCGATCGGCACCTTGATCGGCCCGAACATCTCGGCGACGCGGCGGAAGGTCGCCGTGTCGAGCGGCTCGGCGAAGCGCAGGCAGGCGACGCCGTGCGTCGCGAGGGCGTCGCGCACCGTCGCGCGCGCGGCTGGGTCGTCGGTGTCGCGGGCGGGGTCGAGCCCGACGATCTCCGCCGCGCCGAACGGTTGCGCCAGTGGTCGGACGGTCAGCGTCATCGGGTGCTCAACCATTGAGCTGCGCCATCAGGCTCATCGTATCGGAGAAAGTGGACGTCCTCGGCGACGAGGCCGTCGGGGCCCATGCGGGTGAACGTCGCGCCGTCGATGCGAACTCCGCTTGCCGGTGGGCGGGATGCCGAAGAGCTCGCCGCGATGCGTGCCGCTCAAGACCCAGCGGTCGGCGTGACGGTCGCCGTCGATCACCAGGGCGACGCGCTCGAGGGTGAGATCGGGAAACGCCGTCAGCAGCGCCACGGCGCGCGCCGCACACCGGCGCGTCCGCGTGATTCCTGACCGGTGCCGATTTCGCGCACGACACGCATCCTCCGCGAAGACGGCGGCAACCGCGTCGGGGTCGTGTCGTTCCACGCCGCATAGGTGGCGTCGTTGACGGCGAGCGCGCGGCGTCGGTGGTCATCCATGCGGGGAGGGATAGTCCGGGGTCGCGGTGGGAAGACCACCGTGCGCGCACGCAGTGATACAGCCATGAGCCGCGGCACCTGTGGCCGCGGAGCGGTGCGCACGCACCGCCGGGATGGGAATTGGCGGCCGTCATTTTCCCGAACCGGAATCACCACAGAGGTCACAGAGAGGGTTTTCTGTTCTCTGTTGTGAATCATTCCGTGCTACAGGCCCGGCATGACGACGGCCGAGCAGGATCGATTGAAAGAGGCGCGCGCCGGGACGCCGTGGCGCAAGTGGGGGCCGTATCTCAGCGAGCGGCAGTGGGGCACCGTCCGCGAGGACTACAGCGAGGACGGCAACGCCTGGGCCTACTTCAGCCACGATCAGGCGCGCTCGCGCGCCTATCGGTGGGGCGAGGACGGCCTGGCGGGCATTCTCCGACGACCACAGCCGGCTCTGCTTCGCGCTGGCGCTGTGGAACGGCGCCGACCCGATCCTGAAGGAGCGCCTCTTCGGGCTCACCAACGCCGAGGGCAACCACGGCGAGGACGTCAAGGAGTACTACTACTACCTCGACGCGACGCCGACGCATTCCTACATGACGCTGGCTGTACAAGTATCCGCAGCGCGCGTTCCCGTACGCCGACCTCGTCGACGCCAATCGCGCCCGCAGCCGCGACGAGCTCGAGTACGAGTTGCTCGACACCGGCGTCTTCGCCGAGAGCCGCTACTTCGACGTCGAGGTCGAGTACGCCAAGGCGGCGGTCGAGGACATCTGCCATCCGCATCACCGTGCACAACCGCGGGCCCGAGTCGGCGCGCCTGCACCTGCTGCCGACGCTGTGGTTCCGCAATACGTGGTCGCATGCCGTCGACGCCCAACGGCCGCTGCTGCGCGCGGCGCCGGGCGGCATCGAGGCCGTGCACGCCGACCTCGGCACGCGGTGGCTGCTGGTCGAGGGCGCGCCGGCGATGTTGTTCACCGACAACGAGAGCAACCGCGAGCGCTTGTGGGGTGAGGCGAACGCCCTCGCCGTACGTGAAGGACGCGTTCCACCGCTACGTCGTCAGCGGCGAGACGGCGGCGGTGAATCCGGCCGGCGCCGGCACCAAGGCGGCCGCGCTCTACGTGCTCGACATCCCGGCCGGGCGGCAGCGCCAGTGTGCGCCTGCGGCTCACCGATGCCGCGCCGGGGCGTTCGACGGCGAAGCTCGCCGCCGGCGTCAACGAGGTGATCGCGCGGCGCCGCGGCGAGGCGGACGCGTTCTACGACGCGCTTGCTCGTCCCCGGGCGTCGACGCCGATTCGCGGCTGGTGTTCCGCCAGGCGCTCGCCGGCATGCTGTGGAGCAAGCAGCACTACGACTTCAACCTCGACACCTGGCTCGAGCGAGCACGGCGCCCATCCGTTGCGCGTCGGGCACGGTCGCGACCGATGCCGCAACCGCGACTGGTTCCACATGGTCAACGACGACGTCATCTCGATGCCCGACAAGTGGGAGTACCCGTGGTTCGCCGCGTGGGACCTCGCGTTCCACTGCGTCGCGCTCGCGCTCGTCGACGTCGACTTCGCCAAGCAGCAGCTCGAGCTGATGCTGCGCGAGCTCTACCTGCACCCGAGCGGCCAGATCCCCGCCTACGAGTGGAACTTCGGCGACGTGAACCCGCCCGTGCACGCCTGGGCCACGCTCGTCATCTACTTCACGGAGCAGGCGCGTCGCGGCGCAGGGCGACCTCACGCTTCCTGAAGTCGGCCTTCCAGAAGCTGCTGGTGAACTTCACCTGGTGGCTCAATCGCAAGGATCCGAGCGGCCGCAACGTGTTCGAGGGCGGATTCCTCGGCCTCGACAACATCGGCGTGTTCGACCGCAGCGCGCCGCTGCCGACCGGCGGCTACGCTCGAGCAGGCCGGACGGCACGGCGTGGATGGCGCTGTTCTCGCCAGAACATGCTGGAGATCGCCGCTCGAGCTCGCGCAGCACGAGCCGATGTACGGCGAGATGGCGCTCAAGTTCGCCGAGCACTTTCTCTGGATCGCCGCGGCGATGGATCGCGTCGGCGACAACGAAGACGAGCTGTGGGACGAGGGCGACGGCTTCTTCTACGACGTGCTGCGCTTTCCCGACGGCTCGGCGCAGCGGCTGAAGGTGCGCTCGATGGTCGGCTGCTGTCGCTGTGCGCCACCACCGTCATCGAGGCCGACGTGCGCACCCGCTTTCCGCAGTTGGCCGAACGGCTGCGCTCTTTCCTGGCGCGGCACGAGGAAGTGTCGACGACGATCGCGCCGATCACGCGGCCGGGCGTCGGCGACCGCCGCATGCTGGCCAGTGCTCAGCGAGGAGAAGCTGCGCCGCATCCTGCGCTACGTGCTCGACGAGAACGAGTTCCTCGGCCCGCACGGCATCCGCGCGCTGTCGCGCCACCACCTCGAGCATCCGTTCGCGCTTCGAGTGGCGGCGGCACGTCGTGGCGCGTCGGCTACGAGCCGGCCGAGTCGTCCTCCGGCCTCTTCGGCGGCAACTCCAACTGGCGCGGGCCGGTGTGGATGCCGGTGAACGTCATGATCGTGCGCGCCCTCGGGCAGTTCTACTCGTTCTACGGCGACGACTTCACGCGTCGAATGCCCGACCGGCTCGGGCAACATGCTCACGCTCTGTTCGAGGTGACTCGCGAGATCATGCGCCGGCTGATCGCCACCTTCCAGGCGCGGCGCGGATGGCCGGCGGCCGGTCTTCGGCGGCAGCGAGATCCAGCAGCGCGACCCGCACTGGCGCGACCACATCCTCTTCTACGAGTACTTCCACGGCGACAACGGCGCCGGCCTCGGGGCGAGCCACCAGACCGGCTGGACGGGGGTCATCGCGCGCCTCATTCAGATCCACAGCGCGGTGCACAGCGAGCAGGTGCTGGCCGCGGGCCTGCGCGGCGCCGTCATGGCCGCCGATCCGACGATCGCCGCCGCCAGCGCCGACCAGACGACGCGATGATCGGCCGGCGTGCACGGTGGCCGGCGAGCGGCTATGAGCGTCCCGTCACAGACGGAGGGACCTATGCCCAGCCCAACCACGCCGATTGTCTCCCCACCGGAAGCGCTGAAGCATGACGCCCAAACAGCGCGAGCGGATTCGCAAGCTGATCAAGCGCTACAAGGTCGAGAGCCGGGAAGGGATTCGCGCTCAAGCACATCGATCCCGGCGACACCCACCAGGTGACCTCGAAGGATGAAGCCGGGAGCTCCTGCGGACGGGCATCGAGCTGCTGACCGAGCTGCAGGACAAGCTCTACGCCCAGGATCGCTGGACGCTGCTGCTGGTCTTCCAGGCCATGGACGCCGGCCGGCAAGGACGGCACGATCAAGCACGTCATGTCGGGGGTCAACCCGCAGGGCTGCGAGGTCTACTCGTTCAAGGCGCCGTCCTCCGACGGAGCTCGACCACGACTATCTGTGGCGCACCATGCAGTGTCTGCCGGAGCGCGGCCGCATCGGCATCTTCAACCGCTCCTACTACGAAGAGGTGCTCGTGGTGCGCGTCCACGCCGAGCTCCTCGCCAGCCAGAAGCTCCCGACGCCGCTGGTCACGAAAGCACATCTGGCGCGACCGCTTCGAGGACATCCAACGCGTTCGAGCGCTACCTCGACGCGCAACGGCATCGTGATTCGCAAATTCTTCCTCCACGTCTCGAAGGCCGAGCAGCGCCGGCGGTTTCTCGAGCGCCTGGAGCGACCGGACAAGAACTGGAAGTTCTCGCATGGCCGACGCCAAGGAGCGCGGCTGCTGGAAGGACTACATGCGCGCATACGAGGACGCGATCCGGCACACCGCGACGCCGGAGGCGCCCTGGTTCGTCGTTCCCGCCGACAACAAGTGGTTCACGCGCGTGATCGTCGCAGGCGCCGTCATCGATGCGCTCGCCGAGCCTCGACCTGCACTACCCGAAGGTCGGCAAGGCGAAGAAGAAGACTCGCCGACGCGCGCTTTGCGCTCAAGGCGGAGTAAACGGCGCACTGCCGTGTCACCGCAGGGCGCCGCTCCGTCGGCGCCCGTTGGTGCTGAGCGGATCCGTCGATGCAGCAGGCGCCGACGGCGCGGCGCCTCTCCAGCGATATCGAGGTCGACCAGCTTCGCGAATCGATCGAACACGCCGGTGCCGATCGCGGCGCTGGCGGCGGGCGGCGCTGTCGGCGTCGCCGGTGATCTCGCCCGGCGCGATGCCCACCTCGGCGAGCTCGGCGGCGAAGGCGGTCATCCACGTGCTCGAGATGGGCACGAGTCGAGCTCGAGTGGAAGAGCAAGCCATTACCGGCGTTGGCGCCGTAGCGAAATGCCTGATGGCGCGTGATCGCCGATGCCGGCACGGTGCACGGCGCCGGCGGGCAGGTCGAAGATGTCGCCGTGCCAGTGCACGGGCGTGAAAGCGGCGCGGCGCGCCGCCGAGCAGAGGCGTCGTCGCGCGCGCGGCCGTCGGTCGAGCTCCGACGTCGTGCCAGCCGATCTCCTTGCGCGTGTTCGAGGTAGACACGCGCGCCGAGCGCCCACGGCGAGCTGGCTGCCGGGACGGGTTGCCGACGTCACCGGCCGCCCATCAGCGACGGTCGCCTCGATGAGGCGCAGCTCGTCGGTGAGTGCGGGTGGCGGTCGCTCGTACACGCCCATCGGACCGCCCGCTGACGACCAACGCGTCGGCATCGCAGCGCGCCGGCACCGGCTCGCCGGCATGGGTGCAGACGGTCCGCAGCTCGATGCCCCGCGCGCCTGCAGCGCCGCCCGAGCAGCCCCGGTCCTTCGACGTCGACGTGCTGCAGCGGACCCGAGCGCGGTCG
>ERZ1370068.2504-contig-1650_pt1 | contig 45079 bp, 85 predicted proteins | sample MGYA00561227_ERZ1370068 | MGnify/ENA primary metagenome ERZ1370068 (study PRJEB38410, sample SAMEA6850437) | metagenome | study: Metagenomic assessment of the ecological functions of the soil: analysis of the soil microbiota associated with the... | reverse complement strand
GGTTACGTATTGCCTGCAGAAAATCCGGAGGTGGAGCGGTCGAGCCTGACGCAGGCGCTCCTTGTCAACCGGGTGGGCCTGGCGCGAGAATACTACCTCGCGCCATCGATCAATGTTTCGGAGCTGGCTGGCTGAGAGCCCGCGCGGAACTGGAGGATTTTCCGGTGGACAAGATGCCTGGCGCAAAGATCAACGGGTTTTCGCGCGGATGAAGGAAAGCGCCTGATCGTTGGAAACCCATGCCTGACCTGGGCTTTCGTTGCCGGCGTCGTCCAGTCGCTGTCTGTTCAGGTAATACGACGCTGTCGTGCCATTTTCGAAGCCGAAGGTCACCAACTCGCCCGCGAACGACGATTCATAGCGCGTGATCCTTCAGGCGCAGATTCAGATTCAGGCGCTCCAGCGAACCTACCGGCCCCAGGAGAAGGAACGGCTTCTTGAAGAGCTTTTTGAACTCCGGATCGTTGGGGCCGAACCTGAAACAAGCTCTGGACGCAGACGAAGGCAGCAATATTCTTCGGGCTGGAAGCGACCGAAGCGCTGCCGCCGTCGCTCACTCTTCGACCTCAACATCGGCGCGACGAAATATTTCTGCGTCTGAAGGAAGGCGAGGTTCCGCCTTTTCTGTTTAGCGGAACGGTCTTCTACGCCGGCGAGGCGGGCAATCTGCAAGTGCAGCAGATTCCGTGGAGCAAGGAATGCGTCTACCGGATGCCGGTGCAAGCCTGGCTCGTTGATGGACTATCACTATCCGGGAACAGGTTGGCCTCGACCTCAATCGGGATTCGCTCGACCGGCTCTGCTTGCAAGCGCCGGCGGTGGGCTGCCGCCACCCGACCAGGCGTTCGGGGAGTCCTCGTGGCGAATGAGAGGCTGGAAAGCGGCGCTACGAATGAGGAACTGGTGGACCGCCGTCCACGCGCCGTTTCTACGAGGGCTACATTTGACCTGATCGCGCCTCGAAGCAAAAGAACTCGCTAACGATTTACCTTCGGGCGCGTCTATCCGGAGGTCTACAGTCTTGCGTGAAAGGCGCGGAGCCCTTTCTGATGCAGACGGAGTGCTTGCTCGAGGGGGAAGCGCCCAGCCTGAAGTGACACAGTGCGCTTTCTTTTGCCGCTGGCTCGCGTAATCGCGGAGCCGCCCTCCCGGAATCGGCAATCGTGCGAGCGGAACCTCCGAGAGGACTATCCTGGAGCTTTGGGTCGGCGACATGTTGTATCAATCCTGGCAGGAAGCGCAAGTCGAAAGGAGTTAAAGCGCCGTTGCATTCCCTGCAACATCTTCATCATGTACACAACGAAGTGAAGTGTAAGGCGGAGACGCTCGCGTTTCGTTTCCCCGAATCGACGCAACGGGAGCCGATCCTGGATGGCGCTGAACGCGTCGCGGGAACGATCGTTCGCCGGCAACTGTCGTGGAAGGCCGCGTCGAGACGTCCAACGAAGTCGAGCCCGGTCTTCCTCAAGATTACCGTGCGAATAGTTAACACCAGCGTTCTCGCCCCCGGCTCTGTAGCGGATCAGGAAGCCGTGCTCCTGCGCACCTTCGCTTCCACCCACACACGATTCTCCGAGCGGAGGAGGGGAAGTTTGTCTCGCTTATCGATCCACCCCCACCCGGGCGCCTCGCCGGCCTGCCAGAATATCACCGTGGCCGGTTCTCGTGGGAGAGGAAGACAAGGGCAGGCTGGATGCCGCTGTCCGTCGCCGCGATCATCCCTGCGATTCCAGTGATCGCCCGAGAGTCCGGGCGACCTTTTTGACGCCGCGGAGATCGACGAGATCCCTCAGCCTGCGCATTCGCGATGACGGGACTACGAGAAACGGAAATGCGCAATGTGGATGAGCACGCGCGGCGCATCCTCGAGTACCGAGACCTCTGCCCGAAGAGCAATTCTTGAAATGCATGGTGTGGTGCGCAATCTGCAGCCGGTGGACGAAGACTTCTTTAATCCGGGAAACCGTATCGAAACTCGTTTCCGTGGGAGGTGTTCACCGCTTCGCGCGGGCTCCCGCGTGCGAATCCGGCCGCGCGCCTATGCGGACGTGATCGACCTGGCTCTGGCGGGAAAATCGCCGTCGTCGAGGCTATCGAATGCGACGCCGAAAACCGGATCCACTGGCGCTGGTCCTCGATGAGGACCCCGGCGATCTGGGATGATGCGCCAACCCGGCCACCGCTTCTTCTACGGACCGATGAAACAGTGGCCGATCACGGAGGGTCCATGCGCGAGCCGGCAAAATCCTCGTCGCGGGCATCGGAAACATTTTCTTGAGACGACCTTTCGGCGTCGAAGTCGTCAACGAGTTGCTGCGCCGCTCGGTTCCCGGACGCCGTTTGCGTCAGCGATTTTGGGATCCGATGTTATGACCTGGCCTACGCGATGATGGACGGATACAAGACGACCATTTTGGGTCGACGCGGCCCTCCAGAGGGAGCCCCGGGACGCTCTATTTGATGAGCCGGATGTCGAGAGATCGCCGCTCACCAGAACGTCGATGCTCACAGCATGAATCCCATGAGCGTGTTCCAATCGTATCCGCGCCTGGGGGAGTTTGGCCGGAAAGCTTTATCTCGGTTGTGAACCAGAGGTCCTCGAGAGCGAGTTAAAATGACTTTGAGCCCCAGTCCGCGCGGCGGTGCTCGCTGTGACCATGATCGAAACGCTTCATCGGCCGATTGCTCAATGCAATCCCGGCCACATCCGGCCCTCCGGGGCCTAGAAGGAGGTGATTCTCCAGCTAGTCCGCTGCCGCTCTAATTCGATAGGCAAAGGCTTCTGCTGGCTGTTCCCGATTCTTTGCGTCGCTGTCGTCGCCTGCCATTCGACATCCATCGCTACCTGAAGATATCCAAGATGTGATCGCGGGATGCGATTCCCACTTGATCGTCCTATGACGGCGCAGCCGGCAAATGCTTTTATCGGAGGTTAATAGATGACTGCCGGAAATACCCCTGCATGTCACGTGGGTCGGGGTAGATGTCGGTGGAGCGCGACGAGGGAGCATCCCGCGGGTCACCGAGGAAGGACGAGAGATGCCCCAAAGAGCTCACGCCCCTGGGTTTTGGGCCAATTCTCGGCCCCTGGCTATGTCGTGCCAAGCTTGCGCGGAGCACTGCGGCATTGTGCGGGGAGACGGGGTCCCGCACCCCTTAAGTCTGCGCCGCCTCTTGCGATCTTCCGGAAAATTGACTGGCAACGTGGCATAAGCGCATTTCATCAGCCCCCTGGCCCGATAGTCTTGTGTTGACTGAACGGGATCCGGAGAAGGGAGATGTTTCTCAGAACATCGCGGTCGCCTGCAGCCCTTCACAACCGTTAAGCATAAGCCTGGTGCCAGCGCGTTTGCGTTTCGCGCTCCCGCTCTCCCCCGCTTCCATGGAAAGCTCCTTTTCGCCGTGAATTGGTCGGTGATGAGAATAGCTGATGCGCTCGTCTCTCAGGGCGCCAAGAATCGCCGCATGCTTGCGCTCCCGCCGGCGATACCCCACCGCCTGAGTGAACATCCTGAATGTGTCCACCCGATTCCGATCACCCGGCTTCCAGCCGCGTCTCGAACTTCCCGCCTGCTGATATCGTAGAATCGCAAGCAGATTCTCGACCGCCCCGCGGCTGCAGAATTTTGGAGCTCTTATTCGAGAAGACGTTTCCGCTGCTCGCAACCAGCAAAAGAGGGCTCAGCCGAACCTATGCCCACCAGGGCGACCGCGAGGATTCCCCGGAAGAGACTTTACAGTCTGCTGAACATACGGATCATAAGCAGGACATTCGCCGAACTCGCAGACCCACAACGCCGGGCGCCGGCGAAAGCAGGGCTCGCCATTCACAAGGCGGGCCAGCCGGGGTCGCAAGTGGTTCGCATGGGCTTCGGCCGCGGATTTCCAAGACCCCCGAGCACCTGAACCACTCTGCAGCGATCGATCTTCCGCACCGGGTGCATCACGATCCACCATCGCCAGGAGCGAAGCGCTCCACGAGGAAACACCTATCACCTCGCCCGAACTCACCGTGGTCATCAGAAAGTACGCGCCGCGGCGGCGCCGATCGCCGCCTGGATGGACTCGTCGGCGTCGCCCGGCGATTCCGCGACAATCGCCTGAGTCAAGCCGAACTTTCCCCTCGAGAAGCTCCTCCAATTCCACAAAAGCGCCCGGCGGGTTAATCACCGTCGTCCGGACAATGTCGGCTCTCCTCAGCTCGCTTGAGAAGACGCGACACCGTCACCTGAGAGATCCCAAGGCGTTTTGCGATGTCCCTCTGGGTAAGTTTTTGCCCGTAATAGAGAGTCGCGACCTTGGTGATAAGTCGCATTTCAGGAAGAGCGGACATGCGTTAAACAACCATGCTAACACGTAGCTCCTCCCGGTCTTAAAAGCACGGCGCGACCGGACCGCGCCAAGGCGGAAAAACCAGCGGCACAAGTCGGAAAGGGGCATGCGCGAAGCGCCTCGCGCCGCGATTTGCCAAAAAGCGTGCACCGAGCAAAACGGTTTTCCCTCGAAAACAAAATTTATCCCAAAAACCTTTTGACATGCCGGATAATTCAGTCACAGTGTGTATTGTTATTCACAGTATGAATATTTATTCCCTCAGAACCCAAATTTGGCTTTCGCGCTCTTTTTATGATCAACGGTGCGGAGATTGTCAGTGAGACAGAATTTGTGATGTCGCGTTCTCATGCGCCATCGACGGCGGCGAGGGGCGTTTTTAATGTTGTTCTGCGTTCAGCGCGCTTTCGGGCAAGCGGCGTTTATCGAGTCGACGAGCGCCATCACGAGCTGCTCTACTGCCTCGGCGGGGTCGGCTACGTGCTTTCCGGCGAGAGGAGATTTCGGTTTGAGCCATTTGATCTGGTTTGGCTGTCCGGATCGAGCGCCCACTGCGCGGATCAGACGGCCTCTTGGGAAGTGCTTTCAATGGGAGTTGCGGGACATCAGATCGACCATGCGCGGTCGGTGCTCTCTTGCGAAAGAGCGACCCGTTTTCACGGGGTTGCCAAAGGAGGAAGCCTTTAAAATCTTCCATCGGGTGAACGAGCTCCTCGGCAATTCTGGCGCGCCCTCTGACGCCGCTTTGAACTGTTGCGTGACCGAGCTATTGGGTTACATGGCGGAGAATCGGGAGGCGGAGCGGCTGCGGAGCGGCAGGGACATTCAAAATGATGGCCCTGAGGTGAGTCGCGCCCTGCAACAGATGGCAGCCAATATCGAGCGGCCTTGGCGGGCGAGCCAACTTGCAAGGCTTTCCGGATTGAGCGAACGCCATTTTTTCGCCGGTTTAAAGAGGCGACCGGCTTGTCGCCGATCAACTGGCTTAGACGCGGAGGATAAACTCGGCCCAGGCGCGAACTGCTGAACAGCGCGGCGAGCATCAAAGAAATCGCGCGGACGGCTTCTGGATATTGCGACGCTTTTTTCTTTTCCCGTGACTTTAAGCGCTTATACGCGCCTCTCCCCGTCGGAATTTCGGAGAAGGCATATGCTTGCTGGACGACGGCGAAGCTGCGTCTACCTACCCCGTGATCGCGGGCAGATGACTGGGTTGCAGAAAATGGCAGGATGCAACATACAAAAGGCGGAATTCTGCATTCTCTTTCCGGGAGGCGAGAGTGCTATGATTCGTCGCAACCCCAAAATCGACGATGTCATCCGCCGGTCTCCGGTGGATTATCCTATGCGCGTCGCGGGTTGGGGGCTCGCACAAGACGGAGGCACAACAAGCTTTGATGACTCAAAAGTAATAAGATGAAGAGATTCGAAAACGAACCGTAGTGATAACCGGTGCGAGCCGAGGCATTGGCAAGGGCATAGCAAAGCGCTTTGCCGACGAGGTGCCAACCTCGTCCTTGCCGCGAATGAGCCAAGCGTGGACGCGGTGGCGCAGGAGTTCAGCGATGCTGGCGCAAACGCGGTTTCGCGCGTCTGCAGACGTGACGAGCAAGAACGACGTCGATGCACTCTACGAATACGCCCTTGTCGAAGTTCGGACAGATTGACGTCTCGATTCAGAACGCGGGCGTGATCACCATTGCGAAGATCGAAGAACTCCCGGAGAAGGATTGGGACAAGATCATGGCCGTCAACACCAAGGGGGTTTTTCTGTGCTGTCAGGCAGCGGCGATAAGAATGAAGCCGCGCAAGTCGGGAAGAATCATCAACACCGCCTCGGGCCAGGTCCGCGCCAGGGCTTTATCTACACCCCGCACTATGCGGCCAGCAAGTTCGGCGTTATCGGGATCACCCAAAGTCTCGCGAAGGAACTCGCGCCGGACAACATTACCGTCAACGCCTTTTGCCCGGGAATTATCGAGACGGACATGTGGGCGCTACAACGATTCCGCCTGGGGGCAAGTTGCTGGGCAATTACAAGCCGGGCGAACTGATGAAGGGAGTGGGTGCAAAATATTCCCATGAAAAGAGCGGGAAAGGCAGAGGATGTCTGCGCCGGACTTGGTCGCCTTCCTTGCCTCCGACGACGCGGCTTATATTACCGGCCAGACGGATCAACGTCGACGGCGGACTGATAATGTCATGACTATGCTAACAGAACGCACGAACTAAAGCTCAAATCGGTGCAGTACAGAAGGACATACTGCGTGTAATCAAGGCGAGCAAATCGGGGCACACGGGTGGGGACCTTTCATGCATCGATATTCTCAACGGTTCTCTATATATCGAATTCTACAGGTGACTCCAAATACGTTTCACAACCCGGATCACGACTATTACGTTCAAAGCAAGGGGCACTGCGCAGAGGCACTTCGTTCTGTTGTGCTTGCGGATTGCGGCTACTTTCCGCCGAGCGATTTGGACACCCTGAACCACTTCAATTCTCATTATATCGGGCATCCGACTCGAAAGGTAAACGGTGTTGAACAGAACACGGGCGCGTTGAACGGTCACGGACTGGCCTTCGGCGTCGGTGGTGGCACTGGTCGCCAAGCAAGATCGAAAGGATTATCGGGTTTTCACTCTGCTTGGCGACGGCGAACTCGCTGGAGGGTTCCAATTGGGAAGCCGGGATGACGGCCGCGCACTATCGCCTGGATAACTTGGTGGCAATTGTTGACCGCAATGGCTTGCAGATCACCGGTTCCACCGAAGACGTCGTTCAGCTCGAGCCGCTTGAAGAGAAATTTGAAGCCTTCGGATTCGCGGTTCGTCGGTGTGATGGCAATGACATCGCTGACTTGGGTACGGACGTTCGAGGGTGTGCCATTTACGCCGGGGAAACCGAGCTTGGTTTCTGGCGAAAAACACGCAAAGGAAAAGGAATTAGCTTTATGGATAACGTGGCGAAGTGGCACCACGGCGTCCCCTAGTGATGATGAGTTTAGCTCGGGCCATTGCAGAACTGGAGGAAGCGCAAGCCGCATTAGCATAATGGAAAAACCACAGGCAAATTTAGAAGTATTCGCGGCCACGCTGTTGGAACTGGCCCACGCAGGATTCCAATCTGCTGGGTGGTCACCAGCGATTCGCGGGGATCTGAAAGCTTGCCCTCTGTCGGCAAAGCCGTCCCGGGGCAGATCGTCGAAGTTGGGATTGCGGAGCAGAATCTTGTCGGGGTCGCGTCAGGTCTTGCTGCGGCAGGCAAGACTCGTGTTTGCGGTTTCGCCGGGCTGCTTTCTGACTGCGCGGTCACTCGAACAGATCAAGAATGATATCTGTTACTCGGATCGGCCGGTCAAAGTCGTTGGAATCAGTGCGGGGTAAGCTATGGAGCGCTTGATCGACTCATCATTCCCTGCACGATTTCGCCGGCGCTTGCGCGCGATCCATAATATCACGATCGTCGCGCCCGCGGACGACTTCGAGACACGGGAAGCGGTGCTGGCGTCGGCAAAACGTCCATTCCGATCTATTTGCGGTTCGGGAAGAAGGCTATGCCGCATCTCCCCCGGCTTTCGCCGACGTTTGAGTTGGGAAAAGCCTCCCCGATTCGAGAGGGCAAGGACCTCACCCTTTAGCCTCCGGCGGAGACGGTCGCGCCAGCCTTGGCGGCTGCGGAACTCCTGGTCAAAGAGGGCGTCGAGTGCAGGGTGGTAAGCGTCCACACAGTAAAGCCGTTGGACGAAGCCGCCGTGCGGAACGCCGCAACGGAAACGGGAGCCGTGATCACGGTGGAGGAACATAGCGTGAACGGCGGTCTGGGCGAGGCCTGCGCCTCCCTGCTGTTGCAGGAAGGAATTAGCGTGCCCCTTCAAGATCGGTTGGCTTCCCAGATGAATACACCGTGACGGGAAGTCAGAACGAAATCTTCAAACACTATGGGATCGACGGTCCGGGTCTCGCCGAAGCGGCGCGTCGGTCTCTTGGCCAAGCTGATAAAACCGGCTATGAATGAGACTAACAAAGTTGCTGTCACCCTTACTCCTGCACCCGCTCCCGCCTTGGAAGACAAGAAGAGTTGGGCCGATTGGGTTACCGGCGTAGGAGGCCCGATTGATCGGTTTGGTGCTTCTTTGCGTCATTTTCTCTCTCACCACAGACGTCTTCCTCACATGGCGTAATCGCGTTGAACGTGATCGATCAGATCACGGTCCTGGGCTATTCTTGCGATCGGGATGACGGCCGTGATCGTTATCGGCGGAATCGATCTTTCCGTGGGATCGATCCTTGCCTTCTCCATGATGATGATGGGCTGGCTTTACCAGAGTTGTGGAGTTCCACTGCGGGTTGGCGATCATTGCGGGCCTTCTAGTCGGCTCCGCCTGCGGTCTCGTTAACGGACTTCTCATCACGAAGGCGAAGCTGCCGCCCTTCATTGCGACGCTGACGATGATGTCGGTCGGTCGCGGTTTGGCGAACATCATCACCGAAGGCCGGCAAATCGTCGGATATCCGGACTGGTTCACCAACCTATCCACGGTACGCCATTTCCAGTTCCTCTCCGTCACGGTCGCAATCTTCATCGTGCTGTCGATTATCAGCTGAGCAGTTCTGCGTTACGACAATAGGTCGCAGCCTTTATGCCATTGGCGGAAGTGCGGAGGTGGCGCGACTCGCGGCATCCACGTCCAGAAACTGACCATCTCGGTCTACGCCCTTTCGGGGCTCTTGGCGGGATTGGCGTCGGTCGCCCTCGGCTGCCGCCTCAATTCCTGCAGCCGAGCGCTGGAACCGGCTACGAGCTCGATACGATTGCAGCGGTAGTGATCGGCGGCGCGAGCTTGAATGGCGGCGTCGGCCGGAATCCGGGGAACCGTCGTAGGGCGTTCTGATTATCGGAGTTCTACGGAACGGACTGAACCTGAGCGGCGTTTCTCCCTTCGTTCAACAAATCGTAATTGGCGTCGTCATCGCGTTGGCGGTGGCCGCGGACACACTTCGCAGGCGGGACTAATCCCATCGGCGCCCACAGTGCAACTGAACTTGCAGAAATCAATCTACCAACCTCAACTCAATAAAAAACCATGATCAAAAATTGTTTCCCTAAACTTAGGCTCATTGCCACTGCAGTGGCGGTGTGCTTGGGTCATATGCCAGCTTTCTCCTACAGCCTTTGCAGAGGAAAAGAAAAAACCATCGGCTTGGCCGTCGCCAATCTTCAGGCTGATTTTTTCAATCAAATCAAACAATCTGTCGAACGTGAGGCCAAGGCAAAGGGAGTCAAGGTCGTCATGCTGTGGATGCGAAGGGCGATGCCGCGACACAAGTCAGCCAGATACAAGACTTGATTGCCCGGGAGTCGATGCGCTAATCTATATAGCGGGCGCCACGGCTGCCGGAGTACCCAGTGAAAGCGGCCAGGGAGGCGAAAATCCCGGTAGTTGCCGTCGATCGTAATGCTCCGGATGCCCCTGCCGACACGTTCATCGCGACGGATAGCGTCTCGGCGGCGCGAACCCTCGGCGAATATGTTGGCAAGGTTACCGGTGGGAAAGGAAACGTCGCCATTATCCAAGGCCAAGTCGGCACAACGCCAGAACAGGACCGGGATAAGGGCTTTAGTGAAGCCCTTGCGAAGTTCCCCGAGCTGAAGGTCGTGGCGAAGCAACCGAGCAACGTGGATGCAGGATGAAGGTTTTGCGATTGGGCAGGACATGCTGCAAAGATATCCCAATATCACTGTCTTCTTTGGTCGCGCGGATGCCCTCGCGCTGGGGGCTTCTCGGGCGGTGAAGGTGGCAAACTTGGATCACAAGGTGTTGGTTGTCGGTTTCGACGGTGACGTGGCGGGTCTCAAGGCCGTTGAGAGCGGCGTACTCGACGCGACAATGACACAGAAGGCACAGGGAATGGGGAAGTTAGCTTTTTGAATCCGCGCTCGACCTCGTTGCCGGGAAGCAACTGCCGAAGGAGCAGTTTCAGGAGGCCGTTCTAACGACGAAGAAAACGTCGGTCCGTTTATCAAGGACCATCCGTGATTCGCAGGGGCTAGTGAAATGGCAACGACGACCACAGATTCCACAGGAGCCCGGGCGCCGCTCACAACGGCGCTCCCAGGCCTATCGGTGCGCGGGATCACCAAGAGCTTTTCGGGCAATCAGGTCCTTACAGGCATCGATCTCGATATCCATCCCGGCGAGCTTGTCGCTCTGCTTGCAGAGAACGGAGCCGGGAAATCCACGTTTTCTTCGATCCTCGCTGGATTGCTACGGCCCGACGCGGGCACGATGCATTGGATAGGAGAGCCCTATGCTCCTGCCACTCCTGGAGACGCCATTGACGCGGGTGTCATTCTCATCCACCAGGAGATGCGGTTGTTGCCGGATCTTACCATCGCGGAGAATGTATTCGTCGGGCGCCTTCGACTCGGGGGCTATTCATCGATCGAGAAACGATGAACCGTCGGGCTGCAGAACAGCTCCATCGCCTCGGTCTGGATATTCCACCGACGACGCTTGTTCGCACATTGCGAGTTGCCGCGCAGCAACGAGGTTGAAATAGCCAAAGCGCTGACGCTTAATGCCAAATTATTGATTCTGGATGAGCCGACCGCCGCTCTCGGCGGAGAGGGACCGGAACGGCTTTTCGCTCGGATTGATCAATTGCGAAAACAGGGAGTAAGCTTCATCTACATCAGCCATCGATTGGAAGAGATCGCCCGGATTGCAGATAGGGTGGCCGTGTTGCGCGATGGCCAACTGGTGGCAACACACAGCACCGCCCAGGTGCCCGTGAGCATCCTGCTTGAGAACATGGTCGGACGGAGCGTCGACCGAATCTTTCCCAAGATCGAAAAGCCTGGAGAAAGGAAGTTCTCCGCGTGGATGGACTAACCTCGCCAGATGGTTCTTTTCAGGACGTGAGCTTTGCGGTCCATGCCGGCGAGATTTTCGGAATTGCGGGCATAGTCGGCGCTGGGGGCGCACGGAATTGGTTCGCGCGATCACGGGGAGCCGATCCCGTTAGTTCCGGTTCGATCGCCGTCGACGGACGTGCCCGTCAGCATCAGGAAACCAAGCGACGCGATCGGCGCGGGTTTGGTTCTGGCTGGTGCCCGAGGACCGGAAAGGCCCAGGGGGGTTGTTCTACTGGCCCATACCGTCGCGACCAGTCTGGCGCTCGGTAATTTTGATCGCCTGGCAAACAACGGCCTCAATCTCTCCCAGCAAGGTAGACACATTTGCGGTGGAGGCGATCAAACGTCTTGGCGTGAAGGGGAAAGCCAATCAGCTCGTTCGCTTTCTTTCCGGAGGCAACCAGCAGAAAGTGATCATTGCCCGATGGATCTCGCGCGGGCCCCAGGTCTTCACATCCTCGATGAACCAACCCGGGAGGGCATCGACATGGGCGCCCGCGCCGCAATCTGCTGAGACGATTACGTCCCCTCGCAAAATCCGGGATGGCGGTCATCGTTGTCAGCTCGGACCTGGAGGAGATCATGGGACTTTCACACCGGGTTTCTCGTCCTCGCTCGCGGGCGTAATATGAGGAATTCTGGAAGGTCCCGGGTAACCCCAACGTCGCTATTATGGAAAGGGCGACTGCTTTGGAAGCCGGCGACTGATTGCCCTGCGGCTAATTCAACTTAAGAAAACTATGAACTTATTCGGCCTCGAAGGAAAAACCGCGTTGGTCACCGGAGCCGGCAGCGGCATCGGACAGCGCATTGCGGTGGGATTGGCGGAAGCCGGAGCGTCCGTGGGATGCTTCGACCTCGCGTCGAGCAAGGGTCTCGGCATGAGACGGTCAGCCGCATTGGGGGCGTTGGCTCCCGGGCGCTCGCGCTCACCGGGAACGCGTCACGAACGCGGACGATCTTGCCGCCTGGCGATTTCGGCTCTCGAGGAGAGAGGCTGGGTCCTTTGACGCTGGCGGCCAATTGCGCCGGCGTGGCGGATGCGGCGCCGGCGAAGAAATGGCGCTCGCTCAATGGCAGCAGGTGTTCGATATCAACGTCACGGGCGTTTTTCTCTCCTGCCAGGCCGAAGGCGGGTGATGCTCTCCGTAAGCAAGGCTCGATCGTGAACATCGCCTCAATGTCGGGGACCATCGTCAATCGCGGCATCCTGCAGGTGCATTACAACGCTTCGAAGGCGGCGGTGATTCAACTCACCGAAAGTCTGGCGATGGAATGGTGCGGCTCGGGCATTCGCGTCAATGCCATCAGTCCGGGCTATACGGCGACGCCGATGAATCTCCGGCCGAGAGGTCGCCGAACAGGTCAAACAGTTTGAAGCGGACACCCCGCTCGAGCGGATGGCCACTGTCGACGAAATGGTGGGGCCGGCCGTGTTCCTCTTGAGCAAGGCGGCTTCCTTTTGCACCGGCGTTGATCTCATCGTCGACGGCGGTTTCGTTTGCTGGTGAGACGACGTTAGAGCTGCGTTCATGCCCAAAGACTTCCTCGGCCATCGACCGGGGCACGTCCAACACGAAGGCCATTGTCGTCGATCGCGAAGCCAAGAGGTCGACGGCGGCGTCCGGTTCCGATGGAGATCGCCTTTCCGCGGCCCGGATGGGTCGGGCAGGAGTCCCGCTCGCCATCTGGAAGGCGGTGGAAGAGCGTCCTGGAGCAGTGCCTCGAGGCGAGATCCCTGCCGCTCGGTTGGCGGCGATCGGGATTTCCAACCAGCGGGAGACCGTCCTTGCCTGGGACCGCTCGAGCGGACGCCCTCTGGGACCGGCGGTCATCTGGCGGTGCCGCCGCACGGCGGACTTTTGCCAGCGCCTTCGCGAGCAGGGCCTCGAGGCGTTTCTTCGCGAACGAACGGGATTGACCATCGATCCTCTCTTTTTCCCGCCAGCAAAGCCCGTTGAAGCTTCTCCAGCAAGATTGAAGATACCGGAAAGCGCTCGGACACGGTCTGCCTGGGCACCGTGGACCAGCTGGCCTCTCTGAAGCTTACGGGTGGCAAGCTTCACGCGACCGATTTCAGCAACGCCGCGCGGACCCAGCTCTTCAACCTGCGCACGGGAACCTGGGACGACGAACTCCTGAAGCTCTTCGAGATTCCGCGTTCCTCGCTGCCGCGGATCCTGCCCTCCTCGGGCCTGTTCGCCGAGACGGCGGCCATCGGGAAGGCTTGAAGCGGGCGTGCCTGTGGCCAGCATGATCGGCGATTCCCACGCTGCTCTCTTCCGGACAGCGTGGCTTCCTCCCGGGTTCGATCAAAGCCACCTACGGCACGGGATCTTCGCTGATGACGCCGATTCCGGAACTTCGCATTTCAATCTGGGTCTTTCCTCCACGGTCGCTTGGGGACTGGACAATATCACTTATGCCTTGGAGGGCAACATCTCGGTGACCGGCTCGGCGGTTCAGTGGTTCGGCCAGTTTCTGGGCGCCGAGGACCCGCGCGCCGCGTGGCGGATCTCGCCGGGGGGTGGAAGACACGGACGGCGTCTATCTCGTGCCGGCTTTCGTTGGCTTGGGCGCTCCTCATTGGGATGAGGCCGCGCGGGGATGATTTGCGGCATGACTCGCGGCACGACCTCCGCGCACGTCGCGCGCGCCGTCGTCGAATCCATTGCCTATCAGGTGCGCGACGTCTTCGACGCCATGCAGGAGGAGTCGGGCGTGACGCTTCGCGCGCTCCTGGCGGACGGCGGCGCCACTCGCAACGATCAGTTGATGCAATTTCAGGCCGACGTTCTTGACTGCGCGGTCATGAGAAACTCTTCGCCGGAAGTTTCCCCGTTGGGAGCCGCATTTTGGCGGGCTCGCCGTGGGGTTCTGGAGGAACCTGGAGGGGGATCGCCGCCTTGCCGCGGCAATTTGATCGTTTCGAACCTCGAATGCCAGAATCCCGGCGCGCCGAGCTGTACTGGCGGATGGCGAGGCAGCGGTGGCGCGAGCCACAGCTAAACCAGCCACGCCATGCCCGCCTTGACTGAATCACGCGCATCTGTTCGCCCCGGCGGCTCGTCCCGTCTCCCGGTTCGCAGTCCACTTAGTCACGCGGACGCTCTGGGGAGCCGGGCCTCGCTATGGCGACTCTTTTGTGCTTACCGATATCGGGAATGAGCCGGACGACCAAGATGTCGGCTCACCGGTTCGCCGCAGTTGCCCCGTGAGAGCTAGGATCGGAATGGATCCATCTCGCCGGCGGAGAGCCGCCTATCGATACGCGGGCTACCGAGTGCCATACACGCTTCTGGAACCAGACAGCATCCCGCAGATCAACGGCAGCAACCTGTTCGCCAAGTGGAAGAGTGTATCGCCAGCATTGCGGCGACAACCTGCCTGCAGCATCGATGCAAGGAAGAACCTCGGTGCGACCGGCGACGACGCTGCCCGAAGAAGCGCCAACGGATGGCGTCCGCGAGTTTCACAAGAAAGAAACTCTTACCGTCGCGTATTCCGGGTCTTACGCTCGACCAGGCTCCAAGGCGAGACTGCCGAGAGAGCACCAGACATGTTCTCGCGCCGCCGGACGCAAGGTTCAGCGGATCGGCCGTGCATGGCGTATGCCTGTGCGCTTCCAGGCGGACTTTACGACAGGTTCCCGTACGTGGCTGGATCGCGAGCCTGAGCAGCACCGGCTTTCTTGGAGAACAGATCCTCAATCCGTTTTCGTCACGGCTCAGGCCTGATACAGTCGAGCGTACTTCGGGTTTCTACCATATCGTCCGAAAGTATGATCAGATCGTCCTAGGCAGTCTCGTTCCATCGAGGCTAACCTTGGTTTGTTTGATCCCCATGGACCGCCCCTTACGAGTCGCCGTGGTCGGCGCCGGCTGGAGTCTGGAGTCCAGGTTCCTGCCTGGCTGGAGTTGCCGAGATGTTCAGTGTGCAGCCGTTTGTGACCTGCAACCGGACAGGGGCCAAAGCGCTTGCGGACCGCTTTCGGGTGGCAAGTCATTTTCAGGATCCGGAGGAATTGCTTCCGGGTCGCAGGTCCTGACCTCGTGGATGTGATCGCGAGGTGCCAGGAAGCCCATCGCGACAGCTGGTCGCGCTCGCGGCCGGCATCCGGATTCCGGTGATCTGCCAGAAGCCTCTCGCCTAACGCGACCTCGAGACCGCACGGGGAAATGGTTTGCGCTTTGCCGCGAGATCCCGGAGTTCCACTGTTCGTTCACGGGAACTGGCGCTGGCAACGGCCGCTTCGCGAAGTGAAAGTCTCTCGACGCGAAGCCTCATCAGGGAAACCGTTCCGGGCTCGGATCGATTTCAAACTCCAGCTTCCGGTCTTCGACAATCAGCCGTTTCTGCGGGAGCTCGATCGGTTTCATCACTTTCGGACATGAGGGTGCCACGGCATCCTGGACGTGGTGCGCTTTCTTTTGGCGAGGCGAGTTTGGCTCATCAGCGCGGATCCAGCGAATCAACCCGGAGATCCCGCAGGAAGACGTCCATGCGGTGCTCCTGCAGATGGCGAGCGGCATGACGGTGACCTGCACGCTCAGCTATGCAGGCCGGTTGGAGCACGAAAGGTTTCCAGGAATGCCTTCGTCGTGATCGAAAGGCGATCGGGGGTCGGTCGAGCTCGCGCCGGACTTCTGGATTCCAGTGACCGACGCGGAGGGCACGAAATCGAGGAACGCTTTGCCCCCGCGTATTATTTGCCCGTGGGCCGACCCAAGCTATGCCTTGATTCACTCGAGCATCGTGGAGTGCCACCCGCAATCTCGTCGACGGCTTCCTCGGAAAATGCGGCGCGGAAACTACTGGGGAAGACGACACTGCGCGCCACTCCAGCTCGTCTTCGGCTCTCACCTGGCGCCCGCCTTGGGCAGCCAGTCCGCTTTGAGGCCCTAGTGGCATGAAGGGCTCCTCGCCAGCTTCACCCGCCGCTCCGCGCTTTGCCTCCCGGACGATGGTTGTGGCTCTCAGGGATCGCTTTGCTTCTCCTTTTGCTTATTCTCAAACCGCTCGTTTGTCATCCGACCTCCTGGCGGCTCCGGGCTTTCCCGGACTCCCAGGCTGCAAAGCTCGAAAGGGGCCCAGTTCGCTGAGAAAGTCTGGGCGAGCAAAGTTTTGTATCCGTCATCGAGGCCAAGGCCCAAGAGATTGCGAAAATTCTCCCGGAAATCCGGGCGGATCCGGCGGCGACGGGACAAAAGTATGGCCGGCGCGAGTCGACGAATCCCTACAACTACATGGTGAAGGGAACCGGGAAGGTGCTTGAAGTGCACACCGAATCGCAGGCGAGGCACCGTGGTCCTCGAAATTCCGGGCCTGGATGAAAGGATCGCCCTGCAGGTTGGGCCGGTGGTGCGCGGAACAGCTGCGCGATGCCACCGGCGCTGCGCCCTTCGATCAGTTTTCCAATCAACTGGACTACGCGGACGTGTCGAAGGAACTCAACACTCGCGCGGTGAAGGCCGCGCTGGCCGGAATCGATCTCGCTGGCCTGCCCGGCAGAGACCATAACATTTTCGGTGCCTTCGTTTGATCCGCGGTCCAAGGCGCCCGTGCTGGTCACGCCGGTGAAAATCGTCCTGTGAGTTGGTAGACCATGGACCGGCTCGAACAGACTTCGTCAAATGGTTCGGAAATCGTGATGCTCGCCGGAAAAGATCACCAAGCGATATCCCGGGACCCTGGCCTGGACGAAGTGGATTTCAAGGTCTACAAGGGCGCGGTCAACGTGCTGATCGGCGAGAATGGAGCCGGCAAGTCGACGCTGATGAAAGTCCTGGCCGGCGCGGAGCCCGCCGACGTCCGGACGCGTCCTGCTCGACGGAGTTCCAGTGGCGCTGCCTCGACGCGCGAGGCGCGCGAAAGCGGAATCGGCATCATTTTCAGGAACTCGAGCTCTTTCCCAACCTGCAGCATCGCCGAAAACATCTTTGTCGGCCGCGAAATGACCCGCGGCGGGATTGTTCAGCACGGCGAGCAGGAAAGAGTCACGCGTGATCTGCTGGATCGTCTTGAGCAGCCGCTGGATCCCTCGGCGCTGGTGCGAGACTTGCGGATCGGCCAACGGCAGATCGTGGAAATCGCGAAAGCGCTTTTGCACAACGTGCGGGTCTTGATAATGGATGAGCCCACCTCAGCCCTCACCGCGGCCGAGACCGAAGCGCTCTTTAGGATCATCGCGGATCTGAAGGCCGGACGGGGTGGCGATCATTTACATCTCCCACAAGATGGAGGAACTCCTCACCGTTGGGGATTACGCTGACGATTTTGCGGGACGGCAGGCTCGCGGCATCCGCTCCGGCGCGTGCCGTCAATGTTGCGCTGGATCGTTGAGAAAATGGTCGGGCGGAACGTCAGCGCGCCTCGCCGCCGGACCCCAGCGGCAACGCAGCACACGGAGGCACCAATCCTGGAAGTGAAAAACCTGCGGCTCCCGCGGCTGGGCGGGGCTTCACTCTGAAAACCTCAGCTTTTCGCTCCAGAAGGGTGAGAATCCTGGCCATCTTTGGCCTGATGGGCGCCGGAAGGACGGAGTTGTTCGAGTGCCTTATGGGGCTTCACCCGGAGGCGACCGGCGAGGTTCAGCATTGCCAACCGGGAGATCGGCGACGAGACGATCCGTGAAAGGATCGATCTCGGTCTGATGCTGGTCCCGAGGACCGTCAGCGCCTGGGCCTGGTCCAGAAACTTTCTGTCGCGCACAATATCACCCTGGCCAGTCTCACGCGTTTCGCGAATGGCTTCCGGCTGGATGAACGCGGGGAGAGAGTCCATCCTTGAACTCATGCGAGGACCTGGCCATCAAGGCGCGCGGCCCCGGAGTATCCGATCACCTCGCTGAGCGGCGGCAATCAGCAGAAGGTCGTCTTTGCCAAGAGTCTCCTTACCCAGCCCAAGGTGCTGCTCCTGGACGAGCCGACCCGCGGAATCGACGTGGGGGGCGAAGGCGGGAGATTTTCGAAATAATGAACGGTCTCGCCGAGCAGGGCCTGGCGGTGCTTTTTGTTTCCTCCGAGCTGCCCGAAATGTTCACTGTCCCGGATCGCATCCTGGTTTTGTCGAAGGGCAAAGTAACCGGGGAATTCCTGCACGACGAAGTGACGGAAGAGGCGCTGATCCTTGCGGCGGGCGCGAGACCGCAGACCGATCACCCGCCGGGCACCACGAACGCCTGAGAGCGCCTACCCGATGGAGCAAGAAACCCTTGCCAATTCCCCGTCGCCGGCGCGGCCTGCCGGGCTTCCGGATTGTCCCGCCTCTCGTTCCGGGGTTCTTCTCTTTCGGCTTGAGAGCGTTGATCGCTCTGTTTGTCCTGGTGGGGATCTTCTCGGTTCTCTCGCCGTCCTTCTTCACCAGGGAAAATCTCATCATCCTCGTCGAGACAAACGGCCATCAACGCGATCATGGCGGTCGGCATGACCTACGTCATTCTGACTGGTGGCATTGATCTTTCCGTTGGTTCCACGGTTGGCCTCTCCGCGATGATGGCCGGGTTGCTCATTGATCGAGGGCGTGCAGATCGCCCCTCTCGGGGTGGCCATCTATTTCAATGTTCCGGCGATCCTCGTAATCGTCCTGCTTCTCGGCATTCTGGTGGGCGCGGTGAACGGGTTGCTGATCACGCGGTTCAACGTCGCCCCCTTCATCGCCACTCTTGGCACTCTCTACGTCGCCAGGGGTGCCGCTCAGTTGAGCAACAACGGCGCAACCTTTCAAACTTGGTCGGAAGCACCGGAACTTGGCAACACCGGCTTCCCGATTCTCGGTGCCGGAACATTTCTCGGAATTCCGATCGTTATTTGGATCATGATTCTGTTTGCCGGTGTCGGGCGCGTTTGTCGCTTCCGAGACTCCTTTTGGCCGGCAAGTTTACGCGGTAGGGAAATGAGCGGGCGGCCGAACTCTCCGGCATCTATGTCCAACGCATCAAGATGGCCGTTTACATGATCTGCGGCCTCTGTGGCGCAATGACCGGGCTCATCACCGCATCGCAGTTGGTGGCTGCGCATCCGGCCACCGGCGAAAGCTACGAGCTGAACGCCATCGCGGCGGTCGTCTTGGGGAGGCACCTCGCTGGCTGGCGGGCGCGGAACGATTTGGGGGACGATTGTTGGCGCGCTAGTGATTGGCGTTCTCACCAACGGACTCGTGCTGCTGGGCGTGCAGGAGTTCTGGAAAAAGGTGATCACCGGGCTGGTCATCATTCTGGCCGTCGTCCTCGACCAGCTTCAGGAGAGCCTGCAGCAGCGCCTCGCCCTCAAACGCGCATGACGACTTTACTCTCAACCTAACCCACACCCCGGAACCAATCCTATGTTTCATCAGATCCAAATCCACCGCACTCCACGCAAACCCGATCAAAACTTCCCCCAAACGTCCCATGTCCATCTTTTCCAAAATCCCGACCGTTCCTTTTACTACCTCTGGCTGCGAGCTGATCGCGATCGCCGTCGTGCCTCGCGCGACGGCCGCGGAAAAAAAGCTCGTGGCGATCATCGTCCCGTCACCGGAGAACCCGTTTTTAAGGCGCTGGCGGATGCAGCCGATGCCAAAGGCGAAATCGCTTGGTTACGAGACGCTCATTCTCGTGCACAACGATGATCCGGTGAAGCAGGCCCAGCTTTTTCGAGACGGCGATCGCGCGAAAGGCCGCCGCGATCATCCTCGATAACGCCGGAGCAGACGCCACCGTCGCCGCAGTGAAGAAGGCCAAGGCCGCCGGCGATTCCCTCGTTTCTCGTCGATCGGGAGATCAACAGCACCGGAGACGCGGCAGCGCAGATCGTTTCCAACAACTACCAGGGCGCGGTGCTCGGCGCCGAGGAATTCGTAAGGCTGATGGGCGAAGAGGGCGACTACGTCGAACTCGTCGGAAAGGAGACCGACACCAACGCGCACATCCGTTCAAAGGGCTACAACGACACGCTCAGCCAGTATCCCAAGCTGAAGAAAGTGGCGCAGCAAGAGCGCCAATTGGAGCCAGACCGAAGCCTTCCAGAAGATGCAAACGATCATCCAGCAATTCCCGAATATCAAAGGGGTCATCGCGGGCAACGATACCATGGCCCTCGGCGCTTATTCCGCCCTCAAGGCCGCCGGGAAAGCCAACGTGATCGTGGTCGGATTCGACGGCAGCCCGGATGTGGCGGCAGTCGATCAAAGCGGGAGAGATCCGCGCGACGGTGCTTCAACCGGTGGTTCGGCTCTCTCAAATGGCGGTGGAGCAGGCGAACAAATACGTCACCGACGGGAAAACGGGAGCGGACGAGAAACAATCCGTCGACTGCGTGCTGATCTCGCCCGACAACGTCAAGAACTACACCTCCTTCGGCGGAAGAACTAGCGGCTGCCTAAAAGCGCGTTTTGGCCCACCCGGCATCGACGGCATTGCTTGGTCTCTCAGGCGGTTCGCCGGCGGGATTCTCCGGCCGGTGCCGGGCGAGGGACGAACGCACTCGGGGTGAGATGGCTGCCCGTATTTGCTAGAAAGACAATACCGTTAGCCTCCACCGGTTCGGCTCCAGAAGTGAAGACAATGACCAAAACCATGAACATAACTCTGTTGGGCGCCGGGGAAAGATGGGCGGCCGGGTGACCGCCAACCTGCGAAATCTTTCGCGCTATCGAATCGACTACGTCGAGGCCAGCGACCAGCGCGCGGCAAGGAGATGGCCGCGGACGAAGGCATCCGCGACGACGTCCTCTGGAGGAGGCGCTCGCCCGGGCCGAGGCGTGTCATCCTGGCTGCATCCCAGATCGACTTGATCGCGAGGATCACCCAAGCGACGTCGTCCCGAAGTTGAAGGCCGAGGAACCATCGTGGTTGGGCTTGGATCCCGGCCGCCGCACTATGCGCGGAGATCATGCCCGAAGCGGGCCGATATCACCTACTTTCGTCGCGCATCCGTGCCACCCTTGCTCTTCGTGCCGGAGACCGCGCCGGCTTCGGCCGACACCGGATTGGTTCGGAGGGAGGGGACATTGCCCGCCAGCATTGTGTGTGCGCCCTGCACCTGGGGCCCGGAAGAACACTACACGCATCGGCAGAGGACACTCGCCGCGGACATGTTCGCGCCGATCCTCAGGCGCCACCGGGCGACTATCGAACAGATGGCTGTCCTCGAACCTGCCGTCGTCGAGTCGACGTTCGCCACGCTGCATCACCGTGATGCGCGAGGCCATGGAGACCGCCGTGGCCATGGGGGTCCCGGAGCAGGCGGCGCGGGATTTTTGTCTCGGACATATTCGAACGGAACTGGCGATCATCTTTGGTTCGCAGGATTCCCGCTTTCGGATGGCGCGATGAAAGCCATCGAACAGAACCGGCCGCGAATTTTCCGCGAGACGTGGAGAGACGTGATCACGATACCGGCGGTGCGCCAAAGCGTGCGCGATATCTGCACAGAGTGACATGGGCGCCAAGGAATTGGCAGGATAGGGGTCGGTTCCTGGACGTTTCCGTGGGCGACGGGAACCGTTCAAGACCGCCGGCCGGAACCCACGCTTGATCCGGTCGGCGTCGTCCAGAGGACGATAGATTCTAGGCGTTCACGTTGTTCACTTTTGGACAATCTCCCCTGACGCCTTCGATGGGCGGGTGCTTGACCGCGCGCGCGCCCTGGCCCGGAGCACGACATCGAGATAGAGATCGGCACGCGCGGCACGGAACCGGCGCACCTTTCAAAGCATCTGCAGATCGCCCAGCAAATGGGCGCGCGCTTGATCCGGACGATGGGCGGTTGGCACCAGGCGCCGGCCCCCATCGATGAGATCAAGGCGAACTTTCGGGAGGTCCTTCCGCGATTCCTCGACGCCGGGGTGAGGATCGCGCTGGAAAACTACGAGGCGCTACCGGACTGCGGACCTGGCGGCGATTGTCCGCGAGATTGACAGCTCCTCTCTCGGGATTTGTCTCGATCTGACGAACTCGTTTGCGGCGATGGAAAGCGCGGACGAAATCCTTTCCAACCTGGCTTCCTGACCATCAGCGTTCACCTGAAGGAATTTACCGTGGAGAGGCTCGAGTATCTGATGGGCTTCGCATTTCGCGGAAAGCCGGTTGGCCAAGGGTCCTGCCGCTGACCAAGATCTTCGAGGCTCTGCTCGCGCAATCCCGGAGAGCCAATGTGATCGTGGAGCAATGGCCCCCTTTTGCGGGGATCTGGAGACGACCATTGAAAGGGAGTTCGAATGGGCGAGACAAGGGAGTCGATTATCTCGCGCGCACGGGTTACCTGTCGAAGTAAGCATTCGCTAGCTAAAGGTTCCGGAAGAGCCGGCCAGACGATCGGGCGGGAAAATCGTTGGGTTAAAGCATCTGGCCGCAGGCCGCGCCGGCGTTCCGAAACGCAGGGCAAATAGAGTTTTGTCAGGCGGCGAATCGTGATTTACAAAGCGGATCGCAATTCCCCCAGCCGTGGCCAGCCAATGTTTCCCGAGGTGATTCCGCTGCAAACGCGGGAATTCAGTTGTTTTTTCGAGCCAAGCACGGGCTTTTTTGCGGCGTGTCGAATCGTCCGGGGTCGAAGTGATCCGGCCATCTATGCCGCGGTGCGCGACAAGAACTGGGATACCGTCGAAGCGGAGTTGGAGATCGAGCGTCTGGAGCGCGAAGAGGGATTCCTTCCATCTCTCGTTCACCGCCCGTCACGATGCGGCGCCGGTTTTATTTTCCTGGAAAGGCACAATTGAAGGTCACGGGGGATTGCTGACGTTTCGTTTCGATGGGCAGGCGCAAAGCATCCTTCCTTCGCCAATCACGCAGTCGGGCTATGCACGCTTCACCCGGATCGCGGAGTGCGCGGGAAAAGCGTGCCGGGTCCAACATACGGACGGCGCGCGGGAAGAGACCGGCTTCCCCTTTTTCATTTCGCCCCACCAGCCCTTCAAGGATATCCAGCGCCTGACTTGGTACTCCCGCGCCCGATCTTCGCGCAGAGATCCAATTCGAAGGCGATGTTTTCGAAATGGAGGACCAACGGGAATTGGACGGATGCGTCGTTCAAGACCTACAGCACACCGCTTAGTCGGCCGTTTCCCGTTGAGGTTGCATCCGGGGAGGAAATTCACCAGAAGGTCACCTTGAATTTATCCGGCGGGCGGAAAATGGTCCCGACGGAGGAGGAGCCGGAGCGTGGAAGTCGCTATCTTGCCATCCTCCGAGGGAAGGCGATTTCCCAAGCTGGGCCTTTGCGTCGCCAGATCACGGTTTGCCGCTTTCCTCCAATGAGCGAGATCGCCTGGGGAGTCTTTGTTTGAACCATCTGCGCGTCGATCTGCACTTCTCGCAAGCCTCGTGGAAGGGCGTGCTTTTACAGGCCCGGGACGAGGCCCTGGCGATCGATGCCCGCTTGCAATGCGCGTTGTTCCTTGGCCATCAGGCGGAGGGAAGTCTCCGGGAGTTCTGCGAAACGATTGAGCCGCCAATGGTCGATATCTGCCTCGTTTTTCACGAAACGGAAAAGTCGACGGCCTCCCGGCGGATCGAATTGGCCCAAAGAGAGCTGGCTCCTCACGGCTTTCGCGTGGGCGCCGGAACGAATGCTTATTTCGCCGAACTGAACCGGGGCGGCCTCCCGGAGGGTGATCGCATCCTACTCGATCAACCCGCAGCGTCCACGCCTTCGACGATATGAGTCTTTTCGAGGCGCTTGAGGCGCAGGCTTCAACCGTGGAAAGCGCAGTCCAGTTCTGCGACCGCCAGCTGATCATATCGCCCATCACCCTTCGACCGCGCTTCAATCCGAACGCCACGGACCCTGCAAAGCAGCAGGAGGATCCCTTGTCCGCCGCGTCCGATCCGCGCCAGAAGACGTTGGTCTGCGCGGCCTGGACGGCAGGAAGTCTCGCGCGGCTGCCTGCCGCTGGAACGGCTTGAGTCCATCACGTTTTATGAAACGACCGGTTCTCGCGGGGTGATGAATTCGGAGCTGCGTTCGTCAAACCCGGCAGGAGATTTTTCCGGTCTACTGTGTGTTCGAAGCGGTGGCCGGGATGAGGCAACTGCTGCCCGTTTCTATCTCAAGCCGGCGCTTGTCGGGGCATTTGCCGTGAAGAATGAACGAGGCGACTCGATCTGTATCGTCGCCAATCTCACCGGGCGCTCCCGGAAGGTCGACCTGCGCGCGCCGGTCTCGCCGCTTGGCGTTCTCGGCATCGATGAAACAAATGTTTCCCTTCTCGCGGCGGGTCGCCTGCCTCCTTTGGAGCGCGTCGCGGCTTCCGGCGGAAAAGTTGCGCTCGCTCTGGCGCCCTACGCCCTTCTGAAGATCGAGTTTCCATGAAGGCGCGTCTCGAGGACAGCGCCCTTGGCAAAGCCGCCGGCAAGCTGAGCTTCGAGCCGCATCGGCTTCGCCTGGACCATACCGGGCGCTACGAGGAGGCGCTCGATCGGGAGTTTCCTTTTCTTATCAAACTGTTCCGGCTGCGCCACGAGCAACTTCACGCCGGTGCAAGCTGGCACGAGCGCCTGGAGCTCTTCATGCCGCTGGATGGAGTGGTCTGCATGGTCATGGGCGAGCGCCGGGTCGACCTGGCGGCGGGCGAGCTGCTGGTCGTCGAAAATATGAAAATGCACCGGCTGGTGGACGCGCCCGGCCTGGATACCCGCGTGATCGTCATGAGTTTTCTGCCGAATTTCGTCTACAGCCTTGGCTCTCCGTCCCACGACTATTTCTTCCTTCTTCCGTTTTTTACCAACACCGGCAATCGGGTGCATGTCGTCCGGGACGTAGCTTTGCTCAAGGAGATCCACCGGATCATTTCGCGCCTGCTGGGGTGCTATTTTGATCGCAGAGCAGCTACTTTCAAATCGGATGCAAGGCCTTCTTCCTGGAATTGCTTTATCTTCTCGCGGAATTCTTCCGGCCGGCCGATTTTCGGCACTCCGAACTGCTTCGACAAGCAGGAACGCTCGGCCCGGCTCAAACCCGTTCTGGAGTTCGTGGAGCAACATTTCGCGGACTCCATTCCGCTCAAAGAGAGCGGCGTCCCTGGCGAGAATGAGCGTGCCACAGTTCATCAAGGTCTTTAAGAAGGTCGCCGGCACGACATTCGTCAGTTACGTGACTCACGTCCGCCTTTCTCGCGCCGTGCGCTTGTTGAAAGAGAGTCCCTTGACCATCGCGGAGGTCGCCAGCGAGGTCGGCTTCTCCGATCAGAGCTATTTCGATCGACGATTCAAGAAAGCCTTCCAGCGAACGCCGCGCGATTTGCGGCGCCGGGCGCCCGCTCGCGCGAAAACTTCAAAGAACGGGCGGTCCGGCAATTTCGATTGAAGCAAGGCCTCGAGCCGTTCGGGAGCCGCCTTCAGCCGCTTACTTGCCCGGGATTCCTTTGCGCATTCTTTTTGCCGCGTCGCCGGAAGGAGAGCGCCGGTCGAAACGGCCGGGAAATAAGAAAAACGGCCTAAATTTAGTTGCGGCTGAAATCCCGTCAAGCTATTTTCAAGCCCAGAAGGAGAGCAGTTTTATGAATACTCCGGAAGTGGTTGCGCGTCGTCCCCCAACGTGGCTGAGGTGCATGTGATATGGATGACCACCGGTCTCGGATGCGACGGCGATTCAGTCTCGGTAACGGCTGCGTCTTTGCCCAGCATCGAGGACGTGGTCATGGGCAATATTCCCGGCCTGCCAAAGTCCACCTGCACAATCCTGTCCTCGCCTATGAAGTGGGAGATGATTTCATGGATTACTGGTTCAAGGCAGCGGCGGGCAAGCTCGATCCATTCGTTTTGGTGCTCGAAGGGATCCGTTCCCAACGAGAGCATAAAGAAGGAAGGCTATTGGGCAGCGATGGGAACGGACCCCGATACGGCCAGCCGATCACCACCAACGAGTGGATAGACCGGCTCGCTCCCAAAGCCCTCGCGGTCCTCGGCCTGCGGGACGTGCGCTACCTATGGCGGAATTCATGCCATGGAGGGCAACCCGACCGGGGCGATGGGCTTGGCGGATTATTTGGGCTGGGGCTGGAAATCCAAGGCCGGCTTGCCCATCGTTAACGTGCCCGGTTGTCCCGTGCAGCCGGATAACATGATGGAGACCCTTCTCTATTTGCTCTATCAGGTCGCGGGTTTGGCACCGATGATTCCATTGGATGCCCAGCTGCGTCCCACGTGGCTGTTTGGGCAACACCGTCCACGACGGCTGCGACCGGGCGGGTTACTACGAGGAGGGCGACTTTGCCACCGAATACGGCTCGCCCAAATGCATCGTCAAGCTGGGTTGCTGGGGTCCGGTCGTCAACTGCAATGTCACCAAACGCGGCTGGATGGACGGGCTGGGCGGATGTCCGAACGTCGGCGGAATCTGCATCGGCTGCACGATGCCCGGGTTTCCCGACAAGTTCATGCCCTTCATGGACGAGCCGCCAGGCGCCAAGGTCTCCTCCGGCGTATCCAGTTTGCTCGGTGGGGTCGTGCGAAGCCTGCGCAAGATCACCAACCGCACCCTTAACAAGGAACCTCGCTGGAGGCATCAGCCGATCCGAGCTCACAACGGGCTACACCCCCAGCCACTACGCGTAAAACCAAGGAGAGCATATGGCCACCGAAACCGCCCCCGAAGCCCAAACCTCCGCACGGATCGGGCAATCTCGTCGAGATGTCTTGGGATCCCATCACCCGCATCGTCGGCAGCCTCGGGATCTACACCAAGATCGATTTCGACCGGCAAGAAAGTCGTCGAGTGCCACAGCACCTCGTCGATCTTCCGCGGCTATAGCATCTTCATGAAGGAACAAGGACCCGCGGGACACCCATTTCATCACCAGCCGCATCTGCGGCATTTGCGGGGACAACCATGCCACCTGCTCGGTCTACGCCCAGAACATGGCCTATCGGCATCAAGCCTCCGGCGATGGCGGAGTGGATCATCAACCTCGGCGAAGCCGCCGAATACATGTTCGATCACAACATCTTTCAGGACAATTTGGTCGGCGTGGATTTCTGCGAGATGATGGTCAAGGAGACGAATCCGGGCGTCTGGGAAAAGGCGGTGAAGACCGAAGCGCCCCACGCCAAGGAGCACGGCTATCGGACCATCGGCGACATCATGCGGTCGCTCAATCCCTTCGAAGGCGAATTCTACCGCGAGACGCTGCAAATGAGCCGCATGACCCGCGAGATGTTCTGTCTCTGATGGAGGGACGCCATGTGCACCCGTCAACCTTGTATCCGGGAGGCGTGGGCACCGTGCCCTCGATCCAGCTCTTCACGGATTACCTCGACCCGCCTGATGCGGTACGTCGAGTTCATGAAGAAGGTCGTTCCCCTGCACGACGATCTGTTCGATTTCTTCTACGAAGCGTTGCCCGGCTACGAGGAGGTTGGCCGCAGGCGCGGTGCTCCTCGGCTGCTGGGGTTCGTTCCAGAATCCGGCCGTCTGCGACTACAACTACCGGAACGATGAACGATTGGGGGAAGGCGATGTACGTGACTCCGGGGATCGTGGTTGACGGAGAGCTCATCACCACGAACCTCGTGGATATCAACCTCGGCATCCGCATCCTCCTGGGCATCTTCGTACTACGACGATTGGGAACATTCCGAGACGTTTGTCACGCATGACCCGCTCGGCAATCCCGTGGACCAGCGTCACCCTTGGAACCAGACAACGATCCCCAAGCCGCAGAAACGCAACTTCAACGACAAGTATACCTGGGTGATGTCGCCGCGCTGGTTCGACAAGCGCACCGGCGATCATCTCGCCTTGGACACCGGCGGCGGGCCGATCGCCAGACTTTGGGTCACCGCGCTGGCGGGGCTCGTCGATATCGGCTATCTCAAGGCCACGGGAAACAGCGTCAAGATGATCCTGCCGAAAACCGGCGCTTAAGCCCGAGGTCGAGTTCGAGTGGAAGATTCCGAAGTGGAGCAACGCCATCGAGCGCAACCGCGCGCGCACCTACTTCCAGGTCTACGCTGCTTGTTGCGGCACTCTATTTTCGTCGAGCAGGCCATGAAGGAGCTTCACGCCGGCGGACACGAAAACCTTTACGCCGTTTGTAGGTCCCCGACGAGGCGATCGGCTGCGGATTCCACGAGGCAGTCCGCGGAGTGCTTTCGCACCACATGGTGATTCGCGACGGCAAAGATCGCCAACTACCATCCCTATCCGCCCACGCCGTGGAACGCCAACCCGCGCGATATTTACGGCACGCCCGGACCCTACGAGGACGCGGTGCAAAACACGCCGATCTTCGAGGAGAACGGCCCCGAAAATTTCAAGGGCATCGACATCATGCGGGCGGTCCGCAGCTTCGATCCCTGCCTTCCTGCGGCGTCCACATGTATCTGGGAAACGGAAAAATCCTCGAGAAACTGCACACTCCGACGGCTTTGATGGGCCTGCACAGCCCGCGGCCGTGAGCGCACGTCCCGCAGGTTTCGAGCGCGCGCCGGACAGTGCGCTCCTCCCCAGCATACCTTTTCCTTTATGATCCAAATCGAGGCCGCTCCCGACGAAATCTACGACATCGAGCTTGAACACAGCCTGCTCGAAGCCAATGCCAAGCTCGCGGACGAAAACCGCGCTCTGCTTGATCGACACAACGCGACGGCCATCGATTTCATGGGAGCGATCGGCTCGGGCAAGACGACGCTGATCACCCGCCTTGTCGAAAAGCTGAAGGATCAAATCGGCCTCGCGGTGTTCAACGGCGACGCGACGACCAGCAGCGACGTCGAGCAAATCGCCAGACAAGGCATTCCTGTGGTCCAGATTGCCACCGTCAACGGATGCCACCTCGATGCGAATCTGGTTGGAAAAGCGTGCCGGAAAATCGATCTCCACAAGATCCGGCTGATTTTCGTCGAAAATATCGGAAACCTGATCTGCCCGGCCGAGTTTCCTCTTGGCTCGAAGGCGCGGGTCGTCGTGGTCAGCGTGACTGAAGGTCCCTACATGGTCAGGAAGCACCCGCACATGTTTCTCGGCGCGCAGATCGTGGTGATCAACAAGATCGACCTCGCGGGCGCCATGGAAGTGAGCGTCGAGGACCTGACCCGTGACGTTCATACCCTCAAACCGGACATCCTGGTGATTCCCACCAGCTGCAAGACGGGCGCGGGCCTGGACGAGGTGGCGTCGGCGCTGCGGGATGCCTGACGAGGTTCGCGATGCATGAACTATCGATCGCTTCCGCCATCGCGGAGCGGAGTCCTTGAATTTTCGGAGACGAATCCTTCCAGGAAGGTCCTCGGGGTGAGAGTGCTTTGTCGGGGAGCTTTCCTGCATCGAGCCGGAGCAGCTGAGTTTTTGCTATACGGCGATCGTCAAAGAAACGGTGCTGGAGAATCCGGTTCTCGAGATCGAGAGGCTCGAGGCGGAGGTTTTGTGTCCGCATTGCTCGTATCGGGGCCGGCCGAAATTTTGGGAAGAGGCGCTTTCGGACGTGGCGCGTTGCAACGTTGCAATGTCCGCGGTGCGGCAAGGCCACCGAGGCCTTGCAGGGGCACGAGTGCATTATCCGGACCATCCGTTATGCTTGACAAATCCGGCGACTCTCTCAGCGAGCTCCAGAGGGAAGGTAAGCGCATTCAGGAGCTCATCGCGAGAATCGACGACGTTCCGGACCCTTCCTCAAGGGCAATGCTCGAGGAGTGCATAGGGTCGTTGTTGCGCTTTACGGGCAGGGGCTGGCCAGGATTCTCGATTTCGTCGGAGGGGCGGGTCCCCACGGTCAGGAGATCTATGACCGCTTGGTCAACGATGCGGCGGTGCGCGGGCTGCTCTTGATCCACGATCTGCACCCGGTACGCTCGAAACGCGGCTCCGCGAGGCGCTCGACACGGTCCGTCCCTATATGGAAAGTCATGGTGGCAACGTGGAGCTTTTGAGTCTCGAAGAAGACGTCGCGCGGCTCGGCCTGCGGGGTCATTGCCAGACCTGCCCATCCTCGTCGGTGACCCTGGAGCTTGCGATTCGGGGCGCCATCGAAGAGGCCTGCCCGGACCTGATGGGCATCGAGGTCGAGGGGCTCGACCCGCGCTCAACAGCGCCCGTTCAACATCTTCCGAACGGCGCTCCGGTGTGGGTGGAGATCGACGAAGCGAAAGGACCTTCCCGAAGGATCGATGATTCCGGTTTTCGAAGGGGATTTCGCTGATCGTTTGCCAGCGCGGCGGCCAGCTCTATGCTTATCGGGATCACTGCCCCGCTTGCAATATGCCGCTCCGGCTCGGGGCATTCGAGAACGAGGATTCTCATCTGCAGCCTGGGGCATCGTTATGATGCCCGGCGAGCCAGCACTCCTCTCGACCAGCTCTCCAGGCACCTCGATCCCCTTCCGCTGCTCGTTCAAGAGGGGGTCAGTGAGGGTTGCGATCGGCAGAGAAAGTCACGAAGAGAATGAAATCTCGCGCCCGGTCTCTTGAAAGCGGGGGCCTCGGTCGCCGCCTCTTTTCGATCCTCGCGCCAGGCCGTGAGCGTGGAGCGGGCCAGAGTGACGCGTTCGCGGCGCGGTGCAGGGGGTCGGATTCCGGCCCTTTGTCTATCGGTTGGCCGGCGAGCTTGATTTGAAGAGGCTGGAGTGCTGAATTCGAGTGGCGGCGTGTTTGCCTGAAGTCGAAGGCCCTTCCGACGCGGTGCGCCGGTTTCCTTTGCGCCTGGAAAAGAAAAACCTCCGCTCGCGATCATCTGCAGTTCGGAATTCAGCTTTTTCGACCCGGTGGGTTACGAGACGTTCGAGATCCGGCAGAGCAGATGAAACCGGTTCGAAATCCGCCCTGGTCTTGCCCGATATCGCGACCTGCCCGGACTGCCTGCGGGAAATCTTCGACCCGGGCGATCGCCGCTACCGCTATCCGTTCACCAACTGCACGAATTGCGGCCCGCGTTTCTCAATCATCGAGAGCCTGCCATGCGACCGTCGCAATACCTCGATGAAGAATTTCGCCGATGTGTGCGCGGTGCGAACGCGAGTACCACGATCCGAAAGATCGAAGGTTCCACGCGCCAGCCGAACGCTTGTCCCGATTGCGGCCCGCGCCTTCGGTTGCTGGATGCCACCGGCCGCCTGCGCGCCCGGGCTGACGCAGGCGGCATTGACGGAGGGCGCGGAGATCATTCGCTCGGGGCGCATTCTCGCCCTGAAGGGGACTGGGCGGGTTCAGCTTATCGTGGATGCTCGCAATGAAGCCGCTGTTCTCCGGCTGCGCCAACGGAAACATCGGGAAGAAAAGCCGTTCGCCCTGATGGCCCCCTCGCTCGAAGCCGTCCGGCAGGAATGCAGGGTTTCCGAGTTCGAGGAACGCCTGTTGCTCTCGCCGGAATCGCCCATCGTCATTCTCGAGCGGCGGGCGAACGATCGAAGAGCTTGCCGCATCCCTCGCTCCCCGGAACCCGTATCTTGGATTCATGCTTCCCTACAGTCCGCTCCATCATTTGTTGCTGCGGGAGGTCGGGTTCGAGGTTGTGGCCACCAGCGGCAGCCTGAGCGACGAGCCGATCTGCATCGATGAGCACTGAGGCGATTGAGCGCCTGGGGAGTCGCGGATGCCTTTCTGGTCCACGATCGGCCGATCGTTCGTCATGTCGACGACTCGGTGGCCCGCGTGATGAGGGGCGGGAGCTTGTTTTGCGGCGGGCGCGCGGTTACGCGCCGTTACCGGCTGCATTTGAAGAATCCGCTCCCCTGCGTTCTGGCGGTTGGCGGCCATCTCAAGAACAGCGTGGCATTGAGCGTCGGCGCCGAGGTCTTCATCAGCCAGCATATCGGCGATTTGGCCAGCCACCAGGCGTTTCAGGCGTTCCGCCGGGTGTCGGAAGATCTGTGTCAAGACTTTGGGAAGCGGAGCCGGAGGCCGTGGCCTGCGACCTCCATCCGGACTATCTCTCCACGAAGCATGCGCACCGTTGCGCGGCGTCGCCAAGCAGGGTGCAGCATCATTGGGCGCACGTCGTTTCCTGCATGGCGGAAAATGAAATCGGGCCGCCGGTGTTGGGAATTTGCTGGGATGGCACCGGCTATGGACCACGACGGCACCATTTGGGGCGGCGAATTCTTGCTGACCCGTGGAACTCGTTCGAACGGGTCGCAAGATTCCGGCATTTCCGCCTTCCCGGCGGCGAGGCGGCGGTCCGCCAGCCGAGTCGAACCGCGTTGAGAATTCTGTTCGAGGTCTGGGGCAGCCGCGCGGCTGGAGCAGAACTGATCTTCCGCCCGTTCGCGATATCGAGGCCGGGGAGCGCCGGGTTATCGAGAGAATGTTGGCCGAGGGCCTCAATTCGCCCAGGACTTCAAGCGCAGGGCGGCTGTTCGATGCGGTGGCCTCGCTGAGCGGCCTTCGCCATCGCGCAAGTTTCGAGGGACAGGCCGCGATGGAGTTGGAGTTTGCCCTGCAGCGCGGCGTGAGCGCCTCCCTATCCGTTCGAGATCGTTGATGACGCACCGCTTGTCGTGGATTGGGGGCCGGCCATTGAGGCGATCGTGCGAGACCTCGGGGAGGTCAGCCCGTTTCTGCGATTTCCACAAAGTTCCACAACATGCTCGCTGAGATCGTCAGGCTCATGGCGCTTCGAATTGGTGAGCCGAAGGTCGTTCTGACGGGCGGCTGCTTTCAGAATGGGTATTTGACGGAGGCGTGTGTGGGGCGTCTGCTGGACTCGGGATTTCTCCCTTACTGGCACCAACGCGTTCCGCCGAACGACGGTGGAATTTCGCTCGGCCAGGCCGTGGCCGTAGCCACCGCGCTTCGCCGGGAAGCGGTCGAAGGTCGCATGGTTTCGGTATGAATTTGCTCTACGCCGAAATCACCCGGGTCTATTCGGACGACGGGATGCAGATGGGGATCGCCGACGTGGGCGGAGCGAGGAAAAAATCGCGCTCGATCTGCTGACAAACGTTCGCTGTGGCGATACAGTTCTTTTGTGTGATGGAGTAGCGATCGGCAGGGTCAGGGAGGGCGGCCGCAAGGTGGAGATCGAACATGTGCCTGGCAATTCCCGGAAAGCTGATTGAGATCAGAGCAAGATTCCAGCGGCGTGCGCATGGGAAAGGCGAATTTCGGGGGAATCGTCAAGCAGGTCTGTCTCGAGTATACTCCCGAGGTTGAACTCGGCGACTACGTGCTGGTGCATGTCGGCTTTTCGCTCAGCAGGGTAAACGAAGACGAGGCGGTCCGCACTTACAAGCTGTTGGAAGAAATGGACCAACTGGGCGAGTTGGAGGCCGGTGAGGCGGAGGAGGAGACGCATGAAGTACGTTGACGAGTATCGCAGCGAGGCGCTGGCGCAAAAGCTGGTCGCCGAAATTCGCCGCACCGCCACGCGGCCGTGGGTGCTGATGGAAGTCTGCGGCGGCCAGACTCATACCATCGTCAAATATGGCATCGACCATTTGCTGCCGTCCGAGATCGAGCTGGTGCACGGGCCGGGCTGCCCGGTCTGCGTCACTTCGCTCGAGATGATCGACAAGGCTCACGCGATCTCGCGCCGGCCGGAGGTCATCTTCTGCTCGTTTGGAGATATGTTGCGGCGTGCCCGGTTCCGACGGGGACCTCTTGATTCTCAAGTCGCGAGGCGCCGACATTCGGGTGGTCTATTCGCCGATCGATTGCCTGAAGATCGCGACGCGCGAATCCCGACAAAGAAGGTGGTCTTTTTTGCCATCGGTTTCGAAACCACGGCGCCCGGGAATGCCATGGCCGTCTGGCAGGCCAGCAAGCAGGGGATCACCAACTTTTCGGTGCTTGGTTTCGCATGTTCTGGTGCCGCCCGCCATGGCCTCGATTTTGCAATCGCCGCTCAACCGGGTTCAGGGATTTCTTGGTCCCGGCCATGTCTGCACGGTGATGGGTTTCGGGAATACGAGCCGATCTGCGGAACGCTTTCACGTGCCGATCGTCATCACCGGTTTTGAACCGCTGGATCTCCTCGAAGGGGTGCTGATGACCGTTCGCCAGCTCGAGGCCGGTCGGGCGGTCGTGGAAAACCAATGCCCGCGCGTGGTGCAGCGAGACGGCAACCGCGTCGCCCAGGATTTGGTGGACGAAGTCTTCGAGGTCTGTGATCGCAAATGGCGCGGCGTGGGGTCGATTCCCAAGAGCGGCTACAAGCTCCGCTACGAGTTTCGTGACCACGACGCGGAAAGACTTTTTGAGGTGGAAGAGATCGACACCCAGGAGCCGAGCGTGTGTATCAGCGGCCTCGTTTTGAAAGGCGTGAAGAAACCGCACGACTGCCCCGCCTTTGGGAAGGAATGCACGCCGCAGCATCCTCTGGGCGCCACGATGGTCTCCGCAGAAGGAGCGTGCGCCGCCTACTACGCGTATGGCCGACACCTGAGCGCGAACGCGCATACGTCGCGCGACCTTGCCGGCGTTGGCCTTTAGAGAGGGGGACCGCGGTGTCGATCAGCGCCCCGGCAGAAAGGTTGACCGAGCGTTTCCGCGACAAGGTTATCCGTAAGTGCGGCGAAAGCATCGAGATGAAAGAGAGATTCTTCGTCAAATATGCCGACACGCTGGAAGCCATGTCCCGCGAAATGGCAAATCGTTTCCAGAGCGGAAGCAAAACTTCTCGCCATGGGAAACGGCGGGAGTTTGTGCGACGCGCTCCACATTACTGTCGAGTTCAATCATCCGATCATCGAGAAGCGAAAGGCGTTTCCGGTGATCCCCTTGATGGCCGATACGGCGACGATGACCGCGATCGGCAACGATTTCGATTTTACGCGGGTTTTTGTCAACCAGCTCCGGCTTTTTGCCGCTCCCAGGGATATGGCGATGGCCTTCAGCACGAGCGGCAAGTCGTCTAACCTGATCTACGCCCTGCAGGCCGCCCGCGAGAGGCAACTGCTGACGATCGCCTTTGCGGGAAAGGATGGCGGGCGGTTTCCCGAGGTTGCGGATTATTGCTTTATCGTGCCGTCCTACAGCATCCACCGCATCCAGGAGGTCCACGCGACCGCCGTCCATATCGTCTGGGACCTTGTCCATATCGCGCTCGGGGAGGAAGATGTTACCTGAGGACGCTTCATCGGAAGCGGATCCCGCTTTGGAGAGCGGCAGCGGAGTCGACAGGGCGAGCGGGCCGATCGGCTCCGTGCCCGCTGCCGATTTCGGATTATCGCGAAATTGTGCTGGCCCACGGCGGCGGCGGCCGGCTGAGCCAGCAGTTGATTCAAAAACTGATTCTTCCCGAGTTTCGGAATGATCTGCTCGATCCGTTTGCATGATGGCGCGGTCTTCTCAATCAACGGCGCGCGGCTGGCTTTCAGCACGGATTCCTACGTGGTGAGCCCGATCTTCTTTCCCGGCGGGAGCATTGGGACGCTGGCGGTCCATGGCACCGTCAACGATTTGGCGATGTGCGGCGCGCGCCCGCTGTATCTTTCGGCGGGATTCATTCTTGAAGAGGGCACGCCGATTCGAGATTTCTGGCGGGTTGTTCAATCGATGCGGCAAGCGGCAGACGCTGCCGGAGTGCGCTTCGTGACGGGCGATACGAAGGTTGTGGACCGCGGCAAGGCGGACAAGATTTTCATTAACACCGCCGGGTTGGGAATTGTTCCGGACGGGGTCGACATTCGCCCCGATCGCGCGCAGCCAGGCGACAGGATCCTGCTCAGCGGTCCGATCGCCATTCACGGCATAGCGATCATGTCCGTGCGCGAGGGCTTGGAGTTCGAAACGGAGATCTGCAGCGACACCGCGCCGCTGGCGGGACTCGTCGAGACCGTGCTGGGCGCGAGCAAGAACGTTCATGTCTTTCGCGACCCGACCCGAGGGGCGTGACCAGCGCGCTCAGTGAAATCGCCCAGTCCGCGCGGCGTCGGCATGCTCCTAGACGAGGCGGCAATCCCGATCACCGAGGAAGTCAAGGGAGCTTGCGAGATCCTTGGCCTCGATCCTCTTTATGTGGCCAACGAAGGCAAGCTCTGGCGATCGTGCCTCCAGAGGACGCCGAGGCGGTCCTCGGCGCAATGAAGTCTCATCCCCTGGCGACGGAGGCCGCCGTCATCGGGCAGGTGACCGCCGAGCATCCCGGCTTTGTCCTCATGAAAACGCGAGTCAGGGGCACCCGGGTGGTCGACATGCTGTCCGGAGAACAGCTGCCGCGCATTTTGCTAAAGTTTTTCTGGAGTGGCAATGGGGCAAGGCCGATAGTTTGGTGAAACCCCCAACCAAGAGGAGAAAGGATGGAAATTACAACGACCATCGGATCAATCCTGAATCGAAAAGGTTTCCACGTCTGGTCCGTTTCGCCGAGCGACACCGTTTTCGAAGCCATCTCGATGATGGCGGAAAAAATGTCGGCGCCTTGCCGGTCATGGAGGCTGACCGTCTCGTGGGCATGATCTCGGAACGTGATTACGCCCGAAAGGTGATTCTGCTTGGACGCGGCTCCCGGGAAACGGTGGTCTCCGAGATCATGACCAGCACTGTCACAACCGTCGTCGCGGACGATTCCGTTCGAGGCCTGCCTCCAGCTGATGACCGAGAATAGAATCCGGCACCTCCCGGTCATGGAGAGCGGTAGGCTGACCGGAATCATCTCCATCGGAGATTGTGTCAACTGGATCATCAGCGCGCAAACCGCGGCAATTGATGACCTGGAGCGGTTTGTTACGGGTGCTTACCCCGGCTAGCCTCCTAGGAGACTGTTGAGAAGCCCGCGTATGCCACGTTGCTGTCAATTTTCGGAAGATCGCAAGGAGCCAAGCGCAAGGCCGTAGCCGTGGCGCTACGGACAAGCTTGGCGACACCGCGAGGGCCGAAAATTGGCGCAACCCGGAGGGCGCGAACTCTTTGGGGCATCTCTCGGCGTCGCTCCTCAGTCACAGCCCCTCATGGGGATGCTCCTTCGTCCCTCCACCGATATGTGCCCCAAAGAGCTCGCGCGTGACATGCGTGGGGTTTTTCAACAGTCTCATAGAACCGCCGGGAACACAGGCGTGCCCGGCTCTCCGCGGGTTCGCGCCCCGATCGATGGGAGCGGGAATCTTGCAATGAGCTTGAAATAGAGAGCTTTCGCCGATATTTACATTTGCTTTTCATCCCGGCTCGAAAATGCAGGGCCGCAGACGCCATGTCTTACGCGAATGTGACACTAAAGCGCCGAGTCGTTTGGGAGACCATGCGGCGCGATGCATGGTGGCGTCAGCCCTTGTTCGTATTTCTGGGACTTTCGACCTTCCTTGTGTACTCCACGTGGGCGGCGTTCCAGGGAACTCACTACTGGCTCGGTCAAAACGGGGAGAATTATCTTTCGCCATTGTACTCGCCGGAGATTTTCGGCGGCTCTCCTCATGCGATTTTAGGTCTGAAGCCGAACTGGTGGCCGCCCTGGCTGGCGTTCTCGCCGGCGCTTTTGATCCTCTGGGCTCCCGCGGGTTTTCGGCTGACCTGCTACTACTACCGCGGGGCCTACTACAAGGCGTTTTGGGCTGACCCTCCCGCCTGCGCTGTCGGCGAACCACGAAAGAGCTACCTCGGCGAGAATTCCTTCCCGCTCATCATGCAAAACATCCACCGTTACTTCCTGTATCTGGCGGTGCTCTTCCTTCTCATTCTCGCTCATGACGCCTGGAAAGCGATGTGGTTTGCGGAAGCCTCTGGCGCGAAACATTTCGGCATTCGGGTCGGGACGATCGTCCTGTCGCTTAACGTCATTTTGCTAAGCGGCTACACTTTAGGCTGTCATTCGCTTCGGCATCTGATCGGCGGCTCTCGGGATGAGATTTCCAAATCGCCGGTTTGCGCCAAGGGGTATTCGTGCGTGAGCTGCCTGAACCGGCGGCACATGCTTTGGGCCTGGCTGAGTCTGTTCTGGGTTGGTTTTACCGATCTTTATGTGCGCCTCTGCTCGATGGGTGTCTGGCACGACTGGAAGATTCTGTGAATGAACGGGTGAACCGTTAGATTGTCGCCTCCTAGGCCCCCGACGTTTTGGCAAATCCAGCTACCAACTACGAAACTCTCGAATATGACGTGCTCATCATCGGGGCGGGCGGCGCCGGCCTGCGCGCGGCCATCGAAGCCTCCGCCGCGGGGGTCAAAGGTCGGCCTGATTTGCAAGTCGCTCCTCGGAAAGGCGCATACGGTGATGGCCGAAGGCGGCATGGCGGCGGCCCTGGCAAACGTGGACGAACGCGACAATTGGAAGGTGCACTTTGCCGATACGATGCGCGGTGGCCAGTACGTCAATAACTGGCGGATGGTCGAATTGCACGCGAAGGAGGCGCCCGACCGCGTCCGCGAGTTGGAAGCCTGGGGCGCGGTGTTCGATCGCACCGGCGACGGGCGGATTCTTCAGCGCAATTTCGGCGGCCATCGCTATCCGCGGCTCGGCCCACGTCGGGGACCGCACCGGCCTGGAATTGATCCGCACGCTGCAGGATCACGGCATCCATCAAGGCATCGATGTTTACATGGAGCATACCGTTGTCTAGTTTGCTCAAAGACGGCGACCGCGTCGTTGGAGCCTTCGGCTACGAGCGCGAGCGCGGACGGTTCAAGATCTTCCGGGCAAGGGCCGTTGTGCTCGCCACGCGGCGGAGTAGGCCGGGCCTACAAGATTACCAGCAACTCCTGGGAATACACTGGGGACGGCCAGTCGCTGGCCTATCACGCCGGCGCGGAATTGATGGACATGGAATTCGTGCAGTTTCATCCGACCGGCATGGTTTGGCCTCCCAGCGTCATGGGGATTCTTGTTGACCGAGGGCGTGCGCGGCGAGGGCGGCGTCTTTGCTCAACAAGGAGGCAAGCGATTCATGTTCGCGGATATTCCCGCCAACTACAGGTCACAGACCGCCGACAACGCCGAAGAAGGGCTGGCGCTACACGCAGAGGCGACAAGGAAGCCCGCCGTCCGCCCGGAGCTGCTCACTCGCGACCACGTGGCGCGCTGCATCGTGCGACGAGGTCAAGGCGGGGCGCGGCAGCCCGCACGGCGGCGTCTTCCTCGACATTTCGTGGATCAAGGAGAAACTTCCGAACGCCGCGGAACACATCGAAAGAAAGCTGCCCGAGCATGTATCATCAGTTCAAGCAGCTCGCGAACCTCGACATCACCAAGAAGCCGATGGAGGTCGGGCCCGACGACGCATTACATCATGGGCGGCGTGCGCGGTGGACGCCGACACGCAGATGTCCAGCGTGCCGGGGCTTGTTCGCCGCGCGGCGAAGTGCGCCGCCGGGTATGCAACGGCGCCAACCGGCTCGGCGGAAATTCGCTCTCCGACCTGCTCGTTTTCGGCAAGCGCGCGGGCGAATTCGCGGCGAAGTTTGCGAAGGAAACGAGGCGGGGCCAGATCGACGAGCGCCAGATCGAGGAAGCTGCGCGCGGGCGTTCGAGCCGTTCGACCGCGACGCCAGCGCCGACCGGTGGCAGCGAAGGTCCCTACCAGGTGCAAATCGATTTGCAGGAGATGATGCAAAGACCTCGTGGGCATCGTGCGGCGGGAGGAGGAGATGGTGCGCGCGCTCGCGGACCTGGCGAGCTTGTGGGAGCGCTCGAAGAAGGTCGGCGGTCACCGGCCATCGCGAATACAACCCCGGCTGGCACACCGCCCTCGACTTGAAGCATCTGCTTACGGTGTCCGAGGCGATCACGCGCTCGGCTCTCGAGCGCAAGGAGAGCCGCGGAGCGACATTTCGCGAGGATCTTCCGGACAAGGATGCCGCAGTGCGGCAAGATGAACATCGTGTGTGCTCAAGGGCGCGGACGGCTCGATGCAAACGCGGCGCGAGCCGATTCCTGAGATGCCGTGATGACTTGAAGCAAATCATCGAAGAGATGAAATGAAGACGCAAGCGTTTCAAGATCTGGCGCGGGGACGCGCACGGGCGGAGACTTCGCGGACTATGCGACCGACAGTTTCCGAGGGCATGGTCGTGCTCGACGCCGTGCACCAGATCCAGGCCACGCAGGCGAACGACCTCGCCGTGCCGCTGGAATTGCAAGGCCGGCAAGTGCGGCTCGTGCTCGGCGGAGATCAACGGCATGCCGAAGCTGATGTGCATGACGCGGCTCGAGCGAGTTGCCGGCTCGACAAGCCGGTGACCGTCGAGCCGATGAAGGCGTTCCCGCTCGTCCGCGATCTGGTCACCGACGTCTCGTGGAACTTCCGGGTGAAGAAGAAGATCAAGCAGTTCAAGCCGCGCCCGCCCGACGCGCCGGACGGCACCTGGCGGATGGCGCAGGCGGACATCGATCGCGTGCAGGAATTCCGCAAGTGCATCGAGTGCTTCCTTTGCCAGGACGTCTGCCACGTCCTGCGCGACCATCACAAGCACGAGGAGTTCATCGGCCCGCGCTTCCTGGTGTTATGCCGCCGCGCTGGAGATGCACCCGCTCGACACCGAGGACCGGCTCGCCGGAGCTGAAGCAGGCCAGCGGCATCGGCTACTGCAACATCACCAAGTGCTGCACCAAGGTCTGCCCGGAGAACATCACCATCACCGACAACGCGATCATCCCGCTCAAGGAGCGGGTCGTTGACGAGTTTACGACCCGTTCGGGCTTCTGCTGAAGCTGGGTTCGCCCAAATACCCGAAAGGAGAAAGAACATGTTTGAACTCAAGCGACTTGTCCGAGACGCGATCCCACCGCGCCTTGGACGAAGGCCTGCGCTACCGCCTGCTCGAACGAGCCGCACGAGGCCGAAAGCATCTGCCAGGACGTTCTCGAGCGTCGAGCCCGACAATCAGCAGGCGCTGGTCGTCTCCTCTTGCTGGCGCTGACGGACACCTTCAGCGAGGGCCACGCTGCCGGAGCGAGGCAGGCTCAGGGACCTTCTCTCCCGTGCTCCACGACGCCTACGAGCGCGCCTACTACGCCGGCATAATCTGCGAGCGCCAGGCCAAGGCGCGGCTGCTGCAGGGCCATCCCGGCGCCAGCCACGATGCTTACGAGTTTCTGTAGCGAAGCGATGGAGCTGGTTTGAAAAAGCCGAGGCGCTCCGGCCGCCAAAGAACGACGACGCGCTTCTTCGCGCTCGGAGCCACCTGCGCCCGGGTGGATTATGGCCCGCGGGCTCACCCCTCGCATCGACGAGAGAGTGGAAGTCCCGGGCGAATAAGGCGGTCTCAAATCATCCGCCGGGCCATTTCAGGGGCGCTGGTCGTGCGACGGTAGTCGCTCCCAGAGATCGACGCCCCCTCTTGCGCATGGGTGTTGATGGAGTCCAGCTCGGCCTGGGAGAACTCAGAGATTGTCGAGGGCCGCGACATTCTGCGCTACCTGTTCCAGGTCGGCTGGCTCCAATGAGGCGCAGAGGTCACGCGGCGATCCCGCAAAACCCAAGCCAGAGCCATCTGCGCGAGCGTCTGGCCGCGCGCGAGCGATATCGTTCAGCGCCCTGATCCTCACCGAGGTTTTCTTCGCTGAGATGGGTCTCCTTTAGGGAATCGCCGCCTGGGCGTTTGATGCGCGCGTCTTCGGGCACGCCGTGCAGGTATTTGTCCGTTAAAAGCCCCTGGGCGAGCGGGGTGAAGGCGATGCAGCCGATGCCCTCTTCTTCCAGGGCTTGCAGGAGCTCCCCTTCGATCCACCGGTTGAGCATGTTGTAGGATGGTTGATGGATCAGGCAGGGAAGATTCCATTCCCTGAGCGATTTTGCCATTTCCCGGGTCTTGCCGGCTGAGTAGGAGGAAATCCCGACATAGAGCGCCTTCCTGCTGGACGGCCGTGGCGAGCGCGAAACCCGTCTCCTCGAGGGGGCGTGTCGAGGTCGAAGCGGTGGGAGTAGAAGATATCGACATAGCTTACGCCCATGCGCCGAAGACTCTGGTCAGGCTTGCCAGCACGTATTTGCGCGAACCGCCCCCTTGTCCATACGGCCCCGCCCACATATCCCACCCCGCTTTGGTCGAGATCAGCAACTCGTCGCGGTAGGCGGCGAGTCCTCGCTGCAACAGCCGGCCAAAGTTAAGCTCGGCGCTTCCGGAGGCCCGTAGTTGTTGGCAAGGTCAAAATGCGTGATCCCGAGGTCGAACGCCGTGCGCAAGATCTCACGCTGTCTTTCAAGCGGGGTGGTGTCCCCGAAATTGTGCCACAGGCCGGGAAAGCGCGGGCAGCAGGCCCGCTGCGTCCGCAGGCGCGATAGTCCATTTCGGAATAGCGATCCGAGTTTGCGCAATAGATCATGGGTGAGGGCTCCTCCTTGGCGGTTGGATTTGATCAAAAAGCAGCGCGCGAAACGGCAATGAATCGTTTTGCTTTTCGGCGATCGAGGGGCCTCTGCTTGACGGCCCGCCTTTCGCTGGAGACGATTGCGCGCGATGGAGCCGCGTTACGATTTTGCCAGCGACAACACCGCCGGGCTCTGTCCAGGAAGCGCTGGCAGCTCTGGCGGAGGCGACGAGGGATGCTGCGCGTCCTATGGAGAGGATAGGTATACCGCCCGCGCGACGGATATGATTCGGGAACTTTTCGAGGCGGACTGCGACGTCTACTTCGTTTTCAACGGAACCGCGGCGAATTCGCTCGCGCTGGCTTCGATGTGCCGCAGCTATCACAGCGTGGTCTGTCACGAGACGTCCCATATCAGAAACCGACGAGTGCGGCGCGCCGGAGTTGCCTTTCGAACGGAACGAAGATCCTGCTGACCGCCGGAGAGGACGGCAAGCTCGACGGCGACGGCTGGAACGGATGATCTCGAAGAGGTCGGACATTCATTATCCCAAGCCGCGGGTCGTCAGCCTGACGCAGCCCACGGAACTTGGCTCTCTCTACTCCCCCGACGAGATTCGGGAACTTGCGAGCCGCGCGCGCTTCCGCGGCTTGCGGGTGCACATGGACGGCGCGCGTTCGCCAGCGCGGTCGCCGCCCAGGGTGTTTCCCCGGCGGAGCTTACCTGGAGGGCCGGAGTCGATGTCCTTTGCTTTGGCGGAATCAAGCCAGGCATCAGTCTGAGCAGGCGGTGGTCTTTTTGATCGCGAACTCTCCGAGGAATTTGACTATCGCTGCAAGCAAGGCGGGCAACTCGCTTCGAAGATGCGCTTCGCTTCCACGCCCTGGGCAGCCTGCCTCGAAAGCGGCGCGTGGTTGCGCAACGCCAGAAGCGCGAATCGAGGCCGCCTCGCTTCTGGCCAGCAGTTTGAAAGAGGTCCCCGGCGCGGATTGTGCGCCCGGTCGCCGCGAACGCGGTCTTTGCGATTCTCGCGCCGCACGTGCGGGATCGTTTGCAGCGGCAGGCTGGAGATATTACGAATTCATCGGGGGCGCGGCGCGCGCTGGTAGCCTCTGGCGAGACCTCCGATCAGGATGCTGCAGGACTTGATCGCCAGCGCGAGGAGAGGTTGAGCAACGGGATACAGCTCTGGCCTGCCGCCTGGCGATCGTCGTGATCAGTTGCGCGCGGGAACCGTGGCGAGAGACTCTCCGCCGAAAGAAAGCCTTAGCCTTAGACTATTAAGGGCCAACTGGCTGGCCAGTTGCTTGAAGGTTCGCGATCCGTCGGGAAAAATTCCCTTAGACATTCCGTTGCGGCGTCGCGCTCGCTCACCGCGACAAACACCGTTCCGGTTGGCTTTTCAGGAGTTCCGCCGTCCGGCCCGGCGATCCCGGTGATGCCGATTCCATAGTCCCGCGCCGCTCCTGGCCGCCGCGCGGCCGGCCATTGCCCTGGCAACAGGCTCGCTGACCGCCCCATGCGCCGCGATAAGAATCTCCGGAACGCCCAGGCTGCGAATTTTTGCTTCGTTCGAGTAGGTGACCATGCCTTCGAGAAGAACTCGAGATGCGCCCGGCACGTTGGTGATGCGATTGGCAAGCAACCCGCCGGTGCATGATTCCGCAAGCGCGACGGTCTTCCCCAACGCGGTGAGGCGGCTGACGACGACCTCTTCGATAAGCTGACCATCCGGGAGCTCCAGGTTCCTGCCGAGCGCGCGGGGCACCCGCGGCCAGCTTCCTCGAGGACGGCGCGCCGGCGCGATGAGGCCGGGGGAGGTCGACTTCGTTGGGCCGCGCGCAATAACCGACTTCGATATCGCCTCGCTGACTCAGCTCCATTGCCGATCGACTCCTCGACGGCGCTTTCTCCCAGTCCGACGACATTGAAGTTCCGGTATTCCTGGTCCGGACGTTCTCCGCGAATGCCTTGGAGAATGGGCAGGACGCCCTGCTCGAACATCGGCTTCAATTCGCGCGGCGGGCCGGGAAGCAGGAACAGGTGCGGCGTGGAAAGCGAGGGGTCAAGATGGGAGGGATATAGATTCCAGGCGCCGTGCCGTGATGATTGGGAATCACGCTGGCGCCTTCGGAACTGCCATTGCCTGCGCAGCATGCGTTCGCTCAGTGGAATGTTCCTGCGGGCCGAGGCGGGTCTCAATCGAGCGGGCGACGCTATCGCTTCTGACCAGCGGCAAGCCGAGCAGTTCCGCGGTAACTTCACGTGTCACGTCGTCCGTCGTCGGCCCGAGCCCGCCGGTTACCAGAAGGATCTCGCACCGCGGAAAGGCATCAAGCAGCGCGCCGCGAATAGCGGAGCCATCCGGAATTGTCTCCTGCCGGGAGACCCGCAATCCAATCGGGAAAAGCTGGCGGCCGAAATAAGCCGGGCAGACGTTGGTGACGCTGCCGAGCATCAACTCGGTGCCGGTATTGAGAAGCTCGACGTTCACAGCCAATTCTAGGCCTGCCGCGACGGATTTGGCGAGGGCCTCTGGAGGACCTGCCGAAGAAATCAGCGTTCCCGCGACAGGGCCCTGACCCAGGCATCGACCCGGGCGTGTTTATCGGGGTCCTTCCGCAAGTCGTAGACGTAGAGAAGATTTGCCAGCACCCGCAAAGAATTTGCCGCGGGGTGGCCGCTTCAGGTGCGAGGCTCGAAGCCGGAGGCTTTGCCGGGTGAGGATTTCCTCGCAAT
>ERZ1370068.6720-contig-5687_pt1 | contig 45087 bp, 63 predicted proteins | sample MGYA00561227_ERZ1370068 | MGnify/ENA primary metagenome ERZ1370068 (study PRJEB38410, sample SAMEA6850437) | metagenome | study: Metagenomic assessment of the ecological functions of the soil: analysis of the soil microbiota associated with the... | reverse complement strand
TTGTACTTCGTTCAGTTACGTATTGCCTGAGCCACTCCAGGTTGCCTCTCCGCTTGCAGTTCACTTCAGTGAAAATTGTCATCTTCATGATTTCTGGTTGTCTCAGGCTTAAGTACCGGGCAGGAATCGCGATTGAGCGGGTCGCCTGCCAATTCGTCCAGTCCCGTGGGGGCGGTACTCGTTTCACCGTAACGTGGGTAGACCGAGTGAATCTCTGTACACATCATAAGAACGTTACTGGAAAAAAGCGCTCCCGGGCCAAAGTTGCATTGCGGTTTTCGATTCTCATTGCGTGCGACCTTATCGGACGTGATTTTGTTTGCTTTTGGATGACAGACATTATATGCTTTGCTTACCTAGTGGGCGCAAGCCCACTTTTTGTTGTTCTGCATTCGTTCACATACAACTTTCCGCGAAGGAATCTCAAGTTGTTTGACCTGGACAGAACAAGAGGAATAATCGAAAAGGTGGTGCTTCCGAGGGATGGAACTCGATTGAACTTGAGTTGAAGGGCAATTTAAACAACCGAATAGTGCGTATCTATATTGATAAGCCTTCGGGGATTACTCATAAGGATTGCGAGGTCGTCAGTGATCAGGTTGGAATTGTCCTGGACGATTGAAGATCTGATTCCGGGAAGCTACACCCTGGAGTGTCGTCGCCTGGCCTGACCGCAAGCTCACGAAGGATTCCGATTTTCACCGCTTTCGTGGTCGCATGGTCAAGATACAGACAAAGCAACCCATCAACGGGACGAAAGAGCTTTCGCGGGATCCTGTCGGGACTCGAAGGCGAAATAGTGACTGTCGAACTCAAAGAGGCAGAATTGGTGCAGATCCCGCTGGGGACCATCGCTACAGGGCAAATTTGGACATCGAGTTTTAGGTATCCTGACTGAGGAGCTTTTTCCGTGACCAATCTTCTCTACCAGCAAATCGATCAATTGAGCAAAGAGAAAGGGATCAATCCGGATATTGTGGTGAGTGCTGTTGAGGATGCGGTTCTGGTGGCGACACGCAAATTCTATAAATCAAACGAAGACCTGAAGTCAATCCTCAACAAAGAAACCGGCCATGTGGAAGTGTACGCCGTCAAGAAAGTGGTCGAGAACGTCACCAATCCTACTCGGGAAATCTCGCTGGAAAATGCGCCAGAAGATTGATACTGGTGTCGAACTGAATGGCGAAGTCAGGATCAAAGCCCACAGACGTTCTTGGTAGGATTGCGGCACAAACGGCCAAGCAGGTTTATTTTGCAGAAGGTACGCGAAGGCCGAACGGGACAGTATCTTCGCTGAATACAGTCAAAGAATCGGCAGAATTGTTACTTGCATGGTAAAGCGCGCCGAGGGAGGAGATATCATCGTCGACTTGGGCACCACAGAGGGGCGACTCCCCAGAAGAGCAGTCCCGGTTGGAGAGTTTCACCACCAGGGGACCGCACTCGGGTCGTCATTTCAAAGGTGGAAAGGACGACGAAGGGCCTGAGGTGATTGTCTCCGCACTGATCCGCGCTTCTTGTGAAGCTTTTCGAGATGGAAGTTCCAGAGGTTTATGACGGCACCGTGGTCATCAGGTCTGCAGCACGCGACACCGGCGAGCGCGCCAAAGTGGCCGTTTTTCCAAGGACAAAGACGTTGATCCGGTGGGCGCCTGCGTGGGGATGAAGGGATCTCGCGTTCAGGCAATCATCCGTGAGTTGCACGGAGAAAGATCGACATCATTGCCTTCTCCGAAGACCCTGCCTCGTTTGTCATGAACGCCTGAGTCCCGCGAAGATAGGGCGCGCTTCCATCATCGACAGCCTCGCAAAGCAAATTGAAGTGATAGTCGAATCGGATCAACTCTCGTTAGCTATCGGGAAAAAGGGCCAGAATGTTCGCGCTCGCCGCCAAATTGACGGGCTGGAAGATTGACATCAAGAGCGACGAGGAAAAACGCGCAGAGATCGAAGACCAAATGGCCCAGATGGCGGCCAGAACGCCCTTGACTGGGCTGCCGAGCTTGTCTGAGAGTATTGTGCGAAACTCGACCAACAGTGGTATTTCGACGATTGAGGACTTGGCGGATACGCCTGTTGCCGAGACCAACCAACATCAAGGAGTCGGACCTGAGATCGCAGAGAAAATTATCGCCTCTGTGAAAGACTACTATATGCAGGCTGCCGAGACCTCTAGTGCTGAAAGTGAAACGCAGCGCCTGAAGTTGCAGTTGAAGAAGTCAGTTCAGGACGTGAAAGCGGACGCCGCCCAGGAGCAGGAGGTCGCCTTGCCAGAAGAGGCAGTCAAGGAAACTCAAGAATCGTTAACCACCTCTACAGAGCCTGATACGGAGCCTGATCATGAAATAAAAAATGACGAATAAATAGGAGGAGTAGCGGTTGGCCAGGAGCCGTCGGGCCGGTCGTGCGGAGGATTCGTGGCAGATAAAAAGAGACTTTTAAGTTGGCCGAGAATCAAGGTCGAAGCACTGGAAATTATCGCCTATTTGAAGAGCGAAGGCGTGGAGGGGATATCGGCCGGTAGCCATATTGATCCAGAGAGAGTTCAGGACATCAGGACCAGTTCTCTGGCAAGAAGGCCAAAATGAAGAAGGCCGCTGCCAAGCTGAGCCAAGCTAAGGCAGACGGCAAGAAGACCAAGCCGCCGACACCAAGGCTGAAACCGAGGAAGTCACTCCTCCCAAGGCTCACAGAAGCCCCCCCAGGACCTGAACGCAGTCCCGCAAACAGCCTTCCTCCTGAAGCCGCTGCGAAGTCTGTTGAAAAGGTCGAAGACCAGCCTGCTATCTGCGTCTCAATGGACTTGCCCAAAGTGGCCTCACCGGGCATACCGGTTCCCGCTAAACCGCCGGGTGCCGAGGCGAGCACCGCGGGCAAAAGCCTGTTTCGGCGCCTAAGCCAGCTGAGAGAGTGCTTCCTCCGGTGGCTGCTGATTCCCCGCGCTCGCCCGTTTCGACAGGGTTGCCCAGACCCCCGATTGCTCCTCCTCCAGGTTTGTGCCTTCACGGGTAAAGGCGCCTACAGTCTTTTTCAAGAAGCCGGTTCCTGCCGGTGTTCCCCAACGGAGACGATCCGTCAGCATATTAGCTCAAGTTCGGTAAATCAAGCGCCGGCCTCTTCCGCCGAGACAGGGTCCCAGACCTGGTCTCGGCTCCGGCAGGCAGGTCGTCCGTCTCGGGCCGGATTTCTCTCCTTCTGCCTCGAAGCCGCAGGTCGCGCCGACGCGAGAACACAGGGGAGGGGCTGTCAGGCCCAGGACGGGCTACCGGCAATATCCCCAGGAGGGCAAACAAGGCAAGGCGCGGAGACAGAACACCAGACCCCGGTGATTTCGACGACCGCTGCTTTTCAACCTGCTTCCAATCTCAAAGAGCATCACCTTAACCGAAGGAGTCACTGATAAAGAACTCTCTGAAAAGTTAGAGGTAAAAGCCAAGGACTTGATCAGGCGCCTGCCTGACAAGGAATCTTTGCAACGATGAATCAGACCTTGGACGAGAGTCTGGCCGTCGACTTGAGCCGCGACTTCGGTGCCGAGGCATCGATCCTCCTATCGAGGAGGACGCTGGAGTATGAGGCCATTGCCGAGGAAAATCTGAGAACCTAGCCCTCGTCCGCCTGTCGTCACACATCATGGGTCGTGTTGATCATGGCAGGGACTTCGCTCTACTGGATGCCATCCGCAAGACCGAATGTAACCTCCCACGAAGCCAGGACGGAATCACGCAACACATGGCGCTATCAGGTCGGAAGAATCATCGCATCATCACGTTCCTGGACACTCCCAGGCGCATGAGGCCTTCACGTGATGCGGACTCACGAAGCCAAGTGACCGATGTGGTCGTTTTGGTGGTGGCTGCGGACGACGGCGTGATGCCTCAAACAGCTAGAAGCCATCGCTCACGCTGGGCTGCGAAGGTTCCGATTGTCGTGGCCATAAACAAGATCGACAAAGCCAAACGCCCAGAGTCGATCGTGTCAAAGCTCTTTCCGAAACGGGCTTCTGGCGGAAGACTGGGGCGGAGAAAACGGTCACCGTTGAGGTCTCAGCAAAACAGAAGACAAATCTGGATCTCCTCTTGGAAATGATTCTGTTGGTTTCTGACATGCAAGGAGCTCAAGGCGAATCCAGACAGATCGGCTATGGGGACCATTCTGGAAGCCAAACTGGACAAGGGTCGTGGACCCGTTGCTACCGTTCTGGTGCAAAACGGAACCCTCGAAGTCGGAAACTCCTTTATTGTCGGCGCGGTTACTGGAAAGGTTACGCGCGATGTTCAGCCACCTTAGGAGTCCGTTGAGAAGGCGGGACCCTCAGCTCCGGTTGCGAAGTGCTGGGGCTGCAAGCAGTTCCGCAGGCAGGCGATCTGTTCCAGGTTCTGACCGATATCTCAAGGTCCAAGCAGATTGGGAACCTCCGCCAGCTGAAGCTGCGTGAGAGCCAGCTAGCCAAAACCTCCAGGCTCACACTGGAGCATCTGCACGAACAGCTGAAGGCGGGCGCTGTGAAGGAACTACCCCTTATCTTGAAGGCTGACGTGCAGGGGTCCGTAGAGGTTCTGTCAGACACGCTAGCCAAGCTCAGCAACGACAAGGTGAAGGTGAAGATTATCCATCGCAGGCACTGGGGCCATCACCGAGTACGATGTCTTGCTGGCTTTGCTTTCAATGCGATTGTGATTGGTTTCAATGTGCGACCGGAGAAAAAGGCATCCGAGCTGGCCCAGCATGAAGGCGTGGATATTCGGCTGCATACGATCATTTACAACATCACCGGTGAAATCCAAGAGCGCCATGGTTGGTATGCTGGACCAGACGTTTAAGGAGACGTATCAGGGCACTGCCGAGGTTCGCGAGACGTTCAAGGTCCCGAAGTTTGGGACCATCGCCGGATGTTACATTTCAGATGGCAAGGTGGCTCGAGGCTCTCAGGTTAGGACTGCTGCGAGACAACGTCGTCATTTACGAAGGCAAGATTGGGTCTCTCAGGCGTTTCAAAGACGATGCCTCGGAAGTGCGCTCCGGGCTTTGAATGCGGCATCGGCCTGGACAAATTCAACGACATCAAGAACGGCGATGTCATTGAGGCCTTTGTCATGGAGAAGGTCGCCGCAGAGGTGGTGTGAAGAAAGAGCTAGACGGCCCTCTTTGAGTCACCCTGATGAACATCGAGGCCTGTTGACCCTCGACATTTTTCTTCCCGATTCCCACTCGCTCGAGGACAAGCGAATCGTTTTGCGTCGGCCTGAAGGACCGGCTGCGGAAATTTAATGCTTTCGATTGCCGAGGTGTGATCATCAAGATCTTTGGCAGCGTTCGACCGTGGGAATCGTTTCCCATTTCATCAGACCATGGCATCCTGGAAAAGACGTCTGAACGCCGTCGTAGAAGAGTCTGAGAGGATTCTCAACGGGAATCTGAGCCAACGCAAATTGAGTACCTATGAAGACTCAGGGCTGGCGTCCAGCGCGAGTGGGAGAGATGATCCGAATGGAGATCAGCCAGTTGCTGGTCCGCGAGCTGAAGGATCCCCGATATCGGCCTCACCACCGTCACGGAAGTCAAGATGAGTCCTGATCTGAAACAGGCCCGGGTCTACGTGAGCGTGCTGGGAGGCGCGGAAGAGCGTCAAAAACTCTGGCACGGCTTGAACAGCGCCGCATCCACATCCGACCACGCCATCCGGGGCGCGCCTGCGTTTGCGCAACGCCCCGGAACTTGAGTTTCTGTTACGACCACTCCATCGAGTACGGCGCCAGGATTGAGGAGCTCATCCTCAAATCAAAGCAGCCCACAGAGCCTGTCGATGAATAAATTCTCGCTTAGAGAAGTCCTCTCTTGCTTGAGAATCCCTCCTCTTCTTCTGACTCATTACCAACCCGCCGCTGGAAATGAGACATTCGTCCAACCGAAGAAATCAACGGATTCTTTGTTATTGATAAACCTAGTGGCTTGACGTCGCATGACGTGGTTCAGGCGGTGCGGCGGCTCACTGAAACTCGCCGGGTCGGGCACTTGGGAACCGCTGGATCCTCTGGCCACAGGTGTGCTGCCTTTTGGCTGTAGGAAAGGCAACCCGCCTGGCTCCAGTTCTTGAGCGGTGGACTCAAACTGTATGAAGGGACCATCCATCTTGGGTACTCCACTGATACTTTCGATGGAGAAGGACAAGCCACATCAAGCCAGTTACCCCTGTTATCTCACCTCAAGCAGCTTCTTGAAGTCAGGAACCAAATGCTGGGAGAACAACTGCAGGTGCCCCCTCCCTACTCGGCAAAAAGGTGGCTGGAGTCCGGTCCTATAAATTGGCCCGCCAAGGGTATCGAGTGTCACTGGCGCCACGGCCGATTCAGCTCCATCAGTTCGATCTGGTCCCAAGGGGCAATTTTGAGCTCGATTTCTAAAATCCATTGTTCGGCTGCGGAACGTATGTCGGTCAGTGGCGCACAGAAGTAAGGTAGAGGCTAGGGTGTGGAGCCCATCTCACGCGCTTGAGACGAACCGCCTCCAATGAGTTCTTGCTCGATCAAGCTCTCGCTCTCGATCTGTTTCTGAACCTGAATGGACCTGGCTTATCTCGCTCATCTGATTTCGATGAACGAAGCCCTTCGGCGTCTGCCTGAACTAACGGTGGATGAAGAAACTCAAACCCACGTGACCCATGGAAGCGATTTAGAGCCAACTGCAGATTTCAGAAGCTGGGATCTGCGATCCTGTTTCGCATTCTATCCCTCCAGGGGCAGAGCTCTTAGCGTTAGCTGAACCAGCTGGTTCGGGCAGCCCGTTCATCAGCGGACTAATTCGTCATTAACCTACTTTTTCACCCTAAGGTTGTCTTCTGAGCGTCGGTGTTTGCTCAGGAGCTCCCTTCCAGGCTTTGACATGCCCGTTCTCGCCCAGTTCAGTCGGACGGGTGCGCCAGGAAAGTAACGGGAGGATTGTGTAAGATTGGGAGACCTGCTATCCTAGTATTTATAACTTACTTGGGACAGGGTTTTCCATGACACTCTCTCGGGCGGCCTGTGGCAGCAATTGATGGCCTTGTCTCCCTTGTGTTCCGGTTCGCTGCATGAGCAGTATCTGACTTGTGGCAAGCCGCTTGTCGTTGTCATGACCGTCAGGAGCCACAACGCGCTTGGCCCCTACTATTTATGGATTCGGCGGCTGGGAGGCAAGCAGGTGAACCGGACCTCTCTACGGCCCGGACGGAACCTGAGCGGGTTCGTGAAGGGGGTGGCCAATTACCAGAAGATGCACGCGGCTGTTGGCGGGGTTGTTGGAGGAAGAAGAGGCCGAGTCTTAGCCGGGGAGCGAGCGGTGGTGGGCGGGAGTAAAAACTTCAAGAGGAGATGGAAGAAGCGGTAACCGGGCTGCTGGGGGAGCTGCGATTGGAGCCGTTGGGAGCCGGAGGAACGGCATTGATGCGGGAGCCGAAGAAGAGCTGTTTCGGCAGTCGGGTCAGCAAGCGGCGGCCACGGCTTTGGCACGGCGTTGGGAACAGGCCGATGAAATCGCGGCGTGCATGTGCCGAGGCTGTCAGGGACGGATGAAGGCTCTGGGGCAGCGGCCGAAGCAACTGCGAACGTTATGTGGTGGGTGGTGGTGAAGCGGCAGGTCCATTATTGCGGGCGGTGCCGACAGACCCGGGCCCGGCTGGACGAACGCACTGGGGGTGGATCAAACCGGCATGACGCCGGGACTGGCTCTTGTCAACGAAGTTGTGTTTGATGGGTAACTCATCGGGTCTCCTCAAAACGAGATTGAAACATGGCATTGAGCTGAGGAAGAGCCGAGGCGATGCTGTGTGCAACGGTTCTCCATCGACCCTCCTCAAAGATGAGATGGCGAGTCCCAGTTTGAACTTCAAGGTTTCTTCAGAATGAAAGTAGCCGCCACTGTTGCGGCGCATAATCTCCAACTGGCCATTGATGGCTTCAACGAGGTTGGTGGTTGAAAATGATTTGCGCATGTATTCGGGATATTTCAAGAAGGCGAGATAGTGCTCGCGCTTTTTGCGGAGTTCACCCATCCAGGTTGGATAGGCTTTAGCAAAGCGATCGCAAAGTTCTTCGAACTGGCGATGGCCCACTTCCACATCCCAGGAGGATTTGATAGCCCGCCAGCGTTGTTGAAACTCGGTGCTATCGGTTTTAGAGAGATGAGTTTTGGCATTGCGCTGCATATGGACAGCGCAGAGCTGGACGTCGGCATTGGGGAAGAAACTTTGGCTGATGGGGAGCAGACCGGAGAAGTCGTCCTGAATGAAAATCATCACCCGCCGAAGGCCCGCTCAATCAATCCCCGCAGGACTGTTTTCCAGTCTTCGAGATTTTCACGACCGGGTCTGGCGATACAACTCAGGACACGCTTCTTGCCATCGCGCCCTAGACCAATAGCCAGGTAGATACAAGCGGAACGCAGTTTATCGCCATCGCGCCATTCGACGTACTTGCCATCGACAAACACGGCCAACAGGTCCGGATCAAAGGTCGGCTGTTGCGCAGTTCCAGTTCCTCGATCATTCCCGTTGCCACCCGTTCCAGATCCTGTTCCGAGCTGGACAGGCCCATCTTCTGAAGGGCGTCTTTGGCTGCATTGATCGAGCGGCTCGAGCCCAGCAATCCTAACAGCAGCGACTGGACTTCTTCGCTGTAACCGCGACGATAGTGCGAAGGCAAAGTCGCCGGCCGGAACTCTCCGGTTCGAGTGCGAGGTACGCGAACTTCGATCGGAATGGTTCCCAGCTGAAGGGAACGATCGTAAAAACCGTTCGGCTTATCGGTGGGTTCCTTTTCTAAATAGACGCTGCGCTCGGCGGTGCCGGCAGTGGAAATCAGCAGCCCCAAAAGTTCTCTGAGGCTAAAGTCCCCCAGCCCTGTTTGAAGGAGTTGATGGACATCACTTTTTGCAAGCTCGGAGAGGGCAGCTGGTGTTAGGCTTTTGTTTGGATCTGTTGTCATTGATTTGCTCCTGAACCAAGTCGGTTGATGACACGGGTCTTTGGCTCCAGGCTGCAACCTGGGGCCTTCTTCTTTTGCAACCCAAAGCGCAAAACAAACAACGCGCGGAGGAAAGCGCTATGGAAACGGCCACCGCTGTGGAAATCGATAAAGGTCGCCTTCGGCAACTTCTTCTGGATGATTTCCACAAGCGGTTTGGAAAAGCCTTCGCAAAAACCGCTCCGGCTTTCCCACCGTTACCACAGCGCCGACGGCGACCCTCTTCCTTAGAGAAGGCTATAACTAATAAACCTCCAAACACAAAATTTAGGTTACTCCCCTCGGCTGGACGAACGCCTGGGGGTGGATCAAACCGGCATGACGCCGGGACTGACGCGGGTGGTTTGCCGGACCGCTTTGGAATTGGCCTACCAACAGAGCCAGCAGTTGTTGACCGACACGCTGGGATTTTCTCCCTGCTCGGCGCGGGAAATCGAACGGCTGGCCAAACAGCATGGCCAGGCACTGGAGGGTCGGCAGGACCGTCGAGCGGAGAGAGAAGCCGAAAGCGGTGCGGCCGGGAATCTATTGTTTAGCCATCGATGGCGTGATGATCCCGGGCTTGCCCGATCCGACCAACACTGTCTGAACTGGCATGAAGTGAAGCTGGCAGCAGGGTTTGATCCGCGTCAGATTCGACCGCCGTTTTTTGTGGCAGGGCGAGAAGAGGCCGAGTCTTTCGGGAAGCGATTGTGGCATGCAGCTGGAGCAGGGGCATCTGGATGAGAGGAACTTTCGGCTTGATTCTGGGTGATGGAGCTCCTGGATCTGGAACCTGGCAGAGACCCACTTTCCGGGAGTCCCGCAACTGTTGGACTTCTATCATGCGGCGGAGCATCTGCATGCCACGGCTGAAGCCGCTCTGGCCTGAGGCGACGGCCCATAGCTGGTGGCAGCGACGGCTGGAACAACTGCGGTCTGGACAGCGGGACTCACTTTTGCCTCCTTGCAATGGTTGGCCAAGCGGCACCACACCTCGGACTCCGCCGTCAGCCCGCAACGTCTGCTGAAGTACTTTGAAGACAACCGGGACTCGCCTCAGCCTACGGCTGGGCCGTGCACGCCTCATTTACCCATCGGCTCGGTCAGGTGGAATCGGCGGCGCGTCATCGTTCAGCAAAGACTGGAAACAGTCTGCGGATGCGCTGGTCTGGATGCCGGAGCCTAAGCCATCTTAAATCTCCGCACCCTGCACCGCAACGGAGACTTTTGAGCAATACTGGGAAACTCTGGCTTCCAACACCGCTTAACCGTAACAATCCTGTCGCGCACCCCAGTCGGACATTGTCATTGACAGAATATGAGCTGGAACGTATAATTGTTGTGAGTTTTCGGTTGACTAAGTGATTTTGCTTCGGAATCAATGAATCTTGAGAATGACGGGTTATCGAATATCGGTCTGGAAGCAGATCTTAGCCAGGTTCTGCAGATTCGCCCTTGGGTGCCCAACTGCTTGAACCGAGTTGGCTCCGGCATCTCGCCTGCAAGTCGAAATCCAGAGACAATTCAAGCTGACGGAAGAGTGCCTCAACTACTAAGCGAAGGTCATGAGCCTTCGATTTCTGGGACTCGTTGACATTTTCCCCACTCTGTGAAGGCTAGGACTAGAGGGCACAACCTTCTCCCAAGAGATTGTGCAGATTTTGGGGTTGTTGACTTGCTCGGAGTCAGTCAAAGCTTTGGGTCAGTGCCAGGCAGCTCAACTTTGTTAGAAATTGGAAAGGCCTTGCCAGATCTTAGGTTGTTAACCTCTGAACTTAGGGGGAAAGATTAATGAATCCAGGTGAGCTCGAAGATCATGCCAGCCCCACATTAAAGAATTCGAAACGAAATCATGATTTGGCCAGAAACAGAGTTTGTCGCTCCCTGGAGCAGATACGCGAGAGAATCACAATCTCGATTCTTTGCAAAGACAGATAGCTAATCTTGTTCAGAAGCGGACGATTTGTCATTTCAGTCAGAGGCGAAAAGCCGGAGAAAAAAGAACCCAGCAGATAACATCCATGGCACTGGTTAAACTGGGTTCCACGAGTGTTTCTTTTGGAACCAGCAGAAGTCCTAGACATAACATTAACTCGTCAAAACTCTAAAGAGACAGTGATGGGATTTAAAAAATATCATCGCTAATAGGTGCAATCCAGAAATACCAGACTGGACTGTTCTTGTTTGGGCTTTGGATTTTCAGTTTTGCAGAAGGCTCACTGGCGAGAAATACCTGTGCAAAATCATTTCCTGAGTCAATGGGGCAATGTGTGATGGGCGTGATCATTTCTCGTGACGGGCGCGGATCCGGTTTTCAGGAGGGGACGCCACTTTTCAAGCTCAACGAAAGATGAGAGATCAGTCCATAATAAGCCTGATGGGGAATTATCTCGGCATGTTCCTCATCATCGCAGCTAACACGGGTGGAAAGACTGCAGCTCTTAAAACCATTGGGCTGTTGACCTTAATGGCCCTTTCTTGGATGGTTCCGGTGCCCGCTCTGTTCTGCCAATGTTTGCGCCCTTCATCAGGTCTTTGCAGACATCGAGGGACCATCAATCGATCGCTGAAAACTTGAGCACACTTTCGTCGCAATCCTTCCCAGACATGGTAACGCGATTCTGCAGGAGAGTTTTCGGCGCCTGCGCTTTGGTATCCCGCTTGACGAGTTAGGCACGAGGTACCGAAGATCCAGCCGGAGGAGCTCGGCTTTGGGAGCTGCCATCGTGGACGAAGCTTCGACAGGCAGGGCATCCGCGCGACGGTTGTTGACGACCCATCACGCCAATGGCTCGAAAACGCCATGCTTCCAAGACACTCGGGCGTCCTCGCCAACGCGCACGAGGCCGTCGGGTTTGACGACGCCCGCCGCTACGCCCAACCTTCCGTCTGATTCAGCCGGGATCTCACGTGGCACAGTAGCAGCGGGATTGAGGTCGCACTGCACGGCTTCGCCGGTCGCTGGACGACGCGTTTGGTGCTCGCATGCCCAAACGAAAGCGCCGAGTATATACTCGGCGAGGAGCAGGCGATCGCCGCCATCACTCAAAGAACCGCAGAGCTGAGATCGCGAAATCCTCTGAGCTCCGTGAGCAGGTTGAGCCCGAACGCAACGATCTCTCGACACCTCGTCGGATGCGACTGGAGAGAACAACACGCGCGGAGTTTGGTAGGCAGCGAAGAAGAAGCAGAAGTTGAACAGTCCTTGGCAGCGAGCATGGGACCTGTTTCAAGGGGAACAGAAGAAACTGATTTCGGAAATTCAAGACAAGTACTTGGCTGTGCCGAGCTCGAAGGAAATCGAAAGAAGGTCGATCCAACTTCGGGACTGAGGTGCAACAAGAGCTATCTTCCTCTGCTGAAAACGTCGAGGTTCAATCGTCCAGTTCTCCAAGACAAACGAATGGATTTCTCATTGACGGCCGGAGCCAAAGTTTTCGTCAAAGGACTTGGGCAAGAAGGAACACTGGTAACAGCTCTCAAGGACCAGCGGTGGGAAGTTGCGGTGGGGAACCTGAAATGTGTTGTCAGCAGTTCCGAACTCGAACCTTTAGAGAAGCTCTCGGGCTCAGCAGCCAAGCGGGTTTACAGCCGCACTTGCCTGCTCGGGTTACGGTTCAAATGCATAGCCCTGAACCGCAAACAAACGAAATTAACGCTTGTCGGTTGCACCGTGGATGAAGCGATCAGCAGAGCCGACAAGTTTCTCGATATGGCGTATATGGCTTCGATTGCTCAAGTCCGGCTGATCCACGGCTCGGGCATGGGAATTTTGCGAAGGCTCATTGCGGAGTGGCTTTCAGATCAGCAACATGTCGGAGCATTTCAACCCGCGGATCCCCAGGAAGGAGGAAGCGGGGTGACCGTCGTTTCTCTGAAGGTTTGACTTTGTTCCTGGGGTGATGGTCTTGGTTTATGTTTGACAATAATTTCGCAGAACAGGTCAAGGCCGCCAGTGGACATCGTTCGGGTCATTTCCGAATACGTTCGCTTACGCAAAGCAGGCGCAAATTACATCGGATTGTGCCCGTTTCATAGCGAGAGAAGACCCCTTCTTTCTACGTCCATCCAACCCGCCAGTTTTACCATTGCTTTGGATGCAAAGCGGGCGGTGACGTTTTCAAGTTCGTTCAGTCGATGGAACGGATTACCTTCCCAGAAACCTTGAAACTTTTGGCAGAAAAATACGGCATTCCTTTGCCTAAGAGCGATTTTCGAGGGGACCTTGATCCGGGGGCCAAGGAGCGCTTGGCGCTACTAGAAATCAATCAGAAGGCAACTCAATTCTTTAGAAATCAGCTCAGGACTACTCCGGAGGTAGGCAGGCTCTGAATTACCTGAAATCACGTGGGCTGAACGAAGAAACAATCGATAAATTCGAAATTGGGTACTCCCTCAGTAGTTCTGACAATCTGTTTCGACGCCTGAGCCAGGAATTCTCATTAGATCTTATACTTAAGAGCGGTCTTGTCCTAGCCAGCGACTACGATTCGCGACACTATGATCGTTTCCGCAAGACGGATCATTTTCCCAATCTCCAGTGAGTCAGGAAAGGTCATTGCGTTTGGAGGTCGGATCCTGGGAGAGGGTCCAGCCTAAGTACCTGAATTCCCCGGAAACGCCTTTGTATTCAAAGGGTCCGAACACTTTATGCGCTCCATCAGGCACGCGAGTCTGTTCGACAGCGAAGACTTTGCCATCCTCGTTGAGGGTTACATGGACTGTATTGCATACCGCATCAGTCAGGGATCATGAACGTAACGGCCTCCTGTGGTACCAGTCTCACTGAACAGCAGGCCAAACTGTTCGTCTCGTTTTCTGAGCGAGTTGTAGCTCAATTTCGACCCGGATTCGGCGGGGGCAGCTGCCACATTGCGTTCGTTTAAACATCCTCTTGGAGAGCGGTTTTGCGATCCAGGTGCTGCTGCTGCCTGGAGGCGATGATCCGGATTCCTTCGTAAAAACAAGAGGTGTTGTGGAATACCGTCGGCTGCTCGAAAGGGCCCCTCTCTATTTCGATCACCTATTGGATCGTGCCTCGCACCGAACACAATGTTAAGAGCGTCGGAAGGTAAAGTAGCTGCGGTCAACATGATGCTTCCTTATTTGGTCAGAATCTCGAATCGCATTGAAAAACTTGAACGCATCGCCAGCGTCGCTGGAAGCCCATCGGCCTCGAAGAATCGATAATCAGAGAGGAGCTGAAGCGCGCTCAAACCAGAGCCGGGAGAAACTAGGGATTGGTCCTGCCCAGCTTCGAACAGCTGCTGAAGCCATCAGAAAAATATCTCTTGAAGGCCGTTCTAGAAAACGGCCCAAATGCTGCGGAAATCCTTGAGAAACTGGCTAGTTCCAATGATTATGTCGGTTTACCGTCTGAAAACATCTTTCGTGAAATTATTGCCATCTATCAAAAGGAAGGTACATATCACTCTGAATGCCCTTCAGGAAAGGTTGGGAAATGATATTGATCGAGATTTGGTGTGAATCAAGCTCTCTTTGGTGAATTAGATCAGGAGGAAGCGCGTTCATTGTTTGGAGGGGATAAAACGGCAAAAAGCAGAACAGGAAATACTCCTGTTACAAAAGCGAATTAAAGAGGCCGAAATCTCTCAAAACTTTGAACTTCTGGCAAGCCTGCATTCCAAGAAAACAGAATTGAAGAGAATGATGGCCGGCTGACAGGCTCCTGACCAATGGAAGTTCAGACGGTCTGCAGATTTCTTAACCCAAAGAGGAGCTAAAGGACATTACGATTATGTCAAACATTGATGATAACGACACTTTGGACAATTTGGAAAGAAGCTTGACGCTTGGGCTAGATGACCAAAGTACGACGAGGTTAAGCAGCTCATTGACATGGGCAAGGAGAAGGGATACCTGCTCTACGATGAGGTCAGCGATTTGCTGCCTTCAGATGTAACTTCATCAGATGAGCTTGACGACATGTTTTCCATTTTCAGGTCACAGGGCATTGAGGTGGTCGACGGAGAGCCCAAAGCCGCGGAGCAGAGAAGACTCGGATTCGATAAAGGAACCTGGAGACGACGTCGAGTTGGAGCTTGACGCCGGGCGCTCCTGGACAAAGACAAATGATCCGTTCGGCTTTACCTGAGGGAAATGGGTACCGTTCCGCTGTTGACTCGTGGAAGGCGAAGTCGAAATCGCGGAAGCGAATTGAGCGTGGCCAAATGAATGTACTGAAAGCCATGTCGCGTTCGCCCATCGTTATCAAGGAAATTATTAACCTGGGCGGGCAGTTGCAGAGAAGGTGAACGCTCGATCAATGATGTGCATCGTTTTCAATGACGATGTGCTCACTGATGACATAAGGTCGACGATCATCTTAAAGAAACCGTGCACGCCATTGAGGAAATTCAAAAGCTATTCAAGAAGCAGAACCAGCTGTTGCAGAAGTTCCTGAGCACTCCCAAGACGAAGAAGGCCAAAGCGCATCGCAAGTTGCGGTTTGTCCCTGGCGCGGCAGCGTATTCTGGTTTCGCGGGCCGTTCGGCAGCTTGAGTTCTCTCACTCGGAACGGAGCCGGTTGATCGACCAGATTCGTCGTCAATACGAGGCCTATCGTCCCTTGGAAAAAGAGGGTGGCACGACTCGAGAAGAAGCTGGAGCATGCGAAAGGGAAAGAATGTGAATCTTCTTAGGAAAGATCTGCGGGCTGTTAGAGGAAAATCGCGACCATCGAAGAGGAAGCTCAAACCCGGGGTCTGGATTTGAAGCGAACGCTTCAGACAATCGATCGTGGAGATGCTGAAGCGAACTATGCCAAGCGAGAGTTGGTTGAGGCCTAACTTTGCGCCTGGTAGTCTCCATTGCCAAGAAATACACCAACCGGGGCCTTCAGTTTCTCGACCTGATTCAGGAAGGCAATATCGGCCTCATGAAGGCTGTCGACAAGTTCGAATATCGGCGTGGTTACAAGTTTTCCGACCTATGCCGACTTGGTGGATCACGTCAGGCCATTACTCGCGCCATTGCCGATCAGGCCAGAACCATTCGTATTCCGGTCCACATGATCGAGACCATCAACAAGCTGATCCGAACGTCCCGAGCTTAGTTCAGGAGTTTGGGCGAGAACCCACCTACGGAAGAGATTGCGCGTCCGCATGGATATTCCGGTTCAGAAGGTTCGGAAGGTCTTTAAGATCGCTCAGGAACCAATCTCTTTGGAAACACCGATTGGCGAAGAGGAAGATTCCCATCTGGGTGACTTCATCGAGGATCGTCAGGTTGTTTCCTCCGGCGGAGGCGGTCATTAATATCAATCTGAAGGAGATGACTGAGAACGTTCTGAAGACCTTAACCCCTCGAGAAGAGAAGGTCATCAAGATGCGCTTTGGCCTTGATAATGGCAGTGATCACACCCTGGAGGAAGTGGGTCAGAACTTTGCGGTGACTCGAGAGCGGATTCGTCAGATCGAAGCGAAAGCCTTGGGAAACTGCGCCACCCCTCGCGAAGTCGCAAGCTGCGTCCATTCCTTGATGGCTCAAGTCAGGATTGATTTTACTCCGGTACCGTTGTTTCTTGAGGATCACTCGACAAACAAGACAGGCGGTGCTATATTTTCCCCGCCTTTTCGGGCCCATAGCTCAGTTGGTTAGAGCCCCCGGCTCATAACCGGGCTGTCCTAGAGTTCAAGTCCTAGTGGGCCCACCCTGGTTTCTTGGTGTTAACATCGTGAAATGCATCCTGACCTCGAAAAGTTAATCCAGCTCCAGGAAGTCGAACTTCAGATCAAAGACTATACGGACAGAATTGAACTCCTTCCGAAACATTTGGCTGTGTTGGAAGAAAAGCTGAGTGCGACTACCCGGTCCCTCAGTTCATGTCAGGATCGGTTCAGCAAGCTGGCTCCTCGAAAAGCGAAAGCTCGAGGGCATCATTCAAGACATCGAACAGAAAAATTCCAAGTATCGCGAGCAACTGCTGGACGTAAAGACCAACGAGCAATACAAAGCGCTGCTCCACGAAATTGAATTCAACAGTCAACGAGATACGAAAGACTGAGGATGACATCCTAACAAAGATGGAGGAGGAGGAGCGGCTTCGCAAAGAGATGCTCCGAGATCGAGCAACAATTAGCGCGCCGAGAAAGAAGACTGTGAACGCTGAAAAAGGGCGGCGGAAGCGGAAGTTGAGAAAGACAAGCAGATCCTTGAACAGTTGCGGACGCGCCGCCAGAGCCTGATTCAGAATGTGACTCCCGGTCTGTTGGAAACCTATGCTCGCATTGCACGATTTCGGAAAGGAGTAGCCATAGCCAGAGCGCACGGCGACTCCTGTGAAGCCTGTCACGTCCGCATCCGACCCCATGTCCTGAGCCAAATCATGTCTGGTGAGACCATTTTGACATGTGATAGTTGCGACCGCATTCTCTATACTGGAAATCGGATGCGCCTTACGAGGTTCAGCTCCGCGAGGCCATCTCCTGCTCGGAGAGTGACTTCGCTGGAACAGTTGCAGCTGCCTACATTGACGGTGGATCCAGAGGCAATCCGGGAATTGCAGGTTGCGGCGTTCACTGTGGTTGATGAGCACGGTCAAACGCTCGCCAGTCTGTCTGAGCCGCTGGGAATCAAGACCAACAATGTTGCTGAGTACTCAGCTCTGATTGCAGCACTGAAGTTTGCTAGGTCCAAAACACTGCCTAGAAGCTCGAAGGTGATTAGCCGACTCGGAATTGCTGGTTCGCCAAATCAACGGTGTATATCGTGTCAAGAATCCAGATCTCAAGGTTCTCTTTGAGGAGGCCCGATCTTTGATCGCCACTCTGAAGTCCTTCTCCATTCATCATGTCCCTCGAGAAGAGAATCTCGAAGCGGATCGTCTGGCCAACCTCGCTATGGACTGGGAGCCGCAAGAACTCAGCGTTCGACTCCAGTCGGCCAGCTTTCCTTTGCAACTCTCAGCAATCTTTCAGAATGGATGCTTCAGACCCCTTGACTCCGTCGATCTTCCGGAAAACTCAAGAGTCTACTTGAACATTATTCGGTCTGAATAAACCGTCGTAGATCGTCAGCTCGTCTCAAGAAAGTCCAGATGGCGCAGGGAGTTTACGAGTCGATATTCCCTTGCAAGCTGGTAAAAGAGGTTCAGTCCTTCCAGGTTCTCCTCATCCAAAGAATAGTCAATGTTCCGGGTTAGGTAGTTCAGAATCTCTTCTTCGCCGAGATCCAGCTTGCTGGATTGCTCTCGCGCAATCTGGCTCAGTTGAGTTTTTCCGTATTCATAGGAGTCCTTAAACGAGCAGGTTGCTGCAAGGGTCCGGCGGCAGTTCGAACTGCCCAAAAGGCAAACACAAAAGGACGTTACCCGTTTGGGATCTCCATTCGGCCGCGAGATCATAGACGAATAGGCCCTCTGTCTTCGCCTTGAGCGCAACGTCGCCGATGACCAGGGCTGCGTCGTTATTCTGAAGCATCTCGGGAAGGTCCGGGGAACAAACGTGAAGGACAGGCTCCGTTTTGAGTCTGTTTCGAAGCAAGATTCTCAGTAAGCAGACTGAGGTTCGGGAAGAGATATCCGCGCCTACACATCGGATCTGTTGTATCGGGCACCTTGCTGATGAGCAGGACGCTTCGGACATCGTTTTTCGAAGCGACCGCAAGTCCAGGAACGATCTTCAGCCCGGAGATTCTCTGATACTCAATGGCCGGAATCAATCCCACATCCACCTTCCCTTGGGCCAGCAGATCAGCGCAACGGGATGGCGGAGAAAAGTCGAGTTCGAAGAGCTCTCGCTGCCCTCCATGCATGAACCCCAGGACAAAGGCAGAGGAATTCAGGTAGTAAACGATCGACAGTCTCAATCGGCTCATGAAAAATTGTAGCGTGCAGACAGTGAAAGAACAATAGGAGAGCATTGGTGCCCTGGAATCAGAATTACGACCCCTGCACTTCTGGCCTGCTTCGACTCTTTGTTTCGGCCTCTGCCGGTCCTCACCCTGTTCTTTGTGTTGCTGATTCTGAAAAAGAGAGTTTGGGTAGTCGGCACTCTGCGGCCTGATCAGTGGCCATTCTACTGGCCGCGCTTTGTTTTTCAGATGCCGGTCTCACTGATAGCGAACGCCTCCGTAGCGGGTGTTGTGTTCGGCCTCCTCCGTATTGCCTGGATTATTGTCGCATCCATCTTCTTGTACCATGTCGCTGTTGAGACGGGACAGTTTCAGGTGATGAAGGAATCGATTGCCTCTTTGTCATCAGATCAGCGGATTCAAGTCATACTCATTGCTTTCTGTTTTGGAGCGTTCCTGGAGGGAACGGGTGGCGGAGGAGCGCCTGTCGCGATAGCCGGTTCGTTCCTCATTGGGCTCGGATTTCCCCCTTTCCAGGCTGCTACACTTTGTCTACTTGCCAACACGGCCCCTGTAGCCTGGGAGGGGTTGGAAATCCAATCCGTGTTCTAACAGGTGTCACCGGATTGCCTGAGCCAGCTTTGAACGCCATGGTTGGAAGGATTCTTCCTCCATTTTCGCTCATTCTGCCTTTGTGGTTGGTGCGAAGCATGGTGGACTGGAAGAAAACTCTGGGAGGTTTTTCCCAGCACTGCTGGTCAGCGGTCTGTCGTTTGCAGCGATGCAATTCTACTGGTCCAACTTTATGGAGACGGGACTGGTTGACATCATCGCGGCGATCTTCTCACTCTTGGCGATGACCTGCTTTCTCCATTTCTGGAGGCCCAAAAACCTGGTGGAGTCTGAAGTTGAGCTGCGCCAGGTTGCGGCCAAGAATCACACTCCTGGCAAGATCCTGAAAGGGTGGTCGCCGTTCCTGCTCGCTTCCATCTTCATATTCGTTTGCGGCATGCCATCTCTGAACCAGTATCTTAAATTCTCGGCGTTGACCTTCCCTTGCCGGGCCTACATAACCAGGTCGTTCGGAGTGGCACCTGTGGCGCCCAGACCGACACCCGAAGCCGCCGTGCTCGATCTCAACCTCCTGGCGATGCCTGGAACCGCTGTTTTCACAGCGGCTTTGGCGGCGGCTGTACTGATCCTGGGGATGTCGCCTGCTCAGGCCGTGAGAGCCTTCGGGAACACCTTGCGTCAACTTGTCCCGTCGATGCTGGCCATCAGCTTTATGGTGGGTCTGGCCTTTGTGACACGATATTCTGGAATGGACACGACGTTAGGGCTTAAGTCTTACTCGAACGGGCTGGATCTATCCGTTCTTTGGCACTCTGCTAGGATGGTTGGGCGTCGCGCTGACTGGGACCGACGCCGGGTCCAATGCTCTGTTTGGTAACTCTGCAAAAGGTCACTGCCGAACAACTGCACCTTAGCTCAGTGCTAATGGCCGCGGCCAATACGACAGGCGGGGTAATGGGAAAGATGATTGATGCTCAGAGCATCGTTGTTTCGAGTGCGGCCACGCAACAGGAAGGCAACGAGGCAGCTATTTTCAAGGCGGTTTTCAAACACAGCATTGTTCTGGCATGCCTCGTCGGTGGGATGGTGATGCTGTATGCCTATCTCTTGCCGCAGTTCATCCCCACTGGGTGATTGATTCAACGACTCGCGAAAAAGCCGCAGCCCGTCAACAGTAAGGGTCTGCGCTACTCGACTTATCCTCGCTAGGGTCCTTGTGTCTCAAAAATCCAACAATTCCACAAGCGGAAATCCGCAATTGAAAATCGACTCACTGAATGAGGCGCTCACGGAGCGCTTTGGCAACGGCTTCAGACTTGGAATGGATGTGCAGTTTCTCGTAGATATGTCGCATGTGAAAAGAAATGGTATTCACGCTGAGTCTTGTAATTGTGGCCCTCGACTTTCGGTCTCAGGGGAGACCTGAGCTGCTAGTTTCTTTCGACCGCGCAGGCAGCCAGCCTCCGGATCTATGCACTCTGGATTCTCGGTGAAGACGAGGCGATCTGCGGCTCCAGACCGGAGGTGATCAATTCAGTGGACATCGCCATGAACTGTACGGTGGGCTGATCAGAGTGGGATGAACTTCTTATGGCACAACACTTTCCTTCTGGTAGAGAAACTCGCCACGGTCCTTACAACCCTGGTAGTCAGTCTGAGCGTTTTTGCGAGGCGGGGTGTCTTGGCGGGTCTGGATAAGCCCACGGTTCGACAAAGAACGTTTTACCCTGTCCACCTCCTCAGGAAGTTAACGCGCGATGGACCCACCCTCCTGTGCGCATCGTGTTGTTGACAAGAATCTCGTGTTGTTCGAGGATTTTTGCTGTATACTCTCAACGTGGGGTTCGCTTAGAAAGAGGTGGGGGCTGGTTTCCATGAACTATCGAAATAAATTCCTACTGATCATTGTCTCTACAATCTTTGTTTTCTACGCTGTTGTGGGAGGTCTGCTAGGCCGAGCAACCGCTAAAGAAGGGGCCTACACCCAGCTCTCGGTCTTCAACGAAGTTCTTTCCAAAATCAGAAGTAGTTATGTTGAGGATCCGAACCTGACCGAGGTTATGCATGGCGCTTTGCGCGGGCTCCTGGAATCTCTAGATTCTTACAGCACTTACTTGACTCCGGACGAGTACTCGCGTTACCGGAAGCACAAGACGAATGGTAATGGTGACGTTGGCCTGAATTATCGAAAGAGAAAGATCTTAGGTTATGTCTACGTGATCCACCCGATAGAAGGAGGCCCGGCTGATAAGGCAGGAGTAAAGGCCGGAGATGTTATCGAGTCGATAGAAGAATTCTCCACCCGGGATATCAGCTTGATCCAAGCCGAGTACCTCCTTACAGGAAACGTCGGCTCGCCGGTGAAGCTGAAGATATTGCGGCGCGGAAAACTGAGCCGGTCGAGCTGAGTGTCAGTAGAGACCAAGTTAAGATTCCTCCTGTCAAGACGAATGTGTTGGAGAGTAAGATTGGTTACCTCAAAATCTACAGATTCACGCCTGGAGTCAGCGACGAAATTCGGACGAAGCTCCAACATCTGATCAAAGGTGGGGCCACCAAGATCATTCTTGACCTTCGTCACTGCGCCGGGGATGAGTACGAAGAAGGCATCAAGGTTGCTAACTTGTTCCTCGACCATGGAGTTATCGCTTACACCCAAGGTCAGAAGTCTCCAAAGCGTGAGTTCGTTGCCGATCCTGCCAAAGCTATCACCAAACTCCCCTTGGTGGTTCTGCAAAACTATGGAAGCTGCCCTGCTGCTGAAATTGTATCATCGGCTATCAAGGAGAACCGTCGCGGGGAGCTGGTGGGAGTTAGAACCTTTGGGAAGGCTGCTCTGCAGAACGTATTCCCGCTAGAAAATGACTCTGCCGTGTTGCTCTCCACGGCTAAATTCTATTCGCAATCCGGAAAGGTGATTCAGAACAACGGAGTGTCTCCTGATTACGAAGTCCGCGATGGCGTTGACGCCTTCCAAGGTGATGTTGGAGGCTGAGGATGAAGAGGACTCTAACCATGAGAATCCTCCGGGGGCCAAGCCTTCTTCTCAGGAAGACATTCAGTTGAAGAAAGCCATCGAGTTACTCAACTCTCCGGCGATGAGAAGCAGAAAGCGGCGTAGAGTCCCCACAAAATATTCAGTGTGCGTTGAAGGGCAGTTTTGGCTGCCCTTTTTTATTTCGGCCTAGCGCCCCGTTTGATTCTCTATGTTGGTTCGCTTCGATCAGGTCAGTAAGAGTTTCAATTCCAAGTTATTGCTGACGGAAGTGTGCTTTCAGCTCAATTTTGCTGAGAAAGTAGGTCTGATTGGAAAGAATGGCTGCGGCAAGACGACATTCCTTCGCCTTATCAATGGGGAGTTAGAACCGGACAATGGTCATGTAATCAAGCACTCCCATCTTGAAAATAGGGTTCTTGCAGCAGATCGTTCAGTTCGATTCGGAGAAGAACCTGTTCTGATGAGGCCGTCTCGGTTTTCCGCACGCTTGAAGAATTGGGACAGGAGATCGAAAGTCTGGAGTCGGAAATTGAAATCAAAGCAAAACAATCCGGCCTGCAGTCTCTGCTGGATCAGTACGCCGAACTTCAGACTCGCTGGGAAATGGAGGGTGGGTATTCTTATCGGTCTCAGGCTGAGTCTGTGCTATCTGGCTTGGGTTTGATGAAACTGACCTAAAGAAGCGTGTCGTTGAACTGAGCGGAGGAGAGCTCAATCGGTTAAATCTGGCAAAGCTGCTTCTCTCTAAGCCGAATCTGCTGCTTCTTGATGAGCCCACCAATCACTTGGACATTGCGGCAGTGGAATGGCTGGAGAGCTTTTTGAGAAATTACCCTCATGCCTTCATCCTGATTTCGCACGATCGCTATTTTCTGACGCCACCGTTACCAAGATCTTTGAACTCTCTAAGGGCAGGCTGGAAGAGTATTCCGGCAATTACTCGCAGTCTGTTGAGGAGCGTGAAAAGCGTTTATTGGCTTACAAAAAGAGCGCTACGAGCAGCAGCAAGAGCTGATTGAAAGGACCGAGGATTTCATTCGCCGGAACATTGCCGGACAGAAGACCAAGCAAGCCCAGTCGCGCCGGAAGATGTTGGAGAAATTAGAAAGAATCGAGGCCGTTCCCCAAGAGAAGTCCAGCGCCAAGTTTGGATTCGAGATTAGACACCCCAGTGGAAGCCTGGTCATAAAGATTTCCGATCTGGACATAGGCTATCCAAGTGCAAGATTGACCCGCGGAATCAACTTAAGTGTGTTCCGCGGCGAAAGAATTGGGATTGTCGGCCCCAATGGATCAGGCAAAACAACATTATTGAAGACGATCTTAGGATTGCAGAACCCACTGCGAGGGCAGGTCACCATAGGACAAAACGTCAGGATTGGCTACTACGCGCAAACTCTTTCTGATCTGAATCCAAGCCTGACGGTGATGGAAGAAATGAGGTCCGTTGCTCCATTGGAGAGCGATGAGACCTTAAGAGGATATCTGGCGCCAGATTTTTGTTTCGGGCAGACGAGGTTTTCCAATCGGTCTCATTACTAAGTGGAGGAGAAAAGAGTCGCTTGGCGCTCGCCAAGCTCATCTTCAGTAAGGCTAATACGCTGTTTTTGGATGAGCCCACCAATCATCTGGATATCACTTCCTGTGAAGCTCTTGAGTCGGCTTTGAGTGTTTTCCGGGGACATTGATCCTGGTTTCACATGACCGCTATCTTGAGTCAATAGCCTGGCCGAACGAATCATTCATCTGAATGGTAACGGCGAATATCGCTGCTTCGAGGGGACCTATCGCGAGTTCGGAAGCTCAATCGGTGAAGCAAAGTGTTGCTCAGGAACGCCCGGATTCCCGCCAAAGTGACCCAGTCGCGGTGCTGACGAAACCCTCCGTCGCCATTAACCGGCTCAGCAAGAATGAACGTAACAAGATAAAGTCCCGATCGCGAAACTGTTGAGCAGGAAATCCGTAAGCTGGAGGACGAATAAGAAGCTGACGCTGGACAGACTCAACGAACCCACGACTGCCGGGGACTACGTTCTCTTCAGGCAATCTGAATGATCGTTGCCGGGAGATTACGTCCCGTCTGGATGCAGCTCTCACTTGGAGTGGGAGATTCACTGGCGCTGTTGGAGAGATGAGGGGATATGAGGCTATCCACTGTTCATTCATTCCGATGTTGAATCGTTTGATCTGGCCGACGATCTTCGGGATCGAGATATCTTGGTCCTGAAACAGGCGGATTGCAGCTACGCCCGCTGCTCCATTGAGTAGGCACTCGAGGTAGTTGCTCTGGTCCACCCGCCCAGGGCAAAAATTGGAATCCTCGCGAATTGACAAACCTTTTTCAACGCCCCGGACGCCAACGGCTCCCATAGGCTGCTTTCGAGGGAGTGAAAAAGACAGGTCCGAATGTCGCGAAGTGTGGCCCTCTGATTCTGAGCTGCTTCCACCTCTTCCAAGGAATGAGTGGATACCCTGATGAGAAAGTCAGGCCTAGCAAGGTTGTCGCGAATCTGGTGTGCTGGGATGGAGTTTTGGAAAGGTGACTCCATCCAGGTCGGCTGCCAAGGCCACATCCAACCGATCATTCACCAGGATCCTGGTTTCACGTCCTCTTTCATTTCGCGGCGCACTTCTCGCGAGTGAGAGCAGTTCCCGGACGGAAAGATCCTTTCTCGATCTGAATGAAATCCACGCCGGCTTCCGATGGCGCGTTTGATGTTGTCTCGGAGGGGTATCGGACAAATCTGACGGTCTGTGATGTAGTAGAGCTGGGGCAACCTTACTTTTGGCTGAGTTGCGCAACGGCGACTTTGAAGTGCATCGCTTCCCAAAGCCCCAGGCCAATATCCACAATCCCAAGGCCTGAAACCGCACCGCGAAAATAATCGTTAAGAACAAATTCTCGAATGGCCGGAAGATAGAGGAGAAAAAGATTGTTCTCCCAGTATTGGGACCAAGGAAAACGATCAGAAAGAAGCCAAGTTCGAAACAAAGAAAATGAAAACCCCGACCAGGAGCTTGTTAGCCATTAAAGTGATTTCTTCAAATTTTCGATCTTCTCGGCCACTATCTCGATAATTGATGTTAACGCCATAAACATCTAAGAAGGTCTCAAGGGCCGCTTTCACGTTGCCCGCCTTTTTCGTGGGCGCATCCTAGATCATAGCGCAGAGCCTCGGTAAGTTTCTTCGTCTCTTCCTGGGCTTGCTAATCCCTTGGTAAACCACTTGATCGCAACTTGTGGCAGTCCCTTTTCAGCGAAGCACAGCCCCAACATGTTACAAACATTTGACGAACTCCTCACCGCCCGTATCAACCAACTCGTGGCCTTAAGGGCCTTCTGGAACTCTGCGATCGCTTCTTCAATGAGTCCCATTTCCTTGAAGGCGATGCCCAGATTGTAGTGAGTTTCGTAATCAGGAACCTCGCTGTCATCTTCTTCGAACCCAGCCTTAAACTCCGCAAAAACGTCTTCCAATCCCGAGCTGGGCACAGTCGCCGGTGAGCTCCTTGCCCTGGGTGGAGCTTCTCGCGTCTCACTGGTGAGCAGTGGACTCATGACCTTTTCAAGCGACGAACTTGCCAGCTCCTGGTCCAGATCAATCGATGATTTCGTCGAACGAGTCCGAAGACGGGACTGTGACAGCGGGTGCGCGCTTCATTCCCCAAACTGGCAGGCAGGGTCGTTGTTTCGAAGCCGGAGACCTTCATCTCATGATTCGTATCCGTGCCGCTCGGAGGTAGAGCAAAGGAGGTTGTCTCGAACCCTCTCAATCCTGTCCTCCTGGACTGCAAGCTCAGCCACGCTCGAGGCTGATTCTGTGGCAAGAGCAATGACCTCGGGCTCTCCCGACTCTGATGGTTGTCCCTTGGAAAGAGCCTCGTAACGCTCCAGACGCCGCATTAGCTCCGGACCTGGGGAAGCCAGCCTTCAAATAGGAATCAATGCAACTCTTTGCTTCAACCAGAAAGCCTTGGTCAAAATAAAAGTCAATTTCCTCTAGAAGCTCTTGCAGCCGCCCCTGCTTCCTTGCTGGAAACCCTCACTTCTAGCCGCGCGGTTCAGGCGCTACTTGGTTTGTAGTAAGAGAGGGTTCAGCCGGTTCGTCTTTTCGGGGGGGTGCTTGATGAAGCTCAGGGTCGTACTGGTAGGCCAAGCTAAAGTTCTTGTTGGCATTATCAGTATCATTCCGAGCGGTATAGATATTTGCCAGGATGAGACACTCTTGAGCAGCCTTCTGCAGTTCGCCCCTTTGGCGTAAATGTTCTCGGATCTTCTCATGTATCTCGACATGATTCGGAATGACATCCAGCACCTTGTTGTACTGGTCCATCGCCTTTCGATAAAGCCCATAACTGGCAAAAAGGTCGCCCTCAACAATGAAGCCCTTAACCTGCTCATGTCCGCCATCTTCGAGTGTCTGCTCTCCCTCCTGCTCTTCGACTCCAACCTCAGGGGGCGATGGTCTTCAGAGTGGGCTCCGAAACAAACCTATCTACCAAAGCAGCCATGTCTGGAACCAGCTGGGGAAGTTCAACATCCTCCTCGGCCAATCCTAACCGCTGCCGAAGCTGGTTCAAACTCTCACGATGCGAAGGCTCATTCGGTTCAAGCTTGATTAGCTCCTTAAAGGCATTGACTCCCTCATCGAGTTCACCCTCGTCTGACATACAGATTGCCCCAGCTTTTCAAGCAGCGGGAAGGAACGTTATGACGAGAATTGGAAAGGTTATGGAATTTTATGAGTTCCAAAAGCGAGGCGACGTGTTCTGGGTCTCGTTGCAGGATGGCCTTCAGCTGGTCTTCAACTGCCTGGCCTTCTCCTTCTCCGTGGCGATCTGACTACCTTCTGGATCTGGGAAAAGGCCTTGTCAAGGTCATTGATTTGACTGTATGCCTCAGCCAGGGGCCAAGTTCAATCGGAAGTATAGTGTTGTCGAGTTCCAGGAGATGGATGGCAGTCTGTTCCGCCTCAGATAGCCTTCCGGCTTTGAGATTGATCTGGAAAATGGCTTCATGCACTTCAGGGTTAAAGTCATGGAACTGGATTCGATTCAGGTGGGACAGGGCTTCGTCGGCCTCTGCCCGAATCGCTAAGAACACTGGCGTAGCTGCAGCATAACTTCCAAATTACCTTCATCTAATTCAAAGGCCTTTCTTAGAAACCTCCAGCTTCGTCCAAAGACCCTTTCTTTCTGTACTTTTGAGCTGCAGCATGAAATGTAAGCACAGCTTCATTCTTCTTGTTGAGCTTCAGATAGACTTCTGCCAGACGGGTCTCGAGAAGGGGGTTTTCGGGATCGACTTCAATGATCTTCTGGAAGATTGAGGCCATTCTCATTTCATTCTTCTTTAGGAGGGTTTCCGCCACTTGCAGATAGTGGGTGCGGGCATCGCTGATCAGTCCCTGCCTGAGGTATAAGTCCGCCAAACGATGAAGAGCTTGAACCCGCCCGGATCAATCTTACCTGACCTTTTTGTACATCGCGATGGCACGTACGACAAAACCACCGTTGTCATAACTCTCAGCGAGTCTGGTGAAGCATTTGATGGCTTCCGGGAATGTTGCCGAATCCTGACATAAAGATCTCCAAGCGTGTTCACTAATGGCAGATCCGTCGGATCTTCCTTGATCAGTTTTTGGCATTCAGAGATGGCATGGCTGATCTTGCCCTGAATTACATACTTCTCGGCGGACTTCAGCACTTTGGCTTTGTTTCAAAGCCATGTTGGATGGCTCTCCAAGAACTGAGAAATAGAATACAAATTTGGCATCCGACTATTTTGATTTTAATATCGGACTCCCGGAACGTACGCCGGTGGTAAGGGAGTCGGCCCCAAACGCACTGATGGCGCTCAGATGGTTCGTTGTGCCATAGCCTTTGTTTCTCTTCAGAGTCATAACCAGGGTATTCTAGATCCAAAGAAGAGATGAGTCGGTCACGCTCGACCTTGGCCAGGATCGAAGCTGCAGCAATAGAGAGAGAAAGAGCATCTCCCTTCACGATATAATTTTTGTGGAATATTGAGACTGGTAATGTAACGATTCCATCACAGAGAAGGTAATCTGGTCTCTCTTTCAAGCCACTGACGGCTTCTCTCATCGCTTCCCGGGTTGCTTCCAGGATATTGATTTGATCAACTACCGAAGACTCAACAAAAGCAATGGCATAATCCCGTTGCTTCTGCCCTTATATCTTCGGCTAATTGAGTCTCTTTCTTAGCACTTAGTTTCTTAGAGTCATTTATTCCCTGTGGGATAGCGCCTATGTCGAGTACGACGGCAGCGGCACACACAGGCCCGAAGAGTGCCCCCTACCTACCTCATCGATTCCGCGCTATTCTTCGATAGCCTTGCTCCAAGGCCAGCTTTTCGAAAGCCAGGTCACAGGATGGACGCTTCAAGGATGGGCAATCAGCCAAGCTTAGGCGTACTCATCAGCACAGAACAGGCACGGAGAGTAGCTATTTCCAGAAGAGCGGGTTGAAAGGCAGGATAAGGATTAGCTTGTCGAGGCTAACCTCACTGAATACGTAGGCAAGAAGTAACTAGGTTGTCTTAATTTCCTTAATCTTTGCGGCCTTTCCTCTAAGATCCCTAAGGTAATAGAGCTTGGCTCTTCGAACTCTTCCCTTCCTGGTGACCTTCGATTTTCTCAATCACAGGTGAATGAAGTGGGAAAATTCTCTCCACGCCTTGACCGAAGGCAGTCTTTCTGCACGGTGCACGTGGATCGAAGGTCTCCGTTCTTTCGGGCGATGACAATTCCCTCGAAAACCTGAATTCGCTCCTTATCACCCTCTCTAATCTTCACATGGACCCGGATCGTATCGCCGATACGAAACGCTGGCAGGTCACGCCCGCATCTCGGGTTTTTCAACAGCATTCAATGCGTTCATGGTGCACTCCGAAACTATGATCCTAAATTATGAGTCAGCAGCCGCCTATCAGCGTCAGACAAACTTTCATATTGTAATAAGTCAGGCCGGTTTTTCAAAGTCTTTTCTAGCGCCTTCTTGCGCCGCCAGAGGCCGATCTTCTTGTGATTTCCCGACAGCAGTAACTCAGGGCACCTTCAGACCTCTTGAAACTTTCCTGGTCGAGTGTACTGAGGGAAGTCCAAGACAAGACCCGGAAAAGGACTCCTGCCTCCCGGGAATCGGCTCCAAACGACTCATTGACTCGGCTGTTTTCGTTATTCAATACTCCTGGGATAAGTCGCGTCACCGAATCAACTAACACGCACGCGGCCAGCTCCCCTCCACTCAGCACGTAATCGCCAATGGAGATTTCGTCTTCAGCTAAGCACTCAGCCACTCGTTCGTCCACTCCCTCATACCGTCCGCAGATGAGTGTGATCTGCGGGCATCGGGAGAGGTCGTGAGCCAATCTGCTGATTCAGTTTGCCCCTGTGGCGACAACAGGATAATCTTTCCATCTTTGCGGACTGGTTGGAGTAGATCCTTTTCTGCCGAGAGAAATATGGGTTCAGGCTTGAGAACCATGCCCTCGCCACCACCAAAGGGGCGATCGTCGACGGTCTTGTGCCGATCGTTTGTGAATTCTCTCAGGTCATGAATATGGATACCAATTTTCTTCTTCTTTGAGCCTGATTTACGATTCCGTGCGAAAAGGACCCTCAGAAAAAGCGCGGAAAGATCGTGACGATGTCAAACACCAGATCGGTCATCTCTATGCTGGGAAGTTGAACGGGGTAAGAATTCGGGACTTAGAGATCTTCAAGCCCCTCAGGAAGGTCACAGACCAGTTCTTTGTCCTTCAAATTGGCCCGCACTAGCACGCTTTTGAGCAAAAGGAATCAGAAAATCACCCGTGTCCCTTGAAACCCTGAGAAGATAGTGTCCCTGCTGTCCCGACAATTTCGCTGATCTTCCAAGCGGACGGCCTTGGACATCTCTTACGACACAGTCCAGGAGCTCATGCTGGTAATAAGGTTCCTTCTGATAGTGGCATCCGATGACTTTCAGGAATCTTTACTTCACACTCCTGCAGGCCTTCAGCCATGGATCTGTCGTTGACCCCTAAAAACTCTCAAGACGACCCTTTTCTTGTGGAACCAGAAGGATTCTAAACTGAAAGTCTGTGGCGGGTCTTGCGATCGCTGAAGCAAAACCTCCTTCATGAAGCCGAAACCGATCTGGAAAATCAGTCCAGATTTCTGCTGCCACCTCACCTCGATTTCCTTGGGGTTTGACGATTTTGGCGATGGCCACTAAACGAGAGTGGATCCAACTGCCGGTTACTCCAAGATCTCAAGGGTAAATCTTTTCTTCAACTTCATCCCCTGCCGCACCTAGATGGTCCTAATTGAACGAGCTGTCCTGCCCTGCTTTCCAATCACTTTGCCCAAATCACTGGGAGCAACTCTGAGCTCAAGAACGGTTGTTTGTTCGCCCTCAATAGGATTTCACTGAGACTTGATCAGATTGTCCACCAGCGCCTTTGCAATTTGTTCAATTAGCTCTTCATAGCTACCTCCTAACTGTGGTCTGATTGATTTCAAAACGAGGTGTCTCAAGTCTGAACTTTGGCAGGAAAGTAAGCTCTTTACGTTTCACCCAGCCATCTTAAGAAAGCTCCTCACCGTCTCGCTGGGTTGCGCTCCTCTTGCTACCCAGTAGGCGTATTTGTCTTTGTCAAGCTTCAAGATCGATGGATTCTTCTTGGGGTTATAATGGCCCAGCAAATCAACAAACCTTCCATCCCTTGCCCTTGAGCCTTCAATCACAACAACTCGATAACTCGGTTTCTTTTTTGATCCTGTCCTCGATAATCTGATTTTCAGCAAATGAACCTCCACTAGAAGATTAGGACGTGCCCTCCCGACAGGGATATGAGATCCGCTTTAGGACAGTCCTTCATTCCAGCAAATATCAACAAATGTAATAAAAATACTTAAGTAAAAATTAAATACGGCAAGGACTCTCAGCTCCTTTCTCTCCTTAATTTCCTCAGCGACAGGGAACCATGGATGCTGACACAGAGCGGCTAACGACGCACGCATTTGCCGTTTGATGGACCAGACTTGGGGGTGGAAGGACGCTGACTGCGCTGAAAAGGGATGAGCCTGCTGGAGAGCGAGAAGCCTGAGGATCTCACCCTTGTCGGGTTTGATCTTTATTGGGGAGTTGGCAAAGGTAGACTGAATTTTGTCTTTTCGTTCGATTAACTCGTTTCTATAGGTTGCCATCTCAAACAACGAGTCCTGATGGTAATTCACCGTGTAGTCGGGGTCCTTCAAGAGATTACCGGTAAGCACGGCCACGACATCCTCATCCCTATCAATCTCTTTGGTCTGAACCCAGTTTCCTGATGCCGGCAACGGTCGTGGCAGAGGTGCCGGCTCACAGCCCATTCCATCTCGTCCGATAATGGCTTTGGCGTCTGCAATCTCCTGTTCACTCACCACGTCGCACCAGCCTCGGGTCCAGTCCATGGCTCGTACTGCCTTCTTCCAGGACACCGGATTCCCTATCTTGATGGCGGTCGCAGCGTGTGGCCTCCATGGGAATCAGTCGCGGGGATTGATAAATCAGAGTGCGATAGAGCGGATTAGCACGGGCAGCTTGGATAATGGTGACCATAGGCATCTTGACAATGAATCCCTGGTCGTAGAGTTCCTTGATGGCCTTTCCAAAAGAAGAGCTGTTGCCCAGATTGCCTCCTGGAACGACAACGCGATCATGGGACCTTTCCATCCTCTCTGAGCCAACAGCTCGATGATGATCGTTTTTGCCCCTCCAAACGAAAGGGATTGATCGAATTCGACAAGTACACATCACTTTCTTCCGTGATTTCTTTCACCATCTTCATGGCTTCGTCAAAGTCTCCTGAATCTGTAACGTCAGCGGCACCATAATCCAGACTTTGAGAAGGCTTGCCATAGGCAATACTGCTGATCGGGAATGAAAATGACTGCCTTCATTTTGGCTCGAGCCCGCATAAGCGGCCATAGAAGCTGACGTATTCCCCGTGCTCGCGCAGGCTACGATCTTGAGCCCATTAACCTGGCTTGGGTCACCCCGCTGTCATTCCGCTATCCTTAAAGGAGCCGGTCGGGTTCAGACCCTGATGTTTTAGATAGAGTCGTGCAGCCCAGTATACTCGGCGCAACGTGGGGCTTCATAAATGGTGTGTTCCCCTCTTGCATGGAGACAACCTTTGTCAAGTCTGTACAGAACGGCATCAGCTCTCGATACCGCCAGACCCCACTCAGGTCGAGGGGATCATTCGATAGCCTACGATTCTCAAAAGTGCGCTTGACTTCATCTGGATCATACGAGCTGAAGTCATAAAGGACATCCAAGTAGCCCACCGCACCGGGGACAGACATAAGACTTGCTGTTCTGCCGAAAGGTACTGTTCTGGCAGTTCTCTTCGATACACTTTAGGTAAACGCTCATCGCGTAACTTTAATTGAAGTTTTCACAAATCTCAACACAATAGGGCCCTCGCCGGTATACGCATGAGCTGGCTCGATTAGGTCTCTTCTTCACCGATCAACTTCAGACCGGCAATCCCGCATTCAAGGCGAGATCCGAGACCTCCCACGCCGCAGCTTCGGGGTAGCCCGCCGCCGCGATCATGGCCGCGTTGTCCGTGGATAGAAGAGGAGAGGGAAAATATACGGGGAGCTCTCTTTCCCAAAACCTCTTGGAATCGACTTCGGAGGTATGTGTTGCAAGCAACTCCCCCAGACACCATGATTGAGCAGGGTTCATAGAATCTCCAGCGGCTCTATTGTGTTGCCCAACAAGGCTTTTCAATCACTGTTCTTTGAAAACTAGCGATGAGGTCATACACGGCACTGAGGCAGGCTGTCTGAGAGAGAGCTTCCAGGTTGCGCTGAGCACGCAGCGTATCAGTTCATTGCTCAAATTGGCCTTTACGTAACGAAGGACCGCCGTCTTGATTCCTGAAAAACTAAAATCCAATTTCGAATCGCTCATTCGACTCATTGGGAGTTCAACAGCAAGTGGATCACCTTTTCGGCTGTCTGTCAATGACCGGTCCCCCCAGGATAGCCCAACTGAAGTAGTTTCGCGACTTTATCGAATGCCTCCCGGCAGCGTCGTCGCGAGTTCTACCAACCAACTGATAGGAGGCTTGCCTTCCTGGGTTTCCGAACCGATTCGCTTTACCCAAAAAGACTCGTGTGGCCACCGGATACCTACTAAGGCCAGTGCCGGAAAGAGCGGATCCCAGTCGCTATATGGAAGACGGTCCTTGCGTTCGTCGCAAGCTATCTGTAACGGCACCGAATAGATGTGTCCTTCGATATGATTGACTGCTACGAGAGGCCGTTCCAGGCAATGACTCAACGTTTTGGCATAGTTGACACCGACCGAGAAGAGATCCGACCAGTCCCGGCCCTTGTGTCACAGCGATTCCATCGACATCTTCCTTCTCTATTCCCGCCTCATCAAGGGCAGCGCTTACAATTGGGACAATGTTCTCTAAGGTGATGTCGAGGAAGCCAGCTCCGGAACAACCCCACCATATTTCTTATGAATCTCAATCTGAGACGCGACACAGTTAGATCGAATCGTAACCCCATCTTCCACAATGGCGGCGGCTGTTTCGTCACAGGAAGATTCAATACCTAACATGAGCATAGTGATAACTCAGAAGTCGGCAAGGATTTGACGCAGCACGAGCTCCATCTGGCGATCCTTCCAGGCTTTGAGCTGGCACGGAAAGGAGGTGTACGATGAGCAGCCCGCCGTGATATCTGTGGCAAGGGCCCTATCTTTTGGAAACAATGTCAGCCACGCCCATAACATCGCAAAAGAAGGTGGAATCCCAATCTGCAGAGAGTTCGCGTTATCCTCGACCGGAGCCCACAAGCGGGCCCGCGTCTGCACCGCCTGTATTCGGTCGGGGAAAGTGGTCAAATCCCCACTGACAGATGAGCGTCCTAGTCAAGTTACCCCCAGCTACTGCCAGGCAATTTCATTCGACCCCTTTGATCTTTTTGATCAGAGTTAACGGCACGCTCCAGGTGCTTTAAGTCAGAAATTTTGATCGTCACATGTATATCCCCTGGTGATCGTCGAAAGACTGGGCTTCACACTCTTAATGTTGGTCTTGATACCAGAACGTCAGCAATCTGCCAGCATGCCCCGCCGGTCGTCTACAGATATGGAGAGCTTAACCGCATAAGAGTCGTCCCCGGTACCCGTCCACTGGACATCAACGCCGGGTCTGCCTCATAGAGTAGATTCGCAACATTTGCACAGCGCTTGGCGAACCGCCACCCTTTGCCGCGGGTTATGTAGCCTACGATTTCCTCGCCTCAATCGGATTACAGCACTTCGCACGTAGAGTACCAGGAGATCGTCATCACCCTTAACTTGGATTGTGGCATCCGAAGAGAAACCAAAGACCTTCTTGACCGCCGAAGTAAACTTGTGGTATCTTCTTCATCCTGATCTTCCTTGAGTTCTTCCGGCGGGACCAGTTTTGCCAAGCAATGCCCGTGCCGATAACTTTCCAAACCCCAAAGCAGAGTAAATATCCTCCAGTTTGGTAGATCCATAGTCCGGGGGCTGCTTCGAGTTGGCCCTCATCGATCAAGGCTTCTTCAGTTGATCTTGAACTTTTGGCCTCTTTTCGAGGATCTTCTTGCCGATTTCAATGGACCGCCCTTTGGCTCACATTGGATAAAATGCCTGATCTTGTTACGAGCTCTTGACGTCTTAACGATGGAAAGTTTCAATCCCTTCCGACTGGGGGTATGGCCCAATTGGGTTTGATTGACGATTCCTGTTTTTCAACTCGACTTGAGAGGCACAATTCTGCCATTAACCTTAGCTCCGTCAACACAGGTATTGCCGACTTCAGTATGAATTCGCTACGCGAAGTCAACGGGGAAGCATCCCGCGGCAGAATGATGACTTTGCCCTTGGGCGTGGCGCAGACCTCTTCGATAAAGGTCGATTTTCGAAGCGTGTTCAGGAAATCGCTTGATCCTGCATTTCTTGCCGCCATTCCACCAAATGTCGCAACCAAAGGAAGCGCTGATCGTCTTTTTCGTCCAGACCACTATTCGTCTTGTACTTCCAGTGAGCTGTGCCTTCTTCCGCAAGTCGGTGCATTTCCGTGGTTCGAATTTGAACTTCAAAGGGCTGGCCTTGTGGCCCAATTACTGAGGTGTGAAGGGATTCGGTACATGTTGGGCCGCGGAATGGCGATGAAACTTTGATTCTTCCGGGAACTGGCCTCCAGATATTATGGATGATCCCCAGTGCTGCATAATGTCCCCTGACAGTCCCAGTGATAATCCGACCGCCAAGAGATCGTATACCTGCTCAATGTGGTATTTTCTTCTGCCTTTTGATCTTCTGATACACGCTATAGATTCTCTTAATTCTCGACTCGACAGTACAGGGAATGTCACACCTGCAGTTTTTGGCTGATGACTTCCTTAATCTCTTCAAGAAATTCTTCCTTAACCTTTCTCCTGCTCTCAATCCCCTTGTCGATTTCCTGATAAGTCTCCGCTTCCAGATAACTGAAGGCAAGGTCTTCCAGCTCTCTCGCATCTGCTCCATGCCCAAACGATGTGCAATGGGTGCATAAATATCCATGGTCTCCTGCGCAATTCTCTGTCGCTTCTCAGAAGGAAGATATTGCAAGGTGCATATGGAGCCGGTCCGCAAGCTTTACAAGGACGACCCGGATCATCTACCATGGCGAGAAACATCTTGCGGAAGTTCTCGCTTGTTGCTCCTCTCTGGAATCAAATTGAATTGACTGATCTTTTGTTAATCCGTTGACAATATGAGCAACATCGCTCCCAAATTGTTCCTCAATCTTTTCAACTGAGGTTGACGTCCTCGACGACGTCAAAAAGAAGCCAACACTAACGCATACGGCGTCAAGTTTCATCTGTGCCAGGATGTCTGCCACGGCGAGCGGGTGGTTGAGATAAGGTTCTGCCAGACTTCCGGACCTGGCCCTGATGATGATGGTTTGAAAACTCATAGGCCCGCTTCTTGGATCAGCCCCAAGTCATCGTTGTTAGGGTGATATTTTTCAACCGTTGCCAGAATGTCTTCGGTGACGTACCATACTATGGCGATAGTGGAAACGGGATGAAAGGTCCAACTGGCTGAGGTCTCAGCTTACGTACCAATAAAGCCTCTTGGGACACAGTTCAAGAGGCTAAAGAATCTCTTAGAGGTTGAGCTTACTTGTTCGGGTCAATCACTCCTTTGGCTTCGGCTTTCGCTTCGACTTCCTTCTTAACCAAGCCATCGCCTTTTCAAAAAAGCTCATCCGCTTTCTTGAAATCCGCTTGATACTCGCCATATACTGATCCAGGGAGCGTTCTTTTTGACGAGCGGGTCGATTGATTTTGGAATCCAATGCCGCCATGGTAAATTGATCCTTGAGCTGGGGTTCTTCTCCACAATTTCGTCGACAAGGACCTGAGCTTTCTGCCGGTAAAGCAAATTCATGTAGAAATAGGCATTGTAGTAATTGGGGGATCCCAATCTCCGCGGCCTTGGTCGTGGGCATTTCAAGCCTTCATCAACCAACGCTGCTCTTTCGATCGCGGGAAGCGGATTTGATTTGTCGTAGCAAAGCAGCCAGTTAATGTTGCCCACACTATAATATGGATCCGGGTTGTTGAAACCGAGCTCGGCAGCCCTCATATGGAATACCCGGGCCTTTTCCAGCTGCCTCATTTGAAAGTAGATTCCGGCGATTCCCTTAACAGATCCGATGTTCTTAGGGATCTTTTGGCGAGGACGGTCTCAAACGCCTTGATAGCTTCTTCGGCCTAGCGCCTTGTTTTCTGGAGATTCCTCCAGGCACACATGTACTGCGCAGCGTAGGCTGTGGCGGTGATACAGGTGAGAGCGTTAAGAAGATCGGGATCCAGAGCCACGGCCGACTTAAATTGCTCCACAGCCGTCTCATACTTCGCATCTCCTGAAAGCTCGAACACCCTTATTCAGCGAGTCCCGAGCCTTAAGCTACGTGCAGCCTTGAAACACAAAAATTAGTAGCAGGGCCAGAACCGCGGCTCCTGATTTAGATATGAACTTCATCGAGTTCCTCCACGGACCCTATTTTGCGCTTCAAGCTTAGACGCGCATATCCCTGACAAAACCTAGCTTGCGCGAGAAGCAGATTCGTCGGAATCAATTTTCCAGCCTGGATTTTCTCGAGTGATCAAACCGGATCTTGTCTACTCCCGCGCCCCGCGCAATGTCAATAACGTCCACAACGTCGTTGAAAAACAACTCCGTGTCACCCTGGACAAACATAGCGTCCTTTTCATTTCGCGCCTTGAAAATCTCGGTGAGCTGATCCCCCAAGATTCCTGCTTCGTCACCTCCTTCTGATTTATTGAGATGACCTTATCTTTGCTCGACTGAAACGACGACAGTTCGATCTAAGGTGTCAGGATCCGGCGGTGGGGCGCCGGGCGTGTGAGGTTGGGGAATCTCCGCATCGAGTCCCCGAGGGATGAGGGTGTAATCACTCATGAAGATAATGATCAATACGAGGAGAACATCGATCGAAGGAGTCACATTGATGTGTCTGCCTTTGGGCGCCTCCTCCTGTCACAGCCGCCATTGCCATAGGAATACTTCTCTTCCTCCGAATCAGAATTCGCCTACCGAGACTGGCCAGAAGCGTCGGCTTTGGCAGTCAACGAACCTGAGGCATCAACGCCCGAAGCTCTTACAATATCTGACCACATCGCGCCACTCTCGCCATAACTTGGCTCGCCGACTACTTCTCCACATAAACGGTCTTATCTATTTTTGCCTGCAGCGGGTCTTCGACTCTCTCAGAGAGCCTATCTTTGGTCAATTGGTCATCGTGGAGAAAAATCTTACCGTCCCGAGTAACCGCAACAATGATTGCATCATCTCCGGTCGGCCTCTTCGCGCATTGCTCGAGAGATTCTTTGGTCTTGGCCAGGTCTAAGCGCTACGACCCTTACTGTAAAGAGCGGAGTGACCACCATGAAAATGATCAGCAACACCAACATGATATCCACCATGGGAGTTACATTGATGTCGGCAATGGCCTTCCCGCTTGCAGTTTCACCGCTTCCACCTGACATTCCCATTATTTTTTGCTCCCTCTCTTTTTCAGGAAATAATGTCGATCAGTTCTGATGAAGAATGGTTCATTTCGACGCCAAACGATTCAATCTCTGCTGTTGGGCGCAGAAGTTAAACATCCAGACAGCGGGGACGGCCACAAACAAACCAAAAGCAGTGGTGATCAACGCTTCTGAAATGCCGCCAGCCACCGCAGAAAGGCCCGTTGACTTCTCGGAAGACATGCCTTGGAAGGCGTTGATGATCCTCGACGACCGTGCCGAACAGCCCCACGAAGGAGCCGTGGCCTCCGATCGTCGCCAGTCCGCTAATACCGCGCTTCAATTCGGCATTGCGTGATCGCCGTGGCCCGTTCCAGGGCTCTCCTTTAGAAGCCGCAATCAGTTCCCGGGAATCTCAAGAGCTGGATTGATGTGCCGAAAAATTCCTGTAACCCCGCTACCACTACCTTGGCCAAGTGGCTTCTTCTTGTTTTGTTCCGAAACGTTGATGGCTTCCATCTATCTTTCCCTCTCTCAGGCAGCCGGCCACTAGGGGGGCAAACTCTCTGGACTGTTTGCGGGCCGCCGAAAAGGCGCAAGCAAACGGTCAATCATCACGCCGATGGACCAGGCGAGGGACATGATGGCCAAGATGATGATGACAGTCCTGGCGGCACCACCCGACTGGTTCCACATCGATCTCAAGTCGAAACCAACTTCACCTTGTAGCAAGGTCACGGCAAGTAAATTCAAGTTGAGCGAAAGCATGACTGGAAAAATCCTCCTCTATTTTTGTTTTGATTTTTGGTTTTAGGGTTCACGAACCAGATTGGCACTGCCTTCTGGCCTCTACTTCAGGATAACGTCTCGTCACTTGTGTCGCAGAGTCAGCCACTTTCCAGAATTGAAGTTTACGGTCACCGTCGTCACCACTTCGACCGGTTCTCCATTGAGCAAGGTGGGCTTGTATTTCCACTGCCGCTGACTGCATCCAACGCCGCTTGAATCAAAAGCGGATGGCCACTAACGACACGAAGGTTTTCGACTCCGCACCCTCTTTGTCGATGACCGCCCTTCAAGCACCACGGCACCTTGAATCCGGAGCTTGTTTCGGCTAGAGGTGGATAAGGGGCTAGACTCCAGGCGGATCAAGTTGGCCTGCTGAACGTTTCCTCCACTCTGACTCTCTGGGGCGGTCTTGGGGCAGCTGGCGGGGTGGCGGTGGCGGGGCCACTGGTGAAGGAGCTCCCCGATGACGCCACCAATCCACGCTCCTCCAATCTGACCTCCTGGAACACCTCCCGGGACTCCGCCAACAACGCCACCGACAGCGGCTTCTGGCGGCGGTCCTTCATCCACGACCATCCTGACTTCTTTGGGAATCTCCAACCCGGAGCGCTGGCAAAGTCACCATCAACACGACCTTCTTCAACGACCTTTTGAACAACAGCAGGTGCAGGAGGAGGGAGGTGGAGGTGGTGGTGGCGGCGGCGGTGCCGTCAGACTGATAAGCTGCCGCATGGAACCAGACAAGGTGTCGGGAAACAGGAGCGGGATGATGATCAAGACCACTATTAACACGACGTGGATAATGATCGAGAGCGTCATGGTAAAGTGGTTTCTTGGTCTACCTCTCCGCTGTTCGGCGCTTGGATGACTCAAGAAGTTGATCAAACATAATACTTGCGGACCTCCCTTCTCAGTAGACTCCAAACTCTAAATTGCTACTCTCAAGCTTTTCTGTTGCTGGGTCGAACTCTGGATTTTACCGTACTTAGCAGTCCCGAGGACGACAAGTTTTTGATTTGAGCGGAAATGTATCACAAAACTATTTTCAACACCATAGCTACAAAAAAAACTGGGCGCTTCGCCATCGCTTTCTTCTTGCTGTCCCCAAGTAATCGTACCAGATCACTAATGGCGGACTGGCGAAATCGCTATGGACGAATAAGTGCCAATAACAATTCCAATCAACATCGCGAAGGCAAAACCATTGATGACTTCCCACCAAACAGATAGAGCTTGAAACCACGGTCAGAGAAGGTCAAGCCCGAGAAAGTCAGTTGCGGTCCGGCTCAAGGTCTGGTTGATGCTCTTGTTGACGACTGAATTCAGGGGCTCTCTTCGCAACACCTTTAAATTCTCGCGAATCTCGATCGAAGACCACGATCGTGTCGTTCATCGAATAACCGACCAGGAAGTCAACAAGGCCGCAATCACAGTCAGCGAAATTTCCTTATTCAAGAACGAAAGAAACCGGGGGTGATGATCACGTCATGGAAGACCGCAAGAACAGCCGCTGTTCCGTACACCGTGCCCTTAAACCGCCACGCAATGTATGCGAGCATCCGCCTAAGGCATAAAGTGTCGCGGAGATCGCCTGCTGCTGAAGATTTCTTCCCTACCTTGGCGCCAACAATCTCAGTGCTTCTGATGGCGAAAGTCGCCTATGTAGAATTTCTCTTTGATGACATTAACAATTTCGTCGGAGACACCCGGAATGGCCTTGAGATCTGCAAAGCCATTGAGAAGTCCGCCATGGGTGGTCCGATACTGAATCACCGCATTTCCTAGGTCCTGAAGTGTCTCAATTGGGGTTGGCCAGACTTCTGCAAAGCCGTAACCAGGTTGGGCTTCCCGGCCAAGCGTCCCCCAGCGATGAGCCCGATCGGATGTTGTTGAGATCCAACTTGCCGGCCTGGGCTTCCAGCGGGCGAAAACTCAGATTGAGCGTCTCCTCGATCATTCGGCGTCCTTGATCCAGCTCTACTCCGCTTTCAGTGTCCTTCTGTTCGAGGCTGATGATCACCTCGTGATCACTTTCCGGACCGAAGCGCTGGATGGTACTCTCCCCAATCCCTTCTGCCTCAGGTTGGCTCGAATCAAGTCGAGCGGAGGGTACTCTGAAATTTGACGTAAACTAACGTTCCACCACGAAAGTCGATCCCGTAGCGCGGTCCGCCCTTCACAATCAGTGAGACAAGGCTCACCACAAACAGGGCAAAGGAGGCCCCAATAAAGATCCATTTTTTCCCAATCCAGTCAATATTTACGTTCTTGAATAACTGCATTTATGACAAGGTCTCCTTCAAACCTGTCTCCAGAGGAGCGCTGGCACGAGAGTGAGCCAATACAATTAGACACCACCACTTCCAAAAAGTTCCCGAGTAGATCAATTCTAAATGCTGATCCGATCAGGACGGGAAGATCCGCCTAGCACGAAATCGAAAAGCACCTTGGAGACAAAAACCGAGGTGAAGAGATTGGCCAGCAATCCCCAGAAGAGAACAACGGCAAATCCCTTTGACCGGCCCAGTCCCAAAGATAAACAGGAACAAAACCGAAACAACTGGTGGTGACGTGGGTGTCAATGATAGTGACGAACGCTTTGGAAAAGCCTGTGTTAACCGCTGAGGACAACGTTCTTTCCGCTCCATAACTCTTCCCGAATACGCTCGAAAATGAGAACGTTTGAATCCACCGCCATACCGATTAAGAGCACGACCCCGGCAATCCCCGGCAAAGTCAGTGTGGCCTGAATGTAAGCGAGGCAGGCCACCAAGATAATCAGGTTTAAGAGGAGAGCGACAATCGCGTTCACGCCCGACAGCCTGTAATAAAACAACATGACCAGGATTACGGCTCGCCAGACCGACCAGCGAGGCGATGACGCCATGTCGAATCGAATCCGCCCCTAGAGAAGCCCCCACAGTTCGCTCCTCTGGGTAGATCATACGGGCCGGCAAAGCTCCCGACCTCAAGATCAGTGCAAGATCATTAGCTTGTTCATGCGTAAAACTACCTGTGATTTGTCCGGAATCGGTAATCCGGCCATTGATGCGAGGAGCAGACTGCACCTTTCCATCTAACACGATGGCCAGTTGCTTGCCAATATTCTCTTCCGTAACCCGGCCAAATCGCGCCGCGCCGTCTGCCGTCAAATTAAAGCTGACTCCTGGTTTCCCGAACTCGTCGCTGCTTTCACGAGCTGTTCTCAAATCCGCCCCGTAATCGCAGCCACTTTGTTGACCAAATACCATTCGTCGCTCGGTTGAGAGGCATCGTTGAATTTTCTGACTGACGGAAGCAGCTCCTTCCCTTCCGGGACCGTCCCACCGGATTGGCTGAGCGCGGCCGCTCGCGAGGCAAACGGGCCGAAGCCTGGTTCCACAATCTTCAGTTCCAACAAAGCAGTTGATTTGATGATGTCTTTCGACGCGAGCGGGGTCATCCACTCCAGGAAGTTGAACCAGGATCTGGTATTCGCTGGCTACGCCATGCTCCTGGATGACCGGTTCAGCGACGCCTAATTGGTCGACACGATTACGAATTGTCTGGATCGCTTGCTGTACCGAACTGATTCGAAGCTGGTTTTCGACACTGGGCCTCAGTGTCAAGAGAAAGGAATTGGGGACCTCCAGCCAGAGAAGAGCGATCCCAGGTCGGAAAGTTTTCGTCAAGCAGGGCGCGCGCTTCGGAAGTTTTCTGGGGATCCACCTCTCCGGATTTCCAATTGCTTCAGGTCGCGCTTTCGGACTTCTGAAAAGGAGATCTGATGAGACCTCCAGCTCTTCCTTAACTCGCATCGACAACCTGATCCGTCTCCATGTTTACGGCATCATCCGTGACCACCTGCAATATCATATGGATTCCGCCGCGCAGGTCCAGCCCTAGATGAATCCGCTCTTTCATCTTTGACAAACTTGGGGGTAAGCCCGCAAAACCAGCCAAGCAAGCCAGAGGTAACAGCAATGATCAACAGTATCTTCCAACGAAGGTTCTTACGCATTAATCCTGACTAACCTCGTCACTCAGTCTTCCGACTGTTTAGCAACGATCGCATTCTTCGAAATCTCGATCTTCACCTGGTCGGCGACTTTCAACTGAATGCGATCATCCCGGATGCCTGCCACGACCCCGTAGATTCCTCCTGAAGTAATGACCTTGTCGCCATTCTTTAAGTCGCTGAGCATGTCCTGTAGTGCTTTCTGCCGCTTCTGTTGGGAAGGAAAACGATGAAGTAGAAAATGAGAGCAATGGCAATGAGGGGCAAAAATTGCAGAAACGGGGCCGCTTGCCCATTGGCTCCTAACAGTGCCAGGGGTGACATCCGACCTGCCTCCAGAGCAGTCTTTCAGTTTTCGAAATGTGAATTTGGAAGATCCGGGCTATCTCAAAGGCCAGCTGGTTGATGAGAGAACAGCTTGAACACCTTTCCCAAATGAGGAGCTGGGTTCTGAGCTTCTAATCCTAAAATCCCTATGAAAGCAGAGGAGGAGGCAGACTGTTCCCCGCTCCTCGCTCAATTTACCCGATGTTTTGCTTGGTTCTAAATTCCGTAATGTGCGTCTAGCAGCTTTGCGGGACGCGATAGCATCTCTAATTTGCCGAATCGTGTCAAGATAAAAGTGGAGGTTGTGATGGGTGTTCCAAAATCGACAGCCAGAATCTCGTTCGCGTGGAACAGATGGCGCTCAGATAGGCACGGCTATAACGGCGACAGACGCTGCATTGGCAGCGCGCGTCGATCGGGCCGGAGTCGCTTCGCATACTGGGCATTCTTGATGACGATGTGTCCCTCGTCGCGGGTGAACAGCCAGCCATTGCGGGCGTTGCGCGTGGGCATCACGCAGTCAAACATGTCGACGCCCCGAGCGATGCATTCCACCAAATCCCAGGTGTCCCCACGCCCATCAGGTACCTGGGTTTTTCAAAGGGCAAGCGCTCGGTACTGAGGTCTACAATGTCGTACATGAGGTTCTTGGGCTCTCCGACGAAAGTCCACCCATCGCGTAACCTGGGAAATCAATGTCGAGCAGCCGATCAATGCATTCGCGCCGCAGTTCCGGATAAATCCCGCCTTGACCGATGCCGAACAGCCATTGTCGGTAAGTCCAAAATCCTCCTGCGTAAGTTTCAAACGCCTCCTTTGATTTGAGGGCCCACCGCAAGGTTCGCTCCATGCCTTGGCGTGTTATCAGGAAATCGGAAGGATGAGGCTGTACATTCATCCGAACGCCATCAACGAGGTCGGCCCCAAGGCCCATCTGGATTTCAATCGCCTTTTCCGGAGACAGGAAGTGTGAGGAACCATCCAGATGTGATCGGAACGATACCCCTCCTTCGGCAATATCTCTCAATGAAGAGATGCTGAACACCTGAAATCCTCCGCTGTCGGTCAGAATGGGTCGAGGCCACGAAATGAACGGAGTGCAACCCGCCCAATTCATGAATGAGTTGATGTCCAGGCCTCAGATAAAGGTGGTAGGTGTTGCTGAGAATAATCTCGGCTCCGAGCTCCACTCAATTTGCTGCTTGAGTGACGGCCTTAACTGTTCCGGGCCGTGCCTACCGGCATAAAGACAGGAGTCTGAATTTCGCCATGATCGGTCACGATCTTTCCCAATCGCGCCTTCGTTCCGCTGTCCTGATCCGTGATTGTGAATTCCAGGGCTTGCATTGATAGTTTCCGGCCAGTGAGAGACTTGTCGAGGACGTCAGCCGCTCTCAAGTCGAATCAAGTGAGCAGTGCCGAAAGTCGTGACTCACGTTGTTCGCAACTTGCCTATCCTGTTTCCTCAAGCAGATGACACCACACTTTGTGCGTGTTCGATAACTGAGTTTCTTTGG
>ERZ1370068.558-contig-10509_pt1 | contig 45097 bp, 48 predicted proteins | sample MGYA00561227_ERZ1370068 | MGnify/ENA primary metagenome ERZ1370068 (study PRJEB38410, sample SAMEA6850437) | metagenome | study: Metagenomic assessment of the ecological functions of the soil: analysis of the soil microbiota associated with the... | reverse complement strand
ACTTCGTTCAGTTACGTATTGCTACGAGATGGCACCGCTCCGGGCGCCCATCTCCATCGCGACCCGCCGGATCAAGACTGACATCGCGGTTTCCTCCCACACCAGCCATCGGGATCGCACGCTCAGGCCGTCCGGCCCGAAGCTGCGACGTCGTGCCCTCGGGCGCCGACACGCGCAGCGGGTCGGCGCGATGGGCGCCCCCTGAATCCGAGGCTGATCTGCCTTGCCCAGGCAGCAGGCACCGCCTGGCGAGAGGCACTCAGTTTCGCGTTGCCGACGCAGGGCGGGAATGCTGCATGATCCGCCACGCTGGCCATCCTCGCGCTGCTCGTCCTGGCCGCCCGTCCCGCGGCCGCGCGGACCCAGATCGCGCGGGTGCAGATCTATACGGACCTCAACTCAAGGGTCTCGATACCGCCTTGATCGATCGCCCATCGTGGGGCGTGATCAAGCGCGCGCGTGATCGGAAGAACGGGCAAGTCGACGGCGCGACCGTCGTCGCGTGGCGTACGCTGGACAGCACGAAGGTCCGGTTGCGCCTCCAAGAGAGGCGCAGTCGGTCGCCATCGAGTCACCGGTGTCCGCGGCCCTGGGTCGCACTCAGGTCATCGTCGACGTCGCCGGAAAGCGCGACACTCTCGCCGTGGTCGTGCGCGACGGATTGACTGACCTCGGCGTCGCCCTGCCACGGCCAAGCTCGCGCCGAAATCCGCCGAACAGTTGTGGCGCGTGGATGGTCACGCGGACCGGGGCGGATCCTCACGGCGAAGAGTGCGCGGTGCCCTACTGCACCCAGCAGTACCCGAATCGCTGATCGACCGGGCGATCGCCGAACGAAAGCGGCCACTCGGATCAGTGGCCGCTGCGGCAATGAACAGTGGCCAGAGAGGGAATCGAACCCCCGACACTGAGCTCTTGCCTCGCCGGAGCAGCTCGACTCGGAGAGGTCGAGACTGCGCTTGGAGAGCGCCCAGGTGCCTCGGCGGCCACCTCGGTGCGCGAACCACTCCCCGGGCACCAGGCTGCTTCCGCGGAGCCCGGTGTGGAGACCTCGAGGTCGCAGCTTGGCGGGGCCGGTCGCTTGGAAGAACACCACCTCGACGGGATGGGGACCTCTCCGGAGCGCGATCTGGCCCTGACCTGCCCCCATCGTTGTCCGCGACAGCCGCGCTTCGATGCGGAGCTTGGCGCCATCGTCCGACGAGAGATAGAAGGTGTAGAGCGCGTCGTCCGGCACACGCGATCCCTGTGAGACGAACGCCGTAGTGCTCCGGACGCTCATCGCCGCGGAGTCCGACGTCAGGAACCGTGCCCACTCGTAGCGGCCGGCCCGGCCTGACATCGTCGGCCGATTTGAACTCCCCCTCGAAGTACGCGTAGGCGAGACCCGGCCGGAGAGTGTCCGCCAGGACCGCGGCAGGCTCGGTCAGGTCGCACGGGCGATCCGTGCTTTGGCGACCGGGCTGCCCCGTCCGTTCGGCAGAACACTCGCGCACTCACGGTCACAGGGGCGGGGTCGAGGTGGAGGTCGAGCGGGCCGCGTATCGAGGGCGCGTGACCGTAGGATCCGAGCCGTCGATCGTGTGGTGAACCTCGCCGCCGGGAAATGGCGAGTTGATCGTGAGGCGGATGCGGTCCTCGAGCACCAGGCCGGTCACCACCGAGCCCGACCGGCTCCGGCACGCGGTACTCCGCGCCCAGCGCATCCAGCCGCGCGAATTGGGCCGGGAGCCGCACGACGGACCGGTTCCAGTTCCGGGTTTCTTTCGTTGACCAGAGGACCTCGGCGAGCGCCAGCATGCGGGGGAGGATCATATACTCGGCCCGCGCCGGCGTGGGATGTATTCCGTCACACGTTTCCCTGGCCGCCGAGCACGTGGGCGGCTACTCCTCGGGCGTCCAGCTCGCCCGGGACCGGCTCGAAGGCGTACACGCTGTCGAGCGGGAGAAAGCCACCGATGGCCAGCGGCTCGACCGCCGGATCACCCTGGTAGTAGTCGAAGTAGGTGCGGTTGGCGGGTGTCACGTGATGACGTCGTGTCCCTGCCCGCGCCGCCTCGATCCTCTCTCTCCACTCCACGCCACGACATCACCGTCGCCTCAGGCGCGAGGCCGCGCCTCGAGGGTCTCGTCCACCCGATCAATCTGCGGCCGTGGGCTCGGAGGAAGCCCTCGATGCGCCTGATGAAGTAGCCCTGCAGCCCTTCCTCGTTGCCGAGACCCTCCCGCCGAATCACATCTTGGGCGACCGGACTGTCCTTCCATTCCTTCTTCGGTACCTCGTCACCGCCGATGTGGATGTACTCGCTGGGGAAGAGCTGCATCACCTCCCGCGGAGCACGTCCTCGAGGAACGCGGAGTCTGTTCGCGTGGGCAGAAGATGTTCTTCGTGCACGCCCCACCTGGTCGACACCTCGAACGGCCCGCCGGTGCACGACAGCTCCGGGTAGGCGGCGAGGGCCGCCCGCGCGTGTCGGCATCTCGATCTCGGGTATGATCGTGACGTGACGCGCAGCGGCGTCGCCACGAGCTCGCGCATCTGCTCCTGAGTGTAAAGCCACCATGGGGCATGCCATCGCCGACAGTAGGGATCGAAGTTCTGCCCCACGATGGTTTCCGTTCCGCCAGGCGCCGACCTGGGTGAGGCGCGGGTACTTCTTAATCTCCAGCCGCCACCCCTGGTCGTCAGTCAGGTGCAGGTGGAGGGATGATTGAACTTGTAGAGCGCGAGGAGGTCGATGAACTTCTCGATGAACTCCGGCGAAGGTAGAACCAGCGCGCCACGTCCAGGAGAATGCCGCGATAGCGGAAGCGGGGCGCGTCCTCGATCTCCACGGCGGGGATGACCCACCGCGCTGCCGGCGGCGGCACCCAGAGTCCTTCATCTGCGCGACGCCTCTCCCACACGTTGACCGAGCGGACCCCACGCTCCAGCTCAGGCGGGAGGAGCTGCCGGAGCCGTTTGAAGCCCGTGGAATAGCCCGGCGGGCGTCGGGGCCGGGGATCGCGCCCCGCTGGGCGGCAACCAGGCGGTAGCTCTCCAGCTCCCTGGAGGCCAGGTCTGGTGTCGAGTCGGATCGAGTGCGTTGGTCGCGTGGTCGGACGCCGGTTCCGAAGACCGGCAACGCGGGGTCGGAGGCAGCCCGGAGGGGCGGCCAGGAGCTCCGACAACGTGCGGAGCTCGGTGCTTGCTAGGATCGGAGAGCATGATCCGCGTCTCGCGATCGAGCGGAACTCGCGGGCCTGGCCTGGACGCGCCGGGGCTCAGGCATGATCGGGTATCGCTCGACAACTTGAGGCACCGGCTCGGGCGTCGCTCTCGTACCCGCGCATCCGTGGCGACCAGTGCCAGGAAGAGCGCCGCCGCGCCGGCCAGCAATCCGGCCCGGCACGACGACGATCGAGGCATCGATGAGCGAGGCGTCGCGAAGCAGCATTGGTCAACATAGGCTGGACGGGGCGGGCGTCAAGCGGTGCGGCCTGTCGACCACGAAAACGCCCCGCGCGAGAGCGAGGCGGTGCTACGACCAGCGAGCAGTTTTGTGAAGAGCGATACGATCCCGAATCCAAGCGATGATGGTACGTTGCTTTACGCGAATGGCCAGAGAGGGAATCGAACCCCCGAGCTTACGCGGATTTTCAGCCGGGGTGTCCGCCACTGGAACGCTGTTTTGCATCCACCGCACTTCCCGGCAGCACCCTGCGATGTTGTCCCTGTGCTACCCTCGCGCAGGAATCGGCAATTCTCTCATTGAGGCGGGTCTGTGCAGCCGCTGAAGTCGTCACGTTAGCGCTGGTAGCTGAAGAACACATAGCAAACCCGACGCCTGGCTCGGTCCACCGCCATTCCTCAATTCCTTTTCGCTCTCATGCGATTGCGATGTGTTCGTAGCGATTGGGCCGCTCCCATTTGAAGGGGCGCCATGGTGGCGAGTCCTAACTTTGACCCAGGCTGCAGCACCAGTATACCCACCGGAGCAGCGTCATGTCGGCGGCCTCCAGTGCCAGGCAAGCCAGTGCACACGCGCGCATCCCTCAGGAGTAAAGAACTCATACCACCAGACAAGCGGTTCTAACCGCGAACAGACTTCGGAGAGTCGCTGATACTGCGAGAGCGGTTCTGAGCGGCTGAACAGCTAACGAAGCCCCGTCTTGTCATGGAGCATTCTGATTAGCGGTCTAACAGAATACACATCAACTGCAGGCGCTGATCGTGCTCGCGCCCGCACCGCTCAATGCCTCCTTTGCTCCGGGGGAGTGCCTGCCATCGTCGGTTCCCGACGAAAATCGCGCCGTCGAGCTTGCCCTCACTCGTTGGTGAGCGGCGCGTAGTACCTGTCGTAGGGGCGGCCGAAAATAGATCGACTTCGCCGGTGTACAGCGCACTTCTGCATCAGCCTGATAACTCGGGAAGCCGCGATCGAGTTTGGTGTTGACGGCGGACTTCCCATCGTCGGTCAACAGGGTCGTCTGCACCCGGGTGAAATCCTTACCGTCGAAGCTGAAGACCGTCACGGTCGTCATGCTGATTGCCGGGCCGCGCAATCCCGCGTAGACGCCCATCATGATGCTGACGGCGAGCGCGACCACTACGAAGGCGCTGGAGAGGACGGTGCGGGGACCTTCACCATCTCGCGGAGCCGGTGGCCTGATAGGAGGACGGGCGACCATCTGTGGGCCCGAAAGACCCCGGCCATGGCCCATGAGGCTGAGCACCGTGACACCGTGGACGGCACCCAGTTCGCCGGGCGCCGAAGAGATCGCCGATCGTCGGCCGGCGGCGTCGAGGAACCCACCGCGTAGCAGGTAAGAATCAGGTAGAGCACTACCTGGAACAGGATGATGCTGGTGATGCTCGGCAGGGACCAGAAGGCGAGCGATCTGAAGCGCGAAGAGAGGGTATAGGTGTTGGAGCGGCCCAGGTGGTCCGAGAACGACGCCGCAGCCCAGGCGGCCCAGTCCGTTGAAAACGGACGCATCAGGCCCCACGACGCCGGCGGCCTGCAGGCGGGGTGAGCCTAATGACCTGCTCCTGGCAGGCCCTGGGGAAGGCGGTGTAGATGTATGCCGATTCCGCACGAGAATATTGATGAACATCATGATCCACAGACCGTAGAGCGGCGCCCAGCTTGGCCGCCGCATTCGCGGTCATTTGCGTCGAGTCCGGGATCACCTTCCGCTTGCCGGCATCGACGTCGGCGCTTCATGCGGGCCCGGCATCCGGCGCGGGGGCGTGCGATGTAGCTGGCGGCCGCGAACGCGATGAGCAAGGTGAGGCCAGACCCGCGAACAGAGGGCAGGCGGACATCCCCGACCCACGATGGCGCCGCGCTGAACCTCTCCCAGATCTCGCGTTTCCCAAAGGGCGTCAAAGGTCCGGATTCGTCAACGCGGCCTGGAGTGCGACCAGCGAGGAGCTGGCGTCCTGGGCCTTCGACGGCAGCATCGCCGGAAGGACACGCCGTCGTTCTTGCCCGCTTGCACGGCACCCCAGCAACTGCGCCATGTCGTAGCTCGCCGCCGACTCATCATGGAGGTGAATGGCCTTGGGGATCGTTCGCCCCGGCCGCGTTGTAGTTGGAGATACCGGCGCGGTAGTGTGCTTCCGGCATGCCCAAGCTGCTCGCGGCGACATCGGACACCGAATCGCGGAGTTGTGAGACCGGACCGCCGATGGCCGCGCCGAAGCCGAACCGCATGCCGATGGCCAGCCCCGTGGCCCATCCCGCGGCGATCAGGAACCACTTCACCAGGGGGTCGAGACCGGGGTGGTGTGGCCGATGCCGGGGCCCCATCCGCCCGAGCACCCGCTGCCCGAGCCAGAGAATCTGGATGACCGCCCAGCTTGGCGCCCCGAGCTGCGCGGCCTTCATCAAGCCAGTGCCCCAGAGGACGGCGCGACCATGCCGGACTTGCTCGGGCCGTTACAGCTCCACGAAACGACCCATCCGCACGGCAACGGACATGCGCCAGGAAGAGAGATCGCGAGGCTGAAGGTGATGGCGACGCATCAGCTCTTGGCCCAGCCACGCGCGGCGTTTTTCGAGCGGCAGGTTGGGTACGCATCCAGGCACACCGAGCCGATCGAGGTATGGATTACCAACGGCGGATTACGCAGCGGGATGAGCCACCGATTCTTCATTGCGAGTCTCCTTGGCGGGCGCTGGGACAGCCGCAGCCAGGGGGAGTCCAACAGTCCAGCGAGCAGGAGCGGAGACTTCTCCAGGCCTGCGACGCAGATCAGAAAGCATGGCCCCGTAGTCCGCGTGGACACGGCCCCGTACTTCCTTCATCGTCCCACTGTTCTCGTAAGAAACGGTGAGGGACCCGGGAGGGGGACCAGGGTGATCGCCTGCCCCGAGTCGAATCACAAGGGCGATTATCCCAGTTCTAGCCGGCGGACGGGTTCGCTGGCAAGCCGACCGGCATGAGAGCGATCGAAGGTCCTGCGCGGTGAACGATGTGTCCACGCCCGGACAAACCTCTTCAGGACGAAACGCCGTTGTGCCACTCTCAATCTTGGTGACAGTTCTTGCTGTGCTGGGTCTCTCTCAGCCTCTTCCCGTGCTCGCGAAGCACTGCAGACCAACTGTCGTGTCGAAGTTCATGGAGCGGCAGGGCCCTGGGGCATCATGTCGCCGCGATGAATGGAGTAGGGGATCAACTACCGGATAGCACTCACACCCTTACAAGCCGAACATGGCCTGCTCTGGGCAGGTGGGAGCTATGGGCTCGGCCGAGATGGTGCACCAGAAAAAAATCACAATGCTCGCGAGATTGTTTCGCCTTGATCGTCATCCGTGACTTCGGCACTCACCGCGCGGATCGGAGGTATCTTCTCACCGGCTCCGCGACCGTACTGCTGTTTATGGGCATAACTCCGCCAGGTCGATCTTCGAGGCGCGACGGCGCGCAGCTCGCGCACTACCGCAAAGATGCACATCCCGGACGACCCGCTGTTCTACGAGAAGTTCTACTTCGCGCCCGGCGACCTCGGCTTCCAGCGCGTCGACACGACGCGCGGGCCGCGATCGGCGCGCTGATCTGCTGGGACCAGTGGTTCCCGGAGGCGCGCGGCTGACCGCGCTCGGCGGCGCGGAGATGCTCTTCTACCCGACGGCGATCGGCTAGCTCGACGCCGAGCGACGGCCGAGACGGCGCCGCGCAGCGCTCGCCTGGCAGACCGTGCAGCGCGCGCACGCGATCGCCAACGGCGTGTTCGTCGCGGCGCCGAACCGGGTCGGCCACGAGGGCGGCGGGCGGGCTGCGCTTCTGGGGCAGCTCGTTCGTCGCGGATCCCGCAGGGCCGCGAGTGCATCGCGCAGGCGAGTGACTCGGCCGAAGACACGGTGCTGGTGGTCGACTGCGACCTCCGACCGCATCGAGGACGCAGCGCCGCGGCTGGCGTTCCTGCGCGATCGCCGGGTCGACGCCTACGCCGACCTGCTCGCACCGCTTCCGGCGCTGACGTGCGCACGCTGCGCATGCCCGCGGAGTGGGACCCACGCGGCGACGTGGGTCGCCTGGCCGCACGCCGAGACCACCTGGCCCGGCTGCCTCGCCGACGCCGAGCGCGAGTTCGAGACGCTGGTGCGCGCGCTCGCGCTGCGTCGGAGCGGGTGGAGCTGCGTCGCGCAGAGCGGCGCACGCGGTCGCTGCGCGCTCGCGCTCGGCCGCGCGGTGCGGGCGCGCGTGCCTGCACGTGATCCCGCACCGACGACGTCTGGATGCGCGAGCATCGCGCGCCCACCTTCGCGCGCGACGGCGCGCACGGGCTGGTGCGCGCTCGACTGGACCTTCAACGCCTGGGGCGGGAAGTACGCGCGCCGTGGGACCGCGACGACGCGGTCGCCGCGCGCGGGTCGCGGCTCAGCTGGTGTCAGGCCGCGAGCGGACGCCGGGCTCGTGACCGAGGGCGGCGCGCTCGAGGTCGACGGCGAGGGGCGCCCTGCTCGCGACCGAGCCGACCCTGCTCGACCCGAAGCGCAATCCGGGTGTCTCCAGGAGTCACTCGAGAAGCGGCTCGGCGAGCTGCTCGGGTGAACGCCACGTGGTCTGGCTCGGCGACGGGATCGAGGGCGACGACACCGACGGCCACATCGACGACCTCGCGCGCTTCACCGCAGCCGGGCCGCGTGGTCTGCGCGCGCGAGCCGGACCGCGAGCGACCCGAACCACGCGCCGCTCGAGGAGTGCCGCGCCCGGCTCGCCGCGGCCCGCGGCGCGCGCGGCCGGCGCGCTCGAGGTGATCGACCTGCCCATGCCCCCGCCGGTGCGCGCCGGGCGCGGACCGCCTGCCCGCGAGCTGCGCCGAACTATACCATCGCCAACCGGGCGGTGCTGGTGCCGACCTTCGGCGCGCCGAGCGACTGCGCGCGCGCTCGAGATACTGCCGCCCCCCGGCTCGTTCCCCGGCCGAGAGGTCACCGGCGTGCCGTCCGACGCGCCTCGTCCGAACGGCCTCGGCGCGGCGCCATGTCCACCTCAGCTCTTACGCAGCAACAACTCGGTCGGTGTAGGCTATCTGGCTCGATGGGTGCTGGGGCGCGGACGAGTTCGCGAAGTACCACGCGCTGGGCAACGACTTTACATCGTGGTCGACGGCGACTCGCTCCGGCCGCGGCTGCGACCCCGAGCGGGTCCGCGCGCTCTGCGACCGGCACACGGGCATCGGCAGCGACGGAGTCCTCGCGCTGCACCGGCCGCGGCGCGGCGAGATCGCTGCTGCGGATCTGGAACCCCGACGGCTCGGAGGCCGAGAAGAGCGGGAACAGCGTGCGCGGATCTTCGCGCGCTTCCTCTGGGACTTCCGCTACGCGCGCGCGAAGAGCTCGAGATCGAGACCGCCGGCGAGATCGGTGCGCGCGCGGCTCGAGCTGCGCGGCAGGAAGGTGCGCGCGATCCGCGTCGACATGGGGCGGGCCTCGTTCCGCAGCACCGACCTGCCGATGCTGCGGTCCGCCGCGCGAGGTCGTCGACGAGCCGCTGCGCGTCGGGTCAGTCGACCTGCGCGTGACCTGTGTCTCGATCGGCGAACCCGCACTGCGTCCGCTTCGTCCCGAATGCTGCAGCCCGAGGTGCTGCGCAGCCTCGGGCCGCAGCTCAGAGACGCATCCGATCTTCCCGAAGCGCACGCAACGTGCAGCTCGCGCGAGCGTGCGCTCGCGCAGCGGATCGACGATCGCTGATCTGGGAGCGCGGCGCAGGCGAGACGCTCGCGTCGGGCAGCTCGAGCTGCGCGGTCGCCGCGGCGGCGCATCGCCTCGGGCTGGTCGACCGGCAAGGTCAGCCGTGCACATGCCGGGCGGCGCGCTCCGCATCGAGATCGGCGCGGACTACTCGCTGCGCATGACCGGACCGGCGACCCCGGTGTACCGAGCGGCTCTTGCTGACTCGCGCGACTCAGCCGACTGGCTCCGGCCGCGGGCCGCAGCGCGCGCGGCCAGCGCGCTCGGCGACCGCCGGCGCTTCGCGCGGCGCGCAGCGTCGAGTCGTGATGCGGACCGCAGCGGGCGCGCTCGGATGCGGAAGCGCGCGCCCGTCGAGACCGCCCAGCCCGCGGCGAGCGAGCGCCGCGGCGACGCGCGTCCTCGTCGGCCACCGGCACCCAGCGTTCATGCCCGAGCGGCCGAAGCGCGGGATGCCCGCGGCGCTCGAGCGTCGCCGAGCAGCGCCTGACGCCGTTCCGTCGTAGGCGCGCTCGGCCTCGCGCGAGGCTGCGTCGAGTCACTGCCGCGGTCGCGCGAGCAGCGCCGCGACGGTGCGCTGCAGCAGGTGGCTCACCCAGCGGATGCCGAGCGACATGGCGGCCTTCGACGCGCGCCACGGTCGCCGCGTCGCCGGCCAGGAGGCGAGGCGCAGGTCCGGGCCGAGCGCCTTCGACACCGAGCGCGCCACGGCCCAGCGCTCGGTCGCCGCCGCCGCACAGGTGCGGCCTGGCGCGCCGGCGACCGCGCCGCCGTGGTCGTCCTCGATCACGAGCAGCGTCCGGGTGCGCTGCGCAGCAGCGCCCGCAGCTCGCGCGCGCGGCGCTCGTCGAGCGCGGAGCCGAACGGATTCTGCGCGCGCGTGGTGACGATCGAGCCCGCTCGACTCCGCGCGCGAGCGCCTTCTCGACGTCGTCGCGGGAGCGGCCCCGCGTCGTCGACGCCGACCGGCACCGCGATCATGCCCAGCGCCGACAGCAGATGGAACACCGCGGGAAGCCCGGGTCCTCGACCGCGACCCGATCGCCCGGCCGAAGCCACGCGGTGAGCACGCGCTCGATGCCGTCGAGCGCGCCGCTCACTGATCGTGACCGCGTCTGACCGGCGACCGCCGTCGGCCGCGAAGCCCTTCCTCGCCAGCGCGCATCAGCTCCGGGCTCGCAGAGGTCGTCGCCGTAGAAGCACGTGCGTCGTCTCGATCGAGCGCAGCGCCGGGCCGAGCGGCGGCAGCAGCTCGGGATCGGGATTCCCGCTCGCGAGGTCGGCGCGTGCGCGGGCACGACCTGCGCGGGCCGCGCGCCGATCGGCGGTGGTGGCTGATCGCCGAGCCGCGCCGCCCCGCGGCGACCAGGAGCCCGCGCAGCCGCAGGTTGCGATACGCCGCGGCGACCGTCGTCGGGCTCACCCGCAGCCGGCGTCGCCAGCCGCGCACGGTGGGGAGCTGCGCGCCCGGCCGGATCGCCCCGTCGCGCACGCCGGCCTCGACGCTCTGGGCGATCTCGACGGCGTTCGCGCCCGTGATATGATGTGACATCAACAGAACGATAATTGTTCTGTAACAAACTCAACTGTAGAACCCGGAGAAGGACGTCATGAGCCAGCTCGCCCTCACCCCCGAACCAAGCTGAAACGCGCGCGCGCAGCGCGGCAGCTTCGACCGCGACGTGGTGAACGCGATCCTCGACGAGGGCTTCGTCTGCAGCGTCGCGTTCCTCCACGACGGCAAGCCGTGCGTGATCCCGACGCTGTACGCGCGCGGCGGCGACTTCCTGATCCTGCACGGCTCGCCGGCGAACCGCATGCTGCGCAGCCTGCGCGAGCCGGGCCACGACGCGTGCATCTCCGGTGATTCCACGCCGACGCGCTGGTGCTCGCGCGCTCCGCGTTCCACCACTCGATCAACTACCGCTCGGTCGTGCTCTACGCGCAGGCCGAGGAGGTGGTCGACGCGGACGAGAAGCTCGAGGCGCTGCGCGCGTCGTGGTCGAGCACGTCGTGCCCGGGCGCTGGAAGGACGTGCGCAGCGCCGAACCTCGAGGAGTTCCGGGGGACGCTGGTGCTGCGCGTTCCGATCGTCGAGAGGCCTCGGCCAAGATCCGCGACCTGGGCGTGATCGACGACGAGGCGGACCTCCAGCTCGGCTGCTGGGCGGGGCTGCTCCCGATGGCGACCCGCTTCGGCGCTCCCGCAGCCCGACGCGCTGCTGCCCGCGGGCGTGCCGGTCCCGCCGCTACGTCTCGGGCTACGCGCGCGCGAGCGCTAGGCCGCCGCGATGCGCGCGCGCGCGCGCGCGAACAGCGCACAGCGTGATCGAGTGCAGGAGGTCGCCGGTCGCGCGCGGCGCCTTGCCGGCGCAGGCGCGCGCGTGCGTGCCCTCGAGCACGATGCCGAGCTTGAACGCGGCGAGCACCGCGTACCAGTCGATCGCCGACACGTCGCGCGCCGACACCTCGGCGTAGCGCGCGCACGAGCTCCGTCGGGCTCGGCCAGCCGCCGACACCGGCCAGTGGCGCCATCGGCCCGGATCGCGAAGCCCTCGCGCTCGGGCCAGGTCGCGATCAGCCAGCCGAGGTCGAGCAGCGGATCGCCGATCGTGCACATCTCCCAGTCGACGATCGCCGCGAGCCGCGGCCCGTCGTTGCGCGAACAGCAGGTTCGCGAAGTGGTAGTCGCCGTGGAGGATGCCGGGCGCGAGCTGCGTCGGGCCGATTGCGCTCGAGCCAGCCCGCGACCTCGTCGAGCCCGGGATCTGCGGGCCCGGGTAGCCCTCGTGGCGCGAGTAGGACTCGAGCTCCGCGAGCCAGCGCGCCGACCTGGCGCTCGAGGAAGCCCTCGGGCCGGCCGAGGTCGGCGAGGCCGAGCGCCGACGTGGTCGAGGCTGCCGAGCCGGCGCGATCGCCTCCGGCCGCGCTCGAGCCCCATCGCGCGGCGGATCGCCGGATCGCCCGCGTGCGAGCGCGCGGCAGGCCGGTCATCGGGTTGAAGCCGTCGACCGGCTCCATCAGATAGAAGACGTACGCCGCCCATCACGCGTCTCGTCGAAGCAGCCCGGCGATGAAGCGCGGATGCGGCACGCCGAGCCGGCGAGCGCCGCCGAGCACGCGCTCCTCGCGCCGCATCACGTCGTTGCTGAGACGGGCCGCAGATGGCTGCGGCCCGCGCCGCAGCACGTACTCGCGGCCGCCGCGCGCGAAGCGCAGCAGCACGTTCTGCGTGCCGCCGGCGATGCGATCGACGCTGCCGATCTCGCCCGTCGGCAGGCCCTGCTCGTCCATCCACGCGCGCCAGCCGCGCGAAGTCGACGAGCTCCGCGAGCGCGGCGTCGATCGCCATGTCCTCCCCAGTCCGATCTGCAGCCCGCAGATCGGCTGACCTGCGTGGTAGCATCCGCGAGCCCGAACAGCAGGGGGTACTCGCATGGCGTTCGTCGAGTGGACCATGAAGGGCAGCGAGTACGGGCACTGCAACTGCAACGTCGGCTGTCCGTGCCAGTTCAACGCGCTGCCCAGCCACGGCAACTGCCGCGCACAGCTTCTTCCAGATCGACCGCGGCCGCTTCGGCGACGTCCGGCTCGACGGTCTGCGCTGGGGCTTCCTGGCGGCCTGGCCGGGGCCGATCCACCTGGGCGACGGCACGCTACCGGCTCGTCGTCGACGAGCGCGCCGACGCAGAGCAGCGCGCCGCGATCGAGGCGATCGCGCAGGGCGAGAGACCGATCCGGGCACGCTCATCACCCAGGTGTTCAGCACGCTGGTCACGACGTGGCTGCCGACCCAGTACAAGCCGATCGAGCTCGACGATCGACGTGGGCCGCGCGAAGGCGACGCGTGCGCGTTCCCGAGCTGATCGAGGCGGACGCGCGGCCGATCGCGAACCCGGTGACCGGCGCGCCGCACCGCGCGCGCGTGCACGCTGCCCGAGGGCTTCGAGTTCACCGAGGCCGAGTTCGCCACCGGACGGTGTCGCACGCACGAGCGCCGATCGAGCTCAACTTCGACGACACCCACGCGCACCTGGCGAACGATCCATTGGAGCACGCACGGCGTAGTCCGCCACTGACCGCGCTCGAGCGCGCCCTGCGGCGCGACCGCGCGCTGGTCGTGGGTCGGCCTCGCGGCGGTGCTCGCGCCCGTCTGGCTCTGGCTCGTGCGCGCGTCGCTCGACATGTACGGCGACATGACCGGCGCGTCGGCGTGGATGATGCGCGCGACCTGGGACGCCGCGTTCACCGCGCTCATCTTCGCGATGTGGAGCGCGATGATGGTCGGCATGATGCTGCCGTCGGCGGCGCCCGCGGTGCTGATCTTCGCGCGTCGCGCGCAGCGGCCCGGAGCCGGACCGGCCCGTGCTGCGCGCCTACCTGTTCGCCGCCGGCTACCTCGCTGGTGCTGGACCGCGTTCAGCGCGGCCGCGACCGCGCTGCAGGCCGCGCTCGCGCGCGCGGCGCTGGTCACGCCGATGATGGAGAGCGCGACGCCCTACCTCGCCGCCGGGCGTGCTCGGCGCGTCGCGGGCCTGTACCAGTGGAGCCGCGTGAAGCGCGCCTGCCTCGTCGCGCTGCCGCACGCCGGCCGCAGTGGATCGTCGAGCACTGGCCGCGCCGGCGCGGCTGGGCGCGCTGCGGCATGGGCGTCGGCGCACGGCGTGTACTGCGTGGGCTGCTGCTGGGCGCTGATGCTGCTCCTGTTCGCGGGCGGCGTGATGAGCCTGCCGGTGATCGCGGGCTCTCGCTGTTCGCGCTGTTCGAGAAGCTCGGTCCGATCGGCCGGCGCGGCGACCACGCCGCCGGCGCCGCGCTGGTCGCCGCGGGGCTCGCGCTCGCGCTGTGGAGCTCTACTCGCGCCTGAGCTCGCGCCCGGCGTCGCGCCGCGCGTCGTGCAGGAGCTCGCGGATCGCGGTCTCGATCTCGCCGTACGCGCCCTCGCCGTAGTGGCGCGGCACGATGCGGCCGCGCGCGTCGATCAGGTAGACCGCGGGCCAGTAGTGGTTGCCGTACGCCTTCCAGGTCGCGTAGTCGTTGTCCTCCGCGACGGGGTAGCGGATCTCTCAAGCGCTGCGACGGCCTTGTCGACGCGTCTCGGGCAGCGCCTCGTAGGGCGACTCCGGCGTGTGCACGCCGACCACGACGAGGCCCTGCGGCGCGTAGGTCTCGTACCACTTCGACCACGTGCGGCAGCGCCGCGATGCAGTTGCCGCACGGCCGCCGTCCAGAAGTCGACGAGCACGACCTTGCCGCGCAGCTCCGAGAAGTGTGAGCGGCCCCGAGTTCAGCCAGCGCTCGATGCCCGGTGAACTCGGGCGCCGGAGCCGAATCGTCGTACGACGACGCGACGCGCCGTCGCCGGTGACGCGCGCGTCCAGACCTGCGTCTGGCCCAGCATCGAGATGCCCACGTACGGGTGCAGCGCGAGCCGGTCGGGCGACTCGAGCGACATGGTGCAGCTGTAGGTCTTGCGGCTCTCGCGGTTGTAGATGAAGCCCTCGAAGCTGCCGTCGCCCGCGGGCAGGAAGTTCGACAGCACGACCAGGCCGAGCCCGGGCAGGTCCTTCGTCTCGACCGCTGGGATCGGCCATCGACTTGTTCGACAGCACGCGCACGATCGTGCCGCACAGCGCGGCGCCGCACGGCGCTGATCTCGACCTCGACGTTGCCGCTGGCCGCAGCGCCAGCGGCCCGGTCAGTGTCCGCGGCCGCAGCCGCGTGGCGCGAGCGCACCGACCAAAGGCGAGACCAAGGCGAGCGCGGGGAGTCGCATGGCGGACCTCCGAATGAAAGCGATGATTACACTCTGCGACCGCGCGGCGGGTCAAGGAAATAAACACTGATTGCATTGCGCCGGCCGCGGTGGTACGACGGCGGCGATGGCGGCGAAGCCGAAGCCCGCGCGCGCCGCCGCGCCCGAAGCCCCGCAGCGACCTACCACCACGGCCGCCTGCGCGAGCGCGCTGATCGAGGCGGCCGAGCGCATGATCGAGGAGGAGGGCCCCGAGACGGTCACCGTGCGCGAGGCCGCGCGCCGCGCGGGCGTCTCGCCGGGCGCGCCGTTCCGCCACTTCGCGAGCCGCACCGCGCTGATGACCGCCGTCGCCGAGCGCGCGATGAAGCGCTTCCGCGCCGAGATCGCGCGCGCCGAGGCCGAGCGTCGATCCCGGCCGACCCGCTCGCGCGCTTCGCCGCGCTCGGCGGCGCGTACGTGCGCTGGGCGCTGCGCAACCCCGGCGCCGTTCCGCGTGCTCGCGACGCGCAGCCTGATCGACTTCGACGGCTCGCGCGTCGCTCCGCGCCGACAACGACGCGATCCGCGCGCTCATGCAGGAGATCGTCGCCGACGGCCAGAAGCGCGGGCGCATGCGCAGAAGCCGACCCGCAGCTCGTCGAGCTCGCCGGCGAAGGCGCTCTCCGTACGGGCTCGCGCGCATGTACGTGGACGGCCACTTCCCGCAGTGGGGCGTCGCCGAGCGCCGCGGCCGAGAGCGTCGATGCGCGCGGTGCTCGATCTCTTCCGCGACCTCCTCGCCCGCTGAATCTGTCTCGGTGATGTCAAGCAGCTTGACTACGCTGACGGCATTCAGCTTCGTTACCAGCGCGTCGCTCGCCGGCGCCGCCTTAGCTCAGGTGCCGCGGAGCGCCGCGCCCAGGCCAGCACAACGCCGCGGCCGGCGTGGGCGACATGCGGAACATGGCGATCCGCGGACCTTGCGCAGGCGGGTCTGAGCGGTTGCGCTCGCACAGGCCCTGCGTAGAGCTTGCGCGCCTCGGGCCGCGCGCCGGACTTGCGCAGGTAGCCAGGGCGCGAGCAGAAGCGTCGACTCGAACTGCCAGGGCTCGATCTTCACCGCCAGGCGCAGGAGTCGCGACCGCCGACTGGCGCTCCTTCTTGCGGCGGAACTGCTTGCTGCCCTCGAGCAGGTCGCTTGATCGCCTCGGGGATGCGCTCGCGCTTCACGTCGAGCTGCGCGATCCGCTCCCACAGCTCGACCCGCTTGGGCAGGAACGACACCGCCTGGCGCAGCACGGCGAGCGCCTTGTCGTCGAACTCCTGCTTCGCGTAGATCTCGGCGGCGGCGCCGAACTTGAGACGCGCCTCGTCGTGCTGCTTGGTCTGCGCCAGCAGCGTCGCCAGCTTCACCAGGATGGCCGACGTTGTCCGACTCCTGGGCCAGCACCTTGCGGTACTCGGCGATCGCCTTCTTGCGCTTGCCGCGGCCCTCGAGCTTCGCGGCGCGAGTCATCGACTCCGAGCGGTTGTAGGCCGACGCTTGCCAAAGAGCGACATCGCTCTTTGCAGCGGTCTACCCCGGCGCGATCATGAGCGTGGGCACGCCGTGGGTGTCGCGCCTCGACCGTACACACGCGCGTGCCGGGCTTGTTGCCGGTCCGGACGGCGCTCGACGGCGAAGCCGGCGTCGGCGAGCCGCGCGCGCGCGCGATCGGCGTCGGGGACGCGCCACGCCAGCCCCACAGCCGGTCCGGGCGCGGGATCGGCGGGCGCCGCCAGCCGGCTCGCGACCTCGACGGTGACGCCGCCCACACGGAAGAACTGCAGGCGCACCCCGCGCGCCTCGAAGCTGCTGGTCGAGCGCGAGGCGCAGGCCGAGCTGCGTCCCGTAGAAGGCGCAGCGCCGCCTCGGGGTCGGTCGTCTGCGCGACCGCGTGGTCGAGCGCCTCGACCGCGCGCGTCGCCGGCGACGGCGAGCGCGCCGGGCGGCAGCGCCTCGGGCGGCGAGAGGTGCTCGATCGCGAACATCCACACGCCGCGGGTCGCATCGGTCGGCAAGAGCACGTTGCGCCACTCGCGCTTCGCGCCGGTCCGCTCGTCGCGGCCCGAGCCCGTCGATCGGGTCGGTCGCCGCGAGCCCGCGCGCGCGCAGCTCGGCCGTACACTGCGCGGCGTCGTCGGTGCCGAAGGCCAGGCCCGCCAGGCCCTCGCCGTCGCGCGCGAGACTTGCGCCTCGATCTGGCTCGCGCCCGGCCCCGCGCCTGCAGGCGCGAGCAGCTCCAGGTACGTGTTCGCCAGCCGGAACAGCGTGTTCGCGCGTGCCCAGCGCCGGGTGCCGCCGCGCCACGACGGCGACCGGCCGAGCAAGCGCTCGTAGGTCGCGGTCGCGGCCTCGAGGTCGCGGACCGCGACGATCACGTGGTCGAGCGCGTGCAGCACGCGCATCCGTCGCCGATGACGACGAGAGTTGCCGGGAACCGACGCGAGCCGCAGCGGCAGGATGGCCCTGGTACTCCGGCGACTCGTACCAGCGCTTGAACGCCTCGCGCGACGCGAACTCGAGCAGGACGAAGCGCGGATTGTCGATCGACTCCCTCGATGACGTCGGGCGCCTCGGTGACGGCGAGGATCTTCGCGCCGTGCGCCTCCAAGGTGCGGAATCGCCTTCGCGACGTAGTCGTCGTGCATGGCGCGGTTCACGGTCGGTCCCTGGGCGATCGCGTAGACGGGCATAGTCTCGACCTCCCTTCAGGCGGGCGTCAGGTTCAGCACGACGCCCGAGAGGTGGCGCGCGCTCCGAAGCGAGGAAGACGACGGTGTCGGCGACCTGCTCGGGCTCCTGGATCTGCGCGCCGCGCAGGAGCTCCTGCCAGCGCGACTCGTCGCCGAAGCGCTGCTTCGCGGCGAGCCGCAGCGGCAGCTCGAGCCGCTCGGTGCGCGTCGCTCCCGAGGTGTCAGCCCGACCACGCGCACGCCGCGCCGGGATCGAGCCCTTGCCCACGCCCTTGGTGAACGCCTCGAGCGCCGCGTTGCCCGCGGCGCCGGTGATGTAGTCGGCCGGGTGCGAGACGCCGGCCATGCCGATCACGTTCACGATCGCGCCGCGTCCGCGCGACTCCATGCCCGCGAGCACCGCGCGGGTCAGGTTGATGAAGCCGAACACCTTGAGCTCCCAGGCGTGGCGCCACTTCGCCTCGTCGATCGCGCCGAGCCCGCCGCCCGGCATGTCGCCCGCGTTGTTGACCAGCACGTCGAGCGCGCCGGCCTCGGCCGCGAGCCGCTCGGCCGAGCCCGGCTCGCGCAGGTCCACGGCGTGCACCGCGGCCTCGACGCCGTACTTCCCGGCGATCTCGCGCGCGGCCCGCTCGAGCGCCTCGCGGCGTGCGCGCGGCGAGCCGCACGTTCGCGCCCTCGGCCGCGAACGAGTGCGCGCAGGCGAGCCCGATCCCCTTCGAGCCGCCCGTGATGAGCACCGTCTTTCCGCCAGTCCGAGATCCATCACTTGGCCCTTCGCGTCGCCGTGAGCTCGCGGAAGAGCAGCACCGGCCCCTTGTCGTCCGGCGACAACGTGAGCGCGTCGGACTCGAGCGACCAGTGCGCGACCCGCCGAGCGCGGCGAGATAGCGGTCTTCGGTCTTCGCCTGGTCGCACGACATCTTGGTGGCCGCCAGCGGGCCGAACTTCAGGTCCTGGCCGGCCAAGCGTGTAGTGGCCGGCGAACCGGTTGCAGCCGGCGAAGCCCGCCGCGCGGGAGCCCTCCGACTCGAGGCGCAGGGTGGGGCGCTTCTCGGTCGCGACGTCGAGCGAGGTCGAGCCGATCGAGACCAGGTACCACTCGCGGTCCTCGAGCTCGGACGGCGGCTCCGCCGTGCGCGCAGGCCGACCAGCGCCAGGACCGCAAGACCGACCCCGAGCCCCCTCGCTTGAATGGGCCACCTCCAGGCCGGCATGATATCCGACCATGACGACCACCCAGACGCCTTCCGATCTGCCGGCCTCGAACCTCGGCTTCGACCCCGACGCGCTGCGCGCCAAGTACCGCGCCGAGCGCGACAAGCGGCTGCGCGCGCGACGCGAACGACCAGTACGTGAACGTCACCGGCGGCTTCGCGCACTACCTGGAAGACCCGTACGTGGCGCCGGGCTTCACGCGCGCCGCTTCACGGACGAGGTCGAGGTGATCGTGATCGGCGGCGGCTTCGGCGGGCTCCTCGCCGGCGCGCGGCTCCGCCAGGCCGGCTTCGAGCGACATCCGCCTGATCGAGAAGGGCGGCGACTTCGGCGGCACCTGGTACTGGAACCGCTACCCGGGCGCGATGTGCGACGTCGAGTCGTACATCTACCTGCCGCTCCTCGAAGAGGTCGGCTACGTCCCGAAGGAGAGTACACCCACGCGCCCGAGATCCTGGCGCACAGCGCGGCGATCGGGCGCAAGTTCGACCTGTACCGCAACGCCTGCTTCCAGACCGAAGTCACCGAGATGCGCTGGGACGAGGAGTCGGCGCGCTGGATCGTCTCGACCAACCGCGGCGACCGCATGAAGCGCGCTTCGTGGTCATGTCGAACGGGCCGCTGAACCGCCCGAAGCTGCCGGGCATCTCCGGCATCGAGAACGTACCAGGGCCACTCGTTCCACACCAGCCGCTGGGACTACGGCTACACCGGCGGGAACTCGGACGGGAACCTCACCGGCCTGCGCGGCAAGCGGGTCGCCGTGATCGGCACCGGCGCGACCGCCGTGCAGTGCGTGCCGCACGTGGGCGAGACCGCGGAGCACCTGTACGTGTTCCAGCGCACGCCGTCGTCGATCGACGTGCGCGCGAACCGCGACACCGATCCGGGCTGGGCGGGCTCGCTCCAGCAGGGCTGGCACAAGCACCGGATGGACAACTTCAACATCCTGGTGTCGGGCGGCTTCCAGGAAGAGGACCTGGTGATGGACGGCTGGACCGACATCATCCGCAAGCTCCTCATCATGGTGCAGCAGGATCAGACCGGCAGCGCGGGCCAGGACGTCGGCAAGACGATGGAGCTCGCCGACTTCGAGAAGATGAACCAGATCCGCTCGCGCGTGGACGCGATCGTGCAGGACCAGGCGACCGCCGAGGCGCTGAAGCCGTGGTACCGCCAGTTCTGCAAGCGGCCGTGCTTCCACGACGAGTACCTCGAGACCTTCAACCGGCCGAACGTGACCCTGGTCGACACGCAGGGCAAAGGCGTCGAGCGGATCACCGAGAAGGGCGTCGTGTTCGACGGCGTCGAGTACCCGGTCGACTGCATCATCTACGCGACCGGCTTCGAGGTCGGCACCGACTACGCGCGCCGCGCGGGCTACGACATGTACGGCCGCGAAGGCCTGTCGCTCACGCAGAAGTGGTCGACGGGCATGCGCACCATGCACGGCATGCAGACCCGCGGCTTCCCGAACCTGTTCATCATGGGCCCGCAGCAGGGCGCGTTCACCGTGAACTACCCGCACCTGCTCGACGAGCAGGCCAAGCACATCACCTACATCCTGAACGCACGCGACCGAGAACAAGATCAAGACGTTCGAGCCCTCGGAGACCGCCGAGAGCCAGTGGGTCGACACGATCATCGCGTTCTCGCGGATGGGCCGGGAGTTCCTCGAGTCGTGCACCCCGGCTACTACAACAACGAGGGCAACCTCTCGAACCTGAACGCGCAGAACAGCTTCTTCGGCGGCGGCTCGATCCTGTTCTTCCAGATGCTGCAGCAGTGGCGCGACGAGGGACCCTGAAGGGGCTGGAGCTCGAGACCTGAGCTTCCGCACGGCGGTCGTCGCACTGGCGCTCGGCCTCGCGGCGGCGTGCGCCACCGCGCGAACCCACGTGTTCCAGCCGCTGCGCGAGCCGGTGCGCCGCGTGTCGCTCACGTTCGATCCGGTCGAGGGGGCGACGACGGCGGAGCTCGACGAGCTCAAGCAGGCGCTCGCGCGCCCGCTCCTCGCTCGCCGGGGTCAGCGTCGTTCCGCATCGGGCAGGACGGCACGCCCGAGCTGATCGGGCACTTCGGGGACTACCGGCCCGGCGTTCATCTCACCGCGGGCTGGCTCCTGCTCGCGGCGAACGGCGAGACGCTCGGCCAGTGCCGCACCGACTTCGGCATCTCGGCGAGCTCCGACTGGGGCGACGTCGTCCAGGGCACGGGCGCGGCGCTCGCGGAGTTTCTCGCCGCGACCTTGAGCGAGATCTCCGCCGCCTTCTAATCGTGGGCTTCATCCGGACCGGGTAACGTCCGAGGCGAGTGGGAAAGCTGCCGCAGATCGCCGCCGCGTTCTGGGTCATGAAGATCTGCGCCACGACGCTCGGCGAGACGGCGGGCGATCTGCTGTCGATGACCTTGGGCGCTGGGCTACGCCACGAGCTCGCTGCATGCTGATCGGCGTCGTTCGCCGTCACACTGGCCTGCAGCTCCTCGTCCGCGCAGTACCGCCCGCTGCTCTACTGGACGGTGATCCTGTCGACGAGCACCGCGGGCACACGATGCTCAGCGACTACATGGATCGGACGCTCGGGCTCGGCTACGCGAAGGGGTCGCTGATCCTGGTCAGGTCTCCTGCTCGCGATCTTCGCGGCCTGGCGAGCCAGCGGGACCGCTCGCTGTCGGTCGAGAACATCCGAGTCGCGCCGGGTGGCAGGCCGTCTACTGGACGGCGATCCTGTTCTCGAACACGCTCGGCACCGCGCTCGGCGATTTCCTCGCCGACGACTCGGGACCTCGGGTTCGCCGGCAGCGCGCTGCTGATCGGCGGCACTGCTCGCGCTCCTCCTCGGCCGCGCACTTCGCGACGTCGGCGTCGAAGGTGCTGCTGTTCTGGGTCGCGTTCGTCCTGACCCGGCCCTTCGGCGCCACCTTCGGCGACGTGCTCACCAAGCCGGCCGCTCGCGGCGGGCTCGATCTCGGCACGGCCGGCTCGTCGCTGGTGCTGCTCGCCATCCTGCTCGGCGCGCGGTCGTCTGGACTGGGAGGAACGCGGCGGCGCGTCCGGCCCTAGAGCGGCGACGCGGCGGCGCAGACTCGGCGCGATGCCCGGCGCCAGCGACAGGCGCGCGCGGCGGAGCACCGCGTAGTCGACCACGTCGCACTCGACCCGCCGCGCACGCTGCAGCGCTGGAGCGCCGGAATCGGGCCCGCCGCCCGCGCGAGCCAGCTGCGCAGGGCCGTCACGTCTGCGTCCTCGACCTGGCCGTTCGTGCCCAGATCGCCGCACTCGCAGGCGTCGCCGATCCCGTTCGGTGTCGCGTTGGTCTGCGCCGGGTTCGCCTCGTAGCGGCAGTTGTCGAGCGCGTCGCCGATCCCGTCCAGGTCCACGTCGGGAGGCGGCCCCGCGAACGCGCCGCGCCGGTAGATTCCGCCGAAGTAGACCGTTCGCCGAGCCAGCTCACGCGCGCGCCCGCGGGATTCAGGTGGTTGGCGGCGAGCGGCCGGCGGTAAGAGCGACGCTCCTGTCGCGTTCGCGGCGGGCTGCGCGTAGACGAGCGCGAGGTCGTCGCCCGTGAAGCTCGGCACGCCCTCGAAGCCCGCCACCGTGTCGATCGCGCCACGCGTCGCCCGTCACGAGGTTCCCGGTGTAGACGGTCGAGACGTTGGTCGCGGTGTCGAGCGCGTCGAACGCGATGAAGTTGTCGCTGGTCTGTCGAGCGCGGGGAAGTCGAAGGTCGCGTCGAAGAGCGGCGGCACGACGTCGAGCACGTCCTCGGTCCCGAGCTCGAGCGCGTAGATGCTCCAGCTCTGCTGGCTGCCGCCGCCGGGCAGCGGCAGCGCGTTCAGGGCATCGAAGATCAGGCGCTGAGCCGGTCGCGGTGAAGCGCAGCACGTCCGGGAAGAGCAGAGTCGAGGCGGGCGATGAGTCGCCGGGTCGGCGCGGTCCGAGCGTGTACTCCACGCTGGTTCCGAACACGAGATCGATCACGACCACCGAGTTCGTGGGCGTGGGATCCTGCAGGACGACCGCGAGCGTGTTGCCGTGCCGGGTGAGACGGCGAGCGACGCGATGAGGCCGATGAGACCGGCGCAGCTCTCCTGCTGCGCGGGAACGTGACCGTGTCGGCGTCGGTCTCGATCGCACAGGCGTCGTCGATCGAGTCGACGAACCACGCGACCGAGCCGTCGCGCGTGACCGACGAGACCTTCCAGCCCACGTCGTAGAAGCTGAGCGGCGTGCCGCCGGCGGGATCGCCGAGCGCCGTCTCGCGCCGCATCAGGAACTGCGTCGAGACCGAGCTCTCGAAGCGCACGAACAAGGTGGAGTCCGGCGCGGCCACCGGCGCGGCACAGCGGCGCGCCTCTGCCCCCCGCCTCCCGCCCCGTCGTAGAGATCTCCGACGGTGTCGAACGCTTCGGCACGATGTCCGTGGCAGCGCCCGGCTCGAGCCTCGCGCCGAACAGCGCTCCTGCGCCGACGCTCACCGCCGCCGAGGTCGCATGCCGACGAACTGCGCGTTCGATGGCAGCAAAGGTGCAGCGTTGCGAGCGCCCGGTAGAACACGCCAGCTCGGCGTCGAGCCGGCCGATCGCGCCGGGCAGCCCGCGCGGCGAGCAGATAGAAGGCGCGGTTCAGGACTCCGCTGTTGGCATGTGCACGCCGCGCCGGCGGCCTGTGTACCTCGCAGCCCAGCACGACGGACTCTCGGCAACAGGAACCGGCTCATCCGGTCGGGGTACGGAGCCGCAGCCGGTAGCGAGCGCCGCAGGGCTCTGCCATGTTGCGGATCACCACGCCGAGGTCGGCGCCGAGCAGCCGGATCCGGCGCGGCGCTTCAGGCGTCGGCCTGCGACCATCTCGCCGATGATGTCGGCGAACGCCCGTTCGCCGCGCCCGGCCTGATTCTGGTAGGTGAGTCGCGCTGTGGCAGTCGACCACGCCGTGAGTGAGCTCGTGACCGACGACGTCGAGCGCGCGCGCGAACGGCAGGCCGTCGCCGAAGAACATCGCGCCCACGCCGCTGCTGCCAGAACGCGTTCTCGATAGCCGAGCACCGAGCCGGACCACGCCGAGGATCGAGCCGCCCGCGCCGTCGATCGAGTTCCGCGCGTGGGTCGCCAGGTAGGTGGTCGTAGGTCTTCCGCGATGCCGTACGCCGCCGAGACGCCGGCAGGCACGGCCACGCGCTGCGCTCGCCGGAGGTGAGCTGGAACAGCGGCGGGATCGTGGTCGGGTTGCTGGTCGGCGGCTGGTTCTGGCGCGTCGAGCACGCTGATGCCGCCGCCGCGGTCGCGCGGGCGCCGGCGGGTCCGAGGTCGGGTCGTACATGAGCTTGCTCGTGTCGACCAGATAGAACGTCCCGGCCTCGCCCAGACGTTGAGCGGCTTCGCGAGCCCGAACAGATCGATCCCCGAGCCCGCGACGTTCGCTCCGCTGTGCGACCCGGTTCTCGGCAGCAGCAGCGCGCCGGTCTCGGCGTCGACCGAACGCGTTCCACCAGGCGAGCAGGCCGCGCGTCGAGCTCGATCTGCCAGGCGAGCCGCGGCGCGCGGTCGCCGGGCGCGTAAGATCAGGAGCTCCGGCTCCGCCGGCCGCGCGTCCGAGCGGCGCGCGCAGCGCGAGTGCGCGCGCTGCGCGATCGCTCGCCGCCGCGTCGAGGCCCGGGCTGTGAGCGCGACACCGCTCGGCGTCGGCACGCGACGCGCCGTCGACCCGGTACGCGTCGCCGCGCGGCGTCGAGGTGGACGAGCAGCTCGGCGCGGCCAGACCCGCAGGCCCGCGCAGCGCTGCGCGAAGCGCAGGTGGCGGCGGCCGGTCGGGTCGGGCTCCGCGCGCTCGAGCGCGAGCTCCGCGTCGGGATCGGCCAGCTGGTAGCAGCGCGCGCTGCCGGCGCAGCAGAGCGCCGCGCGGTCTCGAGGTCCGCCGCGCCGGCCTGCGCCCGCCGCGCCGCCGCGGGCTCGAGCTTCGCCCGTCGAGCGCCCGCGGCGTGCCGATCCCCGGCCGCAGGTGCACGCGCGAGCCTGCCGACGCGCGTCGCAAGCAGCCGGCGCAGCGCCTGCCGCGCATTCCGGCCTGAGCGTCCGCTCGTCGCGCGTCGCCTGCTTCCGCGCGGACAGCCGCAGCAGCGGCGCTGCGCGCGAAGTCCGACGAGCTTCTGCAGCCACGTCGGAGGGACCGCGGCAGTTCCGCGCCGGCGCGCGCGCGGCAGCGCGCTCTGCGCGCGCGGGCGAGGATCGGCGCGAGCTTCGGCTCGCCAGCAAGCGCGGCTGCAACGCGTCGCGCAGTCCGGCGCACGCTCGGCCGAGAGCACGCCGCCGCCGAGCATCAGCGTCGAACCACCGCACGCGCGCCAGAATACGCCCTGGTTGCCTTTAGCGGATACAGGTACGAGCGCCAGCCGTCGCGCGGCGAAGGGCTTGCCAGTCGTCTTCCTTCTGCGCGAGCCGATCGGCGATCGCCCAGAAGCACGAGCGGGTTCCAGCCGAGCCCGCAGTGGCTGCCGGTGACCTCGATGTTCTCGCGGCCCGGGCCCGTCGTCCTCGCGGCATACACGCCAGTGCGTGATGCCGTCGCTCTTGCTGCTAGATCGCGGTCGGGGGAACGGGCGGCGCGGCGCGGATGCGCTCGACCATGTCCGGCATCTCGCTGGCGAGGTCGCGACCCGGACGGCGAACTCGAAGCAGCGCGACAGCGAGGTGGGCGCGCGACGTCGCCGAACGGGCTGCCGAGCGTGATGACCTGGCGCACGCGGGTCGGGCATGAGCTTGGCGATCTCGCGCGCGTAGATGCCGCCCAGGCTCCAGCCGACGATCGAGATCTTCCGCTCGTAGCGCGCGGAGAGCTCGGCCGCGCGGTCGACCAGTCGCTCGCGCACGAAGTTCGGCGCGCCGAGGTTGCGGCCGAGCAGCCACGGGTGCGACGCGTAGCCCGAGGCGCTTCAGGTAGCGGCGCAGGATGCCGGTCGAGTCGTCGGACGCCATGGAAGCCAGGCAACACCAGGACCGGATGGCCGTCGCCGCGCGGCGCGCGCTCGAGGCAGGCGCGCTGCCGGGAAGTACGACGAGCCACTCGGCGAAGCGCGCTGGCCTCGAGCGCGAAGAAGGCGAGCGGTCGGGCGAGCGAGCGAGCTCCGTCACTGCGCCTCGCGGCCCGCCAGCTTCACGCAGCTCTTCCAGCGCCTCGCCGAGGTAGCGCGCGATCCGCCACGGGATCCGACACCAGCTCGCGACAGGTGATCACGCCGAAGTCGAGCTGGTCCAGGTAGCTCTGCACGGTGATGTTCAGGCCCTGCCCTCCGCAACGGCCGAGACGGGATAGTACGTCTGCATCTGCGCTCCGCCACAGTAGAGCGGCTCGCGCGGGCCGGGCACGTTCGAGATGATCAGGTTGAACGGCGGGCGCATGCGCGGTCGGCGATGCGCAGGCGCGCTGCGATGCGCGCCGCCTGCGCGAACAGTGCCGGGGTCGCGAACTGGGTGAAGTCCTGCAGCAGGGTGGCGGGAATCGCCTCCTGCATCTGCTTGGCCGAGCGCATCGACTCGTGGATGCGGCGCAGCCGCTTCACCGGGTCGGGCTCTGTCGGTCGCGAGCTCGGCCATCACGGCCGTCACGCGGTTCGAGTAGGTCGCCTTCTCCGGACGCGGCGCGCACCGAGACGGGCACCGACGCGACCAGCGCCTCGTCCGGGCAGCTCCCGCGCTCCTCAGAAGCGGCGCAGCGCGCCCGCGCAGAGCGCCATCACGACGTCGTTCAGCGTCGTGCCGAACGCCTTGCGCACGCGGCGCGCGTCCTCGAGCGAGAGCGTGATGAACGCGAAGCGCCGGTGCGGCGTGATCGAGCGGTTGAACGACGTGTGCGGCGCGGCGGTCTGCGGGCAGCGCCGGCGCGTCGACCTGCTCGCTGCGCCGCGGGCCGAGCGGCCACGGCAGCCGGCCGAGCCCGATCGCGTCGGCGAACGGCGCGAGCAGCGGCGCCGATGCCGGGCAGGTCGCGCGCGGTGCGGATCGCGAAGCGCACGCGCCTTGCCGGGCTGCAGCGCGAGCCCGGCGAGGCCGCGCGCGAGCATCTCCGCGTCGCCCGGGATCCGCTCGGGCCGCCAGCGCTCTGCGCGCCGGCGGCGGTGTGCCGCCCTCGCGCGTGCGGTCGAGCAGCGGTCGAGGTCATCTCGACCCCCGACACGCCGTCGATCGTGCAGTGGTGCACCTTCACGTAGAGCGCGATTCTGCCCGTTCTCGAGCCCTTCGATCACCCAGAGCTGCCAGAGCGGGCGGCTGCGGTCGAGCGGCGACGCGTGCAGGTGCGAGACCAGCTCGGCGAGCTGCTCGTTCGTGCCGGGGGCGGCACCGCAATGTGTCGGATGTGGAAGTCGAGGTCGAAGTTCGGGTCCTCGATCCAGTACGGGTGGTCGAGGCCGAACGGCACTCTCGACGATGCGCGCGGCGGAACGGCGGCAGCAGGATGCAGGCGCTCGGGCAGCGTGGCGCGCAGCGCGCGGTACAGCGAGCCCTGCGCGCGCTTCGCCCTGATCGTAGAGCGTGAGCGAGCCGACGTGGCCGAATTGCGCGCCGGTCTCCATGTAGAGGAAGCTTGCGTCGAGGCCGCTGAGCTGCTGCATCGCCGACTCCCGTCCCGCCTCGCCCCGCGCCCCCACCCCAGGGTACTAGAGGAGACCGTCCGGATGACGACCTCACGCCCCGGACCCGTCCTGGTCACCGGCGCCAACTCCGGCATCGGACTCGCACACCGCGCTGCGGCTCGCGGAGCGCGACTGACGGTGTACGGCACCGTACGCGAGCGACGCGAAGGTCGACGACGCTGCGCGATGCCGCGCGCGGAGAAGAAGCCTGGCTGGCGCGTGCACGCTGATCGTGCTCGACGTCTCCGACCACGCCGCGGTGGTCGATGCCTGGAAGCGACCTCGCCTGACTTCTACGCGGTGGTGAACAACGCCGGCTACTCTGAGACGGGCGCGGTCGAGGAGGTGAGCGCTGCGCAGGCCAAGGCGCAGCTCGACGTGAACCTCGTCGCGCCCGGCGGTCGTCTCCGCCTGCGCGCTGCCGGGCATGGCGCCGGCGCGGCGACGGCCGGATCGTGATGGTGTCCGTCGGTCGCCGGCCGCGCGTCGGTGCTGCCGCTGAACGGCTGGTACCACGCGTCGAAGTTCGGGCTCGAGGCGCTCTCCGACGTGCTGCGCGTGGAGGTGTCGGGCTTCGGCGTGCGCGCGGTGATCGTCGAGCCCGGCTTTTCCAAGACGGCGATCGGCGAGAAGTCGCGCGAGCGCGACGGAGGCACTGGCCGGGCGGCGCGGCTCACCCTACGCCACCGGCGTACGACCGCATGCGCGGGATGCTCGAGCTGATGGAGCGGCTCTGCGCCGTCCGCGTGACGTGGTCGCGCGCACGATCGTGTCCGCGATCGAGAGCCGCCGGCCGCGCCAGCGCTACATCGTCGGGCTCGACGCGCTGGCGACGATCGCCACGCAGCCGTTCATCCCGCGCGAGCTCACCGACTTCGCGATGCGTCTCGTGGCCGGGCTGCCGGGCCGCTAGCGGACGCGGCGACGTCCTTGGAAGCCCTGTGCCGAGCAGCCCCGACGCCCGCGATCGGCGGCGACGAATGCGTCGTGCTCGACCATGCCCTGAACACTCTCACACCGGACGGTGTCGTTCATGCGCGGATCGGCCGCGAGCTGCGCCAGGAGCGACGCCTTGCGGACGGTGTGCGCGTCCATGCGCACGCCGCCGTCCTTGGCGGTGTCGAAGACGATCTGCTTGTCGCCGCCGTCGGCCGGGTCCACCGGCTTCCACTCGGGAAGCTGTCCGGCTGCGCCCGCGCCCGGGCGAGCCCGTCCAGGCGCAGCAGTTCGCCCAGTAGGATGACATCGCGTCCGCGAGCCTCTTCTCGCGCCCCGCGCGGTTGTCGTCGGTGAAGAGCCGCGCGAAGCCGCCGTCGAAGCGGTGGAACACGAACGGGATCTCCATGCCGTGCGCGTGCGCCGAGCGAGCTTCGCGAAGTCGCTCCACAGGAGCTTCGGCCCTCGTCCCAGTCGAAGCGGTAGCACGTAGACGCTCGGGCCCTGCACGCTTGCGCATCGACGGCGCGCGGGCTCGTCGGCCCCGCCGCATCTTCCAGTTCAGGCTGCGTAGCCGGACGTCACCCGGTAACGGCGTTCTCGTCCTTGAACGCGGGCAGGATGCCGAACCACCAGCGCACCAGCTTCGGATCGCGGAAGATGAAGAGCTTGAGCTCGTCGCGGCCTGGTCCCGAGGATCACCGGCACCTGGTTGTAGCGGCCGTCGGCGAGGAGCGTCATCGGCTCCTCGACCGGCAGCGTGGCGCCGTCGCTGAAGACCGCCGGCATCTCGATCATGCCGCCGAAGTTCTCCTCGTTGCTCGTCGGTGCTACGCCGCGAAGATCTCGCGCCGGGGGTCGCGGCGCGCAGCCGCGCCGCGACCTCGCCGGGCCGCGAGCGACTTCGCCTCCGGCGAGCGATCCGGCAGCTCCGTCGCGCGCCGCCGCGACGAGTTCCTGCCTGGTCCGGCCGTCGGCTCGGTCCTGCCTCCGAGGCTGCTGCGAGCCCGAGCCCCCGCCTCCTCCGAGATCGCGCGCTGGAACAGTCCCGTCGCGCGCGCCGAGACCAGCAGGCTGTAATACGTCGGGTGCCGCCCGCGGACTCGCCGAAGATGGTCACGTTCTTCGGGTCGCCGCCGAACGCCGCGGCGTTCTCGCGCACCCACTCGAGCCCGCGGATCAGGTCGAGCGTGCCCCAGCTGCCCGAGGCGTCGTCGCCGCGTCGCGTCGCCGACGCAGCGCGGCCTGGCGGAACCAGCCGAGCGGGCCGAGCCGGTAGTTGGTGGTGACCACCACGACGTCGTAGCGCGGCGCGCGAGCTCGCTGCCGTCGTGGAAGCCGCCAGCGTGTCGCCGACGAGCATTGCCGCCGCCGTGGATCCAGAACATGACGGGCAGCTTCCGCTTCGCCGCTTCTCGGCTGAGCCGCGCGGCGCGTACACGTTGAGATACAGGCAGTCTTCGTTGCCGGATCACGGAGCCGGCTTCGCGTCGGGCGCGTCGCCCAGGATGTTCGCGAGCTGCGGACACGCCGAGGCGAAGCGAAGCGACTCGCGAACGCCGCTCCACGGCGCCGGCTTCTGCGGCGCCGCGCCAGCGGAGCTCGCCGATCGGCGGCGCCGCGAACGGAATGCCGAGCCAGCCCTGCGACTTCCGGTTCTTGTCCGCGTAGCCTACGAGCTCGCCGGACGCGATCGTGCGCTTCGAGCTGGGGTCCGCGACGTGCGTGGCTCCGGCGCGGGCGGCGCGGTTGCGCGAGCAGCCCCAGAGAACGGAGACGGCGGCGGCGACGACGACCAGCGGAACGAATGAACCGCATGCCCTGGAATTATAGGTTAGGATCGCGGGTCATGGCGGACCGATCAGACGTACCGCGGCCGCCACCGCGCCGTGCGCTCGCGCTCGCCTGCGCCCTGCTCGCGGCTTCGCACGAGCCGCCGTTCACGGCGCACGTGAAGAAGGTGGTGGACGGCGACTCGCTGCATCGTCTCGGTTTGCGGGTTCGCATGAAGTGGGGTAGCGGCTGTTCGGGATCGATTCTCCCGAAGGCGATCAGCCGTACGGCGACCGCGCGCGCGAGGCGCTCGCCGGCTTGGTGGCCGGACGCGAAGTCACTCGCGCAGCCGGTCGATCGCGACGAGCTACGGGCGCACCGTCGCGCGCGTCTCCATCGGCGAGCGCGACGTGAACGCCGACCGAGCTGCTGTGCGCGCGGGCGCGGCTGGGTCTACCGCCGGTACACCGACGACGCGAAGCTGCTCGCGCTCGAGTCGGAGGCGGCGCGGCGCATCGCGGCCTGTGGGGACTCGAAGGCGCCGCGCCGGTTCCTCCCGGGATTGGCGCCACGGCAAGAAAACGACGGAAGAGGCCGCGTTCTGGCGCGGCGCGAAGCACAGCTGCTCGCGAGATGAAGAGCTGCGCCGAAGCACACTTCTACCTCGAGAAGTGGCGTGAAGAGCCTCGACGGAAACGGCGACGGCCGGCCGTGCTCGAGCTCTGCCGGCGCTGGAGCTTCGTGGTTAGGCTCGCGCGCATGATCGACGAGGAGATCGCGGCGCTCTCGCGCGTTGACTGCTTCTCCAGCACCGGCTGACCCAACAGGCAGTGGCGGTTTCACTGGCGCGAGCGGCGGGATCTGCTCTGATGGTGTCCCAACCAAGGAGAAGCGACATGACTTCTGCGAAGCACTTCGCTCTCGCTCGCGCTCGGTCGTCACGCTGCTGCTCGGCAGGCGCGCGCAGGCCGAGATGGCAGGTCGGCGACTCGGTCACGGTGACCGCGACCGTGCCAGTCGGTGGACCTCACGACCCGCGAAATCGAGCTGAAGGACGCCGACGGCAAGATGATGACCATGCACGTGCCGGAGAACATCAAGAACCTCAGACAAGGTCAAGGTGGGCGACACGATCCACGACCACGTACGCGGTCGCGATCACGGTCGAGATCATGAAGCCCGGCGACACGCCGGCGCCGGTCTACGGCCTCGGCGATGAAGCAGGGCGGCGGCCAGGTCGTCGGCGCTGACGCAGCACAGCGCGGTGCTCAAGGTCGACAGCGTCGACCTGGCGGCGAACACCGTGACCGTCACGGGCCCGAAGGGGAACCAGGAGACCCTGAAGGTGAAGCGGCCCCGAGGTCCAGGAGAGGCCTGAAGACGCTGAAGGCCGGCGACGAGGTGCAGGTCACCTACACCGAGGCGATGGCGATCAACGGTCACGCCGAAGCAGGCGGCAGCCGCCGCCATGTGAAGGCGTTCAGTAGCGGCGCTCCGCGATAGTTCATCGTCTGGGGGCGATGGAAGCGCGCGACGCGGTTCTGAGTTCTGGCTCCGGCTGACGCCGGAAGCGATCTCGAGACCCAGACGGAGTTCTGACTGGCGCATGCGCGGCGGCGGATGCGTCGATCGTAGAGCGGTTCACGGAGATTACCGAGCGCGCCGCGCGCGGCGAGAGTCGCGACGCGGGCGGCGACGCCGCGCGCCGGCTCGCGCCTGTGTCGCCGTGCTCGACCAGTTCTCGCGCAGCGGTGGCGGGACTCTGCCGCGCGCGTTCGCGCAGGACGAGCGAGCGGTCGACCTTTCGTGCGCGAGGGGGCTCGCGAACGGCGACTACGGCGCGCCGCCGAACGTCGTGGGAGAAGACGTTCTTCATCATCCCCTCGGCCACATGCGGGGCCGGACCATCTGGAGCGACTCGACCTCGCCGTGGCCCTCGCAGCACGACCTGAGCGGCGCGCGAGGCGCCCGAGCACTCTGAGAGCCGCTGTACGAGTTCCGGGCCGAGAAGCCCGGCGATCGTCCGCGAGGTATTCGCGCGTTCGCCGCCACCCCACCGCAACCGAACGCTAGGCCGCAGGTCAACGCCGGAGGAGATCGCCTCACCCGCAGCGCGGCGACCTTCCGCACCAGCGCGCGATCCCCAAGTTCCGCTGAGCCGAGCCGGCTCTACAGGGTCGCCGCCTTGAAGCGGCTGCGATAGCTGCGGTTGGTTCAGATCACCCCCTCGCCGCGGTAGTGCATCGTTCGTAGCGCGGTGTGCCACGATCTGGAATACAGACGAACAGGCTGTAGCGGTGATCAGCGACGCGTCGACGAGTTGAGAATTCCCCACTGGGTATTTGCAATCTCGAAAATAGCGGTGCGTCCACCCTTCTCGCGGCGCCGGCGTGGTCGAACTTCGCGAATCCTTTGTCGATACCCCGTGCAGCTGTCACGCGATGACGCGCGTCGATCGCGGTCGAACGTCGGCAAGGTTGGATGCACTGGGTTGCCTCACGCCGCGGCCGTGGTTCCGACCGCAGATAGCAGCGAAGAGTGATGGCGTGGAGTTCGCGATCATGTGCTGCCCATGGTCACGCGCCTGCTTCGCCCGTGAGCGACGACGACCGAGCAGACGGCGTATTTCGAGACGTGGAGATCGCGCTTCTTCATGGCGGCAAAACGGAGCAAAGCGCCGCGCCTACCACAGCACGAACAGCTTCGGAGATACCCCAGAACAAGCCGTAGCCGAGGGTGTGCCGAGCTGGCCCCGAGCGACGTGCTTCGGGTCCGAGCGTCACCGACAGCGCGGAGAGCGATCTCGGACTTCCGGCCGATCGAGCGCTCCCTGCAGCGTTCTCGATCTCCGACTGGATGCGGGTGCATTCTCTTTCGATCGCGAAGCACGTCCGAGACGTCCTTCGCGCGGCTCAAGAGCTTCCTGCAGCGCCGGCAGCGCCTGTTGTTGCGCAGTCGGCGTGCTCGAGATCCTGGCGTATTATCGGTGACGTCGACAGCAGTCGTCGAGCGGCCTCGCCGCTGCCGAGCGCGGCGATCGCGTCTCATGACCTGCTCGAGGCTGCGCCGCCGGCACTCTGCAGTTAGGCCAGTTCGAGTCCTTCTCCGCGGTCGAGCGCTCGAGCGTATTCCTCCGCCCCGCTCACGACCCGTTCCACTTCGGCTGCCGACCTCTCCGGAATCGGCGACTTCGACCGAGAGCTCGGCCGTCTTTGCGACCGTGCGCCCATCGGTTGCCTGCTCCCGACTCGCCACCGGCCTTCCCCCGAGGCGTGCCCCCGCTGGCGCAGCCGAGAGCGATCGAGGCGAGACACAGAACGGTGACGGGCGGAGTGAGAAACCTGTCATCCGCCCAGTGGACCGCGAGGCCCGTCAGATAAACTCCCGAAGTCACTTCAGATCGGGCACGCGGTGCACGCGAAATGGCTGGGTCGAGCGCGGCGCGCGCACGGCGTCCCGGCCGTAGACGTCGCCGTGCGGAACTGCAGCACATGCCGTCGTGGTCGACCCACGCGGTCCAGTACGTGAGCAGCATCGGGCAGCTCTTCTGGAGGGTAACCGTGTGCGTCTTTCCGCTCGCGACGGCGGCAGCGATCGCATGCGGCGTCCCATCCGCTCTGTCCTCGAGCAGTGACCGCGCGAGCTCGAGCGCGTTTCTCGACCCGGATGCAGCCCTGAGCTGAACCGCGCGCTCACGCTCTTCGCGAAGAGCGCCTGGCTGGGCGTGTCGTGCAGATACACCGAGTAGGCGTTCGGGAACATGAACTCACGCGTCCGAGGCGTTGTCGGACCAGGCTCCTGGCTGAAGCATGTACGGGAAGCGCCGCGGCGTCATCGTCGCCCAGTCGATCGGCGCGGTGACGGGCCACGGCTCTTGCGACATCGACGACGCCGATGGCCGCGCTTCGCCAGGTAGCCCGGGTCACGCTTGCCGCCGGCGGATGTCGTTCGCGAAGATTCCCGGCGGAACGGTCCAGAGTCGGGTTCAGCACGAGGTACTGATGGTCGAGCGGAAGATCGGCGTCTGCCGGAACGGCTTGCCGACCTGCACGCGCGCGGACCAGACGAGCTCGCTGTCGCGCAGGTAGTACACGCGAAAGCCGGCGACGTTGACGACGACGAAGGTCGGGTCGAGGTCGTGAGCAGCCAGCGGCCGCGCTCGAGGTTACACCTCCGATCTGTCCGGATGCGCGCGTCGATCGGGACAGTCCAGCGCGGCTAGCGTCGCTGCGCCGATCGAGCACGTCGGGCTCGAGGCCGTTCGCTGTCACTGGAACGCGCGCCACCGCAGCGACGACGGAATCGTCGAAGATGAGCTGTCGCCGGCGCTCCCGCTGAGCCGGGGCGGCGAGCTCGCCGGTGAGCCGCGAGCCGGGCAGCGCAGCGCCGCGACCCGGAGGATCGCGGCACTGCAGTTTCAGGGTCGGCCCGGCTCGGGATCGAGTGCCGCCCCGCCCGCGGCGCAGCTCGCGATAGCGAGCGAGCTCGGCGCGGAGGTTGCGGTACATCGCGTACCTGCGGCGTCTCGGCGCTCGACCTCGGCGTACAGCGACGGCGCGTCGATCACACGAGCTGCAGGAACTGCGGCGGGCTGGCCGCGATGGATCTCGCGGTGGAAGTTCCACTGCGGACTCACCTCGGCGCGGGTCCACCTTGCCGAACAGGGAGGTGGTAGAGCGAGCGCGCGCGAGCGCGTCGCTCTGCAGCAGATCGTAGTCGAGCCAGGCCTCCTCGGACGCGCCGGGCTGCGCCGTCTCGGTCTGCGAAGCTGCTCGAGCGCCGGCGAGGTGATAGTCCTGCGGGTCGAGCCCGTCGGCCGCGGAGTCGCGAATCGCGCGCAGCAGCTCGGCGCGCGCCGCGGCGACGATCCAGGCGGCGTGACAGTCCGCGGTTCGCGTACAGGCCTGAGGAGCGCGCGGCGCGGCGATCGACTGCCCGCGCATCAGGTCGCAGCGCGTCAGCAGTCGTTCGCCTTCTTCTCTTCTTTTCGCAAACGCTCGACGCGTTCGCGCAGCGCGTCGGTTGCGGCGGGCGGTGCCTGCGCCGTGACGAGGCCAGCCGGCGCGAGCCACGCGTGGCGACGAGCACCAGCGAGAGGAAGAGCGGGCGCAGCTGTCGCATCGAACCTCCAACCCCGGCCGCCCGAGGCAAGCAGCTACCTCCTACACCCTTGCCTGGCGTGGGCTACGCAACCCGTCCGTGGCCAGCGAAGGCTGCCGGTGCTGCTCTCCGCGGGCGCGCTCGCGCCAGGAAAGCAGCTCTCGCGCTACGTGCCTGCCTGAGCCGGGCGCCACGCTGAGGCCGACTTCGCGCCTCGCAAAGCGGCGGCGTGACGTCTGTGGCTGCGCATCCAGACTGCGTCGCTCCTTCCGGGGAGACGCCTCGACCTCAGCGCGCTCGATCGCAACGGGCGACACCGTTGCCGATTCGCGGTCGACGGCTGCCCGGCCTGAGCGCTTCCTGGCCGCGACCGCGAAGCGCCTCCGCGCCGACCAGCGGCCCAGGCTGCACCGGCTCGAGATCCGCTCGTGGCCCGACGCGCACGAGGCGATCGAGCTCAACGCGCTCGTCGAGGTGCCGCGCGGGCGCGTGCACGGCGACGCGCTGAACGGCTACAACCATCGGGCGTTACCCGACGAGCGATCCGAACAGCTCCTCCGCCCGTCGCCAGGGAGCTTTCATCGAGGTGACCGAGGCGAACCGCGACACCCCGAGTGCGCTCGCACTTTCCGGCTTCGGCGACTTCCTGTGCAAGGAGTTTCGGGCGGCTACCCGGAAGTACCTGGTCCTCGATCCTGCGCCTGCCCAGACAGCTTTCGCGGCGCTGCTCGGCAGCGCGCGCCGCGGTCTGTGCGCGCGCCGACGCTCACGGTGATGAGCGGTTACCGCACCCCGCGTACCACCACGCGATCGGCGACACCACCGTATTCAGCCGCCACTCCTGGGGCGCGGGCGCGGATCGTTCATCGACGCCGACGGCGACGGCGTGATGGACGACCTCGACGGGAACGGCGTGGATCGACCAGCGCGACGCCGCGGTGCTGTTCGCGCTGGCCGACGCGATGGACCGCGCCGGTCGAGGACTGGACCGTTGGCGGCGCGAGCGCGTACCACGCGACCGATGCGCACGGCCCGTTCGTCCACGTCGACGTGCGCGGCGTCAGCGCCGCGCGCTGGTAGGGACGGCGGCCCACGTCGAATGCAACGTGACTCTCTGATCAAGAGCGACGAGTCAAACGCAAAAGTAGGCTACGAGGAATGTCCCGACGGATAGGATCATCCAGCCGAAGCCGTAATGAGCCACGCGGGCGACTCGCGATCAATGGTCCGGGCGACGGGCTGCCGGGAATGGGCGGCGCGCCGATCCACCCGCTGAAGAACTCGGAGAACCAGATGAGGATTCAGGGTTGCGGTCAGTCGTCAGGAACACGCCCGCGGCCGTACGCCATGCGCGCCCCAGATCAGTGCCGCCGCAACTAGATACCCAGGCAGCGAGAGCGCGCGGTTCCAGCTCAAACCAAGTTCCCGCCTGCTTCGGCATGGCGCACGGGGTGCTTCTCGAAGCCTAGCCGCGATCGCGCTTGGCTCGCTTCAAAATCCGCGCGCGGAACGGCGCCACCCTGTGCCCAGGGAGTTCTCCCCGAACTCGAGGCAGCCCCAGTGCTCGAAGACAATTCGTCCCGTCCATCGGCGAGGCCGCATTCGCGCAGGCTCCCCAGTCTTCCTCAACGGCCCCGGCGAGTGGATGAAGTAAGCGCAGCCTCCGCATTGCCCGCCGAAGTGCTGACTGCAGTCTCCGCCGAATGACATTGATCCAGCCCAGTGTTCCTGCACCCGGTGCCTGGGAATCGCAAGCTGCGCCTCGAAGCTTGCGCAGTGGAACCAATCGGGAATCGCGCGCGTCGCTCCGACTCCGACTCCGAGTGACGCGCAGATCTTGGTAGGCGACGGAAGGTGCCAGCGATCGGCAGGAAGAATCGGCAACGCGGAACAAGAGCGCTCATTCCGGGCGGCTATCGGGTCGGAGCTGAACGCACCAGCGCGATCTCGCCCGTGCGCAGTGTCGCGCTGAGGTGATGCCCCGTCGCATCGGGACATCGTAGACCGTCTACGGCCGCTTGCGCAGACTTCGCCGGCAGCAGCGCGCTTGCGCAGCCGCAGGCTCTTCGGCGTGACCTCGAGCAGCTCGTCGTCCTCGATCCACTCGAGCGCCCACTCGATCGCTGAGCGGCGCGGCGGCGTCAGGACGGTGTTCTCGTCCTTGCCCGCGTGCTGCGGATGTTGGTGAGCTTCTTCGCGCGCACGACGTTCACGTTGAGGTCGCCGCGGCGGCGGTTCTCGCCGACGACCATGCCCTCGTAGACTCGACTCGCCGGCGCCGACGAACAGCGTCGACGCGCTCCTGGATGCCGAAGAGCGCGTAGCGCGGTGGTGCTGGCCGGCCTCGGTCGCGACGATCGCGCCGACGCCGCGCGCCTCGAGATCGCCCGCCCACGGCTCGTAGCCGCGCACGGTGCGGTGCAGCATGCCCTCGCCGCGCGTGTCGGTGAGGAACTCGGTGCGGTAGCCGAACAGGCCGCGGCTCGGCACGACGAAGTGCAGCGCACGCAGTGCGCCGCGGCTGCTCCATCGCCTCCATGCGGCCGCGGCGCTGCGCGAGCTTCTCCATCACCGACGCCGGCCGAGCCGTCGGGCACCTCGGCGACCACGTCCTCGACCGGCTCGCAGCGCTGGCCGTCGACCTGCGCGTCGATGATCTCGCGGCCGCGAGACCGCGAACTCGTAGCCCTCGCGGCGCATCGTCTCGATCAGCACTGCCGATCTGGAGCTCGCCGCGGCCCGCGACCTCGAACGTCGTCGGTCGATCTCGACCGCCGAGATGCGGATCGACACGTTGCCGAGCGCCTCGCGGCGCAGCCGCTCGTCGATCTGGCGGCTGGTGACGTAGCGTGCCCTCGCGGCCCGGCGAACGGCGAGGTGTTCACCGAGAAGCGCACGCGCACGGTGGGCGGATCGATCGTGATCCGCGGCAGCGCCTCGAGCGCATCGGGCGTCGCAGACCGTGTCGCCGATCTCGATCGAGTCGACGCCCGCGATGCATCGCGAGCTCGCCCGCGTCGCGACCTCGCGAGCTCGACGCGCTCGAGCCCGCGCGCGCCGAACAGCTTGGTGACGCGGAAGCGACTGCGAGCTCGCCCGTCCTCGCGGGATGCGCACGCACGGTCGCGCCGCGCTCGAGCCGACCGCGCGCGACGCGGCCGATCACGAGCCGGCCGACGAACTCGTCCCAGCCGAGCGTCACCGCCTGGAACTGGAGCGGCCCCTCGAGGTCGACCTCGGGCGGCGGCGCACCTGCTCGAGGATCGTGTCGAGCAGCGGGCGCAGGTCGACGCGCGGCGCGTCGGCTCGAGCGACGGCCGTGCCCTGCTTCGCGGACGCGTAGACGACCGGGAAGTCGAGCTGCTCGTCGTCGGCGCCGAGCTCGACGAGCAGGTCGAACACCTCGTCCACCACCGCCTGCGCGCGCTGCTCGGGCCGGTCGATCTTGTTCACGACCACGATCGGGCGCAGGCCGTGCGCGAGCGCCTTGCCGCAGCACGAAGCGCGGTCTGCGGCATCACGCCGTCGACCGCGTCGACCAGCGAGCAGCACCGCGTCGACCATCGCCGAGCACGCGCTCGACCTCGCCGCCGAAGTCGGCGTGGCCGGGCGTGTCGACGAGGTGGATGCGCACGCCCTCGAACTCGATCGCCGTGTCCTTGGCGTGGATCGTGATGCCGCGCTCGCGCTCGAGGTCCTCGCTGTCCATCGCGCGCTCGGCGACGTCCTGGTTGGCGCGGAACGCGCCGGTCTGGCGCAAGCAGTCCGTCGAGCGAGCGTCGTCTTGCCGTGATCGACGTGCGCGATGATCGCGAGGTTGCGGATGTCTTTGCGGGGCGCACGCATGGCGGGCGGGACGGTAAGGGCGTGAGCGCCTTAATTCGTCCACATTTCGGGGTCAGTCGGCTTTGTCGCGTCGAGGATGCGCAGGGCGAGGTCGACGCGCAGGCGCACGTCGGGGTCGTCCAGGTCGAGCCCGTGGCGCGCGCGAAGCTGCTTCACCCGGTACGAGAGCGTGTGCGGGTGCACTCTCGCAGCGCCGCCGCGGCGAGCTTCATGCGGTAGCCGGCCGTGCGCGCAGCGCGCGCAGGGTGGCGAGCTGCGGCCCGGCGGCGTCCGGACGAGCGAGCGGACCCAGCACCGTCTCGGCGAACTCGGTCGCGGCCGCCGAGCCCACGCCGACCAGGTCGAGCACCGCCGACGTCGCGGAACGCGCCGCACCGGCCCCTGACCTGGAACGGTCGAGGCGATGCGCAGCGCCTCGCAGCGCCTCGCGCCGCGCGCGCGGCAAAGCCGTCCACCCCGCGCGCCGGCCTCCGAACACCGACGCAGCGCGGCGACACCGAAGAGCGACTCCGACTGGCCGCGCCGAGCGCCTTCGTGGTCCGGGTCCGGGCGGCAGGAGCGCGACGAAGCCCTCGTGCGCGCGCGCCACGCGGACATCGGCGTCCGGTCAGCTGCGCCGGCGAGCGACCTGGCGCAGCGCGTCCGCCACGGCGCTCGCCGCGCTGCCGGAAGCCGCGCTCGGCGCCGCGAAGACCGCGATCGCGAACGGCTCGTCGAGCCGCGATCGCGAGCGAGCGCGCCGCGCGACTCGATCGCGCCGTCGAGCGCGTCGTCCGCGAACAGGAGCCGCGCGAAGTCGTCCAGGTCCTGGCGCGCCGGAAGCGCGACACGCGCTCGCGCTCCTCGACGTACGCCCTCGGTGAGCGCGGCCATGAGCTGCGTCCGGTTCTGGATCAGTCACCGACACGCGGTCGAGCAGGCGCTGCGCGCAGCACGCGGATCGTCGCCGACCCCGCGATCAGCTCGCGCCAGGCGGTCGCGCAGCAGCCCGACCAGGAAGTAGGTCAGGAACGGTCCCATCGGCACGCCCTGCGTCGCGCGCAGGCGCGCGAGCTGGCGCGAGAAGGCGAGGTCGTCGTCGCAGCAGCGGCCGGCCGGCGTCGAGAGTCACGCGGTAGAACAGCGAAAGGTGGTGCACGACGCTGCGCCGCACGTCGGCCAGGAACTCGGGCGGCATGTCGCGGTAGTGCGGCAGCCGCGCCGGCGCAGTCGGCGATGATCGCGTTCGCGAGGCGCCGGCGGTTCCGGTGCGCACACGCGACGAGGGCGTGGAACTCGTCCTCGCCGGGGGTCGCGCTCATCTCGTCGCGGCTCGACCACGCCGCTCCTCCTCGCCGAGCCTAACATGCAGGGCTCGCCTCGGCGAAGAGGAGCGGCGGCCTCCCTTCTGCTGCGCGCTACTGCTCGAAGTCGTTGAGCTGAACGACGGGCCGCCCGACCGTCGACGGGATGTTGCGCACGTTCACCACCGCGCTTCTTCTGCGGAGTCGCCCCGCGGCACCGTCTCGACCTTCACCGTTCCCGGCGGCTGGGCCGGGATGAAGAGGTCCGCCGCCGTCAGGAACGGCAGCACGCTGAACGGGAACGGGACCGTCGTCAGGTTCGAGACGCCGTCCGAGCCCACGTCGAACAGGAAGAACGAGACCGACGCCGCGCCTGACCGCGCCCGACGGCGCCGTGGTCGGGTTGATCACGTCCGTGCCGTTGATGGCGAGCACGTCGTTCTGCGCGCCGCGGTCGCCCCAGAACTCCTTTGAAGCGCACGACCGTGAGGGCGGTGTGGTTCGCGTTCGACTCGATGAACGGCGCGAGCCCGCCCGCGACGTTCAGCCGGATGAGCGGAGTCGTCGTGGGTGAACGGCTCGTGAAGTAGTTGATGTCGAGCCTCGCCGGGCGCGCACCACGGCGAACTCGAAGTTGAGGCCGATCACGACGCGGAAGGGTCCGAAGCTGCCGTCGGGACCGATGTCGAAGCTGGTCCAGCTGAACGATGCGCTCGCCGGTCCGGCCGTCGATCCACCAGGCACGTCGAGCTTCGCGCCGTCGAGCCTCGGTGTTCTGCGGGAAGTTCGCCACCCGGCCGGAGAGCTCCGGGGAAGATCTCGGGGAAGATCTTCAGTCGTGAACGGCGCGGCGGCCGCGCAGGAAGTGGAACATCTCGAAGAACGACTCCGCCGACGATCGCCGCCTGCACGTGCTCCTGATCCGCGAGGGTGACGTTCGTCGCGCCCACGATCTGCGGCGGCGTCGGCCGGTTCACCGCGCCCGCCCAGAGCGCCAGGGTCGGCACGCCGCCCGGCGGCGGCCGCCTGGCGCCCGTCGATGTTCACGTAGTGGGCGACCTTCGCGGCGTGCTCCGGCGTCGCCAGGTAGTTGAACGAGACCGTCGTGCCGAGCGAGTGGCCCATCAGGTCCACCTGCTCGGCGCCCGTCTTCGTCCGCATCTCGTCGATCAGCGCGTCGAGGCGCGCGAGCACCTCGGGCATGATCGTGCGCGATCGCCGACGAGTCGTACTCGAGCACCGCGATGTGGCTCTCCGGGTAGCCGTTCGTGGTGAAGCGCATCGCCTGCGACTCGAACTGCGCGCCCGAGCCCGGGCCGCCGTGCACGAACACGATCGGGTTCAGCTTCGGCTTCGGCGGGTGGAAATCGATCGCGTGGGCGAGCGGTGCAGCGAGCGCGATTCCCGCGACGAGAAGCGCGCGGACGATCCAGCCCAGTGTCTTCGGCATGTTCTTCCTCTCCGTCGGCAACCCCGGCCTCGCGCGACTCTACGCAGGCGCTGCTCCGGCGGGTCGATCCGCTTCTCGCCCAAGCGGCGCGCGCCGAATTTGTGCCGCTGGCACAATGGCGTCCCGATGACCGGAGCCTGTCGCCAGGATCCACGTCCACCACGGCTTCGAGCCCGCGCTCGGCGAGTGGGTCGCGGGCCTCTTTGCGCACGGCGCTGCCCGGGCCGCGAGATCGTCTCGTGGGCGAGCGAGGACGAGCTGCGCGCCGGGATCGGCGAGGTCGAGGTGCTGCTGGCGTTCCGCCCGCCGCGCGGGATCTGGGCCGGCGCGCCAGCGGCTGCGCCTCGATCCAGATGATGGGCGCGGGAGTCGACGCGCCTCCTGCCGGCGCCGGACCTGCCGCCCGCCGTGCAGGTGACGAACGCGCGCGGGCTGCACTCGCACTATGAGCGAGTTCGCCCTGGCCATGATGCTGGCGCTCTGCAAGCGGATCCCGCGCGCGCTCGAGCAGAAGCAGGCGCAGCTCTGGAAGATGTACGGCGTGCCTGAAGCTGGCCGGGGCCACGCTCGGCATCCTCGGGCTGGGGGCGATCGGGCGCGGCGGTCGCCGAGAAGGCGGCCGCCTTCGACATGCGCGTGATCGGCACGCAGCGCGAGCCCAAGCCGGTGCCGCACGTCGAGCACGACGTTCGGCGGGACCCGAGGGCACCGAGCGCGTGCTGCGCGAGAGCGACTACCTGGTCGTGCTGCTGCCGCTCACCCCGGAGACGCGCGGCTCGATCGGCGCGCGCGAGCTCGACTGGATGAAGCCCACCGCGTACCTGGTGAACCTGGCGCGCGGCGGGATCGTCGACGAGCGCGCGCTGCTCGAGCGGCTGCGCTCGGGCAAGCCGCCGGCGCGGCGCTCGACGTGTTCGAGCACGAGCCGCTGCCCGCAGAGCGACCCGATCTGGACCGCGCCCAACACGATCCTGACGCCGCACATGGCCGGTCTCGAGCCCAACTACATGCAGCGGCTGATGGAGCTGGCGGTCGACAACGTGAAGCGCCTCGGAGCGCGGCGAGAACGCTGCGGAACCTGGTCGACCGCACGCGCGGCTACTGACACGGGAGAGCGTCATGAGACTCGAGGGAAGCGCGCGCTGGTGACCGGCGCGGCGAGCGGGATCGGGCGCGCGAGCGCGATCCTGTTCGCGGCCGAAGGCGCGCAGGTGCTGGCGGTCGACCTGGCCGAGGGCGTGGAAGAGACGCGCGCGGCGATCGAGAAGGCCGGCGGGCGCTGTCTCGCGCGCCGGGTCGACGCGGCGGACGAGGCGCGCGGTGAAGGAGCTCGTCGCGACCTGCGCGCGCGAGCTCGGCGGGCTCGAGGTCGTCTACGCCAACGCGGGTATCGGCGGCGGACTGGTGCCGTTCTTCGAGCAGACGGCGGCCGACTGGCAGAACGTGCTGCGCGTGAACCTGATCGGCCCGTTCCTCGCGATCAAGCACGGCGCGCGCGGTCATGCGCGAGAAGGGCGGCGGCTCGATCGTCTGCACGGCATCGGTCGCCGGGATGCGCTCGGGCGCCGGGCGGCAGCCCGTACAGCGCGAGCAAGGCCGGGCGTCATCAGCCTGGTGCAGACGGCGGCGAACCAGCTCGCGCGGAACCGGCGTGCGCGTGAACGCGATCTGCCCCGGCCTGATCGAGACGGGCATGACCAAGCCCATGTTCGACCTCGCGCGCGCGAAGGGCTCCGACGAAGAAGATCGGCCAGCCTGCACCCGCTGAAGCGCGCGCGGCCAGCCGATCGAGATCGCGCGCATGGCGCTGTTCCTCGCCAGCGACGAGGCGAGCTACGTGAACGGGCAGGCGATCGCCGTCGACGGCGGGCTGTCGTCGAGTCACCCGTTCGTGCCGGGGCGACTGGCCTAGCTCGCCGCGAACGACTCAGCGTCCCACCGACCACTCGGTGAACTTTTTGGGCGTGAACGACATCTCGGGCAGGCCCGGCATGACCAGGGAGAACTGCTCGCCCGGCGCGCCCCCAGGCCGTCGCAAAGTCGAAGACGATCGACATCTGGTCCCTGATCGCGACCGGCGCAGTCAGGTCGGCGACGGCCAGCCGTCGACCCGCGCGCGGCTCGGGCAAGACTGGTCGCCGACGACCAGCCTCGCAGCGACGCCGGGTCAGCCTGGCTTCGTCGGTCTTCCCGTGCAGGTACATCACCACCGTGCAGCCTCGGACGGAACCAAGATCGTGCCGCTCCGCATCGCGTAGGCAGGCACGGGCACGATCGGGACCAGTATACCCTGCAGTCCCCAAGTCGTTCCGCTCGACGACCGACCTTCGCCGCGTAGTCGGCTCCTTCGACGGCGATGCCGACCGGCAGGTCGACGTGTTCCATCTCAAAACCCGTCGGCGCGGTGACCCAGGTGAAGTGGACTGACGCAGCCGAGGCCAGCAGAGCGCGACGAGCCCTGTCCGCAGCCGAGTCATTCCCATCGCGCGATTCTAGCGCCCCGCAGAGTCCGTTGGAATTCACTTGACCGAGCGGTGAGCTCCGTCGTATTCGAGAGTGCGAGGAGACAGTCATGCGCGCTCGCATCGGCGCCCTGCTCTTCACGATCGCACTCGCTTCGAGCGCCACTGCGGCCCGGTCAATGATGTCCTGCAGCAGGCGCCGGGGAGCACGAGCTGAACCTCCAGGTCACGAGCGTGCCCGGAGTCAGCGTCGGGGCGGATCTCGCTGGTGGTCTCCGATCAAGCTGTCGAGCTTCACCCCGGCCCCGGCGTTCGCGGGCCCGCCGCCGATCTGCGTATTCCCTGCTGGGCGGGTGCAGCCTGGTGCCGGTGGCGCCGGGCTTCGACCTGCTGAACCTCTCGTTCTCTGCCCTGGGCGCTCCACTCCCTGCTGGGGACCTTCACCGCCACCGCGGGCGATGCGCTCGTGCAGGTGCTTACCGGCCGACGACGTCGAGGACGGAACGGTTCTCGACCCTTTGGGAGCCGCGATCCCCGATTACTCGATCAACGTGCGGTCCGCGGTGCCCGAGCCGACCGGGCCCGCCCGCTTCGCGGCACTCGGCTCGTTGGGCCTGGAGGGCACGCCTCTAGATGGGATTTGACGGGGTGCGGCCGCCCGGCCGAGCCTCACGCGCATGGACCTCACACCTGGTTCGACCTGGAAGCCGAGCAATACGTAACTGAACGAAGTACACGT
>ERZ1370068.10534-contig-9224_pt1 | contig 45098 bp, 61 predicted proteins | sample MGYA00561227_ERZ1370068 | MGnify/ENA primary metagenome ERZ1370068 (study PRJEB38410, sample SAMEA6850437) | metagenome | study: Metagenomic assessment of the ecological functions of the soil: analysis of the soil microbiota associated with the... | reverse complement strand
GAGGTCGTTCGAGCGCGGCGCAGCGCGCGTCCCGCGGACCGGGCTTCGTGAAGTCGCTTGTGAGTAGTTGGCGGCGCAGGTTCTGCTCGGCGAACAACCGCGCTTGGGTCTCAACTGTCTGCTGGGCACGGGAGGCGACTTCGTGGTTGACCGTCCAGAGGATCGCGAGCCCGGCCGCGAGCAGCACGGCGCCCGTGTAGAGGGCGAAGCGGAGGACGAGACGAGGCGGCCTCCCAAGAGGTGCGACAGGCATCTGGCCCGCCACAGGTTGAGGAGGAGGGACCACATGCAGCTCGGATCGGCAACCGCACCCGGCCGACTGAGCCGAAATGTGACTTGAAACCGGGGTGGTTAAAAAGATCCCCCGATCGGGGTAGGTAATCGGTCCTTACAAGAGCGATCAAAGTCAACACCCTTCCAACGGAACCCCGGCCCGCTAGCCCTAAGATGGCGCCGTGGCGACGACCGGGGACCGACCGGGGATCGAGAGCGAAACCGACGAGTGGCGTCGCGAGCTGTACGAAGCCGCACCTGAGCGCCAGGGCGAGCTCTTCTCGACGATCTCCGGCCTGGAGAACGACCCGCTCTACACGCCCGACAACGGTCGAGATCGACTACGAACCGCGAGCTCGGCTATCCCGGGCGTCTATCCCTTCACGCGGGGCGTCTACCCGTCGATGTACCGCGGCCGCCTCTGGACGATGCGGCAGTTCGCGGGCTTCGGGACGGCCGAGGAGACGAACGAGCGCTTCCGCTACCTGCTCGACCACGGGCAGACGGGGCTCTCGACCGCCTTCGACATGCCGACCCTGATGGGCTACGACTCCGACCACCCACGCTCGCTCGGCGAGGTCGGCCGCGAAGGCGTAGCGATCGACTCGCTCGCCGACGTCGAGACGCTGTTCCAGGGCATCCCGCTCGCCGAGGTGTCGACCTCGATGACGATCAACTGCGCCGGCGGCGATGCTGCTTGCGTTCTACGTCTGCGTCGGCGAGCAGCAGGGCGCCTCGCGGGCAGAGCTCCGCGGCACGATCCAGACGGACATCCTCAAGGAGTACATCGCCCAGAAGGAGTGGATCTTCCCGCCTGAGCCGTCGATGCGGCTCGTCACCGACATGGTCGAGTTCTGCGCGCAGGAGATGCCGAATTGGCATCCGATCTCGATCTCGGGCTACCACATCCGCGAGGCCGGCTCGAACGCGGCTCAGGAGCTCGCGTTCACGCTCGCCGACGGCTTCGCGTACGTCGACTGCGGCGATCGAGCGTGGGCTCGACGTCGACGACTTCGCGCCGCGGCTCTCTTTCTTCTTCAACGCGCACGTCGACTTCTTCGAGGAGATCGCGAAGTACCGCGCCGCGCGCCGGATCTGGGCGCGCGAGCTGCGCGACCGCTACGGCGCGCAAGAACCCGCGCTCCTGGCTGATGCGGCTTCCACACGCAGACCGCGGGCGTCTCGCTGACCGCGCAGCAGCCCGAGGTGAACATCGTGCGGACGGCGCTCGAGGCGATGGCGGCCGTGCTCGGCGGCACTCAGTCGCTGCACACGAACTCGTTCGACGAGGCGCTCGCGCTGCCGACCGAGGACGCGGTCGGATCGCGCTGCGGACGCAGCAGGTGATCGCCCACGAGACCGGCGTCGTGAACACGCTCGATCCGCTCGGCGGCTCCTACTACGTCGAGGACACTGACCAACCGGCTCGAGGCGGAGGCCTACGACTACTTCGACCGGATCGAGAAGCTCGGCGGTGTCATCCCGGCGATCAAGGAGAACTTCTTCCAGCGCGAGATCGCCGATGCCTCGTTCCGCTACCAGCACGAGGTCGAGCAGAAGCAGCGGATCATCGTCGGCGTCAACCGCTACGAGCTCGAGGACGAACCGGAGATCGAGATCCTGCGGATCGACCCGACGCTGGAGGGCAAGCAGATCGAGCGCGTCCAGGCCCTGCGCGCGACGGCGTGACTCGGCCGCCGTCGAGGCGGCTCTCGCGCGGCTGAAGCAGGCCGCCGCCCGCGACCGCGACAACCTGATGCCCCCGCTCGTCGACGCGGCGAAGGCCTATGTCACGCTCGGCGAGATGTGCGATGCCCTACGAGAGCGTCGTGGGGCACGTGGACCGAGACGCCGGTCTTCTGGGCAAGCGCTAACCGAACGGCGGTTTTCAGCGTCTACGATCCTGATGGCCGTGAATGCGAGTGCAGAGTCGAACGCTGTCGTCCCGACGCTTCAACCGCTGGTTGCTCGTGGTCGGCGCCCTCGTTCTCGCAGCCGGCGTCATCGCGATCCTCGTCACCAAGGTCGGGAACAACAGCGGAACGACCGAGAACGTCCAACCCGACCGGTCCAGCCGATCAGCGCAGCTTGAAAAAGCCAGAAGAGCATTCGGTTCCCGGCGGCCGCGTGGACGGTGGCCAAACAGTTCATCGCGTCGGCGGCCGGCGCGCAAGAACCTCGCGCAGGCGTATGCGCTTGCGGATGACAACGTGAGAGGCGGCCTCACCCTCGCGCAGTGGAAGACCGGAAACATCCCGGTGCCGTACTTCCCGACCACCAAAGATCATTCGTTACAACTGGAAGAACACGAACTTCGCGCATCCGCGCGATGCCGCCGTCAACCTGCTCCTGGTTCCGACGGCGAAGTCGGGGCTGCGAAACGGGGCCATTCCTGATCGGGGTGGTCAAGGTCGGACATGGGGCGAGCGCCCACTGGGTCGTTGACTATTTCGGCGCCATGCGCGGAGTGCCGGTCCCGACCCGACTGGGGCGAATTTCCGCCCTTGAGGTGGCCATGGCAGGCGCTATCCTCAGTCAAAGGTGAAGCGAGTTCTCGCGTCGTACCGCTGGCGGCGACGCCTGCATCTGGATGACGGTGACGGCGGGCGTCGTAGCGGGGCGCTCGCGATCGGGTTCACCTGGCCGAACACCGCGCCGCCTGAGAACACCAAGCCCACCGGCGGCCCCGTCAAGATCGCCGCACCGCCCAAGCACGCTGCCGCTGAAGCTGCGCGACCGGCGCCGCGGCCCTCGCCGTCGCATCGAGGTTCATCGACACAGCGGTCGCCCGCAAGAACGTCGATCGCGCCTGGGGGCTCAGTGACGCCGACGCTCCGCGCCGGCTACACGCAAGCAATGGGACACGGCGAACTTGCCCGGGATTCCGCCGTTCCCGGTCGCCGAGGCGAGGTGGAGGCTGCAATTCTCGGACGCGAAGGGGATCGGCTTCACGATGGCGCTCTTCCCGACCAAGGCGTCTCATCAGCAGGCGCAGGTCTTCATGATCGGACTCCACAAGGTCGGCGCGGGAAAGCATCGGCACTGGCTCGTCGACAACTGGCAGGCCGCACCGACGACAGCGTCTCAGGTCGCGAGCGGCGGCGCCGGCTCGGCCGGGCGGCGTGCTCGACCAGGTCACTCCGCGGGTGACCGCGACCTCGGCCAAGGCGAAGGAGAGCCCGATCTGGCTCCTCATCCCCGTTGGCCTGCTCAGCTTGGCCCTCATCATTCCCGCCGGGATCGCGGGTACGAACTGGTACCGCGACCGGCGCGCACGCGCGCTCTTCGGCGAAGTAGCCGTGGTTACCTAGAACCTGGAGCTCCATGCCGTCGTGAGCCTGCTCGAGCGATGAGTCGAGGCGGGCGCTCGCGGGGGCGATGCGTGATCAGCAGCCGCTTCGCGTCCGCGGCCTCGAAGGCCTCGACCGCCTCGTCGGAGGCCAGATGGCCGCGCGTGCCGCCTTCCGGGTTCGGTGCCAGCAATGTCGCCTCACAGACGAAGAGGTCGGCGTCCTGTGCCAGGCGCGGCAAGGCGTCGCTCGGGCCCGAGTCGCCCGAGTAGGCGAGTACGGCTCCGTTGGCGGAGGCCCGGAAGCCGAAGGCCAAGAGCTCGTGGTGGAGCACCCGCTCGGCGGTGACCTCGAAGCCGGCGGTCTCGAACGGCTCGCCCGTCGACGTAACTCGTTCAGGTCGAACGTGCCCGAGAACATGTCCGGAAACCCGAGGCGCGCGCCCAATTCCCTCGAGCATTTCGGCGCCCCGGGCGGAATCCAGAGCTCCGGGTTTCTTCGTGTCCTCGCCGGGGCCGAACATGCGTCCCCAGACCCATGGAACGAGGTCGCCCCAGTGGTCGAGGTGCCAGTGCGTGATCGCGATCGCGTCGAGCTCGGGCCAGGGCTCCTGCTCGCGCAGACGAGCGAGCACGCCCGGTCCGCAGTCCAGCAAGATGCGCCGCCCTGCGCTCTCCAGGAGATAGCCCGGACTGGGCTCCGCCCGGGTTCGGCCAGGCCGGGGAACACCCAGCTACGACGAGTTTCATGCCTGCATCATCGCCATATACTTGCCGCCCGTGGCCGCAAGATCCGAGTCGTGATCGCGAAACCCGGTCTTGACGGACACGATCGCGGGGCCAAGATCATCGCACGCGCGCTCCGGGATGCGGGCATGGAGGTGATCTACACCGGCCTGCACCAGACGCCCGAGCAGATCGTCGAGACCGCGATCCAGGAGGACGCGGACGCGGTCGGGATCTCGATCCTCTCGGGCGCCCACATGACGCTCGTCCCGCGGATCCTCGACGGCTTGAAGGAGAACGGAGCCGAGGACGTGCTCGTCGTCGCTCGGCGGCACGATCCCGACGGCGGACGCCGACGAGCTGAAGGCGCAGGGCGTGGCCGAGGTCTTCACGCCGGGGCGCCGACGACGTGAGATCGTCGACTTCCTGCGCGAGCAAGGTCGGCCCGGCGTGAGCCGTCGGTCGCGCTCGACGACGGCGTCGCCGTCGTCACGATCGACCGCCAGGACGCGCTGAACGCGCTCGATCTGCCAGACGCTGACCGAGCTGCGCGACCGGCTGCGGGAGCTCGCCGACGACGCTGGAGCGCGGGTCGTCGTCCTGACCGGCGCGGGCGAGAAGGCCTTCGTCGCCGGGGCGGACATCAAGTACATGAGCGGCCTGGACGTCGGCGAGGCGAAGGAGTGGGGCGCGCTCGGCCACGAGGCCGGCAGGCTGCTCGAGACGATGCCGAAGCCGACGATCGCGGCGATCAACGGCTTCGCGCTCGGCGGTGGCTGCGAGCTCGCCCTCGCTTGCGACCTGCGCTACGCGGCCAGCGACCGCGAAGCTCGGCCAGCCCGAGGTCAACCTCGGCATCATCCCCGGCTGGGGCGGGACGCAGCGCCTCGCGCGCTGCGACGACGCTCGGGCTACGCGAAGGAGCTGATCTTCACCGGTCGCGTGGTCGATGCGCGACGAAGCCGAGCGCCACGGGCTCGTCGAACGCGGTCTTCGAGCCGGCCGACCTCTTGGCGAAGACCATGCGAAGTCGCGACGCTCCTCGCCTCCAAAAGCCTCGTTGCGCTCGCCGCCGCGAAGGCCGCGTGCAACCAGGGCTCTCCAGGGCGACCACGCCGAGAATCTCGAAGCCGAGGCGGCGAGCTTCGGCGAGCTCTTCGCCTCGGAGGATGCGAAAGAGGGCATGACGGCGTTCGTCGAGAAGCGCGAGCCCAACTTCGTCGGTCGCCAGCTGGTTCTCAGTAACACGAGCGCGGCGTCGAGGAGAGGTCGTCGCCGCGCTCGGTCTTCAGGCTCGCGGTCGCCGGCATGCGTCCAGACCTTGACCGTCTGGCCGATCCGGGCGCTGAGGATGGTGGTCTTGCGGGTCGAGGAGCCGTTGGTCGACTGGACGACCGCGGTGTCTGGGACATTCAACAGCAGCGGCCGGCGTAGCTTGGTCTGGCGTTGTCCCATCGGCCACGCGTGGACGGCGCTCACCTTCAACTGCAACGTCAACGAGGCGGGCTTCGTGACGGTGCCGTCGAGCTACCGAGCGTGAACGGCCTGCCCTCCGGCGCCGCGAAGAGCAGGTGTGTTGTGCGGTCTGGAGATACGGGTAGCCGTCGACCGCCTTCCCGCCTCCGGGGTGCACCTCGAAGTGAAGGTGGGCGTGGGCTCCCTCAGCGTCCCCGGAGTCGCCGACGAAGCCGACAGGCTGGCCGGCCGCGACCTTCGCGCCGTCTCTGAGCCCCGTCGCGTACGCGGTGCCGGCGACGCACTTGCCGCGATCGTCGTTGCCGCGCGTGAGGTCGTTGTTCAGGTGGATGTAGTAGTAGGTCGTCCCGCTTGCGCCGTAGAGGTAGAGCATGCAGCCGGCAGAGGCGGAGGTCGTCCAGAACTTGACCTTGCCGGCTTCGGCAGCGAGCGCGAGCGACTTCTTCGCGGCCACCATGTCGATCCCCTGATGCGGGCCGCCGGGTCGCGGATCGCCGAAGTCATCGGTGTAGCGGGCCGCGCCGAGGACCGGAAGACGATCGGCTTCGTCGTGCCGTCGGACCGCGCGGCCGCCGTCTCGGCCAACAGGCCGGCGATGAGGAAGAGGAAGAGCGCTCCTCGGGCTGTCGTCCGGTGGCGTCTCATGAGCTCCGGCTCGGCTCGAAGCGCCGCACCCTAACAAGGTGACCGGTTTACGTACGCCGCCGGATAGAGTCCGGCGCCGAATGAAGATCGCTGTTTGCGCAAAGGTCGTTCCCGGAGCAGGCGCGCCGCATCGATCCGGAGACGAAGCGCCTCGACCGCTCCGGTGAGCAGGCGCGCTGAACCCGTTCGACGCGAACGCCGTCGAGGAGGCCCTGCGGCTGAAGGAGGACGACGCGCGACGCGGAGGTCGTGCTCGTCTCGCTCGGGCCCGAGCAGCGCGCTCGACGCGCTGCGCAAGGCGCTCGCGATGGGCGCCGACCGTGCCGTCCTCGTCTCCGACGACGGCGCGCGGCGGGCTCCGATCTCGTCGCGACGAGCTACGCGCTCGCGAAGGCGCTCGAGCGCGAGCAGCGCGGATCTCATCCTCTTCGGCCAGCAGGCGAGCGACTCTGACGGCGCGGTCATGTGGGCTGCGGTCGCCGACCGGCTGCGCCGCCCGCTCGTCTCGCAGGTCGCCGAGCTGACGGTCGCCGACGGAACGCTGCGCGGCAAGCGGCAGACCGAGTTCGGCTACGACGTGATCGAGGCGCCGCTGCCCGCCGTGGTCGCGGTCGTCGGACGCGATCAACGAGCCGCGCTACCCGTCGCTGAAGGGGATCATGGGCGCGAAGAAGAAGCCGCAGGAGACGCGTGTCGCTCGGCGACCTCGGCGTCGACGCGACCGGCAGCCGGCGAGGCCGGCTCGCGGACCGAGGTGCTACGCGCTCGGCGACCCGCCGCCGCGCGGCGAGACGCAGCAAGATCGAGGACGACGGCTCAGCGCGCGCGAGAAGATCGTCGAGTTCCTCGCGGAGAAGAGGCTGTCTGTGAGCACGCTCGTCTTCCTCGAGCACCACGGAGGCGAGCTGCAGAAGGACTCGCTCGGCGTGCTGTGCGAAGGCGGCGTCAGCTCGGCGGCGACGTCGCCGGCGTCTGTCGTCGGCTCAGGCGTCGAGGGCCCGGCCGCGCAGGCCGGCAACGTACGGCGCCGACGACGGTCTACGTCGCCGACGACGCCTGCGCTCGAGCGCGCCGCTGCCGCAGCCGCGCGTCGACGTGGCTCGCGAAGCTCGTGCGGAGACGGGGCTTCGACACCGTTCTCTTCGGCGCAGTCGGTGCTCGCCGCGGACGTCGCCGCGGGCCTCGCCGCGCGGCTCGACGCCGGCCTGAACTGGGATCTCGTCGGACCTCGGCGGCAGGACGGCGAAGCTCGTCGGCAAGCGGCCGGCGCTGCGGCGACTCCGTCTACGTCGACGTCGGCTGGACAGCGCGAGCCGCGGCTGGCGCTCTTCCGCACCGGGCGCCTTCGACGCCGGTCGAGAGCGCGGCGGCGAGGCGCGAGGTCGAGGACGTCGGCTGTCGAGCTGCGAGGACTTCTCCACCGCAGGCGAAGATGGTCGAGCAGGCGCACGAGGAGAGCGAGGGGCCCGTCGATCGAGGACGCCGACGTGATCGTCGCCGGCGGCCGCGGCCTCGGCGGGCCGGAGAACTTCGCGCTCGTCGAGGAGCTCGCGCAGGCGCTCGGCGGCGCGGTCGCGGCGACCGCGCGCCGTCGTCGACGCGGGCTGGTACCCGTACTCCGACGCAGGTCGGCCAGACCGGCAAGACCGTCGCGCCGCAGCTCTACGTCGCCGTCGGCATCTCCGGCGCGATCCAGCACAAGGTCGGCATGCAGGGCTCGAGACGTGATCGTCGCGATCAACAAGGACGCCGAACGCGCCGATCTTCGAGTTCGCCGACCTCGGCGTCGTCGGCGACCTGCACGAGATCGTCCCGAAGCTGACCGAGCTCGTCCAGCGCAAGCGCAGGAGCGGCGCGACCGCCGAGCGACTTTCCGCCGCCGTTCAGCGCTGCGCGAGGTCGATCGGCCCGCCGACCGATCCCGACGGACGAGCGGATCGAGGTCGGCGTCGCTGATCGTCGGCGCCGGGCCCGCCGGTCTCGCGTGCGCGATCCGCCTCGGCCAGCTGCTCGAGGAGTGCGCCGGACGTTGCCGAGCGGCTCGGCGAGGTGCCGGTCGCGGTGATCGAGAAGGGCAAGCAGCCGGGCTCGCACCTGCTCTCCGGCGCGGTCGTCAACCCGCGCGCGCTGCAGCCGGCTCTTCGCCGGACGCAAGCGGCTGGACGAAATGCCGTTCTACGGGCCGGTCGAACAGCGAGTCCGTCTACTTCCTGACGCAGCAGCAGCGCGGTTCGGATCCCGACGCCGCCGACGATGAAGAACCACGGCAACTGCGTCGCCTCGCTCTGCCGAGCTCGGCCGCTGGCTCGCCGAGCAGGCGGAGGAGGCGCGGCGCGATCGATCCTGCCGGAGACCGCCGGCGACGAGGCTGCTCGTCGACCACGGCCGCGTGCGCGGCATCCGCACCGGCGACAAGGGGCGCGGCCGCGACGGCCAGGAGCTCGCCGAACTTCGAGCCCGGCTCAGACGTCGTCGCGCGCGTCACCGTGCTCGCCGAGGGAACGCAGGGCCACCTGACCGGCGCGGCGATCGAGCGGTTCGGGCTCGAGGGCGAGAACCCGCAGGTCTGGGCGCTCGGCGTCAAGGAGGTCTGGACGCGTCGCGAGGCCACTGCGCAAGCGTGATCCACACGCTGGGCTGGCCGCTGCGCCCGGGCGCCAAGTACCGCGAGTTCGGCGGCTCGTTCATCTACCCGATGGGCGACGAGCATGGTCACGCTCGGGAATGGTGGTCGGCCTCGACTACCGCGACGTCGAGCTCTCGGTCCACGACCTGCCGCAGGAGCTGAAGACGCACCGGCTGGTCCGGCAGACTGCTCGAGGGCGGCGAGCGGATCGCCTGGGGCGCGAAGACGATCCCCGAGGGCGGCTTCCTCTCGCTGCCGAAACGGCTGCACGCGCCGGGCCTCCTGCTGGCAGGCGACGGCGCCCGGCTTCGTCAACGTGCCGGCGCTGAAGGGGATCCACTACGCGATCGAGACCGGCGCGGCTCGCGGCCGAGGCCGCCTTCGCGGCGCTCCAGCGCGGGAAGCGGTCGCGGCGCCGGGGTGCGCTCGCGTCCTACGACGAGGCGGTCAGCGCAGAGCTTCGTCTGGCGCGAGCTCGAGGAGAGTGCGGAACATGCGCCAGGCCTTCGGCCGCGGCTTCTGGCTCGGCGGCGCGCTGGCGGGCGCGATGACGGCGAGCCAGGGGCAAGTTCCCGCCCGGCGACGCGGGCACGGAGCCCGACGCCGACGCAGGAGCTGCTCCGCACCGACCGGGCCCGCAGCTACCCGGCGCCCGACGGCAAGCTCACCTTCGACAAGCTCTCGTCGGTCTTCGCTGAGCGGGCAACAAGACGCGCGACGACGCAGCCCGAACCACATCCGCGTCCAGACAGAGGTGCCGCCCGAGCTCGCGGAGCTGTGGGCGCACATGTGCCCCGCCCAGGTCTACGAGCCGGCAGGAGACGGCGAGGCACGTCGAGGTCACGCGCTTCGAACTGCGTCCAGTGCGGAGCGATCACCGCGAAGGGCGGCCGGCTGACGCCGCCCGAGGGCGGCTCCGGCCCCGAGTACACACTTACCTGACCACGAGCGCCGGGCTGAACGTGTCGTCGAGCAGCGACCAGATCCGGAACCTCGAGCCTGCTCCGGCGAAGACGTGGCGCGTAAAGAAGCCTGCACGGCCGCTGATGCGTGACGCCTGCCCACCGGCAGCCAGCGGCCTCCGCCGCTGGCGCTGCAGCAGGTAGGGCTGCGGCCCGGAGCGCGGGCGCACCTGTCCCCAAAGCGTCGTCGCGCTCCCGCGGCGGCTGACCTCCGCGAGCGGGAGCATGAAGGCGAAGAACGCAGGGCTTGATCACATCGCGTGCCGTGAAGAAGCCGCTCGACCAGCGCCCGACGACCGGCTCGTCGCGAATCAGGAAGTTGATCAGCAGGTCGACCCGTGGGGGCCTGATAGACGCGCCGCGCCGCCTCGCCGAGATAGCGCGCCTGCAGAGCGGGCGCAACGCCTCGGTAGCGGTCGGGAGGGATTCGTCTTGTAGGCGTACTCGGTCAGCCAGATGTGCTTGGGCCCGAAGTTCTTGGTCACGTCGCGAAGCAGGCACTGGAGGCTGGCCATCGTCAGCCAGCGCGTGCAGGGAGAGTCTGCAGCGGCGTCTCGGGCCGGCCGCGGCCGAACCAGCGCGGGTATGGATGATGCGAGTAGACGTCGAACCTCGCGCCGGCGCGGCGCATCCTGCTCACGAACGCGACCGCGGAGAGCGCGGTGCGCGTGGCGCGCGGCGAGGTCGCGCCGCCGGCGACGACGTTGCGCGGGTCGGCCGCGTGCAGGGCGGCGACGGCCGGGTTCAGCAGCCGCTGGACGTACAGCCGTGGCGAGTTCGGGTAGAGCCCGCCGAGCTGATTCGGCTCGTTCCAGATCTCCCACTTGTGCACCCACGGGTAGCGCTTCGCGGCCGCGGTCGCGAACAGGGCCAGCGCCGAGGGGCTCTTCGGGGCCCAGTTCGGTTTCTGCCGGCCGCTCGCCCAGCCGGGCGTGCCCCAGACGGTCAGGACGACGTCGATTCCATGGGCTTGCAGACCTGCGAGGAGAGCGTCGCTCGGGCTCCAGTCGTAGGCGGGGTCGTCCGGGTTCGCCAGGCTTCTGCGGGCGAGAAAGGGCGATGTGGTCCCACCGAAGCGTGTAGCGGACGACGTCGACGCCGAGCTGATCGAGCATCGCCAGGCGCTCGTCGAGCGACCACATCATCGTCGACCCGACTTGGAGCCACGCGTCATCCTGGACGCCGTACTGGGCCTTCGACGATGCGGACGTCGCGTCGCCGCCGTCGCGGCGAGCGCAACGGTAACGAGTCCAGCGACGAGAGCGCAGCGAGCCTTCACAGGTACTGCTTCGGAGTGAAACACCAATTTCTCAAGAGGAAGTAAGGACTAGGGTCAGTTATCCCGCTCGTCGCCCGTCACCCGCCAAGACGTTCTCGCCGCCCGCGAGGCGATCGCCGGACAGGTCCATCGGACGCCCACGCTGACCTCGGCGTCGCTGGAGCGCGAGCTCGGCGTCCCCGTTCTACCTGAAGGCCGAGCTCTTTCAGCGCACCGGCTCGTTCAAGCCGCGCGGGGTGCTCAACAAGCTCGCCTCGCTGTCGGCCGAGGAGAAGGCGCGTGGCGTGATCGGGATCTCGGCCGGGAACCACGCACAGGCGCTCGCGTACGGCGCCGCCCTCGAAGGCGTCGATGCCTTGATCGTGATGTGGCAGGGCGTCAGCGAACAGAAGCTCGAGGCGACGAGAGCCTACGGCGGCACCGTCGACCTCGAGGCGACCGACCCTCTCACTGCCTTCGACCGTCTCGAGGTACTCTCGTCGCTGAGACGGGCCGCACGCTCGTTCACGGATTCGATGATCCGAACGTGATCGCCGGCCACGGACGATCGCGCTCGAGCTGGAGGAAGACGCGCCCGACGCCGACGTGATCGTCGTCCCGGCCGGCGGCGGCGGACTCGTCAGCGGGATCGCAGCGGCTGCCCGGAGGCGTGTGGTCGCCGTCGAGCCCGAGGGCTCGCGCGCGCTGCACGAGGGTCTCCGCGCCGGGCATCCGGTGACCGTCCATCCGCAGTCGATCGCGGACGGCCTCAGCGCCCCCTTTGCCGGCGAGAACTGCATCGCGGTCTGCCAGGAGCGGGGGTCGAATCGGTGCTCGTCAGCGAGGAGGAGATCGAGGCCGCTTTCGCTTCCTCTACGGCCGCGCCAAGCTCGCCTGCGAGCCGGCCGGAGCGGTCGGAGCTGCGGCGCTCCTGGCCGGAAAAGTCCCGCTGAGCGGCGCAACCGCGGTCGCCGCGCGTCGTCTCGGAGGCAACGTGGCAGCCGAGACTGCGGCTGCTATCCTGGCCGGGCGATGAAGGCCGGCATCCATCCCGAATACGTGCTCGCGACCGTGCATTGCGCGTGCGGGAATGAGTTTCAGACCCGCTCGACGAAGCCGGAGTTGCACGTCGAGATCTGTTCGAACTGCCACCCGTTCTATACGGGCAAGCAGAAGCTCGTCGACACCGGCGGCCGGGTCGAGCGCTTCCAGCGCCGGCTCGAGCGGGCGCAGAGCCGCCAAGCCGTCTTAACGGCGAACATGGCTTCTGCGATCGGAGGACAGGCCGTCCTCGAGGGCGTGATGATGCGCGGCCCTCGAACTGGTCGGTCGCGGTGCGCAAGCCCGACGGCGACATCGCGCAGGTCTCGCAGCCGATCGTCTCGCCGATGACGCGCCACTGGCTGCTCCGGTTGCCGATCATCCGGGGCGTCATCGCCCTCGGCGAGTCGCTCGCGATCGGCTTTCGCGCGCTGGCGATCTCGGCCAACTACGCGGCGCAGGAGGAAGGCGAGGACGGCGAGGTGACGACCGAGCTGACGCGCGGGCAGCTGATCTTCGCCTTTGCGATCGCGATCGGCTTCGCCGTCTTGCTCTTCAAGGTTGGGCCTGCGCTGCTGACCGACTGGATCGGCATCCAGGCCGGCTGGTTCGTGATCGTCGAAGGCTTGATCCGCGTCACGGTCTTCGTGCTCTACCTGGCGCTGATCTCACTGCTGCCCGACCTGCGGCGGGTGTTCCAGTACCACGCCGCCGAGCACAAGGCGATCAACGCCTACGAAGCGGGCGAGGAGCTCGAGCCGGCCCGCGTGCAGAAGTTCTCGCTGATCCACCCGCGTTGTGGAACCGCATTCCTGCTCTGGGTGATGGTGATCGCGATCTTCGTGTTCGCCTTCTTCGGCCGTCCGGTCTGGTACTGGCTGATCGCAACGCGGATCCTGTTGCTGCCGCTGATCGCCGGAATCGCCTACGAGCTGATCCGCTTCGCCGGTAAGCACACTGGACAACCGGATCCTGATGACGCTGCTCGCGCCGGGCCTCTGGCTCCAGCGCTTGACGACGCGCGAGCCGACACTCGACCAGCTCGAGGTCTCGATCCGCGCCCTGCGCGAGGTGCTCGAGCGCGAGGGCCGCACGGCAAATCCCCAGGCCCAGCGCGTCGAAGTGATGGCGTAACGGCGCGGCGCCCGACTACGAAACGCAGACGTTCGCGGCCGGAGCCGGGCTTGGCCCGGCGGGAGGCCAAGCACGAGTGCGAACGTCGATACGAAGAAGAAGGAGGCTCGCGGGGAAACATGGTTTCCCCCGCGCTACACAAACTCCTGCATGCCGCTAGCGTCTGACCCTTCATGGGAACGCGCGCGGCAGGTCTGGCCGCCGTGCTTGCGCTCGCGGCCATGCTTCTTTCGGGGTCGGCTTCTGCGAAGCCGCCGTGGTCGACGGACCTCGCGTTGATCAACAAGGGGATCGACCGCGCGGTTGCGGCGAACCGGAATCAACAGCACGGAAGCGGCCGACTTTCGCGCTGACGCAAGCGCTGCCGCAAACGTGCTGCCAAAGCTGCCGAGCAGCCGCTACAAGAACCTGGCGGCCGTCGTCCACCAGGTCGCCGGCTTCTGGAAGGGCTACGACTCCCCGCGTGGTCCGACCCTGTTCGCGATGCTCGGCTTCAACACCCGCTGGTTCGCGAGCCACTGGGATCAGAAGGCGGGCAAGGACGTCTTCGACGCCTCGGATGGCATCTGGTACCGGGCCTTTCCGGGGATCGGCTTCCAGTTCCATCCACTGGAGAACTTCGGGAAGCTGAACAACTTCGTCGCGCAGAAGAACACGACGCGCGCCGAGCAGCTTGCGCAGTCGCTGCTCGACCGCAGCGTGGTTCGCTCCGGCGGCCTGGCCTGGGAGTACTACTTCCGCTTCGAGGGTGGGCAGCCGCCGTGGATCTCTGGGATGGCGCAGGCCGTCGCAGCGCAGGCGCTGTCAGGCGCCGGAACGCTCCTCGCCGACCCGACCTTCACATCGGCTTCGCAACGGGTCTGCAAGATCGGTCCCGTCGCTGACCCGCTCGGTCCAGGCCGGCCCGTGGATCCGGCTGCACGCCTTCAACAACGACACAGTGCTCAACGCCCAGCTCCAGACCATCGTCTCACTGCAGGACTACGCAGGGCGGACGGGCGACCAGGCCGCAACCAACCTGGCCGCCCAGCTGCAAGCCGCGGCCGTCGGGATGCTGCCGCGCTTCGATACCGGCTACTGGTCGCTGTACTCGCTCGGCGGCGTCGAGGCTCCGCTCGACTATCACCAGTACGTTGTTCGCCTGCTCGGGATCCTGTCCAAGCGAACGCTGGACCCGACGCCTGACGACTTACGCACAACGGTTCGGCGACGACCTGCGCGAGCCGCCGGTCGTCAAGAAGGGCGCGGCCCCTGGGGCGATCTATCCGTGGCCGCAGGACGGCTACCGCGACTACGCACGCTACGTCTTCTGGGTCTCAAAACGCTCGACCGTCCGCCTGCAGATCGATCACGCCGGCTCGCCGGTCGTCGTCTCGCGCGGCTGGCACACGCTCGTCTGGAGCCCGGGGCGGATCCAGCCGGGGACGTACACGCCGAACCTCCACGCGGTCGACGTTGTCGGCAACGCTTCGGACACCGACCTGCCGCCGGTGGACGTCCGCCGCGATACGCAGGCGCCAAAGGTCAGTGCCTCACTCGCGAGCAGCCGGCTCTACTGGCGTGGCAGCGACGACGCCCTCGCCTGGCTGGCGCTAAAGGTCGTGATCCGACGGCCCGGGGCGGTACGCACGCTCTGGCTGGGCAAGAAGCCGTTCCGAGGGTCGGCGCTGCTCGCGGCGCCCCGTGGTCTCTGGAGCGCGAACCTCTTCGCCGCCGATTCCTCGAGGAACAGCACGCAGGTCGCGCTCGGTTCTCTCCGCGGACGACCTGGCTAACCTCTCCGTTATGGCCGCGATGCAGCGACCTCGTCGAGGAGGTCGAGCGCTCTTTCGCGGAAACGCAGGAGCGCCTCTCAGACCCCTCCGTCTACAACGACCACCGCGAAGCGGCGGAGGTCGGCCGGCGCCTGAAGGAGCTCGAGGCGGCGCACAAGCTTGCGACGGAATGGCTGGAGGCGTCTTCCGACCTCGAGGCCGCGCGGAGTGACGGCGACCTGCGCGAGCTCGTGCCGGAGCTCGAGGAACGGGTCGACGCGGCTCGAGCAGGAACTGAAGCTCGCGCTCGTCGAGACCGATCCGGCCGACCCGCAAGGACGTGATCGTCGAGATCCGCCAGGCCGCCGGAGGCGACGAGGCGGCGCTCTGGGCGGGCGACGTCTTCCGGATGCTGACCCGGTACGCGGAGCGCCGCGGCTTCAAGTGGGAGCAGCTGGAGGCGAGCCCGAACGCGACCGGCGGCTTCAGAGCATCAGCTTCGCGGTCAAGGGCGACGGCGCCTACTCGATCTTCAAGTGGGAGGGGGCACCCACCGTGTCCAGCGCGTGCCCGGCGACCGAGTCGCAGGGGCGGATCCACACCTCGACCGCAACTGTGGCTGTGATGCCGGAGGCCGAGGATGTCGACGTCGAGCTCAACGACAACGACCTCAAGATCGACGTCTACCGCTCGACAGGCCCGGGCGGCCAGAGCGTCAACACGACCGACTCGGCGGTGCGGATCACGCACCTGCCCGACGGGCATCGGTCGTCGCGATGCAGGACGAGAAGTCGCAGCTTCAGAACAAGACGAAGGCGACTGCGCGTCCTGCGTGCACGACTCTATGAGCTGGAGCGGGAGAGACAGGCAGGCCGAGCAGGCGGCGACGCGCCGCTCGCAGATCGGCTCAGGCGAGCGCGCCGAGAAGATCCGCACCTTACAACTATCCGGAGAACCGGGTCACCGACCACCGCGTAAAGCTGACCGTGCACAACCTCGATCGCGTCCTCGAAGGCGAGCTGGACGAGTTCACCGAGGCGCTCCAGGCCGAAGAGCGGCGCCAGGCGCTGGAAACCGCAGCCGTCTGACGTGACCGTCGGCGAGGCACTCGCGCACGGCACGCACGTGCTTGCGGAAGCGGGCATCGATTCTGCTCGCCTCGAGTCGGAGTTGCTACTCGCGAGGGCCTGCGACGATTGCGCGCGAGCGCTGCTCTACATGGAGCTGCGGCGCGATCTCTCGCCCGAGGCCGAGGAGAATTTCGAGGCGCTGCTCGCGCGCCGGGCGACCCGGGAGCCGCTCGCCTACATTCTCGGCCACTGGGGCTTCCGGCGGCTGACGCTGAAGACGGACCGACGCGCGCTGATCCCGCGGCCGGAGACCGAGATCGTGGTCGAGCGGGCGCTCGAGCACCTGGACGGGGAGAGCCGTCCGTTCTCGACGTCGGCACCGGGACCGGGGCGATTGCGTTGGCGATCGTCGACGAGCATCCGCGTGCGCGGGTGACGGCGATCGACGCCTCGGAGGACGCACTGGCTCTCGCGCGCGAGAACCTCGACCTGCTCGGGATCAACGGCCGCGTCAGGCTCGTCGAGCACGACCTGACCGAGGGCCTCGGACATGACGCGTTCGATCTCGTCGTCTCGAACCCGCCGTACATCGAGCCGGAGGACATCGAGACGCTGCAGCCTGAGGTGCGCGACTGGGAGCCGCGGATCGCTCTCGTCTCACGGCGCGACCGAGGCGGTTGCTCGCGCAGCCACGGAGGCGCTGCGGCCCGGGGCTGGGTCGTCCTGAGATCGCAGAGAACCAGGCGGCGAAGGTCGCCGGCTTGCTGCTCGACCTTTGGCTACGAGCACCTCAGGATTTCGCCCGACATGGCGGGGCGCGACCGCGTGATCGAGGCGCAGTGGACTCGCTGAGGGACGGCAACGAGGTCGAAGCGGCCGTCGGGGCTCTTCGCGCCGGGCTTCCGGTCGTCCTGCCGACCGACACCGTCTACGGCCTCCTGTGCAAATGCCTACAGCGAGGAGCCCGTGCGGCGTGCGTACGAGCTCAAGGGCCGCGAGCCGTTGCAGCCGAGCGCGCTGCTCGCGGGAGACGTCGACATGCTGCTCGAGTGCCTACCCGAGCTGCGAGGCCGTGTCGGGGCAATCTTGCGGGCTCTGTTGCCCGGCCCGTTCACGCTCGTCGTCCCGAACCCGGCCGGGCGCTACCGCTGGCTGACTGGCGAACGCGCGGACACGATCGGCGTCCGTGTGCCGGAGCTGCCCGCGCCCGCCGAGGCTGTGTTGATCGCGAGCCGGGTTGGTGATGGCGACGAGTGCGAACCTGCCCGGCGGGCCGGACCCGGCGCGACTCGAAGACGTACCGGACAAGATCCTCGAAGGCTGCGGCGCGGTGATCGACGCCGGCGAGCTCCCGGGTGTTCCTTCGACCGTGATCGACCTCGCCGGCGACGAGCCGAGGGTGCTGCGCGAGGCGCGGTCTCCGAGGCGGAGGCGCTGAAGCGGGTCACCGGCCTGGTCGCCGAGTAGCATCCAACTAACCGACCCAGGAGTGCCCGTATGGCCGTCGCCGAGGAAACTTTCAGCACCTGCGCACCGCCGGACTGACCGACGTCGATCCCGAGATCGCCGAGCTGCTCGGCCGCGAGCTCGAGCGCGAGCGCAATCAGATCGAGCTGATCGCGTCCGGAGAACTTCACCTGGCCGAGCGTCTTCGAGGCGGTCGGCAGCGTGCCGACGAACAAGTACGCAGAGGGCTACCCCGGCAAGCGCTACTACGGAGGCTGCGAGGTGGTCGACGAGATCGAGCAGCTTGGCGATCGACCGGGCGAAGGAGCTCTTCGGTGCCGAGCACGCGAACGTGCAGCCGCATGCGGGCGCGCAGACGAACATGGCCGTCTACATGGCGGCCTTGCAGCCGGGCGACACGATCCTCTCGCTCGAGCTCGCACGGCGGGCATCTGACGCACGGGCTGAAGGTCAACTTCTCGGGGCGGCTGTACACGATCGTCCACTACGGCGTCTCGCGCGAGACCAACGTTGTCGACTACGACGAGGTGCTCCGCCTGGCGAAGCGACCACCGTCCGCAGCTGATCGTCTGCGGCGGCTCGGCGTACCCGCGCACCGTGGAGGCCGACAAGTTCCGCGAGATCGCGGACGAGGTCGATGCTTTGCTGCTCTGCGACATGGCCCACTTCGCCGGGCTCGTCGCGGCCGGCCTCCATCCGAATCCCGTCCAGCACGCCCACTTCGTCACCTCGACCACCCACAAGACGCTGGCCGGGCCTCGCGCTCGGCTTCATCCTCTGCGACGAGGAGCGCGCGCAGGCGGTCGACCGCGCCGTCTTCCCGGGCATCCAGGGCGGGCCCGCTGATGCACACGATCGCGGCCAAGGCTGCGTGCTTCAAGATCGCGTCGACGGAGGCGTTCCGTGAGTACCAGGGCCAGATCCGCACGAACGCCGACGTGCTCGCCGACACGCTCCAGGAAGGCGGGCTCGACGTGCTCACCGGCGGCACCGACACGCATCTGCTCCAGCTCGACCTGCGCTCGACCGAGTGGACGGGCAAGGAGGCGGAGGAACGCTTGGCCGAGGTGAAGCTGACCGTCAACCGCAACACCGTTCCCTTCGACGAGCGGCCGCCGACGGTCGCGTCGGGGTCCGAATCGGCACGCCCGCGGCCACGATGCGCGGCTTCGACGAGTACGGACTTCCGCGAGGTCGGGCACGATGATCGTCGAGGCGCTCGGCGCGAGCCCGGATCTCCCGCGCGCTGGCGGCGCGAAGCGCGGCGCTCTGCGAGAAGCGGCCCGCTGTATCCGGGCTTCCGCGGCTTTCACCACGTACGTGGCGTGAGCCGGCAAGCCTCACCGGTCGTCGCGCACCCGCTGGTGCAGCACAAGCTGTCGTACCTGCGCGACCAGGAGACGCCGACCGTCCACTTCCGCAAGCTCGCGAACGAGGTCACGCTGCTGCTTGACGTACGAGGCGACGAAGGACTTTCCGACCGAGCCGGTGGAGATCGAGACGCCGCTCGAGCGGATGGTCGGCGGAGCGGATCTCGGGCAAGAAGGTGGCGGTCTGCCCGGTGCTCCGGGCCGGCCTCGGAATGCTCGACGGGGTGTTGTCGCTCGTCTCGAGCGCCCGCGTCGGTTTCATCGGCATGTACCGCGACGAGGAGACGCTCGCAGCCCGTCGAGTACTACGTGAAGCTCCCGGCGACCTCGACCAGCGCGACGCGATCGTGCTCGATCCGATGCTCGCGACCGGCAACTCGAGCGTGGCCGCGCTCGTCGATCGTCAAGACGCGGGCGCCCGTTCGGTGATCCTCGTCTGTCTCGTCTCGGCGCCCGAGGGGATCGAGCACGTGCACTGCCGAGCACCCCGACGTCCACATCGTCACGGCCGCCGTCGACCGCGGCCTCGACGAGCGAGGCTTCATCGTCCCCGGTCTCGGCGACGCGGGCGACCGGCTGTACGGGACTCGTTAGCGCTTTAAAGACGGTCCGGACACAGCTAAGTCGGTTCGGCTCTCGGCTCGCCCGGGTGCCAGCAGGCCGGGCCGCTGCATCGCTTCGAGCCAGATCGCGCGGGCTCTTCCCCGGCTGCCGCGGCCGGGCAGCCGCTCGATCACCCAGGCCGCGGCCGCGGTCGGGATCTCGCCCTCGATCGCGCAAATCCCTTGGTGGCGCTCCTCGCCGAGCGTTTCACCCGACCGGTGAGCACCTCGCCTCAGCGTTTCGCCGCGGCGGATGCCGAGCAGCTCGATCTCGGTCTCGCCGCCAGGGCCGGCCAGCTGCCAGATCCGCTTCGCCAACTCGCCCACGGTCAGCATCACCGGATCGTGCGGGCTGCAGAGCGGAACGCCGTCGCCAGCCAGCAAAGCGGCCTGCGCCACGAGGCAAGCCGCATGCGGCATCGTGATCCAGTAGCGCACCATGCCCGTGTCCGTGACCGTCAGCGGAACTCCGGCGCGGGCCTGGCTGAGAAAGATCTCGGAGGCGGCGCCGGCCGAGCCGAGCACGTTGACGAAGCCGAACGGCGGTCCGCTGCGCTCCGGCCCGCCGGGCTGCGAATGCGGTCAGCTGCTCCATGAACCGCTTCGTCCGTCCGTAGAAGCTCTGCGCGAGCGCGGCCTTGTCGGTCGAGGCGACGACGACGGTCTCGACGCCCGCGGCCTCGGCTGCGCGCAGCACGTTCCACGAGCCGTGCAGGTTCGTGTCGACGAACTCCTCCGGGAAGATCTCGGCCCAGTCGACGTGCTTGTACGCCGCGAGATGGAAGACGATCTCGGGCTTACGCCGCGAGCTCCCGCTCGAGCCGCCCCGGCTCGCGGATGTCGCAGAGGACGTGGTTGAAGAGGCCGAGGGTCTGCGGGTCCCGCGCGCGACGGTCGGCGATCAGTGAGGACTCGTGCCCGTCGACGATCGTGATCCGCTCCGGCCGGAAGCCGCCGAGGAAGGTCGCGAGCGCGCCGCCGATCGAGCCGCCGCCGCCGGTCAGCAGAATCCGCCGGCCGCCAAAGCGCTCCTGCAGCTCGAGCACCGAAGGGACGGGATCGCGACGCTCGATCACCTGCTGCCAGTCGAACGAATCGGCCGGCACGCGGCGGCGCGCAGCGCTGAGGCTCACGGGCGGCAGCGCCAGGGCGCGTTCGATCGCGCGGTACGCACGCTTCATCTCCACCGAGCGCGCCGGATCGGGCTCGTTGATCTCGGCGACGATGAAGCGCACAAGCTCGCCGAGCCTTCGCGACGACGGGGTCGAGCTCGAGCTCGCCGCCGCCGTAGGGGAGGCCCTCCCGAGCAGGCCGTGGGCGTCCGAGACGTGCGCGACCTGAGCGTGCGGCCCGAGCTCCTCCACGTACCGCCCGAGCTCCAGCTCCTCGTCCCAGGGGTGCGCGAACAGGCCGGGATGAGACAGTCGCGAACGACCGGAACAACGCCGCGTGCGATGTGTCGATCGTGAACCCGAGCTCCGGAACGCGCTCGCGCCAGTCGAGCAGGTCGCGCCAGTGGCCGCCGATGGGGGAGAGGTAGACACCTCCGGTTCGCATTCGAGGACCGGTGGCACGTTTTCGATCAGCGGATCCACGCCCCGCTGAACGCACGCGTCCGCGTAGAAGCCGAGGAACTCCTCGACGGCGTCTGCGTCGACCGCGCCGGAGGCGCGGAACTCGTCCGGAGAGAGTGGAATGAAGAGATGAATGGTCAGCACTGGCGAGCCGACACGCGCAGCAAACTCCGCGCTCCGCTCGATGCCGTCTGCGCCTCCTCGTCGAGGCGGTCGACGCGAACGAAGAGGCGCCGCTCGGCCAGGCGACCGGCGCCTCGGCCGTAATGGCTCAGCTGATGTGGGTGTACACCTACATCACTCACTGTCCGAACAGCACTGGTCCAGCGCGTCCTCGTCGGCCACGTCGGCGGGCATCAGCGCGATCTCGATCCTTCCAGTCGCCGCCGGTCTAACCGGTCGGCGAGCTGGTCAGGCTCGGGCGCCGACTTGAGCATCGGAACCGGGCGCGGAGGCAGGCTTTGTCATCGGTCGATTCGATCTCAGTCGCGTGATTTCAGGACGCGTAGCGTTTGGAGCCAGTCGACATAACGGCGGCGACTCCCTCTTCGAGGGACAAGTTCAGGGGCAACGGTGCCTCCGGAGCGGCCTCGGTAGCTCTCGTTCTCGCCCGCGGGGAGCTCCTCCCGGGGTCTCGATCGGAGACGACGAGCCGGCCGCGTCGCGCACGAGCTCGGCAGCGCGCAGGAGTGAGGTCGAACGTCCGCTGGCGATCAGAACGGTCGCGTTCCAGCGTCCCTTCGCGACCACGCGCTTCGATCGCCGCGAGCGCGTCGTCGACATAGACGAAGTCGCGGCGGCGTTCGGGATCACCGGCAACAACGATCGGCTCGCCCGCGCAGCGCCCTCGCCGCGAACGAGGCGATCGCGCCGGTCGCGCCCTCCCAGGCCACCTGACCGGGCCCGTACACAGAGGTCAGCCGGACGACGAGCGTTGGGGCCTCGTGCAGGCGGCACGCCTCTTCGCCGAGGCGCTTCGAGTGAGCGTAGGGATCGGGCGGTGGGTCGAGCGCGGCTCGCACGGTGGACGGATAGACGAGGCCGGCGCCGTGCTCGAGGCAGCCCCTCGAGCAGGTTGAGGGTCGTGCCCGCGTTCTCCCGCACGGCACGCGCCGGGTCCTGGCGCGCTCGCGCGGGATCCGGAATCCCGGCGAAGTGAAGGACGGCGTCGCAGCCGGCGATCAGCTCGCGGACCGCGGGTCGCCCGCGTCCATGCGGACGGCGTCTTTCGCTCTCCGCCCGCTCGGCGCCGCCGGGTCGGTGACACGCGAACGACTTCGTGGCCGTTCTCCGCGATCAGGTCGGAGGCCCGGGAGCCGAGAGAAACCGTTGGCGCCGGTGACGAGAAACTCTCATCGGCGGAGGTAATCCGCCAGTCGGTGCTCGTATGTGAACGGCGAGGCGACCGTGAACGCCGCGCCGCCAGCTGGATCTTCGCCGCGGGCAAGCGCGGCGACGTCCGCCACCGTCACGCTCTCGGCCGCGACGTTCTCGACGCCCGGCTTGGCATCGAGAAGGATTCGCGCCGCATCGGCGACGTGGACGACCCCGATCGTCGCTCGACCTCCGTCGTCGAGCGGTCAGCTCCGCGCCCGCCTCGGCGAGCCGCCGGAACTTGTCGACGACGGTTTGCGATTCCGCGCGGAATGCTCGACCGGGCTCGGGCCGTAGACGATCCCGAGCCGAAGGATGGCCAGGTCGAAGGCGAAGCGCCTCGACTTGAGCGCGAGCGCCACCTCGCCGTAGATCTTGGAGAGATGCGCGAGATCGGTCGGGTGCCCGAACGGAGTCGAAGGCCCGATCTTGCCGGTCAGCTCGTTGCCGTAGACCTGCAACGAGGACCCAAAACGAGCAGCGGCACCCGCCTCGCCGACCGCGCGGCCCACCCGCCGCGTCCCGCTGACGTTCGTCTCCTCTGTGTAATCCGGGGTCCCGTTCCGACAGCGGCCGCGACGCCTGCGCCGCGAGCAGGTGGACGACGTCCGGCCGCGGCGTAAGCAGCTCGCCGATGTCCGCCCGAATGTCCGCCGTCTCGACGCGTGCCCCAGCGGCGGCGAGGCCGTCCAGCTGCGAGCGCTCCGTGGCGAACCAGTTGTCGGCCAGGACGACCTCGTGCCCTTCGGCGAGCGCCAACTCCCCGAGCTTGGCGCCGATGTACCCGGCCCCGAGGACCAGGACGCGCGCCACAGCCTAAATCTGGTGGACGGTCGGCCCGTCCGGCACCGCGTGGCGCGTATCGACGATCAGCCGCGCGTGATCCCAGAGCGGCCGCTCCGAGAAGACCGTGTGCGGCGTCAGCACGACCACGCAGTCGGCCGCAGCGACCTCGTCCAGCGACCACTCGACCGGACCTGTGCGTCGCCCCGTCGAGCTCGATCTCCGAGACCCACGGGTCGCAGTAGCGGACGTCGCCGCCGCGCTGGATCAGTTGGCGCATGATCTCGAGCGAGGGCGATTCCGCGCGTGTCGTGGACGTCCGCCTTGTACGCCATCCCGAGCAGCAGCAGCCGCGAGTCCTTGATCGGCCGGCCGGAATCGTTCAGCGCATCGGAGATCTTCTGGACGACGAAGAGAGGCATCGCCGCGTTGATCTCGTGTGCCGCCTCGATCAGGCGCGCCGAGTAGCCGTACTCGCGCAACCGCCAGGCCAGGAAATGGGACGACAGGGATGCAGTCGCCCGCCGAGGCCGGGGCCTGGGTAGTGCGGAGGAATCCGAACGGCTTCGAGGACGCGGCCTCGATCACCTCCCAGGGCGAGATGCCCATCCGGTCGCACATCAGCGCCAGCTCGTTGGCGAGCGCGATGTTGACGGCCCGGAACGTGTTCTCGTGCAGCTTCGCCGTCTCGGCGACCATCGGGCTCGAGACCGGCTGCACCGTGTCGACGATCTGCGCGTAGAGCAGCGCGGGTGCGGCGCAGGCACTCCTCGGTGACCCCGGCGACGAGCTTCGGCGTGTTCTTGATCGTGAACGTCGCGTTGCCCGGATCGACGCGCTCCGGCGCATAGCCGAGGAAGAAGTCCTTGCCGACCTTGCCGCCCGGAACGTTTCTCGAGGATCGGCAGGACGACCTCCTCCGTCGTCCCCGGATGCGTCGTCGACTGCAAGCACGATCAGCATCCCCGGCTTGATGTTGGAGCCGACCGACTCGGCCGCCGAGACGATGAAGTTGAGGTCGGGTGTGCGCGTCTTCGAGAGCGGCGTCGGGACGCAGATCGTCAGGGCGTCGAGGCTCGGTGACGGCTGCGTAGTCCGTGGTTGCAGTCAGCGTCCCGTCGATGCTCTCGTACCGTTCGCTCGGCACGTCCACGAGGTATGAATCGCGTTTCTGGACTGGCGCGGACGCGCTGGTCGTTCAGGTCGATGCCGGTGACGTCGAAGCCGGTCTCCGCGAAAGCCATCGCGAGCGGAAGGCCGGCATAGCCGAGCCCGACGATCCCGATCGCCGCGGTGCGCTGGGCGATGCGCTCGTCGAAGGTCGTTTCCGGTGAGAGAACCTTGCTCAAGAGGGTAGTGCAGGCTAGCAACCTGGTCTGCAGGAACCAGCATCGGCGGCGTCACTCATTCCTGCAAACCCAACTGCTAGTAACCGCTGGGAATGTCCTTCCTGGACTCGGTGCACGCGCTCGTTCGCGACACGACGGCGGTCTGGGGGTTCGTGACGGCTGTGGGCATCGTAGCTCCTGCCGACGCCCCTCGTGGCGCGCCTCGCGCCGAGGATCGGCGGCGTCGACGACAAGCACGACCGCCCGCGCGTCCACGGCAAGCCGGCCGATCCCGCGCATCGGCGGCCTGGCGATCGTGATCGGCATCGCCAGTGCCGATGGCCGTCTTCATCAAGCCCGAGGGTCGCTACCTCGGCATCCTGCTGGGAGCGCTGATGGTGGCCGCGCTGGGGCTGATCGACGACATCAAGGGGATCAACGCGACCGTGAAGATGGTCGGAATCGTGGCCGCGGCGCTGATTCCGGTCGTGGGCTTCGGGATGACGTGGGAGAACGTCGGGCTGCCACTCGTCGGCAACTCTCGACCTCGGCTGGGCCGCCTACCCGCTGACCGTCTTCTGGATCGCGGCGCTCGCCAATCTCGTCAACCTGATCGACGGGATGGACTCCCTGGCGTCCGAATCGTGGCGATCGCCGGCGGGCTCGTTCGCGATCCTCGCGCGCGTCCTTCGCGCGGCGCCGACGCCGCCGCGCTCGCGGCGATCATCTGCGGCGCGCTCGCTTGCGTTCCTCCGTTACAACGTCCATCCGGCCAGGGTGTTCATGGGCGACACCGGGGCGCTCGCGCTCGGCTTCCTGCTCGCCTGCGTCGCCGTCCAGGGTGTCCTGAAGACCGCGGCCACGATCGCGCTCCTCGGCCCTGCTGCTCGTGATGGCGGTGCCGATCCTCGACACCTCGTTCGTAATCGCGAAGCGGCTCAAATACAAACGCTCGCCGTTCGCCCCCGACCAGAACCACTTCTACCACCGCTTCATGCGAGATTGGTTATTCGCAGCGCCGGACTGCGGCGTACCTGCATCTCTGGGCGCTGCCTGCTCGCCGCCTATGCCCTCGCTGCTTCGGTTCGAGCCGCCGCGGCCGTGCTCGGTCACTGGCAGCTGCGACAACACCTTGATCGCGCTCGGGGTCGGGATGCGTCGTGTGCTCGCGGCGTCCGGTCTGGATGGTCTACACGCTCGAGATCCTCAAGTCGCGCCACCTCCAGGTGCTCCGGCGGGGCAAGCTCGCGGACGAGCCCGAGCGCGAGGAAGCCGTCGAGCGCGCGATCACCGCGGGCAGCCGGCGCTAGAGCGGAACCGGCCGAGCCTGCAGCAGGTCGGCAGGGATCGCTCGACGCCCGCGGCCGCTCGCGGACGGCCGGGGCCTTTTCGACGACGAGCCCGGCCGGATCGCGCAGGAAGTGGACGCGGCCTTCCGCGATGAGCAGCTCGTCGACGGCACCGAGCCGGCCCTCGAAGATCGACCAGACCGGCGTTCCCAGCACGGCCGCCTCGCGGATCATCGTCCCGCCGGCCGAGGACGACGAGGTCGGCGAGCGCCGCGAGGCTCCGTCCGTCGACCGCGTGCTCGGGCACGATCAGGCTCGCGTCCAGCTCGCGCGCAAGGCGCGGCGCTGATCGTCGGTCCGGTGCGAGTACGACGACCTGCGCCTCCTCGTCCAGCAGCCGTCGCAGCACCCGCGGCAGCAGCTCGTTCTCGAACCGCCGAGGTAGAGCGCGTACGAGGGCGCCGTGGCGAACGACGGCGATGACGCCGCTGGGGTCGAGGCCTAGCTCGCCAAGCACGGACTCGTCCGGCTCGAAGTCGCCCGAGGTAGTACCTCCTCCTTCAGCCCGGTAGCTGGACGAGCTTCGGCGGCCGGGCGCCGTACGGCTCGAGCGCGCTCGGCCGGGATCGCATCGGGGACGAGCACGCGCGTCGCGAGCCGGCAGTTGAGCTCGTGCTGGAGCCTGGCCCACTCGTAGTCGAACATCGTCGTGTTCGGAATCCGGAGCAGGCGGCCGATCGGCGGCAGGTCTGTGGAGCCGTGAGCGAGGCCGTAGTCGAAGCGTTTGCCGCGCGCGAACGCGAACGCCTGCGCCGTCTCGAGAGCCCGCCGCGAGCGCCTTGCCGAACGCGGCTCGCTCCGCCGTGGTGCCCGATCGCCGTGTAGCGGGTGCCCCAGTCGGTCGAGCAGCTCAGTTGTGTGCGAAAGCGGCCGCGCAGTCAGCGTCACGTCGTGCTCGTCAGCCTCGAGCAGCTCGACGAGTGGCCGCAGGACGACGACGTGCGCGGGTTGGTCAGGTCGACCCAGATGCGAGCCATCAGTTCGTCTGCCTGTGATCCAGATCACGCGGTCGCGGGATCGAGAAGCGGGCGAGAATTGTGATCCATGTAGCGGGCCAAGCCCTCGTAGGTCATCCCGAGCTTCACCATGACCCGGATCGAGGCGCGGTTCTCCGGAAATGCGATCGCGACGACGTGGTCGAGGTCGGTCTCGCGCCACGCAGCTTCGAGCAACGCTACCGCCCTGCCTCCGTCGCGTAAGCCACGGCCCCAGCGCGAAGGCACGACGTGGTAGGCGAGCTCGATCTCCGGCCCTTCGCGCGCCAGCGGAAAGAGGCCGACCGTCACCAGCGAGCCGCCCACCCTCGCGCTCGTCGAGCGCCCAGAGGCCCCAGCCGCTCCGGCTCCACTCCAGGATCTGCTCGAGCCGCTCCCGTACTCCTCGACGTTCGCGCTGGCTGGTCGGACGAAGCGCATCGCCTCCGTCGTCGCCCCAAAGCTCGACACAGCGGTTCGGCGTCGCGCTTTCGGCTCAAAAGGCCGGATGACAAGGCGAGCGCCTGCGAGCGGAAGCCGAATCACGCAGACTCGAGGAAGCGGACGAGGGTCCCGCCGTAGCCCGGCGCTCTGGGAATGCTGTGCCCGGCTCCAGGAACGACGGCGCGCTGCGCGCCGAGGCGCTGCTCGAGCACGTCCGCGACCGCGTCGAAGACCGGGTTGTGGCCGCCCGTGACGACGAGCTTCGAAATGCCGCCGACCGCGAGCTCGTCGAGCGGGATCTCCGCCTCGTGGGGCGAGCGCTCGACCATCGCCGCCCGCGCCCCGGCTTCGAGTGGAGCCGGTAGGGGTCGGAGAGCTTCAGCGAGCTGCCCACGAGGTGGCAGAAAGTACGCGAGGTACTCGCGCGGCTGGCCGGGGCGCGTCACGCATCTTCGCCAGGAACTCCTCGACGGCGGGATTCCCGCGCGCGACGCCGAACGCCGGCGGCTCGTTCACTGTCAGCGAGCGCAGACCGTCCGCCTGCGCCGCCGCGAGCAGCGAGATCACGCCTCCGTAGGAGTGCGCCGACGAGATGGTCGCCGGGCTGCAGCAGCTCGGCGATCGCCTCCGCCTCGCGGCTCGAAGTCAGCCTGGTCGACCGGTGGGTTCGGCGGATAGCCCGGACGATCGGAATCACCAGCGTGTAGCGGTCGGCCAACGGCCTGAGCGAATCCCACGTCGCACTCCCGTTGCCGACGCTTCCATGCACGAGGACAACACGCGGCCCGCTGCCGATCGTCTCGACGTGGAAGTCGGGCACAAGTGGGCAAAGATAAACCGGCTGCACCGGCAAAGCCGACGCAGCCTCCAAGCGGCTTTGCAAGCAACCCCCCAGGGGTGAACAAAGTAGGCCGGAAATGGGCGTTTTTGTGGAGAAATGGCCACTTTCGAATGTCACAAGCTCTGCTATGCTCGCGGTGATGGAGCCTTCCCGCCCGACGTTCGAGCCGGCGGGAGCAGGCATGCTCCTTTCGGCCACGACGGCGGCTTCGGTGGGTGTCGGAGCCCTCGTCGGCTGGGCCGCCGGCTACCGTCGGCTACGGCATACTCGGCGGCGCAGTCGTCGGAGTCCCGGCCGGAATCGTGCGCCGTCTACTTCCGCTATCGAGAGGTCGCTTTCGTGAGAACGACCACGCTCGGCTCGCCACGTCCCATTCCGGGCCGGCTGTTGCCTGTGTCGCCGCAGGCGCCGGCGTGATTGCCCTCGCGCTGCCCGTCTTTCTCGTCGCCGGCTGGCCTTCGCGGGTTGGGTGATCGCGGCGGTCGTCTGGCATCGGCGTTCAGGGCCTCGGCCTCGCTGCTGGCGCGCGTCCGCCCCCTCCGCGGATAACCTCGCGGCCTCAAGCGTGCTGGCATTCGGAATGATGGGGAGGCTTCTTGCGGTGCTGGTCGTGCTCGTGCGCCGTGGCGGCGTCGAACCGCACGGTCGGGCTTGCTGCTGCGCTTCTCTACGGGCTCGCCTAGCACCGCCGAGCTCTCCGTCTCGATCGCCAGCTACTACGCCCAGGGAGCCGAAGGCATGAAGCGAGCAATCGCCATAGCGACCCTCCTCGCCCCTCTCAGCATCCCCGCGCCGGCTACTCTCGCGCGAGGGCACGTTCGATCCGACGACGGAGTTCGAGCAGCACGAGTGGGTCCCGATCCACCTCGGCCCGCTCGACCTCTCGATCACGAAGGCCGTCGTCTACCTGCATGCTCGGCACTGTGCTGACGATCCTCCTCGGGCTCGTGCCTGATGCGCTCGAGGCGTCTGCACTGGGACGCCGGACCGCCGCCAGACGGTTGGCGAGGCCGATCTACGAGATCGCGCAGACGCAGATCGCCGAGCAGGGGCTGCCGTCGAAGGCGATCGGCCGCTGGTTCCCGTACGTCGCGACGCTGCTTGCTCTTCATCTTCGTGGTCAACCTGCTCGGCTTCATCCCATTGCCGCTGACCGGCGAGACGTGGCACGGCATGCCGGTCTGGGGGATCTACGCCGCGACCTCGTCGCTCGTCGGTCACGCCTCGCGCTCGCGCTCGCTGACCTTCGTCTTCACGCACTTCGAGGGCATCCGCTGGAACGGGCCCGTGCGCTACTTCAAGAGCTGGATCCCCGAGGCGCCGAAGGCGCTGCTCGCTCCTGATCGTGCCGCTCGAGATCCTCGGCCAGTTCATGCGCCTGATCTCGCTCAGCGTCCGTCTCTTCGCGAACATGCTCGCCGGGCACATCCTGATCCTCACGTTCCTGGGCCTGATCTTCATCTTCCGAGTCGCTGGTTCCTCGCCGTGCTCGTCATCCCGTCGCGATCGCTCTTCTACCTCTTCGAGGTGGTTATCGTCGTCGGCATCCAGGCGTTCATCTTCGCCGCCCTGTCCGCCATCTACATCGGCTCGGCGATCGAGCCCCAGCACTAGAGGAGGACCACGATGCTACTCTGTCTCGTCGCCGCAACGACGGGCGACGTCACGAAGGCCGGGAAGGCGATCGGCCTCGCGCTCGGCGTCGGCCTCGGCGCGCTCGGCGCCGGCGTCGGCATCGGCAACATCTTCGGCTCGATGATCCAGTCCGTCGCGCGCCAGCCCGAGCTCCGCGGCGAGCTCAGGGCATCCAGTGGCTCGGCTTCGCGCTGACCGAGGCCGTCGTGTTCTACGGCCTGCTCGGCTCGATCCTCGCGTACGTCCTGGTCTAGTCGATGCTCCTGCGTCGCGCCAACCCGCTGATCCAGGTCACGCCTGGGCTGATGATCTGGACGATCGTCTGCTTCCTGATCGCGCTCTTCGTCCTGAAGCGGTACGCGTTCGGCCCGATCCAGGACGCGATCGACGAGCGCCGCGAGCGGATCCGCGGACGCGCTCGACGAGGCCGACCGGGCCCGCGCGGAGGCGCGCAAGCTCGCTCGAGGAGCACCGCAAGCTGATCGGCCAGGCGCGAGTGCAGGCGGAGGAGATCCTCGCCGGAGGCGCGGCAAGAGTCGCCGAGGCGCAGCGCAGGCGCGTCCGCGACGAGACCGAGGATGACCGCCAGCGCCGGCTCGAGGAGACGACGCGGCAGATCGAGGCCGAGACCGCGGCGCGCGCTCGACGGCGATCCGCGCCGAGGTCGCCGACCTGACCGTGATCGCCACCCGGAAGGTGACCGGCAAGGTGCTCGACCGCGACGGACCAGCAAGCGGCTGATCGACGAGGCGATCGGCGAGCTCGACTTCTCGGTGCTAGGGAGCCCGAACGAGCTGATGGCTGTCGTCGCACCGCACGTACGCGCGGGCGCTCTTCGAGGCGGCGAAGAGACGCGGGCCGGCGTCGACGCGGTGCGCGAGCGAGCTGGCGATCTTCGTCGAGGCCGTCGACGCGGTGCCGGAGCTGCGGGGCTGATCCGCAACCCGCAAGCTCGACCAGCGCGCCGAAGGCGGCCGCGCTCGAGGCAGCTGCTCGAGGCGAGCCGACGAGCCGCTCGTCCGCAACTTCGTCCGCTGCTCGTCGCGAGAAGGGCCGCGCGCGCGCAGCTCGAGGAGATCGCGCGCGAGTTCGAGCGCGCTCGTCGCCGCGCGAGGAGGGCATCCTGAACGTCGAGCTCGACGACCGCGTACGAGCTCTCCGACGACGAGGCGCGCGGCGATCGTGCAGCAGATCGAGAAGGCCTCCGGCCGCAAGCGTCGAGGCGGCGCGCACGCGTCGACCCGGACCTGATCGGCGGCCTCGTCCTGCAGGCCGGATCGCTGCGCGGTCGACGTCGAGCGTCCGCAGGCCGCCTCGACCGGCTCGCAGACCACGCGAACGCGTCTACCTGATGAAGGAGCTAACGTCGTTGAAGCTTACGTCCCGAAGAGATCACGTCGATCCTCAAGCGAGCGGATCGAGGAGTTCGACGTCGAGACCGACCTCGCCGAGGTCGGCACCGTGCTCCAGGTCGGCGACGGCATCGCCCGCGTCTACGGCCTCGAGACCGCCGTCGCGCTGGAGATGCTCGAGCTCGAGCACGGCGTCACCGGCCTCGCGTTCAACCTCGAGGAGGACAACGTCGGCGCCGCGCTCTTCGGCGAGTGGGAGCAGGTCAAGGAGGGCGACGTCGGTCAAGCGCACCGGCCGCGTCGCGAGCGTTCCCGTCGGCGAGGCGCTGATCGGCCGCATCGTCGACCCGCTCGGCAACGCCGCTCGACGGCAGGCCGCCGATCGAGACCGACCGAGACGCGCCCGCTCGAGTTCAAGGCGCCGGGCGTCGTCGACCGCCAGCCGGTGAAGGAGCCGCTCCAGACCGGGCTGAAGGCGATCGACTCGATGATCCCGATCGGCCGCGGCCAGCGCGAGCTGATCATCGGCGACCGCGACGACCGGCAAGACGGCGATCCTGCGTCGACACGATCCTGAACCAGCGCGGCGAGGACATGATCTGCATCTACGTCGCGATCGGCCAGAAGGCGTCGACCGTCGCCCAGGTCTACGAGCGGCTGAAGGAGAGCCGGCGCGATGGACTACACGATCATCGTCACCGCGCCCTGCGTCGGAGGCCGCGCCGATCAAGTGGATGGCGCCGTACGCCGGGCTGCGCGATGGGCGAGTACTTCATGTTCGACGGACAGCACGCGCTCTGCATGTACGACGACCTCTCGAAGCACGCCGACGCGTACCGGCAGATGTCGCTGCTGCTCCGGCGCCCGCCGGGCCGCGAGGCCTATCCCGGGCGACGTCTTCTACCTCCACTCGCGGCTGCTCGAGCGCGCCGTGCAAGCTCTCGGACGAGCTCGGCGGCGGCTCGCTGACCGCGCTGCCGATCATCGAGACGCAGGCCGGCGACGTGTCCGCGTACATCCCGACGAACGTGATCTCGATCACCGACGGCCAGATCTTCCTCGAGGCCGACCTCTTCTTCTCGGGCGTCCGCCCGGCGATCAACGTCGGCATCTCGGTCTCGCGCGTCGGCGGCAACGCCCAGACGAAGGCGATGAAGACAGGTCGCCGGCCGCCTGAAGCCTCGACCTCGCCCAGTACCGCGAGCTCGAGGCGTTCGCGCAGTTCGGCTCTGAGCTCGATCCACGCCACGCAGGCGCACGCTCGCCCGCGGCGAGCGGATGGTCGCGACCCTGAACCAGCCGCAGTACAGCGCCGTGGCCGATGGAGGAGCAGGTGGTCGCGATCTTCGCCGGGATCAACGGCTACCTCGACGAGGTCCCGGTCGCAGCAGGTGCCGCGCTTCCAGGACGAGCTGCGCGAGCACATGCGCACCGAGGGTCTCGATCTAGCAAGGCGATCGCGCGACCAGAAGCGAGCCTCCGACGAGCTCGACCGAGAAGCTGAACGCGGAGATCGAGAAGTTCAAGCAGGGCTTCAACGCTTCGGAAGAGCCGCGCTCGCCGGACGCGAGCCTAGCAGCATGGCGTCCGTCCAGGACCTGAAGCGCCGCGATCCGCTCCGATCCGGAACACGCGGAAGATCACCAAGCGCGATGGAGCTCGTCGCCTCGGCCGGAAGCTGCGCGCGCGCCCAGGCGCGGATCGAGGCGATGCGGCCCGTACGCCGACCGGATGCATGGAGCTGATGGTCGGCGTCGCGCGCGCGAGCACCTCGCTCGGCGGTCTGCCGCTCCTCGCAGCGGCGGGAGGTCCGCAAGGTCGCGATCCTGCCGCTGACCGGCGACCGCGGGCTCGCCGGCGCCGTTCAACGCGCAGGTCCTCCGCGAGGCGCTCGCGCAGGAGCGGCAGCTCCGCGGCGACGGCGTCGAGGTCGTACTGGCTCGTCGCCGGGCAGAAGGGCGCCTCGACGCTTCGCTTCCGCCGGTACGAGGTCGGCCAGGCGTGGACGGGCTTCAGCGACCAGCCCGCGGTACGCAGACGCTCAGGCGATCGCGCACCGCGTCGCCGAGCTCTACTTCCGAGCGAGGAGGTCGACCAGCGTCGTCGTCATCTACAACCACTTCGAGTCGGCGCTCGACGCAGCAGGTCGTGGCTCAGGAGGTCCTGCCCGATCCCCGGAGTCACTCCTCGAGGCGCGGAGAGGACGACGCACCGCAGGCGCTGCTCGGCGACTTCATCTACGAGCCGGAGCCGGAGCAGATCCTCGAGCGGCTCCTGCCCGTCTACGTCGAGACCGAGCTCTACCGCGCGCTGCTCGAGTCCGCCGCCTCGGAGCAGGGCGCGCGGATGACCGCGATGCGCAACGCCTCGAAGAACGCCGGCGAGCTGATCGACACGCTCACGCTCGTCGATGAACCGGGCCCGTCAGGCGGAGATCACCCAGGAGATCCTGGAAGTGGTGGGCGGCGCCGAAGCGCTCACGCGACCTGACTCTAGGGCGGCTGCCCGGCCGGCGCCGAAGCGCTCACCGCCTAACTTCCGGCTAGATCCTGACGTCGAACTCTTTGTCGGACACTCGGTGATGCTTCAGCCTCCAACGTGAGCCGAGCGCACCAGACCGTAAAGAGCTCGTCGGCGCGCAAGCGGGCCTGGCCGGCGTAGCAGCGGCCGAGACCCACGGCGAGCTCGGAGCCGACGTCGAGGTCCGGGCCAAGGGCTACTGGGAACAGGTCTGGATCCGGTTGAGGCGCGACAAGGTCGCGATCGCAAGCTGGGGTCGTCGATCATCTTGATGCTCCGCTATCGCGGTTCGTCGGCGGCCCGATCGCGGAGCATCACCTCGGCACCATAGCGCAACCGCGATCAGCCAGACGGCCGGGCAGCACGGCATCGAGGCGCTTCCGGTCGGGCCGTGGGCACACGTCGCCTGCAAGGACTTCTATCCGCCCGCGCAGTGACTGTAAGCGCCGGCGGCCAGCAGCTCTACGTGCTCGGGGCGGACGGGGTCGCTGGGTCACGACGAGTTTCTCCGCCTTCTCTATGGAGCGCGCATCTCGCTCGAGGTCGCGATCCTCGCGACGATTCGCAGTGATGATCCTCGGAATCATCTTGGGAACGACCGCCGGCTACTACCGCGGCCTGGCCGACACCGCCATTTCCCGAGTCATCGAGCTGACGATGGTCTTCCCAGCACTCCCTCTTCATCATCGCCTTGAAGCGCGACCGTCGGCCCGCGGCTGAACAGGATCACGTTCGGCGGCTCTTCGCTCCGGGGGTGGTGACGCTCGTGCTCGTCTTCGCAATCTTCGGCTGGTTCTATCCGGCGAGGATCCTGCGCGCCCATGTCAGCTTCGCTGCGGAGGAGGAGTTCGTCGAAGCGGCGCGCATGATCCGGTGCGAGCGACGGCCGGATCATGCGCTCACACGTGATCCCGCACCTCATCGCTCCGATCATCGTCTACTCGACGCTGACCGTTGCCACGTACATCCTGTTGGAGGCGGGCCTCTCTTCCTTCCTCGGGCTCGGCATCGATCCGGTCAATCCCAGCTGGGGCAACCTGCCTCGCAACCGCGCCCACCTACCACACGACCCAGCCGTGGTTGATGGTCTGGCCTGGCCCTCGCGATCCTATTGACCACGCCTCGCCTTCAATCTCCTGGGCGACGGGATCAGGGACGCGGTCGACCCCCGCTCCAGCCGCTAACCGATCGCCTGTCTACGAGCCGGATCTCGGCGCATGCCTATGCGCTGGGCAGTCCCTCGTTCACTAACCAAACCTTCACCGGTACGTCAAAGGAGTTGGTCAGAGTCCTCTAGAACCGAAGACGGAAGGAGTCACATGACAAAGCGATTGTTGCTTTCGGTCGCCATGTTGGCGATCGGAGCGGCGATGTTGGCGGCGTCGAGCGTCGCGCGACCCGCAGGGCTCGACGGCGAGGAAAGGCAGGATCATGAAGTTCTCGCTTTTCGCCGGCATCGAGAACATCGATCCGCAGCGCTCGTACTACGTGCCCGAGTGGCGAGCTACGAGTGGCTGACGGCGCGGATGATGCTGAACTTCGCGCACGCGACGGGCGGCCGTGGTTACCGCCTCGTCAACGACGGCGTGAGGAGCTACGGTCTCGCGGAACGGGAAGGCGTACACGTTCCACATCCGCCCTGGGATGAAGCTCAGCGACGGTTCCAAGATCAAGTCCCTCGAACTACAAGCACGCACTCATGCGAGTGCTGAACCCGAACGTCGGCTCGCCGCTCGCGTCGTTCCTCCTCACCGACCCGGTGTCAGTGAACATCGTCGGCGCGCTCGCCTACAACAACGGCGACACGCAGGACGTCCCTGGATCAAGACGCTCGGCCCGAACACGCTGAGGATCAGCCTGGTCGCGCCGAACCCGCTGCTTCCGACCCTGATGGCGCTTCCGCCGACGGGTGCGGTCGCAACGAACCTGCCGTACTCGCCGGTCACATCGGTCAGCTCGAGCAAGCCGCTGGCGGCCGGTGGGCGCTACCGCGTCCAGGAGTACGTGCCGGATCGCTCGATCAAGATCCGGAAGAGCAACATTCCATAAGGCACTGGGGCGCCGCCCACGCCCGGCGAAGGTCGATGGGTTCGACTACGACATCGGCACCCAGCAGGATCAGGCGCTGCTGCTCGTGAAGAGCGGCCAGCTTGATTGGGCAGCCGACGGCCTTCCGCCGAGTGCCTGGTGGTCCGCTCTTTCGCCCAGTACGGGACGAAGGGTCGCGCCCAGGTCTTCTCGACCTCGGTCTCGGACTACGCCACGATGAACAGCACCAAGGGCCTCGTTCAAGTCGACCAACGTCCGCCAAGGCTGTCGCCCGAGGCTGGCCGGAACGCGCTCGTCAACGTCAGGGGCCCGAAGGCCGGTCACGCGCAGTGCAGCCTGCTGACCCCGGCGATCCCCGGTTGGGAAGAGCGCACCGCCTTCCCGAGCAACCCGAACCTGAGCAAGGCTCGGCCGCTTGTTTCTGGGCACGGCGGTGACAAGATCAACTACTGGTACACGGCAACTACGACGGTGGTACCCAGATCCAGCAGCTCGCCACGGCGCAGCTGAACGCGATGGGGTTCACCAACATCGAACACCGGCCGTTCCAGTCCGGCCTTCCCCGGCACTGGGGCGCAAGGGCAACGACTACGACTTCGCGATCGTCGGCTGGGCCGCCGACTTCCCGGATCCGTGTGACTACGTCAAACAAGCTCCTGTCTGGCCAGACCATCCAGGACGTCCAGAACAACAACACGGCCTACTTCAACAACCCGACGGCCAACAGGCTCATGAACCACGCTGCAGGCTGAAGGGGCAGAAGCGACTCAATGGCCTACGGCAATCTGGACAACAAGATCATGAGCACGTGGGCACCGATCGCTGGATCGACAACCGCAACGACAGGGAGTTCTTCTCCTCGCGGATCGACACCAAGACGATCATTCGAGTCGCCCATCTACGAAATCGACCTCGGTAAGCTGGCCCTCAAGTAAAGAGAGCCATCACGAGGACGACGATCGACTTCGGAGGCGCCGGCCGGATAGGGCCGGCGCCTCCGCGCGTATAGACTCCCGCCGGACGGTGACGGTTCGATGATCAGGTATCTCATCAGGCGGATTCTGTGGGCGCTCGTTCTCTTCCTCGTCGTCACGCTCGTTACTGTTCGTCATCTTCTTCCTGATCCCGAACGACCTCGCGGCCAAGGTCGCGGGCCAGGGGCTCGAGCCAGGCACAGCGCGAGCGCGCGGATCAAGTGCCCGGCTCGACCAACCGGTGTACGAGCAGTACTGGATTTTCCTGTGGCGGCTGACCGAGCCGGTCCTGGTCCACGTCAGCGGCGTGCCCGTCTTCGTGCGGCCCAAGGGGGATCTCGAGGTCGTACATCAAGGCGACCCCAGTGAATGCAGATTATCGCCGCCGCCGCTCCCGTCACCGCCTCACCTGCCTCGGAGGGGTGATCATGTGGATGATGATCGCCCCGGCCCATCGGCATCCTCGGCGCTCCGTCCGCGATCGCTCTTAGACAGGGTGTCGATGATCTTCGTCCTGATCGGAATCTCCGCGCATCCGGTCTGGATCGGGCTGATCTTCGCCTTCACGTTCGGCTACAAGCTGCGACTGGTTCCCGATCCACGGGCTACTGCGACGTCGTCAATCCCGCGCACTGACTGCGGCTCCCGTGCAGTGGGCCTACCACATGTTCCTGCCCTGGATCACGTTCGCGATCCTGTTCGCCGCGCTCTACGTGCGCATGATCCGCGCGAACGTGATGGAGACGATGAACGAGGACTACGTGCGAACAGCGCGCGCCAAGGGCGCGCCCGAATCGCGCGTCATGCGCTCGCACGTCCTGCGCAACGCGCTGCTCTGCCGGTCGTCACGATGCTCGGAATGGACATCGGCCTCGCGCTCGGCGGCGCGATCTTCACGGAGACGATCTACGGCTTACCCGGTCTCGGGCAGACTGCGATCCGAGCGATCGGTACTCAACGACCTGCCGATCGTGATGGGCGTCGTCGTCTTCGCTACGCTGGCGATCATCGTCTTCAACCTCATCATCGACCTGCTGTACGCCTGTCATCGACCCGAGGATCAGGCTGACGTAGTGCGCATCGCGGCCAGGGACTCGAAGAGCGTCGATGGCACTGCTCGAAGTACGAGACCTAAAGACGTACTCCGACACCGACGACGGCATCGTCAAGGCCGTCGACGGAGTCAGCTTCAGCGTCGAGAAGGGACAAGACGCTCGGGCATCGTCGGACGAGTCCGGGTAGCGGCAAGAGCGTCACCTGCCTGACGATCATGGGGCCTCAACGCGAGCGAAGCACACGATCACCAGCGGCGAGGCGATCTTCAAGGGCGAGAACCTGATCGGCATGCCCTTGAGCGCGCTTGCGCGAGATTCGCGGGCAACGACATCGCGATGATCTTCCAGGACCCGATGACGTCGCTGAACCCGGTGCACACGATCGGGACGCAGCTCGTCGAGGCGATTCAGCTCCACCGCGACGTCTCGACCAGAGCGGCCGCAGCGCGCGCGCAGTCGAGCTGCTGAAGGCGGTCGGCATCCCGCGCGCCGAGCGGCGCATCGACGACTACCCGCACCAGTTCTCCGGCGGCATGCGCCAGCGCGTGATGATCGCGATGGCGCTCGTCAACGATCCCGACCTGCTGATCGCCGACGAGCCGACGACCGCGCTCGACGTGACGACGCAGGCGCAGATCCTCGACCTGATGAAGCGTCTCGCAGCAGGAGTTCGGCAGCGCGATCATCGTGATCACGCACGACCTGGGCGTCGTCGCCGAGACCGCCGACGACGTGCGTCGTGATGTACGCGGCGGAGGTCGCGGAGCAGGCGCCGGTGCGACGAGCTCTTCAACGCGGCCGCACCACCCGTACACGTGGGGTCTGCTCGGCTTCGCTGCCGCGGCTCGACACCGACGTCGAGCGCCTGGTGCAGATCCCGGGCCAGCCGCCGTCGCTGCTTCATCCCGCCGCACGGGCTGCCGGTTCCACCCGCGCTGCGCCGTACGTGATGGAGAGTGCTGCCAGGACCGACCTCGAGCTTGTCCCCATCCGACCGACCCCGAGCACTTGCAGGCGCTGCCACCTCGACGAGGCGACAAGCGATCGAGAGGCTGCGAAGCTGCTCGAGGCCACGATGGCGGAAGTGGCGACGTCCAGAACCTAGAGCTCGACTCAGATGGCTGAACGAGCCTACTCGTCGTCGACGACGTCAAGAAGCACTTCCCGGTCACGCGCGGGATCATCTTCCAGAAGCAGGTCGCAGCCGTGCAAGGCGGTCGACGGCGTCAGCTTCACCGTCCAGCGAGGGCGAGACGCTCGGGATCGTCGGCGAGTCCGGCTGCGGCAAGTCGACGCTCGCCCGCTGCATCATGCGCCTGCTCGACCCGACCGACGGCGAGATCATCTTCGAGGGCCGCGACATCACGCGCCTCTCGCGCGCGGAGCATGCGGCCGGTCCGGCGCGAGATGATGATGATCTTCCAGGATCCGTATGCCTCGCTCAATCCGCGCAAGCGCAGTCGGCTTCATCGTCGCCGAGGCGCTCGAGGTGCACAGGCATCGGCACCGCCGGCCGAGATCAAGCGGCGCGTCCAGGAGCTGCTCGAGATCGTCGGTCTCAACCCGGAGCACTACAACCGCTTCCCGCACGAGTTCTCCGGCGGCCAGCGCCAGCGCATCGGCGTCGCCCGCGCGCTCGCGATCAGCCCGAAGCTGATCGTCTGCGACGAGCCGGTCTCGGCGCTCGACGTCTCCGTGCAGGCGCAGATCCTCAACCTGCTCGAGGACCTCCAACAGCGAGTTCGGCCTGACCTACGTCTTCATCGCGCCACGACCTGAACGTCGTCCGGCACATCTCCGATCGGGTTCTGGTCATGTATCTCGGGAAGATCGCCGAGCTGGCTGCCGAAGACCGAGCTGTACGAGCGTCCGAAGCATCCCTATACGGGAGCGCTGCTCTCCGCCGTTCCGATCGCCGATCCCGAGCGCGGTCGCGCGCGCGAGCCTCTCGTCCTCGAGGGCGACGTCCTGAGCCCGCTCAACCCGCCGAGCGCCTGCAACTTCCACCCGCGCTGTCCCGCGCTTCCAGGAAGGCCACTGCGACGTCGAGGAACCGCCGCTCTACTCGTTCGGCGCAGAGCACGTGGCGGCCTCGTCACTACCCGCTCGAGGGCTGGCCGCTCGATGCGCAAGAGTTCAAGAGGCCGGGACGGGCAGTAGAAGCGCCCAAAGAGCCCGGCCTCGTCTCGTAGCCATGTGGCTCCCGGCTCTCCGCCGGATGGTGAAGTTGTTCCTCGTGATCAGCGTAGGCACGATCGTGCTGTCCAGCGCTGTTCGACTCCTGATCGCCGCCCCGATCATGCGCTCGATCGCCATCGGGTTCTACCTCGTGGGCTGCTTCGTCCCTCTCGGGGCCTTCTTCTTCGGCAACCGCGTGGACCGATCCGCCCGCGCGGGGACGAGGACACGGGCGGCCTGTTCCGCGTCACCTCTCGCCGACTCCGCTGGGCGACGAAAGAGGAGCAGGAGGAGGCGATCAACGGCGCGGCGATCTTCCTTCCACTCGGCTGGTCCTCATCCTCCTGGGCGTTGTCTGGGACAGCAAGCACTCGCTGTTCTGACGACTAGCTAACCGATCTCCGCCGTCTACGTCACACTTAGTGAAATGAGAGGACGCTCTCGAACCTGTGAACGTGCGCGCGCGTGGATCTCGGCCGAGCTCGACGGCGAGCTGTCCGATTTCGAATCGATTCTCCTGCGCGGCCATCTCGCGCGCTGCGAATCCTGCGAGACGTTCGACTCGACGCCGCGGCCTTCACCCGGACGCTTCGCAGGCTCCTTCTCGAGACGATCAGCAGGCCGGTCATCGTCTCGCGCCGACGCAGGATCGCCTTCCAGCCGCTCCGAGTCCCGGGCGCCGCTGCACTCGCCGCCTTGACGATCGCGTCCGGCGGACTACTCGCGTCGCTCCACGGGGCTCGGCTCCTCCGCCAGCCGAGTGACCGGCCACGTCGGCGTCCTCGACGATCAGGACGTCCACCAGCTCCAGCGGGTGAAGCCGGTCGCGGCGCTGGCCGAGCTGAAGGTCAGGCGCGATGCGCTGGCCGTCACGGCCTCGCAGATCCCGCGCACCACGGGCTTCCAGAACCCTTAGAGGCAATCGTCGCGGACAACCCGGTCTGCGCCGCCGAGTCGACGCCTGAGCGCTGAAGGTTCGACGTAACGTTCGGGCGGTGTGCTCAGGTACCGTTGGAGCATGATTCCGTCGCTGATCACGTCGTACGTCTGAGAGCTGACCACGCCGCCCGGGTGGCGGCGATGATGGAGGCTTCTCAGCGCTATCCGAGCTGCAGATCGCGAGCGCAGGGCCTTCGCCAGACTTCTTGCACGCTGGCAGGCGGCTTCGTGGAAGGCGCCGCTCGATACGCATTCCTGCAGGAGCCGAATGGCTAAGACCGAGAACGTTCCCAACACAGGCACGCTGATCGAAGTCAAGGGCGTCGTCATCGACGCGCTGTTCCCGGACGATCTACCCGAGATCTACAGCGCCCTCCGCATCACCGTGGACGGCCACGACCTGATCGCCGAAGTCCAGCAGCACCTCGGGGACGACCGCGTCCGAGCGGTCGCGATGGACTCGACCGACGGCCTCGCGCGCGGCATCGATGTCGTCGACCTCGGCGGGCCGATCACCGTCCCGGTCGGCGAGGTGACGCTCGGGCGGCTCTGGAACGTCATCGGCGAGCCGGTCGACGAGCAGCCGGCGCCGGCCGACGGCGTCGAGCGCTGGCCGATCCACCGCGATCCGCCCAGCTTCCGCGACCTCTCGCCGAAGATCGAGATCTTCGAGACCGGGATCAAGGTCATCGACCTGATCGCGCCGTTCGTGCAGCGGCGGCAAGGTCGGCCTCTTCGGCGGCGCCGGGGTCGGCAAGACGGTCCTCATCCAGGAGCTGATCCACAACGTCGCGCGCGAGCACGGCGGCGTCTCCGTTTTCGCCGGCGTCGGCGAGCGCACCCGCGAGGGCAACGACCTCTGGCTCGAGATGCAGGAGTCGAAGCGTGATCGACAAGGTCGCGCTCGTCTACGGGCAGATGAACGAGCCGCCGGGCGCGCGCCTGCGCGTCGGCCTCTCCGGGCTGACGATGGCCGAGTACTTCCGCGACGAGGGCCAGGACGTCCTGCTCTTCATCGACAACATCTTCCGCTTCGTGCAGGCGGGCTCCGAGGTCTCCGCGCTGCTCGGCCGCATGCCGAGCGCAGTCGGCTACCAGCCGACGCTCGGCACCGAGATGGGCCAGCTCCAGGAGCGGATCACGTCCACGCCAGAAGGGCTCGGTGACGTCGATCCAGGCGATCTTCGTCCCAGCCGACGACTACACCGATCCCGCGCCGGCCAGTGTGTTCGCCCACCTCGACTCGTCCGTCAATCTCGAGCGCTCGATCGTCGAGCAGGGCATCTACCCGGCGATCGACCCGCTGGCCTCGTTCTCGCGCGCCCTCCAGCCGGACATCGTCGGCGACGAGCACTACTCCACGGCGACGCGGGTGCAGGAGGTCCTCCAGCGCTACAAGGACCTCCAGGACATCATCGCCATCCTCGGCATGGACGAGCTCACCGACGAGGACAAGCTGATCGTGACCAGGGCGCGGAAGATCCAGCGCTTCCTCTCGCAGCCGAACTTCGTCGCCGAGCAGTTCACCGGTATCAGCGGGCGAGTACGTCGCGCTCGAGGACACGATCAAGGGCTTCACCGAGATCCTCGACGGCAAGCACGACGAGCTTCCCGAGCAAGCCTTCTACATGGTCGGCTCGATCGAGCAGGCTGTGGCGAAGGGTCGGGGAGAGCAGCCGGAGGAAGCCGAAGCCCTGCCGAGGAAGAGCCCGAGCCGGAGCCCGTTCCCGCGTAGTGGCCACGTTCGACGTCTCGCTCGTCACGCCCGACGGGCCTGTCTTCGAGGGCGAGGTCGAGATGCTGATCGTGCCCGGCGCCGACGGGGAGATCGGTGTCCTCGCGCGCCACGCTCCGCTGATCGCCATGCTCAAGCGCCGGTTCGACGCGGGTGCACGTGAAGCGCGACGGCGAGGTGCACGAGTTCGCGACCGGCCCCGGGTTCTTCAAGGTCGAGTAGGACCGCGCGCTCGCGCTCGTCGACGACGCCGTTGACGCGAAGCACATCGACGACGCTCGCGCCCGGGAGCAGCTCGAGACGGCGCAGGCCGAGCTGGAGCGCATCGAGCGCGGGGAGTCGGACGCGGACCGCTGGCAGATCGAGCAGCGGATCAAGCACGCCGAGAACCAGCTGACGGTGGTCGGCCGCGGCTGAGGTGGTGGCCTCGCCGGCCTTTGGTAGGCTCTACCCGACCTGGAAAGCTTTGAACGGCAGCTTGGCGACCAGGGTTATCAAAAACGCCTAAAGAGCCCGGAAGCGCAGCGCTCCCCGACCTCTTCAGGCGGGAGCGTTTGTCGTGAAGGAGGCGCAGTTGCAGGCATTTGCACCAGGCATCTATCCGCGTTCCGAGGAGCTCGTCCAGGCAACGCGCGACCTCGATCGCGGGCGGACGAGCCAGGAGGCGGTGGACGCGCAGGTCGAGCAGCGACCTCGCCGAGCTCGTCTCCGTCCAGCAGTCCGCGGGGATCGATCTCCTCGCCGACGGGATGCTGCGCTGGCAGGACGTCTTCCGGCCGCTCGTCGAGGCTGCGGACGGCCTCGAGAAGGCGCGCGCTGACGCGGTTCCTCGACACGAACACCTTCTACCGAGCTCCCAGCGCCGTGAGAAGACGCGCCGAAGCTGGCCGCAGCCGCTGAACGGCGGCTTACATCGCGCCGCTGCCCGGCCCGCGGCTGGTCACCGCTGCCTGTCGCCGTTCGCGCTCGCGCACGGAACGGGCGTCGACGCTTCCACGCTCGCGGAGGGCGTCCTGAAGCCGCAGATCGACGCGGTCGACGCAGAGCTCGTCGTCCTCGAAGAGCCGTTCCTGGCGCGAGCCGAGAACGGCGGGCTGGATCGACCTCGCCGGAGCGCTGGAGAAGCTCGGCGGCAGGCCCGAGCTCGCGCTCTGGGTGACCTTCGGCAGCGCGGACCAGCTGTTCGAGCAGGGGCTCGCCGACCTGCCCGTGGATGCGATCGGCGTCGACTTCTACGCGACGAGGGCGAGCTCGGTGCCCGAGGGCTTCGACAAGCTGCTCCTCGCGGGAGTTCTGGACGCGCGGAGCCTCGGTCCCCGAGGAGCCGAGCGAGATCGCGGCGTTCGCGGACAGCTCCGTGAGCGCGGCGTCGAGGAGATCGCGCTCGTTCCGAACGGGGATCTTCAGTACGTTTCACAAGCGGTCGCGCGGGAGAAGCTGGCGCGACTCGGCACGAGGCGAAGACGGAGGCTGCAGCATGAGCTCGAACGGAAACATCAAGTTCCTGACGCACGAGGTGGGGTCGCTCGCGAAGCCGCCCTGGCTCGTCAAGACCTCCGCGGGCAAGCCGCTCGAGGAGAGCGACGTCGAGCACGCGCAGGCCTGGGGCGAGAAGCTCGAGTGTCGACGGGCACGAGCAGCTCGTCGAGCTCCTGCGGCAGGACGAGCGCGACCCGGACGAGATCGCGCGCTGGTCGAGCCGCTACTGCCTCCGCCTCCAGGAGTCGGCGGGCGTCGACGTCGTCTGGGACGGTGAGCAGCAGCGGAGCGAGATGTACGCCTGGGCGATCGCCCACTCGAACGGCTTCGAGCCGCGCGGGACGATCCGCTCGTTCGACAACAAGTACTACTCGAAGTCGGCCGCGGTCGGGCCCGTCTCCGATGCGCGAGCCGTACCACAACGATGAATTCTCGTTCCTCCAGTCGGCCGCGAAGCACGAGCTGAAGATCCCGATCACGGGCGCCTACACGCTCGCCGTCTGGTCGTACGACGAGCACCACCTGCCGAAGACGGGCCGCCTCGGCGGAGGCCGCTGTCCCGGCGTGACGAGGTCGACGCGCGCCGCGAGCCGACGCTCGACATCGCCCGGAACATCATCCGGCCGAACCTCGAGGCGCTGATCGACCTCGGCGCGACGTGGATCCAGATCGACGAGCCGGGCGCATCGACCGAGGAGGACGAGCTCGACATCTTCGTCGAGAGCTTCAACGTCTCCGTCGAAGGGCTCGAGGGCTGCACGTTCTCGACCCACCTCTGCTTCGGACTACGACCCTAGCAATACGTAACTGAACGAAGCAAAT
>ERZ1370068.8051-contig-6932_pt1 | contig 45099 bp, 47 predicted proteins | sample MGYA00561227_ERZ1370068 | MGnify/ENA primary metagenome ERZ1370068 (study PRJEB38410, sample SAMEA6850437) | metagenome | study: Metagenomic assessment of the ecological functions of the soil: analysis of the soil microbiota associated with the... | reverse complement strand
GTGTACTTCGTTCAGTTACGTATTGCTCATCGTGCGTCGCGGTCAGCCGCTCGTGAATCTGCAGCAGCAGCGCGAACTGCTTGTCGAAATCCTCCGTCGTCGTCGACGTCCGCGGGTCTTTCCCTTATTTCGAACGGCTGCGTCTCGATGCTGCCGTCCGCGGTGAGGCGCACTTGATACGTGCCCGGCACCACCTGCGGCCCGCGCACGCTCGCGCCGAACAGGTTCGTCCCCTGCGGCGGCAGCGACGCATCCGGCAGGCGCATGTCCCACTCGAAGCGATTCATCCCCGCGTCGGCCGGCACGACGAACCGCGACGGCGGCGGACCGAGAAACGCGCGCCGGGCACTACTGCCAGGACCGCCGGGGTCGGCGCGCGTTCTCGCGGCTGCGGAACGTGCGGATCGTCCTGCCCGCGCGATCGAGAAACTCGAGCGACACACCGTCAGCCGGCTTGTCCTGAGGTAGATGCACCAAACGACGACGCCCGCGGGTGGATTCTGCCCGGACGCGGACGCACGCCGCCACCGCCGCCGCCGCCGGCGCGCATCCGGATCGTTTCGCGCGGCTGAAAGAGATGCGCCGTCGCCGTCGGCACCTGCGCGTTGAGCTGACGCAGGGTGCTGAGGTCGTCGAGGATCCAGAACGATCGGCCCTGCGTCGCGGCCACGAGATCGGATCCGTGGACCGCGAGATCGGTGATCGGCACGATCGGCAGGTTCGACTGCAGCGGCTGCCACTCGGCGCCATCGTCGAACGAGACGTAGACGCCGTTCTCGGTGCCCGCATACAGGAGTCCCTGGCGTACGGGATCCGCGCGCACGGCGCGGACGAACGTCGACTCGGGAATGCCGTGCCCGACGACGGTCCACGTCGCGCCGTAGTCGGTCGTCCTGTAGATGATCGGCTTGAAGTCGTCCGACTGATAGCGGCTGGCGGCAACGTAGGCCGTGCCTGCCGCGTGCGGCGATGCTTCGATCAGCATCACGCGCGTCCACTCCGCCATCTGCTTCGGCGTGACGTTCTTCCAGTTCCTGCCGCCATCGCGCGTGACGTGGACGAGGCCATCATCGGATCCGGTCCAGATCGTGTCCTTCTCGAGCCGCGACGGCGCAACGGTGAAGATCGTGCAGTAGTAGTCGGCGCTGCTGTTGTCGCCGGTCAGCGGTCCGCCGCTGTAGCCCTCCTTGACCTTGTCGTCGCGCGTCAGATCCGGGCTGATCGCCTGCCAGCTCTGGCCGCCGTCGGTTGACTTGAACAGGACGTTCGCGGCGGCGTAGAGCGCCGACGGATCCACAGGCGAGAACACGATCGGCGCGGTCCAGTGAAATCGATACTTCACGTCCGCCGCCGGACGGCCGCCGGCGTCTCGGGCCAGATCGAAATGTTCCGCGATTCGCCGAGACGATGATCGTAGCGGGTCATCACGCCGTAGTAGGTGCCGGCGTAGACGATGTTCGGATCGCGCGGATCGGGGGCGATGTAGCCGCTCTCACCGCCGCCGACGTCATACTCAGTCCGTCGCGTCGATGCCGCCGCCGCTGGTCCGGCTCGCGATCGAGACCGTCGTGCTGTCCTGCTGCGCTCCGTAGATGCGATACGGAAACTGGTTGTCGGTGATGACGTGGTAGAACTGCCCGGTCGGCTGATTCTGCTCGGTGGTCCACGTCCGCCCGCCGTTGAACGAGATCGCGGCGCCGCCGTCGTTGCCGTTGATCATCCGCTTCGAGTCGTCTGGCGCTGATCCACAAGCCATGATTGTCGGAGTGCGCGGCGCGGACCATCTGGAACGTGCGGCCGCCGTCGATTGACTTGTTGATCTCGAGCGTCGGCACGTAGACGGTGTCGGCGTCGAGCGGATCCGCGATGATGTGCGTGTAATGCCCACGCACGCTCGCGGACGTTCGAGTCGCCGTTCATCCGCTGCCACGTCGCACCCGCATCATCGGATCGATACACGCCGCCATCTTTGGCTTCGACGATCGCCCAGACGCGATCGTGACGTGACGGCGAGACCGCGAGACCGATGCGTCCTTTCATCCCCGCCGGCAGGCCGTTCTTCAGTTCGGTCCACGTCGTGCCGCCGTCGGTCGACTTATACGGACCGCTGCCGTCGCCGCCGCTGTAGATCGTCCACGGCCGCCGGTGCATCGGCCAGAACGCCGCGTAGACGACGCGCGGGTTGACGGGATCGACGACGACGTCGACGGCGCCGGTGGTGTCGTTGACGAAGAGGACCTTCTCCCAGGTGGCGCCGCCGTCGCGCGTGCGGAAGAGACCGCGCTCCTGACTGGGACCGAACGGATGACCGAGCGCCGCGACGAACGCACGACGTTCGCGTCACGAGGATCGACCGAGATTTTCCCGATCTGACGCGAGTCCGGCAGGCCGATGTGCGTCCACGTCTTGCCCGCGTCGCGCGACTTGTAGACGCCGTCGCCGTGCGAGAAGTTGCTGCGGAGGTCGGCCTCGCCCATGCCGACGTAAGAGGACGTTCGGATCCGACGGCGCCACCGCAATCGCGCCGACCGATCCGGTCTTCACGGCGCCGTCCGTGATCGGATTCCAGGTCGTGCCCGCATCGTCGGTCTTCCAGACGCCGCCGCCGGTCGCGCCCATGTAGTAGACGAGCGGCTGGCCGGGCACACCGGCAACGGCGGTGACCCGGCCGCCGCGAAACGGGCCGATGCTGCGCCAGCGCAGCCCTTTGAACAGTGCCGGGTTGTATGGCGCCGGTTCGACCGCTGCCTGCGCATGGACGAGCGTGAGCGCGACAGCGAACGAGATGCCGATCTGAACGCCGCGCCGTAAAATCTGCGCGCTCGCGATCCGGTGTAGTTGCCGAGCTTCAGCTGGACCACGGACTCGACGCGCTTCCCATCGCGCCACACGATGACCTTATGCGGCGCGGGCGCCGCGCGCAGTTCGCGAATCAGCCAATGATGCAAAGCCGGCGACGCCACCGCGGCCGCGGAAAAATGGTTCGCCGCCGATTTCGAGCAGCAGATCGCCGGCCTTCAGTCCCGCCGGCGACAGCAGACCGGCCGGTTCCACCTGGCGCACGCGGATCGCGACTTGTTCAGGTGCCGCTTTCGCGGCGGCCGGCAGCACCTCTTCGCTGCCGTCGAGGCCGAGCGACGGCACGCGCTCTTCGAGTGCGCGCGTCGCATACATCTCCCAGAACGACAGCGTGCCTTCGGCGTGCTTCGGTGTCAGCTCGTTGAAGGCGCGCTCGCCAGCGGCGATCGCCTCGGCTGTCGTCGGCACGTTCACGGTGATTTCGGCGGCGTCGATCAGACGCTCGTCGCCGCAGGCGCGCGCGTTGTGCAGCGCGGTGACGGCCGAGCGCGACACCTGGCCGCTGAACGCGCTGCACGCCGTTGACGCGGATCTCGACCGGATGATCGAGGTCGAGCAGTCGATCGTGGAGGTAGACACGCATCGTTCGCGCCCATCGTGCCGTGATATCGATGCGCGACGGTCCGGACACGATCGCATGGACGAATGCCTGGCGAGTGTCGGGTTCGATCCAGTGGACGCGCCGGCCGACCGGCGTGATCGCGGCGTTCGGCACCCGCAGTAGCTTCGCGCGGATAGTTCTGGCGCGGCCGTGTCTCCAGCCAGCGCAGGACGTCGCCGTAGTGCTCCTGGAATCCTTCGTGCGCGCGGTCGCCGAACTCGCGGTAGGTGACGTCGTAGTTGAACGAGGTCAGGATGTCGCGCAGCGCGCGCGGACCGGTGATCGTCCGGATGTTCTTGTCCTGCGATCCCTCGAGGATGTAGATCGGGACGTTCCGCAGATTGCGCAGCAGCAGCTCGCGCGAGTCCCCTTCGGTCGAGACCGGCACGATCGCGGAGAACCAGTCGGGATGCGCGGTCGCGAAGGCGATTGAATAGTTCGATCCGAGCGAGATGCCGGTCGAGACCATGCGATCGGGTTGATGCGGTAGCGTGCGCGCAGCGCGTCGATCACGGCGCGCGCCTGCTCGGGATGAAACAGCTCGTGCGGCAGCCGCTGCTCGGTCCGCGTGCCGGCGACGACCGACGGCGTCAGCGCCGGCGCCGCGACGATCCAGCCGGCTTCCTCGGCCGCATCGGCCCAGACGCGCAGCATGCGGTCGGCGCCCGATCGCGCCTGTGCGGCGGACCCGGCAGGACCGCCGTGCATCGCGAACATCAGCGGCCAGTCGGTGCGCGAATCAGTAGCGGCTCGGCAGCTGGACGAGAAACCGGCACGGGCGGTCCGGCGGGCACGTCGACCGTCAGTTCCGCCACGGCGAACTTGCCGGCAAGATTCTCCGGAGGCCCCTGTCCCCCGGTCACACGCGCCGGCGGCGGCGGATGACGCGCGGCCCCGTCGCATCGCTTCCTCGAGATCGTGGAAGCGCTCGCGCGACATCGCCGTCAGCGAGGCGTCGGCGGCCAGCGCCGTTTCGGCCGCACGGCGATCGCTCTCCGATGCCGACCACAGGTAGCGCTGCACCAGACCGGCGAGTGGATCCTCCAGTCGCCGGCTGCGGCGGCTGTCCGCGTTGACCGGCGACCAGCCCGCCGATCAGCGTCACCGCAATCATCGTTGTGAATTTCATAGAGGCGTTCCCGTGCTCGTGCATAAAACGTCGTGAGTAGGAGACGCGAAACAACGGTTGTAGGGGACGGGCCTTCCGCGGCCGCGGCACGCCTGAAGGGGCCTGAAGGGCGTGCCCTACAACGAACCCGTCATGCCGCTTCCCGCCTGTCCCGCCTTCTCAGAACCGATAGCGCGCCGCGAACTGGAACTGTCGCGGGTTGGCGACACGCGCGTCGGCTGCATGAACGTCGCGGCCGGCGTGCCGAACACGCGGCCGTACGTGGTGTTCACGCCGGTGACGTTGGTCGCATTCAACAGGTTGAAGACATCCATGCGGACCTCGATCTGGTTCGATCCGCCGAACGCGAACGTCTTCGCCGCGCGCGATGTCGATCGTCTTCGAGGTCGGCAGCCGGAAGCTGTTGCGCGCGAGCGTGCCGGGGCGATCGGTCGTTGAAGCCGTCGCCGTTGAGATCGGCGCCGGCTTGCGGATCGACCGGCAGGCCCGACTTGAACGCCGCGATCGCCGACACCGACACCGCGTACGGCAGGACGTAGGTCCCGTTGACACGTCAGGATGTGCGGGACGTCGTTCGACGCGCGCGCGCGGCGGAAGTCGAACGGATCCGCGCCCTGCGCCGCCGATCCGAAATCGTCCTGTTCGTTCTCGGCCCGGCGAGAACGTGTGCGACACCTGGTAGAAGTAGCTGGTGCGCGAAGCGCTTGGTCAGGTTCAGCTTCAGCGCCGTGATACCAGCCGCTGCCTTCCGAAAAGATGCCGCGAATCTGCTTGAAGCCGCCTTCCTGGATGTCATGCGGACCCGGCACCCGCGACGGCGATCCGTACGGGCGCGTCGCGTCGGCCTGCGGCGACGGTCCGGCGTCGCACCGGTTGTCGTGTCGAACGCCGTCGGCCCATTCAGATCGACCGTGCGGAAGCAGGTCGCGGCCGCGCCAGGTGGATGTAGTCGGCGGTCAGCGCGAGATCGGCCTGCAGCTCGCGCGCGCACGCCGATCGTCACCTGATCGCTGTACGGCGTCTTGCGCGCCGCCGGATCCAGCGCGCCGAGATCGAGCGTGACGGTGCGGCCGATGCGCGGCGCGCTGAAGCCGGGCGGCAGCGACGGGAACACCGCCGGGAACGTCGGGAAACACGCCGGGATTGCCGCCGGGCGTCAGCGTGATCGAGAAGTTGCCGGTGATGCCGAACAGATCCTCCGGTGTTCGGGATGTTGTCGAACAGCTGATCGTAGAAGCGGCCGTAGCCGCCGCGGACGACTGTGCGGCCGTCCTTGCTGAGATCCCAGGCGAAGCCGGTGCGCGGCATGATGTTGTTGCTGTCCGGCGACGAGGTCTGCTTCTCGTAGCGCGCGCCGAGGTTCAGCGTCAAGCCGCGCCGCACTTCCCAGTCGTCCTGGCCGAACAGGTCGACGTTCATATACGAGCGGTCGATGCCGGCGAAGTCGAACGGCGCGAAGTCGCGGTGCAGCGAAATCGGCCGCCGCGGATCGGTGAAGCCCCTGCGAGAACTGCTGCGGGAACGTCGCCGGATTGGCGGCGTTGAACGGATACGGCGTGCCGGCGGCGAAGGTGTAGACGCCGACCGCATCGGCGTTGAAGACGCCGGTCTTCGCGATGTGCGACATGTCGACGCCGACAAACGTCCGGTGCGCGCCGAAGTCGCGCGACAGCTTGTCGTTGAACTGAATCCGGTTCTCGCGGATGTCCTGGGGCGATCCGTTGTTCGCGCCGTAGGTCGCCGAGGCCGGTGTAGATCACGCGCGGCCCCGGCGCGAGGTTCGTCGACTCGTTGACGAACTGCGAATACTGGAAGCGCGCTTCGTTGACCATCTGCGACGACAGCACGCTCGTCGCCGTCCCCTGCAGCTCCCAGCTCGATCGGCTGCTCTTCGTGCCGCCGTCCGGGCGGCACCAGCCCGCCGAAGCCGCCGATGCGCTCGTCGTCGTCGAGGTTGAAGCGCAGCTGCGCGTTGTGATTGCTGTCGGTCAGCCGATGCGTCACTTTCGCGAAGCCCTGCGTGCGGTTGCAGCGTCGCCGGAAATGCGCCCGGCCTGCAGCGGCGACGTGACCACCAGCTGCTGAATCCTGATTCGTGCCCTCGTAGCTGCCGATGAAGTGCGTGCGGTTCTTGACGATCGGCCCCGACAGCACGCCGCCGAACTGCTGCTGGTTGAACGGCGCCTTCGTGCCGGTGAGGGCGTTTGTCGGCGTCGAGCTGGCCGGGCCGGTCGTAGATGTAGCCGGTGCCGTGCAGATCGTTGGTGCCGCTCTTGGTGACCGCCGAGACGATGCCGCCGAGCGCGTGGCCGAACTCCGCCGAGAACTGGCTGGTGATGACCTGGAACTCCTGCAGGACGTCGAGCGACAGCCCGGTCTTCGACGCGTCACCCCACTCGATCACCTTGTTCGACACGCCGTCGACGACGTAGTCGATGTTGCGTCCGAGCTGGCCGTTGATCGACAGATCGCCGCGGCGTCGCGCGCGCCGTGCACGCCGGGCGCGAAGTTCGCGAGGTCGAGATAGTTCGCGGCCGTTGAGCGGCATCGTCTCGATCTTCTGCTGATCGACGGTGAGGCTCAGCTCCGCCTTCCGTGTCTCGAGGATCGGCGCCGCGCCGGTGACCGTCGTCGCCTCGGCCAGTGTCGCGAGCTTCAGCGTCACGTCGATGACCGGCCTGGTGTTCGCCTGGAAGACGAGTCCCGATCGCTCGTCCGCCGCGAATCCCGACAGCTCCACCTTCAGGCTGTACTCGCCGACGACCGGCAGCGCGATGAAGTGATAGCGCCCGCGATCATCGGCGGTCTCGGTGCGGACGAGACCGGTCTTGGTGTTGCGCGAGCGTGATCGTCGCGCCCGGCAGCACGCGCGCTGGACGGATCGAGCACCGTGCCCGACAGATCGAACGTGCTGACCTGCGCGTTGACCGGCGCAGCAAGGATCAAAGGCGACACACGCGGCCAGAATGAGGCGACCCATCGAGCACCTCTCTCTCAATGCGGATTGAGGATTGCGGATTGCGGAATTGATTGTCGATTGATGCTGGCTCAACCGTCGGGCCAATTCGCAATAAATCCGCATTCGCAATCTCAATCCGACCAATCACGCGATCCGGATTCGAGAGGTTTCACGGAATCGCGTCGATCTCGGCGACCGTGTTGTAGTGCACCAGCGAGACGCGGACGACGCCACCGGGCGGCTGGCCGAGGCGCGCCATCAGGCGCGGCGGCGTACATGTGGCCGCTGCGCGCGCCGATGCCGTGCTTCGCGAGCTCCGTCGCGATTGCCGTCGACCGACATGCCCTTGACGCTGAACGCGACCGTCGGCACGCGATCGTCGAGGCGGCTGCGATCCGTGACGCCGTGCACCGACGCCCCGTCGATTGACGACACGGCGTCGAGCAGCGCGCCCGACAGCGTCCGCTCATGCGCGGCGATCGCCTCCATCGCCGCGCGCAGCGCGCATCGTTCGCGATGAGCCTTCCGCCGCACCCATCCGCCGGCCGAGGCGCTTCGAGATAGCAGGACGACCGCTTCCATGCCGGCGACGTTTTCGTAGACGTAGGTGCCCGCCTCGAGCTTGTCGGGCGTCACGTCGGGGATGAAGTCCTCGCGAAACGTCGGCAGCCGGTTGATCGCCTCGGCGCGGCACCACGCGAAGCCCATGTGCGGCGCGAAGATCTTGTAGCCCGAGCACACGAGGTAGTCGCAGTCGAGCGCCTGGACGTCGATCGGGCCGTGCGGCCCGAAGTGCACCGGCGTCGAGGAAGATCTCGGCGCCGGCGGCGTGCGCGACCTGCGCGCCGCCGCGGCGACGTCGACGCGCGTGCCGGTCGCGTTCGACGCCATCGGTGCACGCGACCAGCCGCGTGCGGTTCGACGCCAGCGCGCTCGAGGTCGGCGACGTGCAGCCGCCCGTCGTCGCGCACCTTCCACCAGCACGATGCGCGCGCCGACGCGTTCGAGCGCCACCCAGGTCGCGATGTTGGCCTCGTGATCGAGATCGCTGACGACGATCTCCGGCCGCGAGTCGAGCGTCTGGCCGACCGCCAGGCTGATCGAGCCGGATGAACGAGGTCGGCGTTCAGCCCGAACGCGATCTCGCCGGGCGACGCGCGCGTTCACGAACGCGGCCACCGCCTCGCGGGCCCGCGCGATCATCGCGTCCACCTCCTGCGATCGATCGTAGGGTCCGCCGCGCTGGACGTTGCGCGAGACGAGATGATCGGTCACCGCCGCGAGGACGCTCGCCGGCACCTGCGCGCCGGCGGCGTTGTCGAAGAACAGGAAGTCGCCGGCCTGCGCCAGCGCAGGAAACTCACGACGAAGATGTTCAACCGGAAAGGCCATATTGTTACTCCGCGTGGGGCCCCACCCCGCGCTGCCGTCGCTTACGCTCGGGTCTTGGCTGTAACGACGATGCCGCGTTAGCCACGGTTTTCAGGTGTCCTGACGCGCGCATAGACGATCGACATGATCACCAGGAACGGGAGAAACGACGGCACCGTGTATTGCGAGCCCGTCGACGAAGAAGGTCGTGAGGGTGATGGCGACAAGCGACACGATGCCGAACCATGCCGCGGCGCGATGCGCCGGCATCCTGATCGGCAGCGCCGCCAGCTGCTGCGGCGACAGCGCGGCCCTGAAGCGAAGATACGTGAAGAGGATCACAATCCAGATGAACAGCATGCCGGCGACCGCGGTGCCGTACAGGGCGAGGAACGCGCTGGCCGGGCGCATAGATCGCCAGCAGAATCGCCGTCGCCATCCCGCCGCTCGCAACGGCCACCGCGCTGAGCGGCACGCCGCGGTCGGCTGACCGATGACAGCCAGCCCGGCGCGTAGCCCGATCGCGACAGCGAGAACAGCATCCGCGTCGTCAGGTAGCAGGTTCGAGTTCGCGCTCGACAGCGCCGCCGAGATCACGACCAGGTTCATCACGCCCGCCGCATACGGAATGCCTGCGGACGCGAACGCGCGGACGAACGGGCTGCCGGTGATGCCGCGTCCCCTTCGGCGAGTCTGGTTCCACGGCGTCATCGTCAGCATCACGCCGATCGCCAGCACGTAGAAGATGATCAGCCGCAGCACCATCCGCTTCATCGCGCGCGGAATCGACGACTCCGGATGCTCCGGCTTCTCCGGCGGTCACGGCGATGACCTCGACGCCCATGTAGCTGGTGATCACCAGCGTCAGCGCGAGCCAGACGCCGCGTCCAGCCGTGCGGCAGAAACCCGCCGGGGCCGTTGAAGAGGTTCGAGACGCCGACCGCCGGCGCCGGCCCGATGCCGACGATCAGGCCGAGGCCGACGGCGATGAACGACGACAATCGCGACGACCTTGATCGAGCGCGAACCAGTACTCGAACTCGCCGAACCGGCTCACCTGCGCCGTGTTGATGACGATGAGCCCGACGGAGACGGCGGCGACCCACGCCACCTGCGGCACCGCGGGAAACCAGAACGCGAAGTAGATGGCGACGGCCGTCACTTCGGCGCCGATCGCGAGAATCTGAATGAAGCCGTAGGTGGCTCGGACGACGAAGCCGAACCAGGGCGACAGGTAGCGCTCGGCGTAGACGCCGAACGATCCGGCGAGCGGATGGACGACGGCCATCTCGGCCAGCGCGTAGCCCATCACCAGCGCGATCGCGGCGCCGATCACGTAGGTGACGATCACGCCGGGACCGGCGAGACCGATGGTGACGGTGCTGCCGAGAAAGAGCCGACGCCGATCGCCCCGCCGATCGCGATCATCGTGGATCTGCCGCGAGCTCAGTCGCCGCTGCAGACCTTCTTCGGTGGTGGAGGACGGGGCGACCGTCGGCGCGGAAGTCACAGGGTCAGGTATTGTAAGGCGAATGGACAATCACCTCCCGCACGCGGGAGCTGTGGCCAACGATTATCCGAGATCGTCCAGACCGCTGCGCAGTACCCCGGCGACGCTCAATCTCGCGACGCTGCTGCTCGACGATCACGTCGATGGCGGACACGGCGAGCGGCACGCAATCGTCGCCGGCACCGAACGCATCACCCTACGGCGGCCTGCAACGGCTCACGAGACCGAATCGGCGCGGCGCTGCGGGGTCGCGGCGTCCAGCGCCGGCGATCGCGTGGCGATGCGGTTTCTCAACAACATCCCGTTCGCGGCGACGTGGCTGGCCGGTGCAGAAGATCCGGCGCGATCGGCGTCTCGACGATGCCGATGCTCCGCGCCCGCGAAGCTCGCCTACATCGCCAACGACTCCGGGGCGGAGGTCTTCGTCTGCCAGTCCGATTTGATCGACGAGCTCAAACAGGCCGGCAGCTCGTTCGATCATCACCTGGCCATCGTCGCGGCCGAGGAATTGATCGCGAGGCGGATCCGATCGGCTGGACGCCGAACCGGTCGGCCGTGATGACGTCGCGCTGATCGCCTATACCTCCGGGCAGCACCGGCGTCCCGAAGGGCGCCACCCATACGCCGTCCGACATCCTCGCCTCCGCCGGACTGCTACAGCCGTCACGTGCTGGAGATGACGCCGGACGATGTGTGCGGCGGGCATCCGACGCTGGCGTTCACGTTCGGCCTCGGCGGGCTGCTGGTCTTTCCGTTTCGAGTCGGCGCGACGACATCATTGATCGATCGTTTTCGCCCGACGTGCTGCTGGCGCGGATTGCCGCCGATCGGATCACCGTGCTGTTCTGCGCGGCGACGACGTATCGAGTGCTGCTCAGGACCCGGATCTCGAGCGGAAGAACGATCTCGGCTCGCTGCGCGTGTGCGTGAGCGCGGGCGAACCGCTGCCGGCGGCCGTCTATGAGGAATGGCATCGGCGGACCGGCATCGAGATTCTCGACGGGATCGGGTCCACCGAGATGTTCCACATCTTCATCTCCGCGCGGCCCGGCCACGTGCGCGCCGGATCGACCGGAACGGTGGTGCCGGGCTACGAGGCGCGGGTCGTGAACGATCGTCTCGAGGAGGCGCCGCGCGGCACGCCTGGCCTGCTCGCCGTCCGCGGCCCGACCGGCTGCCGCTACTGGCGCAAGCCGGATCGCCAGCGCGGTGCGTGCGCGGCGGCTGGAACATCACCGGCGATGTGTACCGTCAGGACGAGGACGGATCGTTCTGGCACCTGGTGCCGCAACGACGACCTGATCATCTGCGGCGGCTACAACATCGCCGGTCCGGAAGTCGAGAACGTGCTGCTCGAGCACGACGCGGTGCTCGAGGCCGCCGTCGTCGCGTCGCCGGACGAGCTCCGACAGGCGATCCCCAAAGCGTTCGTGGTGTTGAAGGAAGGCGTTTCACCATCCGATGCGCTCGCGACGGCGCTGCAGGAATACGTCAAGCACGAGCTCGCGCCGTACAATGCCCCGCGCGAGATCGAGTTCGTGGATGCGCTGCCGCGCACCGAGACCGGGAAGATCAGGCGCGTCGAGCTCCGCGAGCGCAGAGCAGCTCAGCAGCGGCGCGCGCAGGCCAGAACGACGTGTAGGCCGCGTGCGTGCGTATCATAGGCGTGTCATGAAACCGAATCGTTCGTTCGATCCTCGCGCTGGCCGCGGTCGCGGCGATCGTGATGCCGATCGACGGTCAGCCTCGAAACCCGCTCGCCGGCGCGCTGCGCTGGCGCAGCATCGGGCCGTTCCGCGGCGGACGCGTGCACCGCCGTCGCCGGCATCGCGACGCAGCCGTTCGTCTACTACATGGGCGCGACCGGCGGCGGCGTCTGGAAGACCGACGACGCGGGCGTCGACGTGGACGCAACGTCTCCGACGGCTTCTTCCGCACCGGATCGGTCGGCGCCGGTCTCGGTCGCCGAGTCGAACCCGAACATCGTCTACGTCGGCATGGGCGAGGGATGCCTGCGCGGCAACATCTCGTCCGGGGACGGCGTCTACAAGTCGACCGACGCCGGCAAGACGTGGACGCATGTCGGCCTCGCCGACAGCAGTCAGATCGGCCGGATGCGAATTCATCCCACCAACGCCGACGTCGTCTACGTCGCGGCGATCGGACATCCCTACGGACCAAACGCCGAGCGCGGCGTGTTCCGGACGAAGGACGGCGGCAAGACGTGGCAGAAGGTCCTCTTCGTCGACGACAAGACCGGCGCCGCGGACATCGCGCTGGACCCATCGAACCCGCAGATTCTCTACGCGACGACGTGGCAGGTGCTGCGGACGCCGTGGAACATCACGAGCACAGGCCCGGGCGGCGGCCTCTACAAGTCGACAGACGGCGGCGAGACGTGGACGAAGCTGACGGGCGGCTTGCCGGCGGGCAATCTCGGGAAGATCGGCGTCACGGTGTCGCCGGCGAATCCGCAGCGCGTCTGGGCGACGGTCGAGGCCGATCAGAAGGGCGGCGTCTACCGATCGGATGACGGCGGGAAGACGTGGCAGCTGCTGAACGGCGACTTCAACATGACCGCGCGCCAGTACTACTACGGCCACATCTTCGCGGATCCGGCTCGACGCGAACACCGTCTACACGTTCTGCGCGAAGCTTACTCTACAAGTCGACCGACGGCGGCACGAACTGCACGGAGATCCAGACGCCGCACAGCGATTACCACGACCTGTGGATCGATCCGAAGAACCCGCTGCGCATGGTCAACGGCAGCGACGGCGGCGCGGCGATCACCTTCAACGGCGGCCGCGCCTGGAGCTCGCTCGACAACCAGCCGACCGCGCAGTTCTACGCGGTCATCGCCGACAACAGCGTGCCGTATCGCATCTACGGATCGCAGCAGGACAACACGACCGTCTCGATCGCGAGCCGCACGAACGGCGCCGGGATCACCGAGAGCGACTGGCATCCGGTCGCCGGCGGCGAGAGCGGCTATCTCGCACCAACGCCGTCGGTGCCGCCGGTCGTCTACGGCGGCAGCTACTGGGGGCATCTGACGCGCTACGAGGAGCGCACCGGCGAAGTCCGCAACATCACGGTGTGGCCCGACTACAACGGCGGGCGCACGGCGGCCGAGGTCGAGAATGCCGCTTCCAGTGGACGTTTCCGATCATCGTCTCCCCGCACGACGGCAACACCGTCTACGCCGGCGCGCAGGTGCGTGTTCCGGACGACGAACGGTGGACAGAGCTGGGAAGCGATCAGCCCCGACCTGACGCGCAACGACAAGGCCAAGCAGAACGGCGGCCGGCTCGAGGATACTACTCGACCATCTTCACGATCGCGGAATCGCGCGTGGCCAAAGGCGTCATCTGGACCGGATCGGACGACGGCGTCGTGCAGGTGACGCGCAACGGCGGACGCGACTGGCAGAACGTGACGCCGCCGGCGATCCAGCCGTTCACGCGGATCAACATCGTCGAAGCGTCGCCGCACGACGCCGCAACGGCCTACATCGCCGCCAACCGCTATCAACTCGACGACTTCCGTCCGTATCTGTTCAAGACCTCCGACTACGGCAAGTCGTGGCAGGCCATTGCATCCGGTCTGCCGGAGCACGGCTTCGCGCGCACGATTCGCGAGGATCCGAAACGAAAGGGTCTGCTCTTCGCAGGCACGGAGACCGGCGTTTACTATTCGACCGACGGCGGCGCCGCGTGGCAGTCGCTGCAGCTCAATCTGCCGGTCGTGCCGATCACCGATCTCACGATCAAGAACGACGATCTGATCGCGGCCGACGCAGGGCCGATCGTTCTGGGTGCTCGACGACCTCACGCCGCTGCATGGCGCAGCCGCACGGCGACTTCATCCGCAGCGCAGCTCTTTCCGCCACGCGACGCGATCCGGTCACGCCGCGGCGGCTTCGGCCGCGGCGCCGGCAACGTGGGACAAAACCCGCCGGGCGGCGCGACCGTAACATGCACTCTGCCCGCCGCGCAGGACGTGACGCTCGAGTTCGTCGACGCGAAGGGCGCCGTCGTCAAGAAGCGTTTCCAGCACCGACCGCAATGGGCCGGCGGCGACGCCCGGGGTCCATCGCTACGCGTGGGACATGCGCTACGCCGACGCGCACGGCATCGAGGGCGGGACGTTTCTCGCCGGCGGCAACCTGCGCGGACCGGTCGCGGTCCCGGGCGCGTATCAGGTGCGGATGAAGACCGGCGGCCAAACGCTCACGCAGCCGCTCCGGATCGTCCCGGATCCGAAGAGCGAAGCGAAGGCCGCCGATCTGCAGGAGCAGTTCGATCTGCTGATCGCGATCCGCGACAAGCTGTCGGCGGTCCACGATGCCGTCAACGAGATCAAGAAGATGCGGACGGCGCTCGCGTCGCGTCCGGATCGCGCCGCGGCGGCGAAGCTGGACGCGGCGCTCGAGGGCGTCTTGAAAGAGCTTGCCGAGCTGCGGTTCGCCGGCTTCGACGACCAGATGCTGGCGTTCGATCTCAAACTGAACAACCGCATCGCGGCGCTGCAGGGCTACGTGGCGCAAGGTGACTACGCACCGACCGAGCAGCAGTAATCGGTCTTCAGAGAAGTCGCGGCCGCGATCGACAGCGTCCTCGCGCGCTTCGCCGCACTGAAGTCGCAGATGTGATCCAGAGAGAACAGCGAGGAGCCAATGGTCGACAGCAGCGATGTGACAACCCTTCACGATCTCAATCGCGACTACGTCCGGTCCGTCCAAACGTCGGACGTGCAGCGCTTCAGCGAGATTCTCGCCGATGATTTCCTCGCGTCGCTTCCCGATGGATCGCTCCTCGATCGACGGCAGTTCCTCGAACAGACGGCGCGGCCGGTGACGATTTCGAATCTCGAGGCACACGACGTCAACGTCCGGCTGATGGGCGACTTCGCGATCGTCCACGCACGGACGACGTGCCAGACGGCGGACGGACGATCGGCATCGGGACGCTACACCGACGTGTGGGCGCGCCGCGACGGCCGCTGGCTGGCGGTGTCGGCGCACGTGACGCGAAACTAGAAAGTAGAGTTTGTAGAACACGCGTTATGCCGAGTAACTGTCAGGACGTTCTCGCCGGCGTCGCGCGGACGGCTGACCGATCGGGATCTCGGACGCTTCCCCGACAACACGCTCTTCCATCGCCTCGCCCGCGCGTCCTGTCACGCGGGATGCCTGCCGCGCAAGGAGCTGTATGCGAAGCGTGGGAGATGGCGAAACGCGTGCGGCGCCTCCTTCGCGGCGGACGCGTCGTCGATCTCGGCGGCGGCCATGGACTGCTGGCGCACGCGATGCTGCTGCTGGACGATTCGTCACCGTCCGCGATCGTCGTCGATACGACGCTGCCGCCGTCGAGCGCGAAGCTGCACGCGGTCCTGGCCGGCGAGTGGCCGAGACTCGCCGGTCGGGTCGAATTCATCGCGCGCGGCCTGGACGAGATCGACATACGGTCCACCGACGTCGTCGTCTCGAGCCACGCGTGCGGCGACCTGACCGATCGCGTGCTCGAGCGGGCGTCGGCGGCGGCCGCGCGCGTCGCGGTCCTGCCCTGCTGTCACAACCTCGCGACGTGCGATGCGGGCGCGTTGTCGGGATGGGTCGACAAGCCGATGGCGATCGACATCATGCGGGCACTGCGGCTGCAGCAGCGCGGCTACCGCACGTGGACGCAGACGATTCCAGAGGAGATCACGCCGAAGAATCGGTTGTTGATTGGCGCACGGCGGCCCTGGAAGGGCCGCCCCACGCAGGCGTTGCATCCGATCGTCGGGCCGGGGCCGTCGGTCGTAGGGCGGCCCTTTCAGGGCCGCCAGACAAACGCGCGCTACTGTTGCGTCCGCGTGCCCGGCGTGGGCTTCAGATACCGATCGAACCACTCGAGAATGCGGCGGTTGACGTCGAGCGCGTCGGCGCGCGAATGGCGCGACAGGCTGTGGTCGCCGTTCGCGTAGGCGACGAACTCGGCGGTCTTGCCGAGCTGCCGCAGCGCGTAGAACATCATCTCGCCTTCGCCGAACAGAATCGTCAGATCCTTCTCGCCGTGCAGGATCAGCACCGGCGTGTTCACCTTGTCGAGATGAAAGAACGCCGACTGCGAGAGGTAGCGCTCCGGGATACTCGAACGGGCTGCCACCCATCCGCGCCTGACCGGTCTCGATGTTGCGCGAGTCGCGATCGCGGCCGCTCGCCCAGTTGCGGAAGAGCTCCGGCGGCGTCGCGCCCGGACACCGCCGCGGCGAAGATGTCGGTGCGCGTGATCAGGTTCGACGTCGCGTAAGCGCCGAAGCTGTGGCCCCACAGCCCGAACTTGCCGTTCGCGAATCCCATCTCGCGCACGGCGTTCACCGCCGGCACCACGCACTTCTCGAACGAGTCGGCGGTCTGGCCGACTTTCACCTTCACGTTCGGCATCAGCATCGCGTAGCCGTGAGCTGATGAACATCTGGTGCCGCGCGTTGAAGCGATGGATCGCCGGCGTCATCTTCTCGTAGACCCAGGTGATGACCGGCACCTTCTCGTTCGCGGCCGAGGCCGGCCGGCTTGTAGAGCAGCGCGCCGAGCCGATCGCCGTCGGCGTTGTGGTAAGTAGAACAGCTCCGGTTTGCTGAACGCGAAGCGCGCGAGCTGCGGGTTCAGATCCGTGATGCGCGTCCGCTGCGCCGCGCGCCGACGAGCCAGAGATCGCCGGAGCGTGGGTCGCATCCTCGATCGCCGCGACGACGCCGTCCGGTGCCGGCGGCAGCGAAGCCGTCCGCAGGTTTCTTCGCCGCGGACGATCGCTTCCGTCGCTTCTGATCGGCGAGCGTGTAGCGATATACCGTTTCGTCGTAGGTCGCGTTGTTGATGGCGCGGAAGAAGAGCGCGCGTCGCCGTCGGCGCTCCACACGGGATCGGCGACCTGATCGTCGATGACCGCTCGTCACGTTCTTCGCCGATGCCGTCGCTGCCGACGACGTAGACGTCGCATGAACGGCTGCGCCGTCGTGCACATCCCGGGCGCCGACCGGCTCGAGCTCCGGGTCGGTGACCGACGGATCGGCGACGAGCGTCGGCGAAGCGCGATGCCGTCAGGCGACCACACCGGCTCGCCGCCGCGAGCGTGAACGACTCGCGCCACGGCTTCGCGGCGCCGCCGCCCTCCGCCGGCAGCGCCATCAGCCGTCCCGCCTTCGATGAACAGCAGCTGCTTGCCGTCCGGCGACCACGAGAACCGCGCCGCGATCGGTGAGGCTTGCGCGGCCGACGCGGCGCGGCCGTTCCTCGACGGCAGTCGATCGGCAGGACGAACGTGTCGTTCTGCTCCTTGCCGATGACGCCGAGCGTCTCGGGCACGGCCGCGACGTAGAGCAGGTGCGTGCCGGTCGGCGACACGCGAAACGATCGCAGCGACCGACCGGCGCCGGTCGTCAGTGCCGTCGGCGTCCCGCTCGCGACGTCGATCGCCGTGAGCACGGCCTTGCGCTCGTCGGTGAAGAACTGATCGCCGGGGATCCGCGCGTCGGTGCTCTTGACCGAGCGCACGCGGTATGGCGCCGGCGTCGCGGCAATCGCGGGCGGCGACGACGATGAGCGCCTTGCCCGATCGGATCCCACTGCGGCGCGAGGTAGACGCGCGTCGTGAACGGATCGCCGATCGGCGTCATCTGATCGCGCTCGGCATCCCACACGACGACTCGCGCAGCTGCCGCCTGCTCCTCGCGAATGAACGCGAGGCGGCGGCCGTCAGGCGACCAGACCGGAAACGCGCTGTGGACGCGCGCCGGTGGTCAGCGCGCGCGGCGCTCCGGCCGTGCCGCCGCCGAGCGTCTGCACGTGGACGTAGCCGGTCGGCCGCGGCTCCTGCACGTTCCACTCGTCGTCTCTGGTCGGTGAGGACGTACGCGATCCAGCGGCCGGTCGACGAGACGGCGATCGGCTGACCGCCCGGCGAACGCCCGGATCGCGAGCATGTCCTCGGCGGTGAAGGCGGCGTCGGACTGCCGCGGCGCCGAGCGCGGCAACGCGGCAGTATCGACAGCAGAGATCGCGCCGATCCACAGAGTCTCGTCGAACGCATGACCTGCCTCACTTGCTGTGACACCTACTGCGTCGCCGACCGCCGGTTGACCGGCAGATCGAGCTTGCTGCGGTCGATGACCGCGCCGTTCTTGATCACCAGGTCCGACGAGCTTGGCGTTGTTGATGTCGCGGGTCGGGTCAGCTTTCAGCAGCACGACGTCGGCGAGCTTGCCGGCCTCGATCGTGCCCGAGCTCGTCGAGCTTGCCGAGCGCCCGCGCGGCGTTGCGCGTCGCGATCACGATCGCGTCGGCCGGACTGATGCCGCCGCCGACGAGCAGTTCCAGCTCGCGCTGCAGCGCCGGTCCCGACGACTGATCCGTGCCGGCGGCGACGATGTCCTTGCCGACGTCGTTGAGGCGCTTCATGTTGTCCTGCGCGACCGGCGTCATCACCTTCATCCACGCCGCCCAGCGGTTCTCTTTCTGCTTCGCAGACTCTTCGGTCTTGAGCCGCTGCCGCTCCTCGGCCTCGAGCGTGTCGCGATACAGCGGCTGATCGAGGAACTCCGGATGATCCGCGAGCCGGCTGTAGCCCTCGCCGATCGTCAGCGTGGAGATTGTCGGCACGTGCTTGACGCGCATCATGTTCACGTACTCGGTCGCCTCATCGGCGCCTGGATGATCGGATGCGCGAGCGTGTCGGCGCCGGCGTAGATCGCTTCGATGGCGTTGTGCTCGTTCGAAATGTGAATAATGACGCGCACGCCCTTCGCGTGGTAGTAGCGGGATGATCTTCTCTGAGCAGGTCGTCCGGCAACTGGTTGATCTGCGGACGCGTGCCCCAGCCGTGCTCGTCCTGCCCGATCTTGGCCATGTCCGGCTGCGTCGCGAGGTGCTCGTCGAGGAGATGGCGATCGCCCGGCCATGCCTCGACGTTGTATGGCCCGCCGTGGCCGTTCGGACTCGCCACGGTGCCGCCGGTCGCGAAGATTCTCGGACTGACGATCGTGCCCGCGCGCTCCTTGCTCCGCAGGCCCATGATGTATTCGGGCCGGTTCCCCGCATCGAACACCGTCGTCACGCCCGAGTAGAGATAGCTGTGGAGCGCGCGCACGCCCTCGCGTTCCTGGTCGGCGGCGGATCCCGACGAGCCGCGGCCGCCGCGCAGATGGATGTGCGCATCGATCAACCCGGGGATCAGGAATTTTCCGCGGCCGTCGATCGTTCGCGCGCCGGCCGGCGCCTGCAACGCTGCGGCCCGCTTCCTTGATCCGGTTGCCTCGATGACGACGGTGGCATCGGCGATGGGCGCGCCGCCGGTGCCGTCGATGAGCGTGATCGCTGCGAATCGCGAGCGCGCCGCCGCCTTTGCGCGGAAGCGAGGGCTACCGCACACGCGACCAGCATCGCGACCGAGACGAAGCGGCGCATTGGGGACTCCTTGGCTGACGGAAGGATAGACTAAATTCGTGCCGCCGGCTCTGTCTCTCATTCACTGCTTGTGCGCTAATGCTCGCCGCCTGCGGCTCCAGGCCGCCGGCGACGCCGCCGGCGGCCGTCGTCACCGGCCGGCCGATCGTCCTCATCACCATCGACACGCTGCGAGCGGACCGGCTCGGGTCCTACGGCTCGACGCGCGGGCTGACGCCGGCGCTCGATCGGTTCGCGCAGGACGCGCATCGATTCACCGCGGCCATCACCCAGGTCCCGATCACGCTGCCGGCCCACGCGACGATCCTCACCGGCCTGCACCCCGCGCGTCACGGCGTCCGGACCAACGACGGATTCCGTCTCGCGCCGGCGGTCGCCACGCTGGCCGAAGCCGTCCGCGGCCGCGGCTATGCCACCGGCGCCTTCATCGGCGGCTACCCGCTGCAGGCGTCGTCGGGACTGTCGCGAGGGTTCGATCGCTACGACGACGAGTTCCTGAAAAAGCCGGGCGCCATCGAACGTCCCGCCGACGCCGTCGTCGATGCCGCGCTCGGCTGGATCGAACCGCACCGGACGCAGCCGTTCTTCGTCTGGCTGCATCTTTCGATCCGCATTCACCGTATACGCCGCCGGCGCCGCGTACGCTGCCGCGCACGCCGACGCGCCGTACGACGGCGAGGTCGCCTACACCGACGCCGCCATCGGACGGTTCTTCGATCGTCTGCGCCAGCTCGACCTCTTCGCTCGATCGGCGGTCGTCGTCGTCGCCGATCACGGCGAGTCGCTCGGAGAGCACGGCGAGCGCACGCACGGCACGTTTCTCTACGACGCGACGATCCGCGTGCCGCTGCTCATCAAACCGGCGGACGAGACGGTTTCACACACGATCGACGTCCCGGTCGAAACGTCGGACCTCGCGCCGACGATGGCGGCGATGGCCGGCACGGCGCTGGGCGATGTCGACGGACGGAGCGTGCTGCCGCTCATGATTGGTGATCGCGGCAACCGCGGCGATCCCGATCGACCCGCATACGCCGAGTCGTACTATCAGAACGTGCTGCTCGGATGGAGTCCGCTGCGAGCGCGTCCGCACGACGCGATGGAAGTTCATCGAGGCGCCGCGGCCCGAACTGCACGATCTGCAGACCGACCCGACGGAGAAACAGAATCACGTCGAGGATCACGCGGCGCTCGCCGCCGGTTTGCAGCGCGCGCTGCCGGCGGCGCCCGATGCGGCGCCTGGCGAACCGGCCGGCGGCGGGAATCGGCCGAGCGTCTGCGCAGTCTCGGCTACGCATCGGGGTCCACCGCGGCGACCGCGGCGAGCCGCCGCGTCGATCCGAAGGATCGCGTCGAGGTCTGGGCGGCGATCGAAGACGGCATCGATCGGACCGCGCGCGATCCGCAGGCCGCGCAGCGCGCGTTCGCGCGCGCGCTGCAGCCTCGACCCGGGCAACGGTCTCGCGATGAAGTATCTTGCCGACGTCAGCTTCCGCGCCGGCAAGCTGGCGGCGGCGCGCGACGGCTATCGGCGCGCGGTCGCGGCCGGGTTCCGCCATCCGGACGTGTTCGTGAATCTCGCCTCGATCGCCGAGCGCGAAGGGAAGACGGGCGAGGCGCGGGCGGCGCTGACCGAAGCGGTGCAGTCGGCGCCGGCGGATGCCGACGCGTGGAACCGGCTCGGACTCCTGGAAGCGCGCAGTGGTGATCTCGCGGCGGCACGCCGCGCCTTCACCAGCGCGATGGCGGCGGCGCCCGATCGCGCCGAGACCGTACTTACAACCTCGCCATCGTCGAGCGGCGCGCCGGCAACGAGGCGGCGGCGCAATCGGGGCTGCAGGAGGCGCTGGCGCGCGATCCGTCCTATCCGGAAGCGCACTACGAGCTCGGCACCGGCTATCTGATGGCGAAGCAGGCCGAGCGCGCGCTGACAGAGTATCGCGCCGCGCGCTGCGGCGCGGCCCGACTATGCGGAAGCGTTGCTTCGGCGCCGCGCGGGCCGCGCTAGACCTCGGCAAGAAAGATGATGCGCGCCGCGACTACGAGCAGTTCATCAAGGTCGCACCGCCGGAGTACCAGGCGCAGGTCGCCGCCGCGCGCGACGCGCTGCGGCGGCTATCACGCTAGCAAAATCGGCGATCGGGTGATCGGGTGATCGCCGATCGAAATCGCCGATTGAAATCGCCGATCACCCGATCGCGAGATCGCCGATCGAAATCGCCGACTTCACACCGATCGCCAGATCGCCGATTTCAGAATCGATACCTCACCGCGATCTGCGCCTGCCGCTGATCGCGGACGCCGGTGATCGTTCCAAACGTCGCCGGTGGCCTCGACGGATCCAGTCCGATGACGTTGTTGCACGCTCGAGATGTTCTTCCGGTTCGCCAACGTTGAACACGTCGAACCGGATCTCGAACCGCTGCGCGCCGGTGATCTTCACGTTATAGGCGAGGCTCGTATCGAGCGTCACCGTGGCTGGATAGCCGGAACGAGTTGCGGCTCAGGCTCGCCGGCCGATCGCCGAAGCTGCCGCTGGTCGACGAGAAGCCGTCGCCGTCGGCGTCGATGCCCGTCACGCCGGTGTACGGAAATCCCGAGCGCGCGAACAGCGCCGCCGCCCGACGCGGATGCCGAGCGGCGCCTCGCAGTACCCGGTCATCGCGAACACGTGGCGCACGTCGGTGTCGCTCGGTCCCCACTGGTAGCTGCGATCACCGTCGAGCGCCGTCAGGCCCGGCACGAACGAGTGTTGCCAGGCGGAAGTTGTCCGACGTCCCCGTGCGCGCTGCCGAGCGTGTAGTTCGCCTGCAACGCAGTAGCGCTGCGACATCCGCTTGTTGAGCCCGACCTTCACCGCGTTGTACTCGGTGTGCCCGCCGTTGAACTGGAGATAGAGGCTGCGGAAGCCGGTGAACGGAATGCCGTACGGACCGCCGGTGGTGTTCGGCACGCCGAGCGGCCGCGAGCGCGTTCGCCTGCGCGACCGTGCGCGTCTGCCCGGGCCGAGCGCGAAGAACGGCGGCGCGTTGATGTCCCAGGTCACGAGCATGTCGTAGCCGTAGACGCGCGTGTAGTCGGCCGACACCGCCCAGTCCGGCGCTGAGCTCGTGCTGCACGCCGAGGTTGGCGTTGAAGAAATACGGCGCGACGCGCGGAAGAGCTGGCGCCGATGCTGCCGGGGAACGTCGTCGCCCTGGAAGACCGGCACGTAGACCGTGCGCGCGCGCCACCGTCGCACGCGCCTGACGGAAACGCCGCTCAGCCGGTTCGGGAAACGTCGGGAACAGCGGATCGCCCTGCGCGCAGGTCGATCGTCGTCTGCCCGACCGGGCCGGTGTTCGACTCGCGGTTGATCGCCGACGACTCGAGCGTGTCGTAGAAGATGCCGGTGTTGCCGCGAATCACCGTCTTCGCGTCCGCGCGGCGCCGCCGACGTTCCACGCGAAGCCGACGCGCGGCGCGAAGTTGTTGTTGTCGCCCTGGAACGAGCGAGTCCTTGTCCCAGCGGACGCCGACGTTCAGCGTCAGGCCGCGGCGCACTTCCCAGTCGTCCTGCGCGAACAGCCCGACCATCGCGTCCGTGAAGTTCAGACCCGAGGTGCCGAAGGTCTGCGTGAACTGGATCGGGAAGGTCGCCGGATCGCTGGCGTTGAACGGGAAACTTCGCGCCTCGGCGCGAACGTGTAGGTGCCGGTGAAGTTGTTGAAGAAGCGTGACGAAGCGCCACGAGCCGATCACGTCGACGCCGGCTCTTGCAGCTGATGCGAGCCGCTGGACGACCGAGAAATGATCGACCCACTGCGCGCGCTTCTCGACCAGGTTCTGCGGGAAGCCGGGATTGGTCCCGAGATTGCCGACGCCGGTGTAGCGCTGACGCGACACCGGCGCCGTGCTGAAGTCCGGCGTGCGCGACTCCGCGCCGGTCGACGCCGTGAGCGGCGAATAGAAGTCGACCACGTCGAAGGTGTAGCGGAAGCGCGCCTCGTTCACCTTGTTCGATCCGAAGTTGCTGACCAGCGACGTGACGAACGCGTCGGTGCGCCCTTCGGTGTTGCTGCGGCGGTCGTAGGTGTTCAGCCCGCCCACGCCCTGGCCCTCCTGCGTGTTGCGGTTGAAGCTGTAGCGCGCGTCGAGGCGCGTTGCGGTCGTTGAAGCGGTGATTGAGCTTGAAGAAGCCCTGACGCTGCGTCTGCGGCGCGCGGAAACGTTCCCGGCGCCAGGACCGACGTCACGACGACCGCGTCGTCGATCTTCGTGTCCTCGTAGTTCGCGAAGTAGTGCGTCCGATCGCGTCTTGATCGGTCCGCCGATCGGTGCCGCCGAACTGCTGCCGCTTCTGCGTCGTCTTCGCGCCGGTCAGCAGATTGGCGGCGACCAGATCGGTCGGCCGCCAGAAGCCGTAGGCGCTGCCCGAGAGCGTGTTCGTGCCGCTCTTGGTGACCACGCTGATCGTGCCGGCGCCGGTCTGGCCGGTTTCGGCCTTGAAGCCGTTGCTGATCACCTGCAGTTCTTTGACGACGTCGAGCGACAGGCCGTTGCCGCCGCCGAACTCGCCGTTCACGGTCCGGATCTCGCGGCCGGTCATCGACACGCCGTCGGCGACGAAGTTCGCCATGCCGCGATCCCTGGCCGTTCACGGACATCGCGCTGCTGCCGGTGCCGGTCGGCACGACGCTGCCCGAGGTCTGCAGCAGCGACAGGAAGTTGCGGCCGTTGGTCGGAAGCAGCGTCGACCTGCTTCGCATCGAGGATCGACGACAGCTCGCTCTCGCGCGTGCGCACGAGCGGCGACGCGGCCTGGACGGTGACCGCTTCCTGCAGCGCGTCCGACGCTCAGCTGAAAGTTGATTTCAGGTTTCGTGTTGGCCTGGAACTCGAGGCCCCTCGCGATGCTGCGGCGCGAATCCCTGCAGCTCCGCCGACAGGCGTCCACTTGCCGGTCGGCGGCACGGCGTTGAACGAGTAGCGGCCGTCGGCGTCGGTGACGGTCGAGCGGTTGAACCCGGTGTCGGCGTTCTTCAGCGTGACGATGACGCCCGGCAGGACGCCGCCAGTCGCGTCGGTGACGACGCCGGACAGATCGAACCTGGTGATGTCGGCGCGGGCCGCGGCGGCCCCGATCAGCAGACCAATGAAGACGATCGTGCAGCGAAGCATGAGCCTGGACATGGCTTCGCTTTATATGGGCCGGCGGCAAGCCTGTCAACTGTGCGGTGTCGGGATTTGGGATTTGGGATTCAGGAGATTCGGGATTCTGACAGTCACGGGTCAGAAGCTCGGTTCGTCAAATCCCCAGTCCCGAATCCCGAATCCCTTCCCTCAGCGCGTCGAGCGGCACGTAGCGCTGCGGAGCATCGGGCCGATGTATTCCGCGCGCGGACGAATCAAACGGTTGTTCGCGTACTGCTCGAGCACGTGCGCGGTCCAGCCCGAGACGCGGCTGACGGCGAAGATCGGCGTGAACAGATCGATCGGGATGCCGAGCGCGTAGTAGGTGGACGCCGAGTAGAAGTCGACGTTCGCGTTGAGCTTCTTCTCCGCCTTCACGAGCTGCTTCGATGCGCAGCGACATCTCGAACCACACCGGCTGTCCCGGCCCGCTGGCCGAGGTCGCGCGACATCTGCCGCAGGTGCGTCGCGCGCGGATCCTCCGTGTGGTAGACGCGGTGACCGAACCCGGGAATCTTGTCCTTCTTCGCCAGCTTCGCGCGAACCACTTCTTCGGCCTTCTCGAGCGGCGCGCTCGGATCCGATCTCGAGCAGCAGCCGCATCACGTCGGCGTTTGCGCCGCCGTGCAGCGGCCCTTTCAACGTGCCGATCGCGGCGACCATCGCCGAATGGATGTCGGTGAGCGTCGCGGCCGCGACGCGCGCCGCGAACGTCGACGCGTTCAGCTCGTGATCCGCGTGCAGGATCAGCGCGACGTCGAACGCGCGCGTCGCCAGCGCGCTCGGACGCTCGCCGGTCAGCATGTAGAGAAAGTTGGCGGCGTGGCCGAGCACCGGGTCGGGCTGCGATCGGTCCGCCGCCGCCTGCAATCCGCCCCATCGTCGCGACGAGCGAGCTGATTTGCGCGGTCAGGCGGACCGCCTTGCGATAGTTGGCGGGCTGCGTGTTGTCGGCGGCGTCGGGGTCGTAGTGCCCGAGCGCCGACGTCAGCGTCCGCAGCAGGTCCATCGCGTTGCCGCGCCGGCAGCTGCCGCATGAGCCGCAGGACCGGCTCCGGCAGCGTGCGCGCGGCGATCAGCTGCGACTGCAGATCGCCGAGCTCGGCGCGCGTCGGCAGGCGCCGGTGCCAGAGCAGGTAAGCAGACTTCTTCGAAGCGTGGCGTGCTTCGCGAGATCGTGGATGTCGTAGCCGCAGTAGCGCAAGCACGCCGCGATCGCCATCGAGATAGCAGATGGCCGACGAAGTGGCAACCGTATCTTCGAGCCCTGCCTTCGGCTTCGATGCCGCAGTCGTCGTAGTCATGGGATCTCGATCATACTCCCGCGGCGCGACGCGGCGCCGGCACGGCCGCCGGCTTGTAAACCAGACCGATGACGATGCCGTTGAGTATCCACTCGAACAGCCCGGCCACAACACTAAGCCACCGCGAGGCGCCGGCCGATGTTGAGCGTCCCGTAGTTCACGCTGCCGAAGAGCATCGCCAGGACGAAGCCGAGCACGGCGCCGAACCGCGCGCCCTCCGCGATGCCGCTTCCTCCTTCGTAGCCCTTCGCATAGATCGCGACGACGCCGAACATCGCGATCAGGATGCCGAGGAACATCGCGGGCAGGTAGGCCATGCCGGCTTCGTTCGAGCGGAACACCTCGGGAAAGCGTCCGAACTCCCCTGGGCAGCATCCCGTAGACGAGGAAGCCGTAGATGCCATCGACAACAGTCGCAGCGATAGCGGCGCCGGCGAGACGACCGTAGTTCATCGCGGACTCCTTTCGCGAAGTGCGCCGTAGGGGAGTTTCAGTGAATTCCTGAGTCGAGGCGGTGGGAACTGTCGTCGGGACCGGCTCGAGGAGAACGGGCTCGCCCTGCGGACCCATTTGCGCGTAGCGCAGGAACATCTGGCCCCACTCGGTCGACTCGCACCAGCGCTCGAACACGCGGCGGTCGACCAGCGGCCAGCGGTAGAAATCGTGGTAGACGTCGCTCGCGAGGATGAAGCCGTTGACGAGCGGCGTGTGGAAGAACAGCTTCTGGAACCGCTTGAGCGGACCGAACCAGATCAGATCGCCGCCGCCGATGCGGACCAGGTTCTTGCCGACGTGGAAGTGCCAGTTCTCCGTTCGCCGCATCGACGTCGCCGACGATCTCGATCTCGCGCGGATCGCCGACGCCGAGGCCGATCTTCGTGCGCGAGACGGATGTAGTCGAGCGACATCGGATCGAAGCCCATCATCTTCGCCGACACCGCGTCGATCGCCACCTGATCGGCCGACGCCAGCATCACGTTCTTCACGACCGGATACATCGTCCGCGGCCCGGGACCGTTGCCCGCCGTCGTGCCGTCCATGATCGCGAACAGACCCGTGTGGATCTCCTTCTGGATCGCGAGCAGGTCGACGAGCGTCTCGTGGATCCACGAGTGCGTGTAGTGCCGCCGCGTGTTGAGCAGACCGCCGAACGCGTTCTTCATCGCGCCGGTCGTCGTCGTATAGATGTGGCACTTCGTCGTCGGCAGATGGACGATGTTCTTGCCGAAGAAGTAGTCGGGGATGTGGATGCCCCTCGGGGAAGATGCGTTCGAGGACCCGCATCCGCGCCTTGGGCGTGTAACGCGACCCACGTCATGTCCTCGTCCTTGAAGTTGTAGCGGACGGGAATGTCGTAGCGCTTGAAGATCGGAACGTAGTGGTTGAGGTCCTCGCCCTTGAACGCGTTGGTGACGACCGTCTTGTTCTGGACGCAGACCTGATCCGTGAAGCCGCGGCGCGCGCAGCGCCTGGATCGTGCCCTCGAGCTGCCACGGCGTCGTGTTGGCGGCCGGGAAACGGAAAGTGCCAGGAGATGTTGTCCTTGAGTATCGTCGTCGTTGTTCGCCGCCAGCGCGCGCGACACGCCGCCGAGCTCGACGACCCGATCGATGTCGGACAGGATGGCTTCGGGTGACCCGCACGACGGCGACTTTCGATTTCATTGGAACGGCTAGTGGCGTGTCTCTTCGAATGACTACCGGGCCGCTCCGTTGTCGCGGCCCGAACACAGTGATCGAAAGCTCGTTGTAACCGAGTACACTTCAGTGGACACGCTCCGCTAGGATCCCTGCCGGCCAGGCTGCAAACCGGTCACCACTTCGGACTCGCCGGCATACTGCTGAACAATCGACAGCAGGCCGGTGTAGAGGAAGCCGATCTGGAAGAGGACCAGGAACGGGACCGTGCCGTAAATCTGGTTGGCGAGCGCGTAGAACACCGTCGCACGTGAAGTAGAGCCCGAGCACCAGCTCGACCAGCGGCTGCACCGCAACCGTCTGGCGGTACTTCTTGCTGACCCACTCATCCGACGTCGCCTTCGATGCGGTATTTCGGCGTCCGGGTGAACTCGCTCTGCTTGTTGAAGCAGCGCCTCGAAGACGGCGCGCGTGTTGTTGATCGACAGGCCGATGCCGATCGACATCAGGAACGGCAGGTACTTGATGCGCGCGCGCCAGTCGGTGTGAATCTCGCGCTGACAGACCATGTAGAAGTTGCAGACCGAGAACGTCGCCGCGAAGAACAGCGGCACGTCGATGAGCAGCATCTCGTACCAGCCCATGTTGTAGCGGATGACCATCGCCGGGAACATCAGGATGGACAGCACGCACATGAGCGGGTAGTTGAAGTTCGCGGTGAGGTGGAAGAACGCTTCCGCCTTGACGCCGAGCGGCAGCTTCGGATCGCAGGATCGTCGGCAGCAGCTTGCGGCAGGTCTGGATCGATCCCTTGGCCCAGCGGATGCTGCTGCGACTCTGAAGGCGTTCATCTCGACCGGCACTTCGGCCGGCGCGATCAGATCCGGAGACGAACACGAAGCGCCAGCCGCGCAGCTGCGCGCGGTAGCTCAGGTCGAGGTCCTCGGTCAGCGTATCGTGCTGCCAGCCGCCCGCATCGTCGATCGCGGCGCGGCGCCAGACGCCCGCCGTGCCGTTGAAGTTGAAGAAGCGGCCGCCGCGGTTGCGGCCGCCGTGCTCGAGCACGAAAGTGACCGTCGAGCAGGATCGACTGGATCTTCGTGAGCAGCGAATAGTCCTGGTTGATGTGGCCCCAGCGCGCCTGCACCATCGCCGATCTGCCGGCGTCGGCGAAGTGCGGCATCAGCCGCGTCAGGAAATCGCTCGTCGGGATGAAATCGGCGTCGAAGATGCGCGATGAATTCGCCGCGCGCCGTCTTCAGGCCCGCTTCGAGCGCGCCGGCCTTGAAGCCGCCGCGATCGGCGCGGTGGTGGTATTTCGATGTCGATCCCCTGCGCCGCGAAGCGGCGCACCGCCAGCTCCGCGATGCTGCGCGTCTCGTCCACCGAATCGTCGAGCACCTGGATTTCGAGCAGCTCGCGCGGATAGTCGATCGCGCACACCGACGCGATCAGGCGATCGGCGACGTACATCTCGTTGTAGAGCGGCAGCTGAATCGTGACCACCGGCATCGGATCGAGCGGCGGGCCGGCTTCGGCTCCTTCCGCTTGTTCCGCATGTAGAGTACACGAGGTAATAGCGGTGCCACCCGTAAATCGCCAGGACGATCAGGACGAAGAAGTAGGTGGCGAGTGTGAGGGTCTCAAAGGGCGTCATGTTCTACGCGCACAATCATTTATATTACTGTCGGGTCTGAAGTGACGTCAAACAAACATCTCCAGGATCTGCTCGAACAGGTGGCGCGCGGCGCGCTCGATCCCGACTCCGCCCGCGAGCAACTGCTCGACGTCCTGCGCGCGCGCCCTTACGAGGATCTTGGATTCGCGCGCGTCGATCACCATCGCAGCGTCCGCCAGGGATTCCCGGAGGTCGTTCTCGGCCTAGGCAAAACACCTGCCCAGATCGCGGCGATCGCCGCCGAAATCGTCAAGCGCGGATCAACCCTGTTGATTACGCGTGCGAGCGCGGCGGCGTACGACGCGGTGCGCGCCGAGATCCCCGAGGCGACGTATTACGCCGATGCGTCCATCATCACCCTGCGTCAGGAAGACATCAGTCCGGGAAGGGCACCATTGTGGTGGCCGCGGCTGGCACCTCCGACCTCTCCGTCGCGGAAGAAGCGGCGCGTGACGGCTGAAGTGATGGGCGAACGCCGTCTGCCGTCTGTACGACGTCGGCGTCGCTGGACTGCATCGGATTCTTGGCGAGCGCGCCCGCCTCGCCTCCGCGCGCGCGATCATCGTCGTTGCCGGGATGGAAGGCGCGCTGCCGAGCGTCGTTTCGGGCCTCGTCAGCGTGCCGGTCATCGCGGTGCCGACCAGCATCGGCTACGGCGCGAGCTTCGGCGGCATCGCGGCGCTGCTCGGCATGCTGAACAGCTGCGCCTCCGGTGTTTCGGTCGTGAACATCGACAACGGGTTCGGCGCGGCAGCGTTCGCGTCGTTGATCAACCACCAGTGAGGGACGGCCTGAAGGGCGTCCCCGACGAAATCCAGGTGCAGCGCACGGCCTTTAGGCCGTGCCTGCGTTTAACACTGATGTAAAATCTTGAGTTTGCCCTCTATGCAGCCTGGCGCCCTGCGGGCTCTCGAATTCGACCGGATCGTGGACGCGGTGACGGGCTTCGCGGCGACGCCCATGGGCGCCGAACGTCTCGCGCGGCTGGCGCCCTCGACCGATCCGCACCGCGTCGCCCAACTGCTGGCGGCAACCACCGAGACCGTCCGGTTCATCACCACCAACGGCCTCTTCCCGCTGCGCGCGTCGAACGACCTGCCGCAGATTCTCGCCGCCCTGGCGGTGGAGGGACGCCCGCTCGAAGGGCTGCGCCTGCTGGCGCTGGCCGCGTTCCTCGACTCGGTCGACGAGTCGCGCGGCCGCGATCCGGAAAGTCGCCGCTTCCTTTCCGCTCCTCGACGCGGCGAGCGGCGGCGTGGCGTCGTTCAAGGATCAGTCCGCGCAGATCCGCGACAAGATCGACCAGGCCGGCGACGTCGTGGACGATGCGAGCCCGCAGCTGAAGCGGATTCGGGATCGGCTGCGCAAGCAGCGCTCGCGGCTGCGGACGACGCTCGAGTCGTACCTGCGCGGCAAGGACACGGCGAAATACCTGCAGGATCAGGTCGTCACCGAACGCAACGGCCGCTACGTGCTGGTGGTGAAGGCCGAGCACCGCAGCGGCATCCCCGGCATCGTCCACGGCAGCGTCGACGAGCGGCGCGAGCCTGTTCCTCGAGCCGCTCAGCACGGTCGAGATCAACAACGACATCGTCGCGCTCGAGGAACAGGAAGCCGAGGAAGTCCGCCGGATTCTCCTGGCCTTGACCGACGCGTTCCGGCATCGCGCCGCCGATCTGGCGCGGACGATCGACGCGGCGTCCGAGATCGACGTGCTCCAGGCGCGCGCGCGGTTCTCGGAATCGGTCGACGGCATCGAGCCGGCGCTGGCCGCCGACGGCGCGTTCGAGCTGCAGGCGGCGCGACATCCGCTGCTCAAGAATCCGGTCCCGGTCACGATCAAGATCATCCCGCCCGCGACGGTGCTGCTGATCACCGGTCCGAACACCGGCGGCAAGACCGTCGCGCTGAAGACCGCGGGCCTGCTCGCGCTGATGGCACAGGCGGGACTGCGCATTCCGGCGGCCGACGGATCGCGGGTGCCGGTGTTCCGATCGCTCTTCGCCGACATCGGCGACGAACAGTCGATCGACGCGAGCCTGAGCACGTTCTCGGCGCACATCACGAACATCGCGTCGATGGATCGCGCGCTGAGCACGCCGGCGCTGGTCCTGCTGGACGAAATCGGATCGGGCACCGATCCGATCGAAGGCGGCGCGCTCGGCGTTGCGATCGTCGATCACTTCCGCCGCCGCGGCGCGACGGTCATCGCGACGAGCCACTACGACGCGCTTGAAGAGCTACGCGTCGACGACCGCCGGCGTGGCGTCGCGCGGCGTTCGGCTTCGACGCCGAGACGTTCGCGCCCACGTATCGGCTGATCTACGGGACGCCGGGGCGGAGTCTCGCGCTCGAGATCGCCGGCCGGCTCGGACTCAATCCGGCGGTGGTCGGCGGCGGCGCGCGAGAACCTGAGCGCGCGCGAGGCGCAGCTCGCCGAGCATCTGGCGAAAATCGATCGCGACATGCGCGCGCTCGAGCACGAGCACCGGCTCGCTACGAAGGAACGCGAGACGCTGGCCGACGCCGAGACGCGCATGCGGCAGCGCGACGAGGCGCTGCGCCAGCGCGAAGAGACGTTCCGCCGCCGGTTGACCGAGGAGCTCGACGCCCAGGTCCGTGCATGCGCGGCGTGAAATCGACGCGGTGATCGCCGAGCTGAAAGCGAAGACCGACGCGATGGCGCAGGAGGCGGGACGTCAGTCGGCGGCGCTCCCGACCGGCCACACCGGCGGCGCACGCAGCGACGCGCGCGGCGGTGGAGAATGTCGCCAGGCGGATCCTCGCGGGAGAGGCTGAAACGCAAACCGCTCCTGAAATCCGCACTCCGCAATCCTCAATCCGCAATGTCGAGGTCGCCGTCGGCGACCGCGTCATTGTCGGCGGTCTGGGACTCGAGGCGCTCGTGACCGCGGTGCACGACGGGACGGCCGATCTCGACGTGCGCGGCAAGCGGATCCGCGCGAGCGTGCGCGATCTCAGAGGTGCTGGCGGGTGGCGCGCCGCCCGCGCCGGCGAAAGTCAGCGTCAACGTGGCGCTGCAGCCGCGCGACTCGACCATCGTCGATCTCAACGTCATCGGCTGCACGGTGGACGAAGCGATCGCGCGAGCGGAGCGGTTTCTCGACGAGTCGCTGCTGAGCGATCAGCGCGTCGTCCGGCTGATTCACGGCTACGGCACCGGTCAGCTGAAGCGCGCGCTCACGGGATTCCTCCAGCAGCACCCGTTGGTCGCGAGATTTGCAACGGCGCCTCCCGAGCAAGGTGGAGGGGGAGTCACAGTCGTGGAACTCAAGGATTGAAGAATCGGGTGATCGAGCGATCGGGTGATCGGCGATTGGAATCGCCGATCGTCCGATTTGCCGATTGACATCGCCGATCACCCGATCACCCGATCGCCGATTTATGGCCCTATTCCCGCAACGATTCATCGATGATTTGCGCCTGCAGGCCAACATCGTGCAGGTCGTGCAGGAGTACGTCCCGCTGAAACGCGTGGGACGAACCTACAAGGGCCTCTGTCCGTTCCACGGCGAGAAGACGCCGTCGTTCCACGTCGATCCCGAGAAAGGGTTCTTCCACTGCTTCGGATGTGGCGTCGGTGGAGATGTCTTCAAGTTTCTCGAGCTCCACGAGAAGGCCGCGTTCCCCGACGCCGTGCGGGTGCTCGCGCAGAAGTTTGGTGTCGCGCTGCCGGAAATGGCCGAGGGTGATGACAACGCGAGACAAGATGCCGCTCTGCGCGAGGCGCTGCTGAAAGCGCACGAAGTCGCCGCCGCCTACTTTCGCGAGCAGCTCGCGAGCCCTGCCGGCGTGCGGCGCGGCAGCAGCTGAAGGACCGCGAGGTGTCGCCGCAGACGATCGAGCAGCTCGGGCTCGGTTACGCGCCGAGCTCGCGCGACGGGTTGAAGAGTCGTCTGTTCAAACAGGGGTTCCAGGAAGGGATCCTGCTGCAGAGCGGCCTGATCGTGCGGCGCGACAGCGGCGAGGTCGTCGACCGGTTCCGGAATCGCCTGATGGTTCCGATCTGCCGCGACACCGGATCGGTCATTGCCTTCGGCGGGCGGCAGATGGACGCGGATCAAGGCGGCCCGAAGTATCTGAACTCGCCCGAGACGCCGATCTACTCGAAGAGCCGGACCCTGCACGGTCTGAACCTGACGAAACCGCAGATCCGGAAGGCTGGTTACGCGGTCCTCGTCGAAGGCTATTTCGATTTTGCGCAGCTTTTCCAATCGCAGGCCGCGCCCGCCGTCGCCTCGTGCGGGACGGCGCTGACGCCGCAGCAGGCGCAGCTGCTTCATCGCTTCACCTCGAAAGTGGTCCTGAGCTACGACCCTGACGCGGCCGGTCAGGGGGCGGCGGCCCGCTCGTGCGAGATGCTGGTCACCGAAGGCTTCGACGTCAACGTGATCGCACTGGACAAAGGAGCAGATCCGGATACATTCATCCGTCAGAAAGGGCCGGAGTCGTATCGTGAAAGATTGCGGGGCTCGCGGCCGTATTTAGAATACCTGCTCGATCAGGCGGCCGGCGGGCTGGATCTCGCTCACGATGACAATCGGCGACAATTCCTGGGCCGCATGCTCACCGTCGCGGCCTGGATCCCGGACGCGGCAGCCCGGGATCAGTTCGCCGATCGCATCGCCCACAAGGCGCGGATTACGGAAGAGGTCGTTCGTGCCGAAATCAAGAAGGCGGCCGCCGGCCGGAGGACGTCCGTCACAGCTCGAGAGCTTCCGTCATTTGGAACGCTCAAACAGGCAGAAAAGGCACTCATTTGGGGCTTGATTCACGATACCGGCGTCGCGATCGACGCGCTCGCCGAGCTTCGACGAGGAGGATTTGGAGAACCTGGCGGGGCGCGAAATCCTGGAAGTGGCGCGGAGCCTGCAAAATACTGCTCCGGAGCTCTTACCATCGGCGCTCCTGCAGCGTCTAAGTACCGTGAACGCCCAACTCGTCACCAGCATCGCCGCCACGGACGCCTCGCCGGCATCTGTCCCAACATCTGCCAAGGCCTTGAAACGGCTCAGATTGGAAAGAGAACGGGCGGCACTCAAGCGTGAAATCGACCGACTGCAGGAAGTCGGCGCGGACCCCTATGGGGACGAAATTAATACATTGTCGCGGCGGCTCTTGGCCGTGGCCGTAGAACTGGACCGCGATATCACAGGACGTAGAGACGAATAAATCTATGGCAGCAGAAAAAAGGCCTACTTCATCGCATCGAGGCGCCGACGTCGCAGGCGACCTGTCGATCGAGGAAAGCTACGACGAGGTCCGGCAGCTCATTAACATCGGCAAGGAGAAGGGCTACCTCCTCTACGACGAAGTCAACGAGCTCCTCCCGTCGGAGATCACGTCCTCCGACGAGCTCGACGATCTCTTCAACACGTTCGGCAGCGCCGGGATCGAGGTCATCGATTCCGATCAGAAGTACCTGCGCGACGACGTCAAGCCGATCGATCGGACGCAGGAAGGCGCCGAGGAGCTTGAAGCTCGACCTCACGCCGGGCGCGCTCGACAAGACCAACGACCCGGTGCGCATGACCTGCGCGAGATGGGCACCGTGCCGCTGCTCACCCGCGAAGGCGAGGTCGAGATCGCGCGCCGCATCGAGCGCGGCAAGCTCGCGGTCATCAAGTCGATTTCGCGCACGCCGCTGATCGTCGAAGAAGGTGATCCTGCTCGGCGATCAGCTGCACACCGGCGAGCGCACCATTCGCGAGCTGGTGATCTTCAACGACGAGGAGATCACCGACGAGCGCATCGTCGAACGCTCGAAGCAGGTCCAGAAGCAGATCGACGCGGTGCGCAAGGCGCGCGGCGCCTACGACAAGCTCGAGGAGAAGCTGTCCGAGACGCCGAAGGGCACGACCACGCGCGACAAGCGGAAGCTACCGCCGCTGCAAGTGGGCGGCGATGCGCGCGCAGGTCGAGCTGTCGCAGGCGATCCGCCGCATCGAGTTCACCGAGGCGGTCAAGCGGCGCCTCATCGACGAGATGAAGGACGCGGTCGAGAGCGTGCGCTCCGTCCAGCGCGAGGTCGAGGCCTACGACCGGCAGCTGAACCCGAAGAACAAGAAGATCAAGCTGAAGGAAGACGACAAGAAGAACCTGTTGCGGCAGATCAAGGATCTGAAGGCGAAGGTCAAGGCGGTCAGCGACGGGCTCGAGCAGTCGCCGGACGAGCTGAAGCAGACGCTCGAAGTCATCATCAGCGGCGAGTGGAAAGCGGAGCAGGCCAAGAAGGAACTGGTCGAGGCCAACCTCCGCCTGGTGGTGTCGATTGCCAAGAAGTACACGAACCGCGGCCTGCAGTTCCTGGATCTGATTCAGGAGGGCAACATCGGCCTGATGAAGGCGGTCGACAAGTTCGAGTACCGCCGCGGCTACAAGTTCTCGACCTACGCGACGTGGTGGATCCGCCAGGCGATCACCCGCGCGATTGCCGACCAGGCGCGGACCATCCGCATCCCGGTCCACATGATCGAGACGATCAACAAGCTGATCCGCACGTCGCGCGCGCTGGTCCAGGAATTGGGGCGCGAGCCGACCTCTGAGGAGATCGCCAAGCGGATGGACATCCCGGTCTCCAAGGTCCGCAAGGTCCTCAAGATCGCGCAGGAGCCGATCTCGCTCGAAACGCCGATCGGCGAAGAGGAAGATTCACATCTCGGCGACTTCATCGAGGATCGTCAGGTGGTGTCGCCGGCCGAAGCGGTCATCAACCTGAATCTGAAAGAACAGACCGAGTCGGTCCTGAAGACGCTCACGCCGCGCGAGGAGAAAGTGATCAAGATGCGCTTCGGCGTCGGCGACGGCAGCGAGCACACGCTCGAGGAAGTCGGCCAGAGCTTCGCCGTCACGCGCGAACGCATCCGGCAGATCGAAGCCAAGGCGCTCCGCAAGCTGCGTCACCCGTCGCGCAGCCGCAAGCTTCGAGCGTTTCTGGAAGGTAGAACTTCTAAGCGGTCTGAAGCTGACGAAGTCTGAGGCCGCCACGCTTCAGACTTCGGATTTCTTTCCGTCACTGCGCCCTTCGACCCTCCCGCTCCCACAGATCGCAGACGTTTACTGGGGAAAGAGCGGAATCACGCGAGCCGGGTTGTCCCACACGCCCAGGTCGCGCCCACGATGGTGGCCACCATCTACACCCTGAAAGCCCACGACGACGCCGTTGATGATTGTTTCGATCGTCGTCGGCTGGCCTGGACTCAACTCGTCGGGAAACGGTCCGCTGACGCAGAATCGCGTGCCGCTCAGAACGTCGCCGGTTGGAACCGCGTCGTGCCGTGGATGCGGCGACTCGCAAGTTTGAGTCGGGCGAGCGGCCGCGTGCGCGGCCGCGTAAGATTCCGGAGTTCCGCCAATTCGATCGAGGTTCGCCGATGCCGCCTGTTGCGCCGGTGGCGCGGACGCTGACTCGATTCCCTGCTAAGTGTGCCCGTGCTACGAGAGGAGCGTCCTCATGTTCTGATACGACACGCGGGCGGCGGCGAGGGAGTCGCCCCAGTTCGCGGCATTGTCCTGCTCGATCACGAAATGCTTCAGCCCCGCCAGCTTGGCGTTCGCAAACACTTTCTTGAAGTCGATATCGCCGGCGCCGACAGGCACGAACGTCATGCTGCTGACTCGCGCGTTGGGACCGAGAGTCGGATTGACTTTCTTCAGACCGAACACATCTTTGAGTGTGCCAGAGCTCGAATCGGCCCGGGTATTTCTTGAACCATTCAACTGGATCTAAGCCGGCGACGTACACCCAGCCGATGTCGATTTGCATCGTGACGAGCGCCGGATCCGTCTCCTCGAGCAACACCTCGTAGGTCGTCCGTGGACTGTCGGTAAGCTTCTCGAACTCGCCGGTGTGGTTGTGAACGAGCATCTTCATGCCGAACTTCTGCGCGATGCGGCCGTTCGCGTTGAGTGTCGCGGCACGTTGTTTCACCGACTCGAGTGTCACGCGCCGGCTGGTAGGGTCCGAACGCTTCGGCTTCGGTGAACGAATTATGCGTGATGCCCGTTCCGGCGTCATAGTAGGCGCCCGGCGCCAACGGTCCGCGCCCGGCACCGGCGCCAGCCGCCGCGCCCCAGCGCCGCCTTGACGCCCGCCGGCGCGGATCTCTGTATATTTGATGCCCATCGTCTGGAACCCCTCGAGCTGCTTCTCGAGCTCCAGGCCGGTGCCACTGGCGCCCGAGTGCGTGCTTGGCATCGAGAGGCCAAGCCGATCGAGCAGTGCGCGAAAGTCCTTCGGCGAGAGATTGTTGTAGCCACCCGCGGGCTCAATCTCCTTGTAGCCGATGGCGGCAACCTTCTCGAGGACGCCCACGTAGTCGGCGGCCATCAGGTCGCGAACGGTATAGAGCTCGAGTCCAATGCGCGACTGCCAGGGCGCGCCGCCGGCCTGCGCAGCAGCCAGCGAGCCAAAGCGGCTGGCCACCATGGCCGTCATCCCGGCGAGAGCGGCGTCGTGAAGAAATTCGCGGCGGGTGGCGTTCATCGTGATGGCCCCTCCAACGGTTCGACTCTAGCACGCAAAGACTCCCGGATCGCGTTGCAGGCCGATTGACGGTGGGAATGAAGGTTTGGTGGGCCCACCAGGATTCGAACCTGGAACAGGCCGGTTATGAGCCGGCGGCTCTAACCGTTGAGCTATGGGCCCGAACCAGTGTAGCGCAGCCCGCAAAAGGGCTGCGCTGACTGTTGTTCTTCGCGCTCATCGTCGTCGAGATCGACCGCAAACGGCGTGAACACCGCCTTGCGGACCGCAGGGCAGCGGCCGATCCCATCCTTTCACCAATCCCCAGAGAATCGCGTTCAGCCGATCGGCGGGCGCCGCGTCCGGGACGTCGAAGCGCATCTTCATCGTCGCCATCGCCGCGTCGAGGAGCGGCCCTCGCATCGCGCTCAGCACCGGGTTGCGCTCGAAGATCGACTGCTTCGGCTGGACCGCCGTATACGGACGCACGTCGGCCTCGGTGCGCCGGTGCGAAGCCACTCGTTGGCGACCGCGGCGATCGTCTCCGCCGGTCGCGTGTCGGTCAGGCCGGTCGGCAGTCCGGTCGCGGCGGTCGCATTCGAGGCGTAGCCCGATTTGAACCCCTGGCGCTGCACGGCGCCGAAGAAGAACGTCCGATCGCGGCGCAGCGGACCGCCGAGCGTCGCGGTCGTGTCGTTGCGGCGGAACTCCGGCTTCTTGATGCCGGCGCTGTTCAGGAAGTATTCGTTGGCGCGTTCAGCTTCTCGTGCTGGCCGTCGCGTCGACGCCGTTGACCCGCAGGCCGTTGTTGGTCGGACGGGCGCCGTTCACGCTCGGATTGATCGACTGCGATGCATCGTCTCCCTGCGCGCCGGGGGTGGTCGCGATGTTGAGGCCGCGGCCGGTGCGGTCCGGCAGCGGCGCGTTGACGCCGGCCCGGCGACGATGATGTGCGTGTAGTTGCGCGACGCCGACGGCAGCTGGGTCAGCGCCCCGCTGGAAAACGTCGCCGATTGCGCCGACGTCGTCGCTTCGAGTTTGATCTCCGCGGTGACATGAACCGTTTCCGCTGAGCTGCTCGATCTCGCAGCGTGACGGCGGCGGTAGGCTGGCATGTCGGCCAGTGACGTGCACGCGCCGCTGGTCGACGGAGAAGCCGCTCAGCGTGAACCGGAGCTGCCAGTCGCCTGACGCACCCGCTCGATGCGATAGGCGCCCCCGGCATCGGTGATCGCCGTCGCGACGGTGCGCCGCGGGCGGCGCCGGCAGCAGTTCAACCGTCACGCCGGGCAGGCGCGCGCCGCCCGATCGGCGACGGTGCCTTCAACGATTCCGGTGGATTGCGCGAGCGCGCCCGCTGCATGTCCGAGGCACACGATGAGCGCGGCCGCCATCAACCATCGCGGTGATGCCATGTCTCACTCTTCTGCGTGCGGCGAATCAGTGGCTGGCAGCGTAAACAGGGAGCGATGACCTTGACGCCTCACCCGCCGAAACGCGGCGGAAAATCGACGTAACGATCGTGACTCGGACATACAATGAGGCACCCAATGAACGCCGATCTGGAACGCGTGATCGCGCTGCAGCAGCCTCGACTCGACGGCGCACGACGCGCAGCGCCGGCTCACCGATGAACCGGAGCGCACGAAGGCGCTCGACACGCGCCTCGAGACAGCGCGCCAGCATGTGGCGTCGGCCAGGAGCGCCTCGCCGAAAGCCAGAACGCCCGCGCGCGCCATCGAGAAGGACGTCGCGGTGCACCAGGGCCGCTTGTCGAAGTTCCGCGAGCAGGCGATGGCGGTGAAGACGAACCAGGAGTATCACGCCGTCCAGCACGAGATCGGCTACGCGCAGACCGAAATCAAGACGCTCCGAGGACAAGATTCTCGAGGGGGATGCTCGAGGGCCGACGAGCTGACCGCGCTCGTGAAACGGACGGAGAAAGAGCTGGCCGACGAGCAGAAGGCGGTCGACGCGGACCGGAAAGCGATGACCGCGGAGCACGGCGAGCTGCAGGCGTCGCTCGAACGCATCGCCGCCGAGCGCAGCACGCTGGTCGCGGCGCTGGATCCGCAGGTGCTGGCCATCTTCGAGCTGATCGCGAAGCAGCGCAACGGCATCGCCGTCGCCGAAGCGCGCGACGGCATCTGCACGATCTGCCACGTCCGTCTCCGGCCGCAGGTCTTCAACACCGTCCGCCGCAACGATCCAGATCATGCAGTGCGACAGCTGCAACCGGATCCTCTCACTTCGTGCCCGCGCCCGCGATCGCCGCGCTAGCGGTCACTCATCGTCAGTGAGTCCCTCAGGTCCCGAGGTCATCGCGTCATCGACGGCGGCGCGCGGGGTAATCCCGGTCCCGCCGGCTACGGCGTCCGCATCCAGGGACCGGACGGCACGCTCATCGAGGAGTTCGGCGACTCGATCGGCGTCGCAACGAACAACGTCGCCGAGTATCGCCTGGGCTGCTGGCCGCGCTCGAGTGAGCGCGCGCGCACGGCCATCACACGATCCTGGTGCGTTCGGACTCGCTGCTCCTCGTGCAGCAGATGCTCGGGAACTTAAGGTGAAGCACGCCGGGCTGCAGCCGCTGCACGCGAGATGAGCGCGGCTGCTCGCGCATGACATCGGCCGTGTTGATTTCGAGCACGTCGGCCGCGCGAAGAACGCACACGCCGACCGCCTCGCCAACGCCGCCATGGACGACGCGGCCTGGTGGCTGGGGCGTTCTCGATCAGGTCGCGGTTCGCGCGAATCGCGGCCGCCAGTGCGACCCGACGCCCTGCCGTCGCGCCGAATACGAGCAGAGGAGATCGGTGTGGGTCGCGGTGCACAACCGGGCAACGTGCACCGTGCGCTGCGAGGGATGCCCGCGACAGTCAGTTGATCGTGCGCGGACTGCGCGCCTCGAAATACCAGTGGTCAGAGCCGCTCGCCGTCGCAGAGCCAGCGGCCGATGTGCTCGGCCGAGAATCCGTTCTGCTCGAACCGCGACAGCACCGCGGCGTCGACTTCGTAGCGCGCGGCGCCGATCGACGGACCGACCGCCGCGATCAGATCCTCCGGACGCGCGCCGAACTCGCGCGTCAGCGCTTCGACCGCCGCGATCGGCGCTGACGGCGAGGCCGCGCCACCGGCATGGACCGCCGCGACCGCCGCGCTCTTCCGATCGGCGATCAGAATCGGCACGCAGTCGGCGGTTTGAACGGCGAGCGCGACGCCCAGATCCCGGGCGATGAGGATGTCGGCGTCAGGAGGGGCCGCGTCGGAGACGCCGCCGCTGTCGGTGCCGGCGCGCCGGTGCACGACCATCACCGCCCTGCCGTGGACCTGGTGAACGCGGACGAGATCGCCAGCGTCGGCGTCCATCGCCACGCGGCCACTTCACGCCACCCGGCCGCAGTATCCGCGCTGATCGACGATCCGAGCTTCCAGGGGCGGGCGGTGAAGAGATGTCTGGCGTACGGTGTCAGGGCATCACAGATAAGTGCCGGGCCCGCCGGGGTTTCGGTCCAGCGAAAGCTGCCGGTAGGTTTAGGGAGCGACATCATTTATATATAGGCTTCACACTGAATCATGCCGAACATCATCGGGCTCGGACTCGACGCGACCGACATCCCGCGCATTGCCGCGACCATCGACAAATGCGGCGACCGTTTCCTCCGGCGCATTTTCACGGACGGTGAAATCGCCTACTGCACGCGCCGGCGCGTCCCGGCCATTCACTTCGCGGGCCGATTCGCCGCGAAAGAGGCGGCGATGAAAGCCCTCGGCACCGGCCACTCTCGCGGGGTGCTCTGGCGCGATTGCGAAGTGGTCCGCCGCGGCGGCCCGCCGCAACTCCAGTTGCACGGCGGCGCGGCGCGGCGCTTTGCGTCGATCGGCGGCAAAAGCTCGCTGCTCACCATCACACATTCCGACGCGCTCGCGCTGGCCGAGGTCCTGATTCTCGGCGAGTAGCGGCCACGCGGCAGACCGATCGCGGCAACTGCCGTTTGCGTTTTTCTCCACGCTCCACCGCACTCGGCGCCTCACCGGCGGCGCCGCAGCGTCAAAACACACGCCCTCTGCCATTTGCACCGACGCGCGCGCGCGCCGCTTCACGGTACCCTCGATTGATCCGTCACCGATGTCTGCCATCAGCCGCCGCGCGCGCGGACGGCTCGCCAGAAGGAGTATCGACGTGACGATCAAATTCACGCCAACGACGGAGGCAACCCGCCCGGAAACTGGCCGACGCCGAACTGCACTTCACCGACGGCCCGCTCGAAGGCCTCAAGTTGATCGGATTCACCATCTGGGAGCGGCGTGTCGGCACCGGCCGCAACGTCACGTTCCCCGCGCGCTCCTACTCGGTCAACGGCGAACGCCTGCAGCTTCGCGCTGCTGCGGCCAGATCGTCGACGTCACCGCGCAGGAACGAATCCGCGAGCTGGATTCTGGCCGCGTTTCAGGAGCACGAGAGCGCGCGGCCATCGCCACCTAAAGTACTACTTTGTCAGGTTCTCATTTCGACGTCTTTGAGCTTCAGCATCCACTTGAGATAGTGCGGCTGCGTCATGAAGAAATGCGCGGTCAAGACTTCTTGGATGACGGCGCGCACCCGCGGCAGCGTCAGATGCGTCTGACCCGCGTCGCCGGCGTTCGCTCTGGAGAAAGCTGTAGGCGATGGCCGTCAAGACCACATGACGTTGCCATCCCGGCAGGCTGCGGCCTTCGAAGTGATCGAGGCCGATCTCGTCTTTGAGTTCCTGGTATTGCTGCTCGATCGCCCACCGTTGATGCGCGAGGCTGCACCAGCGCGCGCAGCGAGGCGGTGGCCGGGAGGTCGACCAGGTAGTAGCGAGCGCGGTCGCCGCCCGCCAGTTCCCGTTCGCACAGCAACCAGACTTCGGGCGCGAGCCGTCGTGCCGTCGCGCCAGTCGTGCGCGGGCGTCACGCGGACGGCGCAGAAGCGGGCCCGCCACGGGCGATTCGTGCCATTGCGCCACGACACGAGTCGCCACTGGCGAGGCGTTTGGGTCGCCGCCCACGCGCGCGCCTCGACGGTGTGCGTGTCGGGCGGCAAGCGACGGCGGGTGCGCGGACGTCCCTTTGCCCGTCAGCGGCGGCGGCGCTTCGAGCGCGGGCGTTCCCAGGAACACCTTGAGATCGGACGAGACGCCCAAGGCGTAGGGCAGCTGGGCGCGATGCAGCGTGCGGCGCAGCGTGGCGTTGTCGCCGAACTCGGCATCGCCGACCACGGCCGTGACCGTGAACCCGGCCGCGCGCACCTGGCGCAGCAGCGTCAAGGCCAGCTGCCATTTCGGCGCGAATCGCACGGTCGGCGGGAATCTGGGCCCGCGTCCGCTGGCGCGGCGTGAGCCACTCCTCGGGCAGATACAACGTCGCGCCCAACAGCCACGCCCGCGTCCCGGTCCACAACGCGACGGTGACCGCCGTCTGGCAATTGGCGATCTTGCCGCGCGCGCCGCAGTACTGCCGGGCGACCCCGACCGAGGCCAGCCCTTGTTTGGGAAAACTCGTCCCGTCGAGAATCAGCACCCCGGTGCGCTCCGGGACGCGCTCGCGCAGCCGTGTCCAGACCGCCTCGGCCTCCCACGGCGCATGCGTGATGAAATGCTGAAAGGCTTGATAGGTGCCGGGATCGCTGAGGCGCGCCCACATCGCTTCCATCGACTTGCGCCGACTGTCGCTCAGCAAGCCGGTCACATACCGACGCAACGCGCCGCGCTGACTCTGCCGACTGAAGTCGCTGCTCGAACAACTCCAGCCAGACCAGCAGTCGCTTCAGCCACGTCGTCGCCGTGCGATCCAACACCGCGGCGACAGCGTATCGAACATCAGCGATAAGTACAATGACCTCAAAGTGATCACTCGCGAATTCCCTCGAGAATTCGTCAATCTGACAAAGTGTTTCAGTGGCGTGTCTCCTCGATACTACCGGGCCGCTCCGTTCCACCCCACCGCGCAGGCGTGCGCGGTGGGGACCCCGGCGTTGTCGCGGCCCGAAAATCGCGGTCGAAGGCTCGTTGTGACCGAATACTACTTCAGCGGATACAGCGCCACTCGCCGGCCTGCGGCACGGGCCGTGCCGACACTGCCTGCCGGATGCGGCGATCTACTGATCACCGGCAGCAGTTTCGCGTTTTCCTGCGCGCGCTTGGGCGGCAGTGTCCACCCCTCGCGCAGCGACTTGGCGTACTCCGCCTCGAAGAACGGGCGCTTCATGCCGCCGTCGATGACGTCCCACGGCAGCGACGCGTCCGTCGCTCCGGTCGCGGAAGATGAAGAAGTCGGCGTCGACGCCGGCTTCGGCGACCGCGGCGCGCCAGTTCTGTCCGTTGCGCTCGGCCAGCTTCGATCGCCGGCGCGACGCGGCGGTCGCCGAGCGACAGCAGCGCCTGGTAGTAGCGAATGCCGCTCCGACTTGATGTTGAAGTACACGTTGTCGATGTCGGCCAGTCAGGCTGCGCAGGCGCTTGATCTTGCTGTCGATCGAGCGCCGGATCTTCCATCGGCAGCCACTGATAGGCGGTGCCGGGCTTCGGGAATCAGCGGGTTGACGCTGCCGACGATGCGGCCGACCTGCCCGCGGCCGCTGCGCGTGCTGTCATCATGCGCTCGCGCATCTGCAGCGTCAGGTCGCGGATCGCCACCAGATCCTCGTCGGTCTCGGTCGGGCAGGCCGATCATGTAATAGAGCTTCAGGTTCTCGATGCCGCTCGCGAAGATCAGCTCCGCGCGATCGAGGATCTCGTCGTTGGTCACGGTCTTGTTGATGACGCGGCGCAGCCGGTCCGATCCGGTCTCCGGCGCGATCGTGATCGTTCGCTCGCCGCTCTCGCGCAGCAGCCGGACGATCGTGTCGGTCAGGTCGTCCAGCCGAGGCGACGCCGGGCCGATGGCACTCGCCAGCAACACGTAACTGCAACTGAAGTACAGC
>ERZ1370068.10944-contig-96_pt1 | contig 45099 bp, 69 predicted proteins | sample MGYA00561227_ERZ1370068 | MGnify/ENA primary metagenome ERZ1370068 (study PRJEB38410, sample SAMEA6850437) | metagenome | study: Metagenomic assessment of the ecological functions of the soil: analysis of the soil microbiota associated with the... | reverse complement strand
CCACGTCCTGCGCCTGGCCGAACAGCTGCGCCGAGCAACGTGCGTGCGGCCCATCGTCTGCCGGCGCGCCCGCTCGAGCCGATCCTGCAGCTCGCTGTCCTCGAAGTCCTCGAGATCCAGCGTCGCCGCGTGCTCCATCAGGCGCAGGCTGGTGACGTTCGAGAATCGCTCCGACAAAGCAGCGTGTCGATGCAGCGACACCGCGCGTCCCGAGCACGTCGGACAGCACGGCCAGGCCTGAACTCGATGCACGAGCAGCAGACATCGATCGCGGTTGAGCGAGCCCGCTCGCCATCCATTGCCGCAACGTCCGTCGGGCGGCGCGTTCGCGCGCGTCAGCCCACCACCTCGTCGATGATCAGCTTGCCGATGTAGAGCGTGAGCGACCGGCAGCAGCGCGCGCAACAGCCGCAAGACGCCCTCGGCAACGGTCAGCGTGCGGCTTGTCTGCCAGACCAGCGCCAGGAACGGCGGCAGGTTGCGCAATGCGCCGAAGCGCCTCGCGTAGCGACTTGGGCGCGCCGCTGAGGCCGGGTCCGGGGCGGCGGGGCGTACCTCGTCCGCCCATCGTGTAGTGACTTGGGCAATGCAGCGCTCAGTGAGGGACGAGGTCCGGCGTACCGCTAGCCGCCGTGTTGATCGTCGAATTTGGCGATGTCGAAGCGCACGATCACGCTCGTGGCCAGATAGACCTCGCGCAGGAACGAGAACAGGCCGCCGATCAGGGCAAGCATCGCGCAGACAAAAGGCGCGCCGGCGAGCCATCTGAGATTCGCCGAAAAGAATTCCTCGACGAAGAGCGTGACAATGACGAGGCACACGAGCAATGCCGCGCTGGCGCAAAATTGATCGACCAGCTTGCCAGGTGACGCCGCTGCTCGAGGTCGGCGGATTTCGCTACCGCGCAGCGGCGCTGCTGCGTGCCTGCTCGTCCAACGTATGCCAATCGTGCTCAGAGTTGCCGCGCGCGGTCGATGACGCGGGCAAGCCGTGTCGCCATGACGCCCAGCAGCGCAGAGATGCCTGTCAGCAGAAAGACCGGCGCGATGGCGAGCTGGATCGCATGCGAGATGACGGGTGGGTCGGGGCGCATTTCGCGGCGTCTCCTCGGTCAGTGAAATGAAAGAGCATGGCGGGGCCGTACCAATGTAACCTATGCTGCAGGATTGCGGTGAACTCCTATCGATGCCAACTCCATTGGTCCGCCTCGAGGAACGCGGCCGGCCCGGCGCGAAGACCTGTGCCTGACCCGGCGGGAATTTCCGCTGCTCGAGCGGCTCACCACACCGCAGAAAATCCAGGCGTTCGTCAGCGCCGTTCCCGCCAATCACGAGCTCGGCGGCGAAACCATCCACTCGGTGCGCAAAGTGCTGGAATGGCGTCGCGCCCATTGTATCGAAGGCGCGTTCGTGGCCGCCTGCGCGCTGTGGATTCAGGGCGAGCTTCCGCTTGTCATGCACCTCGATTGCGCCGACAGCGACTACCCGCACGTCGTCGCATTGTTTCGCGCCGCGGCGCTTGGGGGCGCGATCTCCAAGACCGGGCGCGGTGCTGCGCTACCGCGATCCGGTCTACCGCAGCTTGCGCGAGCTCGCATTGTCGTATTTCCACGAATACTTCGACCGGCGGCAACAAGACGCTGTGGAGTTATTCCGCGGCATTCGACCTGCGGCGGGTCGATGCCGCGCTTTGGGTGACGTGCGAACGCGCATGCACAGAGGTTCACGACCGCTTGGTCGACATCCGGCATTACCCGCTTATTTCGAAGCGCCAGAAGTCGTGCTGTTGTCACGCCGCGACCGCTTCGAGCAAGCGGCAGGGAAGATTGTGCATACCCGAGACCGCCGTCGCGGTAACTGGCTCAGCGATCGCAAAGTCCAGCGATCCTGGCTCCCCCGCCGGGCCGCCCCAAGGAGGCTTGCCTCCGGGGTGGCGCGGGAATTCGCAGAGCACCGCTCTGCGCGCCCGCGACACGCCGGCTGCGACGAGCCCGCCTCCGGGGCGAACACCGAGCGTAATCGCCATTCAACTGCCGACTACCGCCGCGCGAGATCGATGTCGAGGTATTTCCAGTAGCTCGTGAAGACGCGGTGGCGCGATAGCCCTGCAGCCACGGCTGCACGATAGTTGCTCTCGAGGCGGAAAGTAGGCCGGCAGCATGCGGCATGTAGATGCGCGCGATTTCGTTCATCGTCGCGCGCCGCCGCGATCTGCTCCTCGTCGGTGGCGCGCTGCGCAGGAATTCGCTCGGCGACGCGCCGATCGAAGTCCGCGTTCTTGAATTGCGTCACGTTGACCCGCTGCGGCTGCCTGCCGTGCAGCTGCGACGAGCACGTTGCAGCCCGCCGGCGAGCCGCCGAAGCCGCCCTGGTACATCTGGAACTTGCCCGCTGCTCCAGCTCCTTGATCGATGTCCTGGAACGGCGCGACGTGGAAGTCGGTGCGCAAGCCGATCGCCTCCATGTTCTTCTTCCACAGCGTCTGCACCTCGCGCGTGACGCCGCCGGTGCGCAGCGACATCTTGATCGTCAGTCGTGACTTTGCCGTCCGGCGTCCTTGCGATAGCCGTCCGCGTCGCGCTTGTCGTAGCCGAAGCGGTCGAGGCAGCGCATTCGCGGTGGCGGGATCGTACAGCGACTTCGCCGGCAGCGTCGGGATCGTGGCCGCCAGCGCCGGGCGGAACGAACTGGTTCGTGCGGGAATCGCCTGGCCGGCGTAGCACGATGCGGATCAGCGAGTCGGCGTCCCAGCCGAGACGCCATCGCGCGGCGGCAGCGCGATGCCGCTCCGTTCGGCGTGCCGCCGACGACCGGATCCTTCATGTTGAAGTAAACGAGAACAGTGAACGGCTCGGCGATACACGTGCCGCGCGATGCCGCGCGCCGCGTATTCAGGCTTGAGCTTGCCGTCGCTGCGAGGAGGCGCGTCGCGATCTCGCCGCGCAGCGCGACGAAGTCGAGTCCGCCGCTGCTCGAATTGGCAGCAGCCGCGTGCAGGTCCTCCGTCGATGATCGCTGATCTCGACTACTCCGATCTGCGGAATGCGCTTGCCCTTCATGCTCGCGCTCGAGCGCGGCGTGCGCGGGTCGCTGCTCGCGGGAAACGTCGCTGCGCGATAGTGCGGGTTCGCCTCCAGCACGATGCGCGATCCGCGCTTCCACTCGCTTCAGCTGCGTACGGTCCGGTGCCGACGGCCCGCGTGCGGATGTCGCCGCCGGCCGCTTCGACGACTTCGCGCGCGGCCGCGCCGACGAAACTCGAGCAGGTCGCGGACGCTCGGATAGTTGACCTCGCGTCAGGCGGAGCACTGCAGTGTAGCGATCAGAGCGCCCGCAGGCGCCTCGATCGGCTGCGTCGAAGTCGAACTTGCCCGACGTTCTTCGCGGCCTCGACGACCGGTCGCGCGCCGATGATGAGATCGGTCAGGATCGCGCAACCGCCACGCCGCCCGTTCGGGTCGAGCCAGCGGCTTGTACGAGTAGACGTAATCGTCGCGCAGTGAGCTCGCGCGGCTTGCCGCTGAACGCCGGATCGTCGGTGAAGCGGATGCCGCGCTTCAGCCGGATCGTCCATACCTTGCCGCCGTCGGTGATCTCGGGCGGCGCCGGCGGCGGTGAGCGGCGTGAGCTTCGGCGGCGACGGCGAGGTAGTCCCATCTCGAAGCAGCGGCTCGAAGATCGCCATCGACGACCTGGAACGACGGATCGTCGCTGTATTGCTGCGGATCGAGCGTCCGATGTCGCCGCTGCCGCGACAACGGAGGACCTCGCGGGGTCGGCAGGCGCGGCGCAGGCGAGGGCGCAGGGGCGAGGGCAGCCGTCAACGTCCGCGCCGCATGTGCGGCTCGACGGGTCGGCGCTGACCGCATCCCCTCATGGTCAGGTGCCGAACAGGCCATTATTCGACTGCGTCGTTCAATCGCCAAAAATAGGCGCGGCCCGGCTGCCGGCCTGTTTGGGTGCGGCCTCTAACAGCCCCGCCGTCGGACTAATCCCAGCCTCAACGCCCCGCCCGTCTGATACTCCGATCACCCGCGTCTCGAAGAAGTTCTTCTCCTTCTTGAGATCGATCATCTCCGCCATCCACGGGAACGGGTTGTCGGCCTTGTCGAACAGCGGATCGACGCCGATCTGCTGGCAGCGGCGGTTGGCGATGAAGCGCAGGTATTCCTTGAACATCGGTCGCGTTCAAGCCCAGCACGCCGCGCGGCATCGTGTCCTCGGCGTAGGCGTACTCGAGCTCGACGCCTTTCTTCATCAGCGCGCGGATCTCCTCGCGGAACTCCGGCGTCCACAGGTGCGGGTTCTCCATCTTGATCGTGTTGACGAGGTCGATGCCGAAGTTGCAGTGCATCGACTCGTCGCGCAGGATGTACTGGTACTGCTCGGACGCGCCGGTCATCTTGTTCTGCCGGCCCATCGCGAGGATCTGCACGAAGCCGACGTAGAAGAACAGCCCTTCCATGATGCAGGCAGAACACGATCAGGCTCTTCAGGAGCTCCTGGTCGGCCTCCATGCGTGCCGGTCTTGAACGTCGGGATCGGTCAGCACGTCGATGAACGGGATCAGGAACTCGTCCTTGTCGCGGATCGACTTGATCTCGTGGTAGGCGTTGAAGATCTCCGCCTCGTTCGAGGCCCAGGCTCTCGACGATGTACTGGTAGGCGTGCGTGTGGATCGCTTCCTCGAACGCCTGGCGCAGCAGGTACTGCCGGCACTCGGGCGCGGTGATGTGGCGATAGGTGCCGAGCACGATGTTGTTGGCGGCGAGCGATATCGGCGGTGACGAAGAAGCCGAGGTTGCGCTTGACGATCAGCCGCTCGTCGTCGGTCAGCCCGTTCGGGTTCTTCCACAGCTCGATGTCGCGCTGCATGTTGATCTCCTGCGGCATCCAGTGGTTGGCGCAGGCGGCGAGGTACTTGTCCCAGGCCCACTTGTACTTGAACGGGACGAGCTGGTTGACGTCGGACTGGCGCGTTGATGACGCGCTTGTCCTCGAGCGCGCACGCGGCGGAAGCCGTTGTCTGCATCGCCTGCGCCTCGACGTCGAGATCGTGCACCGGCTCCCGGCTCAACTGGAGTCGAGAGAGATGCCGCCTCGAGCTGCTGCCCACCGAGAGCCTGAGGATCGTCTCGGGCGACGGCGGAGCAGGGAGCGCGGTCGCGAATTCGTCGTCGAAACTCAGCATGTGCGGACTCTCCTGAAGCTCTTTCTCATGTGAGGGCGAAGCGTGGCATTTTCACCGTGCGGCCCTCGCGTCAATGCATTTCTTCAACCGCTCGTACAGGAATCCCGGCGTGAAATCCTGTCCGTCCACCCGCGCACGCGATCGATGCCAGCCCGTAATCCAGGTAGAACTGAGCGAAGCGGTCGCGATCTCTTAGCGGTTCCATGTCGTTCCTGTGCAGCTCGTCGGCAAGATCGACGACGCCTTTGCGCCCGTCGTTGAACCCAGCCAGACTTTGTAATCTCCGAGATAGCGCGCCTCAATCACATGCCGGGGTGCGTGCTCGTATCGGGCCAACAGGGTACCTCCTTTCGCGACGTCGAGGGACGGGCCGGACACGCCGGCGCTGGGGAAAAGTCGGCGCGCAGCGGCTCGCATTGCTTTGCGGCTGCCGCGCGCCCCCAGCATCAACTACTGCCACTTCCGACGTTGATTCCGTGTCTCATCGATCCGACGACTCGCAAGTCGCCGGGACCGGGCCCTCTCGGCACTGCGGTTCCCTGGCGCGTCCATCGCAACATCGCGTTCCTGTCTGGGCCCGCGCGGGTCCGTCTGCCTCCGGTTCGGCTCGCGCAGCGCTCTCTTGGGCGCCGCTGCAGTCGGCTCGAACCGGACTTCACCGAATGCTGTCGTTCGCGATCCTTTCGTTATTGGCAAGCCTCGCAGTCAGGAGTTTCTATCGCGCAGAATTGCTCGGCGTCCGATTCCTCCGCCGGCGTCTTCGACCTGATGGCCTCGTCGCCGTTACGCCGCCGAGACCACCGGACGGTCACCGCATTCAGCTCGCCGCCTTGCCCGGTCGATTTCTCGGCCGACGTTTCCGCGAGCGTGCGGAGGTAATACGTGGTCTTGAGGCCGCGCACCCACGCGAGCTTGTACGTTTCGTCGAGCTTCTTGCCCGAGGCGCCGGCCATGTAGATGTTGAGGCTCTGCGCCTGGTCGATCCACTTCTGGCGCCGCGCGCCGGCTTCGACGATCCACTTGGTCGTCGACTTCGAACGCGGTCGCGTAGAGCTCGCGCATCTCGGCCGGCACGCGGTCGATCTTGGCGAGCGAGCCGTCGAAGTACTTGAGGTCGGCGACCATCACCTCGTCCCACTAGGCCGATTGCTTCTTGAGATCCGCGACCAGATGCTCGTTGACGACGGTGAACTCGCCCGACAGGTTCGACTTGACGTAGATGTTCTGGTACTCGGGCTCGATCGACGCGGCCGACGCCGATGATGTTCGAGATCGTCGCCGTCGGCGCGATCGCCACGCAGTTCGAGTTGCGCATCCCGTGCTCCTTGATGCGCGCGCGCAGCGCGTCCCAGTCCATCGTCGACGAATCGTCGATCTCGACGTAGCCGCCGCGCTCCTCGCGTCAGCAGCTTCAGCGTGTCCTGCGGCAGGATGCCGCGGTCCCACAGGCTGCCGCTGTACGACGAGTAGCGGCCGCGCTCCTCGGCCAGCTCGGTCGACGCGCAGTACGCGTAGTAGCAGACCGCTTCCATCGACGCGGTCGGCGAACTCCATCGCGGCGTCCGACGCGTACGGCGTGCGCGTCAGGTGCAGGCAATCCTGGAAGCCCATGATGCCCAGGCCCACCGGGCGGTGCTTGAGATTCGAATTGCGCGCCTTGGCGACCGCGTAGTAGTTGATGTCGATCACGTTGTCGAGCATGCGCATCGCCGTGCGTGATCGTGCTGCTTCAGCTTGTCGTGGTCGAGCTCCCATGCCGCCGTCGCACCGTCTTCTTCATGTGCGCGAGCAGGTTCACCGAGCCCAGGTTGCACACGGCGATCTCGGTGTCGCTGGTGTTGAGCGTGATCTCGGTGCACAGGTTCGAGCTGTGCACGGTGCCGACGTGCTGACTGCGGCGAGCGCACGTTGCACGCATCCTTGAACGTGATCCACGGATGCCCGGTCTCGAACAGCATCGACAGCATCTTGCGCCAGAGCTGCACGGCGGGAATGCTTCTTGAAGAGCTTCATCTCGCCGCGCGCGACGCGTCTCCTCGTAGCGCTGTACGCTTCCTCGAACGCGTGGCCCCACTTGTCGTGCAGGTCGGGCACGTCGGAAGGCGAGAACAGCGTCCAGTCGCCGCCTTCGATGACGCGCTTCATGAACAGGTCGGGAATCCAGTTCGCCGGTGTTCATGTCGTGCGTGCGGCGGCGGTCGTCGCCGGTGTTCTTGCGCAGCTCGAGGAACTCCTCGATGTCGAGATGCCAGGTTTCGAGGTACGTGCAGACCGGCGCCCTTGCGCTTGCCGCCCTGGTTCACGGCGACCGCCGTGTCGTTCACGACTTTGAGGAACGGCACCACGCCCTGCGACTTGCCGTTGGTGCCCTTGATGTGCGAGCCCATCGCGCGCACGTTGGTCCAGTCGTTGCCGAGGCCGCCGGCGAACTTGGACAGCAGCGCGTTTTCCTTGATCGCTTCGTAGATGCCGTCCAGGTCGTCGGCTGACCGTGGTCAGGTAGCACGACGACAGTTGCGAGCGGTGCGTGCCCGAGTTGAACAGCGTGGGCGTGTCGAGCTCATGAAGTCGAACGTGGAGAGCACGTTGTAGAACTCGATCGCGCGCGCTTCGCGGTCGACCTCGTTCAGCGCGAGGCCCATCGCCACGCGCATGAAGAAGCACTGCGGCAGCTCGAAGCGGCGCCCGCGCCTGACGCTATTGGTCGACCAGGAAGTAGCGGTCGTAGAGCGTCTGCAGGCCGAGATAGCCGAACTTGCAGGTCGCGCTCGGGCTACGAGCGCGGCGCCGAGCTTCTTCATGATCGTAATGCAGCAGCGCTTCGTTCAAGCAGGCCGATCTTGACGCCGTGCTTGACGAAGTGCGGAAAATACTCGGCGTAGCTTCGTCGCCATGTCGGCTTGCGAGGCTTCCTCGCCCAGCGCCTCGAAGCGCAGCGAGTCGAGCAGCGAGGCGCGCGGTGACGTAGCGAATACGCCGGATCCTTTTCGATCAGCGCGCGCGCGGCCAGCACGACGCACTTTGCGCACTTCTTCCATCGCCACGCCGTCGTACAGGTCCTTCAGCGTCGCCTTGAGGATGCGCTCCGGCTCGACGTCAGCCAGCCCCGCGCACGACGTCTTGACGAGCGCCGTGCAGCCGCGCGAGGTCGAGCGGCTTGCTGCACGCCGTCGTCGGTGACGTTGATCGTCGTGCTCGGCGTGCTTTGCCGGTTGTCCTGCTCTTTGCGTGCGCGCGTTCCTGCGAGCGCTTCTCGCGGTAGAGCACGTACGCGCGCGCGACCTCGTGCTCGCCGCCGCGCATCAGCGCCAGCTCGACCTGGTCCTGGATTTCCTCGATGTGGATCGCGCCGCCCTCGGGCTTGCGCTTCATCAGCGCGGCGACGACGGCGTCGGTCAGCTTGGCGACCTCGTTCGCGCACGCGCGACGACGCGGCGCCCTGGCCGCCGTTGACGGCGAGGAACGCCTTGGTCATCGCGATCGTGATCTCGCCGGCTCGAACGCCGACCACGGCGCCGTTGCGGCGGATCACCTTGTATTGCGCGAAGCGCGGATCGGCAGCGCTCGCGAGCGGACTGCCCGGCTCACCCACGACTGCGGCCGCGCGGCGGCGCGGACGTCGAGGGCTGCGGGGCAACGGTGGCGATGTGCATGGGAGGATCTCCTGTCGATATCTTGTCGTTGTGACGACTTGTTGCGCTTTTCCGCGGTGAATCGCATTTGATGCGACACCGTAGGACGGCGCAGGTTTCCTTTGCGCTATTCGGGGCGGCTCTCTGTAGCGCGTCCGGCGGAACCAACGGGTTTCCGCGGGGCGTCGATTTTGCCTGCCAAATCAAAATCTACTATATATGGTGTTGAAGTGCAGGCTCAACACAAAGCATAGTGGGTCGCGCCGGCTTGCGTGCAAGCGGTATTTGATGCACAAAATCCGTGCTCGTAAAACGACAGGAAAAACAGCGCTCTGCGGGCGTACGCGCCTTTGTTCACCATCGCTCCCACCGGATTTCCACAGCTTCGTTCCACTGCTTCTGCGATTTGTGTCAGCCGACGAACGGCGTTTCGGGCGTTGCAGATTTGCGACAGGCGGTCGCGGCCGAAGGCCAAAGTCAACGCGCGAAACGCAGCGCGAACCATGCGGCTGCCGGCGATGGCGACGATGGTTCTGCGGTCGGCCGCCGGCGTCACCATCGCGAGTCCGGTCAGGCGGTCCGAACGCTGGCAAGATGGCGTGGCGCGGTCCGAGAACGAAGCAGGCAGACGCGCGCTTTCTTCGCCCCGTCCTGAGACGCGGAAGCCGGGATGGACGTGTCCGCACAGCGCGTAGCCGGAGGGACGGCTCGCGCCGGCGCGTGGCAAGCGAGAAACGGCGCGGAACGGATGCGGCTCGCCGACGCAGCGCGACGTCGCCATTCCGGCCGGCGGGTCGCCGGCATTGGCGTCGTGATTGCCGCGCACCAGCACGAGATCGATGCCGTCGTGCGCCCGCGCGCCATTGCAGGAACGCCGCGTCGAGCGCCGGCGACGCGCCCGGATTTCGCGTGCAGAAAGATCGCCGAGGATGACGAGCCTGCGCGCGTCGGTCCGCGCGCACAGCCGCGACGAGGCGCGCGAGGTCGGCGGCGGTGGCGCCGCGCGGATGCGGCACGCCGCCGTGCACGGGAATCGCGGCCGCCTTGCCGAGATGAACGTCGGCGACGAACAGCGTTTGTTCCCGCGGCCAGTAAAGGGCGCGCGTTCGGCCGAACAACGTGACGCGCTCGGCCGCCGATCACGGTCGCGAACGTGCCGACAACGTCATCGTCACCCGGCGCGGGTGGCTGCGGCGCGACCGTCAGGCGCGGTAGAAACATCGTGCGCCATTGGGGTGAATGCGTTGCAATCGGCCGCGGCGCGCTGCCCGTGACTGGTAGTCAGGCGTCCATTGCGCTGACGCGATGCGCAAGCGCACAATCGACGCGCGAATTGTAGCTGACCGGCGGCCGCTCCGATAGCGCGCACGCAGTCGTTCGCGCGATCGGATTTGTGCCGGTGACCGTTCGCGACGACATGCCGCGGTTCTCCGCGAACCTCTCGCTATCTCTTCACCGAAGCGCCGTTCCTCGAGCGGTTCGGCGAGGCCGCGCATGCGGATTCCGCGCGGTCGAATTCGCGTTTCCTTACGACTTCCAGGCGAAGGAAATCGCGGCGCGCATCGCGGAGCATCGAGCTGAGGTCGTGCTCATCAACGCGCCGCCCGGCGATTGGACGCGCAGGCGAACGCGGCCTGGCGTCGATTCCCGGCCGCGAGCACGAGTTCGCCGCCGGCATCGTCACGTGCATCTGCGTTACGCGCAGGCGCTCGCGCTGCCCGCGGCTGCACGTGATGGCGGGCTTGCTGCCCGACGGCGCCGACGCCGCTGAGCGGCGAGCAGCGGATGCGCGACCTACGTGCGCAACCTGCGCTTCGCCTGCGCCGAGGCGGCCGCCGCAGGCGTCACGATCACTGATCGAGCCGCTCAATCCGCGCGACATGCCGAGCTATCTGCTCGTCAACACGCAGGCCGGAGCGCACGCGATCCGCGCCGAGATCGGCGCGTCCGAATCTCAAGCGTGCAGATGGATCTGTATCACGCGCAGATCGTCGAGGGCGATCTGTCGGAGAAGATCAGGCGCTGGCTGCCGCACATCGGCCACATCCAGATCGCGGGCGTGCCCGGGCCGCACGAGCCCGACGTCGGCGAGATCAACTACGACTATCTGTTCCTGACTTCGACGAGCTGAAGTACGACGGCTGGGTCGGCTGCGAGTACCGGCCGGCTGGCCGGCACGACGGCCGGCCTCACGTGGCTCTACCGGCTGCCTCGATCGCAAGCGAGCGACGCACGGTGCCCGGTGACTGACTCCCGGACGCGCCGCCCGTACTCACGGAGCGCCACGCCTCATCCCGCCGTCGATGATCATCAGTCTGTCCCGGTGACTGTAGTTCGACGGCGTCGAGGCGAGGAACACGGCGAGTCCCGCAATCTCGTCGGGCTCGCCCCAGCGTCCGGCCGGCGTGCGCTTGCACACCCACGCGTTGAACTCGGCGTTGTCGATCAGCGCGCGATTCATCTCGGTCGCGAAGTAGCCGGGCGCGATCGCGTTGACCTGGATGTTGTGCGGCGCGAGCTCGACCGCCATGCCGCGCGTCAGCTGCCGCACGCCGCCCTTCGCTGCGGTGTACGGCACGACGCGTCGGGCGCGCGAGCTCGCTCATCAGCGACGCGATGTGCACGATCTTGCCGCGCTTGCGCGCGATCATTCCCGGGCAGCACGGCCTGCGACACGACGAACGGCGCGGTGAGGTTGGTCGCGATGATCGTCGTCCCAGTCCTGCCTGCGAGAAGTCGACGAGCGGCCCGCGGCGCTGGATGCCGGCGTTGTTGACGAGGATGTCGATCGCGGCCGTGCTTGCAGCTCGATCGCGGCGACGCGCGGCGCGCACCGCGTCGCGATCGGTGACGTCGAACACCGCGATGTCGGCGCGTACCGCCATCGCGTCAACGTCTGGCCGGCCGTTGCCAGCGCGTCGCCAGCTTGGCGGCCGTTGAGGATCGACGGTCGCGCCGCCGCTTGCGCGAGCCCGCGTCGCGATCGCGAAGCCGAGGCCGCGATACGGCGCCGGTGACAGAGCGCGACGCGCCGGCGATTGGTCGGAGTATCGGCGTATTGACATGAGGCGGACTCCGGTGCGGCGCTCAGTGACCCTGCCACCGATATTGCCACAGCCCGCGCCCTGCATCTCGGCCGCCGGCGTCGAGCTGGCTGTCTGCCTCGAGCATCCGCGACCATCCGCGCGACGCGCGCTTCCAGCGCTTCGGTTGTCAAGAGCTTCGCGGAACATCTCGACCATCAGCGCGAACGCGAAGGGCGTCGGCCGCTGCGGGCCGTGGCCACGACGACGCGGTCGCCGCGCATGCGCGCCAGCGCGGTCGTCGAGCCGCGGCGCCTCGAGTTGACGCTCGAGCACTCTCGGCGCGTCGCCTGCGCGCAGCAGCAGATTGTGCGGATCGTACTCGGCGAACACATCCCATAAGAGCCCGCTCGACGCCTGCAGGTGGCGGTTCGACTGCGGCTGCCCCGGATAGCCCTGGAACACCAGGCCGGCGACGCGCGCGAATTCGCGGAACTGCCGCCGACCCAACTCGGCGGCGTTGAGACCCGGCGAGGATGTCGCGCTCGACGTCGGGCGCGGCCAGCAGCCGGCCGAGGTCGCCGAGCGAGAGCGCGACCGCGGCCGGCGACAGCAGTCCGAAGCCGTAGTCGTTGACCATCAGGCTGAAGCGTGCGCGGCGTCGTCGCGCGACAGGCGATAGCTGATACAGCGTCGCGAGACCGAGATGCGCGAGCCGGCCTTCGAACGGATAGAAGAACAGGTAGTGGCCGTCGCGCGTCGCGATGCGCTCCGACCAGCCATTCGCGCTCGTCGGGGAGCGCCGACCAGCGCGCCTGCAGTTCGAGCAGCGGCCGCACCAGATCGCAGTTCCGGCGACGCGTAGACGCCGCGCTTGGCGTCGCGCGATCAGCTTGCGCGTGCGGTCGGCGAGCAGCGACGACAGCGCCATCTTTGCTGCCCGATCCAGCGCGGCACGATCGCCGGCGTCTTGGGCTGCTGGCTTGACCCACGCGGTCATTTCGCGCACGCGCACGAATTCGAGCACGCGTCCCGGCGAACACGAAACAGTCGCCGGGCGTGAGCCGTGCGATGAACGATTCCTCGACGTGGCCCAGCTTCCTGCCGTTGCGCATCTGCACGGTGATGCTCGCGTCCGACACGATCGTGCCGATCTGCATCCGATGCCGACGCGCGATCTGCGCCGTCGGGGACGCGCGCGACGCCGTCGTCGCCGATCACGACGCGGCGGTACTCGGGGTACGCGTTGAGGCTGGCGCCGCCGTGGACGACGAAATCGAGCGCCCACTGCCATTGCGTCGTCGGTCAGTTCGGGCGTACGCGTGCGTGCTGCGGATTTCGGCACAGCAGTCCGGCGGGCCGGAAGCCGCCGCCGAGCGCGCAGGTGACGAGATGCTGGGTGAGCGCGTCGAGCCGGTCCGGCGATCGGCGTGCGCGCCTCGATCGCGCGTTCCGCCGCGGCTTCGCGCGCGGCCGCCGCCTCGACCAACTCCAGCGCCTGCGTCGGCACGCACGGTGACGCTTCGATATCGCGCCCGGGCTGGTGGCCGCTGCGGCCCGCGCGTTGCAGCAGCCGCGCGACGCCTTTGGGACTGCCGATCTGCAGCACCTGGTCGACCGGCGCGTAGTCGACGCCGAGGTCGAGGCTCGACGTGCAGACGACGGCGCGCAGCGTGCTCGCTGCGCAAGCCGTCCTCGACCCAGTCGCGCACTTCGCGCTCCAGCGAGCCGTGATGGAGCGCGATCCGTCCCGGCCCAGTCGGGCCGCGCCTCGAGGAGCGCCTGGTACCAGATCTCGGCCGACGAGCGCACGTTGGTGAACACGAGCGTCGTGCGCGCGCTGTCGATCGCGCGCACGACTTGCGGCAGCAACTTGAGGCCGATGTGGCCGCGCCCACGGGAAAGCGCTCGATCGTCGCCGGCCGCGCTGTCTCGATGACGATCGTCTTCGCCGTCGAGGCCGCGGACGATGCGGCCGCACGGCCGTCGACGCCGAGCAGGCAGGCGAGCGCTTCGTCGAGATTGGCGAGCGTCGCCGACAGACCCCACACGCGGCAGGTCGCGCGGCGGCCGTGCGCAGCCGCGCGAGCGCGAGCTCGACCTGCACGCCGCGCTTCGATCGCCATGAGCTCGTGCCACTCGTCGACGACGATCGCGGCGAGATGCGCGAAGCGCTCGCGCCAGTCGGCACGCGACAGCAGCAGCGTCAGGCTCTCCGGCGTGGTGACCAGCGCGGTGGGCAGACGGCGGTCCTGGCCGCGCGCGCGCCGGACGAAGGCGTGTCGCCGGTGCGAACGTCGACCGTCCACTGCGGCTGCAGCGCGCCTGCGCGGCGCGCGCAGCGCGAGTCCGGTGTCGGCGGCGAGCGCGCGCAGCGGCGTCAACCAGAGCACGGTCAGCGGCGGCGGCGTCGTCGGCGCTGCCGGCGGGACCGAGCGCGAGCGGCCCGATCCACGCCGGCGTAGGTCTTGCCCATGCCCGTCGGTGCGTGAATCAGCCCCGATTCGCCACGCGCGTACGCAGCCCAGACTTCTTCCTGGAACGGGAACGGGGCCATGCCCTCCAGCGCGAACCACTCGGCGGCGGTGGCGAAGGATGCGCCGGGTGCGTGGTCGTCAGCGGCATATCGCCGCATGCGCACCGCGGTGGCGCGAACAAGCCCGCACCGAGCGGCGATCAGCCGAAATGAACGATCGCCGATGCTTCGCCGCCGTGGCGCAGCACTCCGCAACTGATCGAGCAGCGCCGCCTCGCGCACTTTCGCGTCCTTCAGGTGCCGGTCCTTCACGTGACCGTAGCCGCGAATGTACTCGGGGATCGACGCCAAGTCGACCGCGACGCGCGTAGTTCCACGGCGTCATCCGGTCCAGGACCTCGGCGATCACCGTCTCGTATTCGCCGATCAGCGCGCGTTCCATCTTCCGCTCGGCGGTCTTGCCGAACACGTCGAGCGCCGTGCCGCGAACGCGCCGAAGCTTCGCCAATACGCGAAACACCGGCATCATCCAGGGACCGTAGCGGCTTCTTGCGCGCTCACCGGTGGTCGCGTCGGGCTTGTTCGTCGTCGGCGGCGCGAGATGGAAGTTGAGCTTGTAGTCGCCCTCGAACTGCGCGGCGACGCGCGTTGCGCAAAGTCCGTCTCCGCGTAAAGCCGCGCGACTTCGTACTCGTCCTTGACCGCGAGCAGCTTGAAGTAGTAGCGCGCGACCGCTTCGGTGAGCGTCGGTCGTGCCCGGGCCGCTTCGCGCCTTCGGCTGCGCGCACGCGGGCGACGAAATCGACATAGCGTTTGGCGTACGCGGCGTCCTGGTAATCGGTCAGGAATTTCGCGCGGCGATCGATCATCTCGTCGAGCGATTCGGACAGGCGCTGCGAATCGGGCTTCGCGGCCTTCGGAATCGCCGCTGCGGCCACATGCGCCGGGTCGACGGCGGCCAGGCGGCCCCAGTGAAAGCTCTGCTTGTTCGATTCGACGCCTGCGCCGTTCAATTCGATCGCTTTCAGGATCGACGCTTCGCCGACCGGCAATCAGCCCGCGCTGATACGCGTAGCCGACCATGAACAGGTTGGTCGCGATCGAGTCGCCCATCAGACCCGGTCGCGAGCTTGGTCGCCGTCGAGGAACTCGGCGTCGCCGGGACCCGACGCGCGTCTTCGATCTCCTGCTCCATCGAGCCGGTGGGGAACGCGAGGTCGGGATTGCGCGTGAATCTGCGCCGGCATCACGAGCGCCGTGTTGACGAGCGCCTTGGTGACGCCCTTCTGCATCTTGGCGAGCTGCCTCGTAGCCGACGCCGGTCAGGATATCGCAGGCGAGCACGAGCTTCGCTTCGCCCGCGGCGATCCGCGTTGCGTGAAGTTGCTTCGGGCGTGTCGGCGATGCGCACGTGCGACACCACGGCGCCGTTCTTCTGCGCGAGACCCGGTCATGTCGAGCACGCTGCAGACGCCTTGCCCTCGAGATGCGCCGCCATGCCGAGCAGCGCGCCGATCGTGACCACACCGGTGCCGCCGATGCCGGTGACGACGAACGCCGTAGGGTTCGCTGCGTCGCCGGGCGCGCGGGCTCGGGCAAGCGCGAGAAACTCGGCCGGCCTCGGCCTTTTTCGGCTTGCGCAACTGACCGCCTTCGACCGTGACGAAGCTCGGGCAAAAGCCGTTCACGCACGAGTAATCCTTGTTGCACGACGACTGGTCGATCGTGCGCTTGCGGCCGAACTCGGTTTCCACCGGCGCGACCGACACGCAGTTCGACTTGATCGCCGCAGTCGCCGCAGCCTTCGCAGACGAGCCTCGTTGATGACCACGCGCCGCGCCGGATCCGGAACTTGCCGCGCTTCCTGCGGCGGCGCTTTTCGGCCGCGCACGTCTGGTCGTAGAGCAGGATCGTGCAGCCCGTCGGTGTCGCGCAGCTGCCGCTGGACGGCGTCGAGGTCGTCGCGATGGTGGATCTCGATGTCGCTCGCGAAATAGCCGGACGGGTATTTGTCGGGCTCGTCGCTAGACGACGACGATCTTCTTCACGCCTTCGGCCGCGCACTGCCGCGCGATGTCCTGCGGCGAGATCGGTCCGTCGACCGGTTGGCCGCCCGTCATCGCCACCGCGTCGTTGTAGAGGATCTTGTAGGTGATGTTGACCTTCGCGGCGACCGCGGCGCGAATGGCGAGGCTGCCGCTGTGGTAATAGGTGCCGTCGCCCAGGTTGGCGAAGATGTGCTTTTCGTCGGTGAACGGCGCCTGGCCGATCCACGGCACGCCTTCGCCGCCCATGTGCGTGAACGTCGACGTCTTGCGGTCCATCCAGATCGCCATCACGTGGCAGCCGATGCCCGCCGTCGCGCGGCTGCCTTCGGGCACGTTGGTCGACGTGTTGTGCGGGCAGCCGGAGCAGAAATAGGGCATCCGCGCGAGCTGATCTGCGGCTTCGCGAGCGCCGCTTCCTTTGGCGTTGATGAACTCGACGCGCGCGTTCGGATCCTTTCGATCGTGCGCGGATGGAGGTCGAGGCGCGTCGAATACGCTGCGCAATGACGCGCGCGATCATCGCCGGCGTGAGCTCGGAGGCTGCCGGCAGCAGCCAGTCGCCGTGCGGGCGCACCCATTCGCCTTTTTCGTCGAACTTGCCGACGACGCGCGGACGCACGTCGTCGCGCCAGTTGTAGAGCTGCTCCTTCAGCTGGTATTCGACGATCTGCCGCTTTTCCTCGACGACGAGGATCTCGTCAAGCCCTTCGGCGAAATGGCGGACGCCCTCGGGCTCGAGCGGCCACGGCATCGCGACCTTGTACACGCGCATGCCGATCTCCGCGGCGTCGGCTTCGGTGATGCCGAGATCGTCCAGCGCCTGGCGCACGTCGAGATAGCTCTTGCCGCTGGTGATGATGCCGAGCCGCGGCTTGGGCGAATCGATGACGATCCGGTTCAGCTGGTTCGACGCGGCAATAGTGGAGCGCCGCGTAGACCTTGTAGTCCTGCATCCGTGCTTCGGTCTCGAGGAAGCCGTCGGGCCAGCGGATCGACACGCCGTCGATGCGGCAGCGGAAAATCGTCGGGCACGATGATCTTGACGCGCGTCCGGGTCGATCGTACACCGACGCCGAGCTCTCGACCGTGTCCGACACGCACTTGAAGCCGACCCAGCAGCCGGAATAGCGCGATCATCGCCCAGCCGTGCAGGCCGAGGTCGATGATCTCCTGCACCGACGACGGATACAGCACCGGGATCATCGCCGCCGAGAACTGGTGATCCGGATTGATGCGGCAGCGTCGACGACTTCGCGCGCGTGATCGTCGCCGGCCAGCACCAGCACGCCGCCGTGCCTCGAAGTGCCGGCGAAATTGGCGTGCTTGAACACGTCGCCGCAGCGGTCGACGCCCGGGCCCTTGCCGTACCACATCGCGAACACGCCGTCGACTTTGGCGCCCGGATACAGGTTCACCTGCTGCGAGCCCCAGATCGACGTCGCGGCGAGGTCTTCGTTCAAGCCGGGCTGGAACTTGATGTTCGCGCGGTCGAGGAACTTCTGCGGCCTTCCACAGCGACGAGATCGAGGCGCGCCGAGCGGCGAACCGCGATAGCCGGAGACGAAGCCGGCGGTGTTGAGGCCCGGCGAGCTTGTCGCGCTGGCGCTGCAGGATCAGCAGGCGGACCAGCGCCTGGACGCCGGTGACGAAAATGCGTCCCGGAGTCGAGCTCGTATTTGTCATCGAGGGAAACGGGGGCGAGCGATATGCTCGAAACGGCAATGGCCATCGAAAAACTCCAAGAATCGTGTTCTGGACGGTGCGACGCCGGATAGGGGCCGCCTTCAAGGCCGGCGATTGTGTCGCTAGGCCCGTAACGTGGGGCGAATTTTACGCTGTTTTGTGCCTATCCGGCTCGGGCGTTGCATCGGTAAGCGCAAAGGCGGGCACCGGGTGAGAAAATCCCTTGAGAGACATGGGGCCCACCGCGTCGACACCGAATTCGTCACCCAGCATTGCGCGCGTGCGTCGATCGACCAGGATCTGGCCGGGCTTCGCTTCGCCGCAGAGACGGGCGGCGAGGTTGACTACGCCGCCGATCGCCGAATAGTCCCAGCGCCCCTCGAATCCGAATGCGCCCAGCGTTGCGTAGCCTTGCGCGATGCCCATCCCGAGATCGAGCTCGTATCCGATCTGCAGCCAGCGCGCGCGCAATTCCGCAAAGCGCGCGCGCATCGCCAGCGCCATCCGAGCGGCGCGCTTGCCCGGCTCGCTCGTCGGCAACGGATCGTTGAAGAACACCAGAATCCCGTCGCCCGCGAAGCGATCGATCGTGCCTTCGTGTTCGGCGATCAATGCGCCCATCGCGGCGTGAAAATCGGAGAGCACCTTCTCGACTTCTTCCGGTTCCGGCGGAATCGGTGAACGCGGTGAAGCCGCGGAGATCGACAAACACGTAACAGATTTCGCGCCGATGCGGCGTGAGGATCGATTTTCGCCGGCGGTGAGGATCGCTTCGACCACCGACGGCGAGAAGAACCGCTTGAGCTGGCCCAGCCGTTCGAGCTCGGCAACCTGGGCACGAACGCGGTCTTCGAGCTTGAGATTCCACCTCTTGAGTGCCTCCGCCTGCCGCATGACTTCATCCTGCAGCGCCTTGACGCGCAGCAGCGAGCGAACGCGCGCGAAGAGCTCGGGCTGGTTGATGGGCTTGGATAGAGAAATCATCGGCGCCGGCTTCGATACCGTGGACGCGCTCCTGCTGCGGATCGAGCGACGTGACGAGCACCACGGGAAGCAGTGCCGTCGCGGGATCGGCGCGATCTTCCTGACAAACATCGTATCCGGACAAGCCCGGCATCATGATATCGAGCAACACAAGGTCGGGCTTTTCGGCCGCGAGGCTTGACGAGCGCATCTTCGCCGTTCTGTCGCGGATGACACCGCGTAACCCTTCACGCCGAGCAAATCGGTGAGGAGCTTGACATTGAGCGGCGTGTCGTCGACGACGAGGACCTTCGCTGGGGCGCTCGTCGGACTCTTCGCGCCGTCGGCCGACCCGGCGGCGCTCATTGGACCACGCCTCGCGGCTGACGCCGCTTCGCTGCCCCCGGAGGGGAGTCAATTCGCGCCTTGGGACGGCCCTGCGGCGCTCATTGACCCCACGCTCGCGGCTGACGCCGCTTCGCTGCCCCGGGGGAGCAGTTCGCGCCTTGGGACGGCCCTGCGGCGCTCATTGGACTTCACGCTCGCGGCTGACGCCGCTTCGCTACCCCCGGAGGGGAGCAGTTCCGCGCCTTGGGGACGGCCCTGCGGCGCTCATTGACCCCCACGCTCGCGGCTGACGCCGCTTCGTTGCCCCCGGAGGGGATACCGCGCTCTGGGACGGCCCCGCGGCGCTCATTGACCCCACGCTCGCGGCTGACGCCGCTTCGCTGCCCCCGGAGGGGAGCGACTCGCGCCTTGGGACGCTCCTGCGGCGCTCGTGGTTGACGTTCCTCCAGCGTGCTACGCACGGCATCGAGGAATTCCTTGATGTTGATCGGCTTGCCGACATAGCCGTCGAAGCCTGCCTCGGTAATCAGCCTGCGATCCTGTTGCATCACCGATGCGGTGACGGCGATCGCCGGGATGGTGGCGGTGGTCGCATCGGCGCGCAACACCTTGAGTGCTTCGATGCCGGACATGCCGGGCAACTGGATGTCCATCAGGATCAGATCGGGCTTGCGCTCTCGTGCCAGCTCGACCCCGTCCTCGGCGGTACCCGCCTCGATCGTCGCGTAGCCTTTGACCTGGAGAACATCGCGCACGAGCTTCAGGTTCTTGTCGTTGTCTTCGATGATGAGGATCAGGCTCATGGTTTGATCGGAATGGTGAAGGTGAAGGTCGAGCCCTTGCCCGGTTCGCTTTCGAGCCAGATCCTGCCGCCGTGCAGTTCGACGAACTTCCGGGTGAGCGCGAGGCCGAGTCCCGTGCCTTCCTGCTTGTTCGTGTAGTTTCGCCCGACCTGCCGGAACTCCTCGAACACCGCGCTCCTGATCTTCAGGCGCGATGCCGATGCCCGTGTCCCGCACGGCGATGACGACGTTGTCGGCGTCGCGATGCGCGCTGACGTCGATCCGTCCGCCGTCCGGCGTGAACTTGACCGCGTTCGACAGGAGGTTGACCAGAATCTGCTTGAACTTGCGCTCGTCGGCGACGATTTCGCCGAGCGCTCGGGTCCGACGGTCAGTCCGAGCGCGATGCCATGCCGCTGCGCGCGCTCGCGCAGCAAGCGTCATCGCGTTGGAAATCGCCGATCGGCAGATCGAAACTCGACGGTTCGAGCTCCATTCGTCCCGGCCTCGACCTTGGACAGATCGAGGATGTCGTTGATCAGCGAGAGCAGGTGCTTGCCGGACGAGTGGATGTCCTTCAGGTAATCGTCCTGCTTCTCGTTCAGCTCGCCGAACATCCGCTCGATGAGCACCTCGGAGAAGCCGATGATCGCGTTGAGCGGCGTCCGCAGCTCGTGCGACATGTTGGCGAGGAACTCGGACTTGTGCTTGTTCGCGACCTCGAGCTGCGCGGCTCTTGTCCTGGATCTCGCGGAACAGGCGTGCGTTCTGGATCGCGATCACCGCCTGATCGGCGAAGGTCTTGAGCAGCGCGATCTCCTTCTCGGAGAACTGGCCCGACGTAGTCGCGTCCGACGAAGATCGCGCCGATGCCTTCGCTCTCCCACAACATCGGTGCGAATATGATCGATCGATGCCGGTCGCGTGGCCGCCGCGATGCACGCGTGCTGGCGGAACGCCGTCTGGGGCGTCGACGTCCGGGATAGTGCAACACGGCCTCGGCGCGTGATCGCCGCCGCCTGATCCGCTCTGTTCGTCGACGGTGGTCGGAAATACCTGTTTCCAATTCAGACCCGCCGGGGCCCGTGGTAAGCGCCAAGGTGGATGAGGTTGTCACTCGCCGACCAGATTGATCGCACCATCGTTCCCGCGAACAGGCGCTCGCAGCTCGCCAGAGATCTTGTCGAAGACGGGCGTGGTATCGGCGATCGAACTGCTGATCGTGGCCAGGACTTCGCCGGAAGCGCGCTGTTGCTGATCGAGCGCCTCCTTGGTCTCGTTGAAGAGCGCGCGCGTTCTGGACTCGCGATCACCGCCTGATCGGCAAACGTCTTCAGCAGCGCGATGTCCTTTTCGGAGAACGGTCCGGCGTAATCGCGACCGACGAACGAATCGACGCCGATGCCTTTGCCTTCCCGACAGCATTGGCGCGGCGATCGCACGCTTGCAGCCCCATCGCGCGCCAGCCGGCGCGCGCGAGCGCTGGCACGTTATCGTGATCTACGTCGGGAAATGCGGCGACCGAACGCGCGCTCATGATCGAGACCCCGGTCGAGCTGCGTATCGTCGACCCTGAACGGAAATAGCTTGTCCACCGCTTCCCGTCCCCGGCCCGTGGTACGCGCCCAGGTGCACGAGGCCGTCGCTCGCCGACGAGGTTCGATCTGTACCGAACTTGCCCGCGAACAACCGCTCGCAGCTTCGCATGATTCGTTCGAACACCGGCGTCGCGTATCGGCGATCGAGCTGCTGATCGCGGCCAGAACCTCGCCGGACGCCCGCTGCTGATCGAGCGCCTCCTTGGTTTCGTTGAATAGCCGCGCGTTCTGGATCGCGATCACCGCCTGCTCGGCGAACGTCTTGAGCAATGCGAGCTGCTTATCCTTGAACAGACCCCTGAACGGCCGGCCGACCCAAAGCGTGCCGATGCCGCGGTCTTCGAACAGCATCGGCGCGAAGGCTATTGACTGCATGCCGATCGCACGGCAGCCGTCGCGCGACTTCGGCGGCATGGTGCCGTCCTCGATGTCGGGATATACCATGACGCTTGTGCTCGAGGATCGCAGTGCCCGACGCCGTGTCGCGTGTCAACCGGCTGCGGAAAGAGCTTTTCAGCCTCGTCGAAGCCGGGCCCACGGCCGACGATGTCGAGCATGCCGTCGTCTCGGACGAGCGTGATGCCCACCGTTTCGCCCGCAAAGAGCCGCTCGACAGCTCTGCAGGATTATGTCGAACACCGGTTTGGTATCGGCGATCGAGCTGCTGATCGCGGCGAGGACTTCGCCCGAGGCGCGCTGCTGATCGAGCGCCTCCTTGGTTTCGTTGAACAGGCGGACGTTCTCGAGCGCGATCGCCGCCTGGTCGCCGAAGGTCCGCAGCAGCGTCGATCTCGCGGTCGGTGAACGGCCGCACGTCAGGCCGGCGGAGCACGATCGTCCCAAAAGGTCTTCCCTCGCGGAACAGCGGCGTGACTACAACCGAGCGGTGGCCGAAGTCGTGCGCGATCTCGGCACTCAACGGATACTCGCGCGCCTCCGGCCAGCATGTCGCGAATGTGCATCGTCTTCTGGTCGAGGATCGCGCGGCCGGAGATCGAGTCGCGATTGATCGGAAAGGTTTCGACGTGCATGACCGGCTCCGCCCGCGGTCCCTTCGACGCGAGATGTCGAAGTGCATTGCCTTCGGTCAGGTAAATCGATGCGCGACCGCCGCGTCGCAGATTCGCGCCGCGCGCTCGGCTATGGCTTCGAGCACCGGCTGCACATCCGTGGGCGAGCTCGAGATCGCCCGCAGGATTTCGCTGATCGCGGTCTGCTGTTCGAGCGCCTCCTTCGTCTCGTTGAAGAGGCGGACGTTATCGATGGCGATCGCGGCCTGGCGTGCAAATGTCTCCACCAGCACGATTTGGTCGGCGAAAATGGCCGGGCCTCGCGGCGCCAGAGCAGGATCGTTCCGTAGGTCGCCGCCCTCGCGGACCAACGGCACAGCAAGGACGCTACGCTGCCCTGCGGCAGCGCGTTCTCCTTGGCATCGGGATACTCGGTGTCGAGCAACGGCACGATATCGGCCACATGTACGGTCACTCGATCGATAGCTGCACGCCCGTTGACGGAAGTCGCTCTTCAGCAATGTCAGGCTTGTCCGCGGGCGTCGACGCGCTGTCGCCCGGATATTGAGCCAGCGGCCGAAGCACATCACCATCGACGAGGAGCACCCGCGCGACTGGCGCATCGCACAAATGTGCTGCCCGTTCGGCGACGGCGTCGAGCACCGGCTGCACGTCGGTCGGCGAGCTCGAGATCACGCGCAGGATTTCGCTGATCGCGGTCTGCTGCTCGAGCGCCTCCTTCGTCTCGTTGAATAGCCGCACGTTGTCGACGGCAATCGCGGCCTGGCGGGCAAACGTCTCCACCAACGCAATCTGCTTCGGCGAGAAACGGCCGCACCTCGCGGCGCCAGAGCAGGATCGTCCCGTACGCGCCGCCTTCGCGCACCAGCGGGACACCGAGGACGCTGCGAATCCTGCGGCACCGCGTTCTCGCGGCATCGGAAAACTCGGTATCCAACAGCGGCACAATGTCCGCGTGTGGACGGTCCGCGGTCGATCGCGGCGCGCCCGTACTGACGGTAGTCCGCTTGAGCAGGGTGGGCTGGACCCTGGAAGCGACACGCTATCCCTGAAAAGTCGGCCGTTGGTCGCAGCACCTCGCCGTCGATGACGAGCACCCGTGCCATCGGCGCATCGCACAGAGTGAGCGCGCCCGCTCGCGACGCGCGTCGAGCACCGGCTGCACATCGGTCGGCGAATTCGAGATGACGCGCAGGATTTCGCTGATCGCGGTCTGCTGCTCGAGCGCTTCCTTCGTCTCGTTGAATAGCCGCACGTTGTCGATCGCGATCGCCGCCTGGCGCGCGAATGTCTCGCACCAGCGCGATCTGGTCGGCGCGAAAACGCCCGCGGCTCGCGGCGATAGATGAAGATGCCGCCGTACGCGCCGCCTTCGCGCATGCAGCGGGACCGCCAGCGACGGCGCGAAAGCCGCCGAACTTGGCGTTCGTCCGCGCGTCGGGATATTCGGTGTTCGAGGAGGGGGACCGACGTCGGCGTGATGGATCGGTCTCGCGCTCGAGCGCAGCCCGACCGGTGATCGGAGCCTCGCGTCAGACGGAACGCGGCAGCACGGGTATGATCCAGTCCCGCAGACTTCGTATCCAGTAGTCGACGGTCGGGCGCAGCATATCGCCGTCGACAAGGATTATCCGCGCGAACGGCGCTTCGCACAGATAGCGCCGCGCGCTCGGCAACGGCGTCGGAGTACCGGCTGCACGTCGGTCGGCGAAGCTCGAGATCACGCGCAGGATCTCGCTGATCGCCGTTTGCTGCTCGAGCGAATTCTTGAGTTCGCTGCGTGCGTTCCTCGACCTTGCGCTCGAGGCCGCGCGTACGACTCCGCGCAGCTGCGCCGGTCATGTGGTTGAATCGGTCGGCGAGCGCCTCCAGCTCGTCGCCTGTAGCGCACTTCGATCTTCTGGTCGAGATCGCCTGCGCCGATGCGCTCGCGCGCCTTCGTCGAGCGTCCGTATCGGGCCGCACCATGCCGCGCGCCAGCGCTTGCGCGCCGATCGCGGAGATCACGAGACCGGCCAGTAGCAACAATCCGGTGCGCAGGATCGAGGCGTTCAGCTTTTCGTAGACTTCCGCGACCGGTTGCTCGACAAACACGTTCCAGTTGAGCGGCTCGATCGGGGCGACCGAGGTCAGAACCTGCGTGCCGGCAAGATCGGTCGATAGCTATCGCCGGTCTCGATCGAATCCTCGCTGCTCGATGGCGGCTTTGACGTGCGGGAGTTGCGACAGGTTGGTCTTGCGCAGCACGAGCCCGATATCCGGATCGGCGACCAGGAAGCCGCTGCTGTCGACGACGTACGCCTTGCCCTTCTCGCCGATCTTGATCCGCGAGACGACGTCCCAGATGAACTTGAGATTGACCTCGGCAACGGTCACAGGTCCCTTGTCGCCGCCGGATCGGATGCGCGATCGTCATGTAGGGCTCGGTCTCCTGCGGAAGTACACCGGACCGAACCACGGCTGCCCGCGCTTGGCGTTGCGAAATGCCGGTTCCTGGCGAGCGGTCCTTGTTCGAGCCTACGTTGTCCATGCCGAGACGCGAGACCGCGATCTGCTCGCGGCCGGTGGCGTCGAGCTGCGCGATGTCCGTCACTTCGGGCGCCTGACGCAGGAGCTTCAGGAACTCGATGCGCCGCAGCTCGACGTCGCTCGCGATCGAGTTGGGGTAGCGCGGCGTAGGCGAGCTGCTGCTCGATTCTGACCGGATGTACTGCTCGATCCGCGACGCCGCCGCGAGCGCCTTCTCGTGCTGCAGATCCGGCGAGCGCCGTCCTTGTATCTCGTGATACGCGAAGTAGACGCTGATCGCCCCGGAGGCGAGCAACGCGCCGCCGACGAGCGAAAGAATGAGGATCAGGTATTTGCGGAGCAGCTTGCCACGATAGGCGGCGCGAGCGCCGGCGACCGGCGTGTTGGCAGACGCGCTGTCGGCTTCCGCGTCTCCACGATGCTCGCAGGGCGTATCGTGCGGCATTACTGGATGACCTCGTCCGCGCAGAGCACGTCGAGCTTGCGCGTCGCTCCGGTTGCAGACGGGCCTTTTGCCAACAGCCATTTCCGACGTTGGTTCATCGCGATGGCGTCATCTCCCCGACGTCGAATTGCTTCAGGCCGTTCGTGCGCCGCACCTGGGCCCCGTCGATCCGGCCCACGCGGCATTCTAACCGCGTCACCTGTGCGCTCTCCGGTAGAATGCGGCGCGTTTTGCCGCGAATACGCCAACGATGACCGCCGAGCTTCTCCCCGCCGTCGAAATCGAGACCGGACCGAATCCCACGGCCACGGTGATCTGGCTGCACGGCCTCGGCGATGATGGACATGGCTGGTCGGAAGTCGTGCCGGCGCTCGGCATCCCTGCGTCGAGGCCGACGCGCTTCCTGTTTCCGCACGCGCCGGTGATTCCGGTGACGATCAACGGCGGCTATCCGATGCCGGCGTGGTACGACATTCGCGAGAACGATTTCAACAACCGCGCCGATTTGGATGGCGTGCGACGGTCGCAAGCCCGTGTCGAGGCCATGATTTTGCGCGAGGAGGCACGCGGTATCGCAGCACGGTGCATCGTGCTCGCCGGCTTTTCCCAGGGTGGCGCAATCGCGTTGCACGCCGGGCTGCGGCATGCCGAGCGACTCGCCGGCATCGTCGCGTTGTCGGCGTATCTGATCGCGCCCGCTGCGCTGGCGGCGGAAGCGAGCGCCGCGAACTGTGACATTCCCATTTTCATGGCGCACGGAACGTTGGATCCGGTCGTGCAATTTCGTTGGGCCGAATTGTCGCGCCAGGCGCTTGTCCGCGGCCGGATTCGCGGTCGAGTGGCGCACCTACCCGATGCCGCACTCGGCGGTGCCCGAGGAGATCGCGGCGGTCGGCGCGTTCCTCACCCGCGTGCTCGGCTAGTCATCGCCGCGCTTCCCCGATTCTTTCCGATGCCGCGGCGGCATTCCGCGCTGCGCGAAGCGCGTTGCGCAGCAGAAACTCGATTTGCGCGTTGACCCTCCGCAACTTGGAGAGGACAGGAGGTGCGGCCGCGGTGGTCTCGATGGAAAGCGAAAATCGATGCTGGAACAGAGATATGGACGATGCTCCGGATCCAGATTGTGATCCGGAGTTCGGCCTGCGATCATCGCCGGGGCGGGCGAGCCCTCGCGCCCCGGCGTGTCGCTAAACGTTCAGCGCGATTCGAAGGCGAAGATCGCGCTGCAGCCTTGACTGACCCAGACGCCGTCGCCGCGATAGCTCCACGTCTGACCTTCGATGCATGGCGATTGCGAGCGCTGTTCTGGCCACCCATGCGCGGCGGATCCACTTGCCGGCAGCGCAGAAATTCTGCTGGTAATCGCGGCTTTCGCAGGAGATTCGGTTCCCATGTACCGGCGGCGGAGGCCGCCACCACCTTCGAGCGCGAACACGGCGCTGCAGCCCTGCGAAACCCAGATGCCGTCGGACTGAAAGCCCCATGTCCTGCCTTGAATGCACGGCGCCTGCGACCGCTGCTCGATCGACCGCGCGCGCACTGACCGTTGGTCGCTCGGACAAAATTCCTGTTGGTAGTTGCGGCTCTCGCAGGCCACCTGCGCACCCGGATAAACGGGTCCCGGCGGTCGGAAGCCTTGCAACGCGAACTGCCCCGAGCAGCCCTGGTTGACCCAAACGCCATTGTTGTCGTAGCCCCAAGTCCGCCCCTGGATGCATGGCGGAGTTCGACTAGCTGCGAAATGATTCGTGCGCCGGTAATGCGCATGCCTGCCGGGCAGTATTGCTGCTGATAGTTTTGACTTTTCGCAAAGATCGACTGCGCCCAGGACGCGACCGGTGCGCCGAGCAGCAGCAGAAGGAGCCCTGCAGTAATCGAAAAGCGTAGCGGCTTCCACGGATACCCCCTCGTGTCGGACCTACCCGAGGGAGGATATACGCCGCGCACGGTGCCCGCAATCGAGAGCACTGTAAAGGCGGACCGACGCCGAACTCCGTCGCCGCGCGGTGCGCTATTCTTTCGGCTCGAAGTCGAGTGCCGCCGAATTGAGGCAATAGCGTTGGCCGGTCGGATCAGGCCACATCGCCGAAAAGCATGGCCGAGGTGCGCGTCGCAGGCGGCGCACGTCACCTCGGTGCGGCGCATGAACAACGAATTGTCGGCTTCTTCGTTGACGCTTCGCGGCTGGCGGCGGGCGCCCGGAACGACGGCCAGCCGGTTCCCTGATTCGAACTTGGTTTCCGAGATCGAACAACGCGCGCCGCAGCACACGCACTTGTAGACGCCCCTTGTCGTGATTGTCCCAATACTTGCCGCTGTACGCGCGCTCGGTGCCTTTTCTTCCGCGCGACCTTGAACTGCTCCGGCGTCAGTTGCGTTTCCATTCGGCATCGGATTTGTGCACCTTGTCGACCATTTGGCGTGATGTCCTATTCGTGACTGGTTGAAAGCGAGCCATGGCGCGAGAAGCAGCCTATGGCCATGCGCTATAGTGTGAACTCCTCGCCCGCGCCTTCACGCCCCGCCTGTTTTGGATACCACCAACGCCCACTCGTTCCAGTCGCGATGCCCGCATCATCGTGCTCAGTCGGCATTGCGCGCAGCCTGTCGCACTTCTTCCAACTCGCGCTGCCGCCGCTTTTTCCGCTGCTGCGGGCCGAGTTCGACGTGTCGTTCGACCGCTGCTGGGCGCGCTCGTCGGGACGTGTTCTATGGCGCGAGCGGCGTCGACGCAGTTCGCAGCGGGGTTTGCCGGTCGATCGCGTCGGTGCGCGGTCCGGTGCTGCTTGTCGGGCATGGCGTTGCTGGTCGCGCGGAACGCTCGGCGCGGCGCTCGCGCCAGGCGCGGCATTGGCTGTTTCCCGCGGCGGCGCGTCATGGGCGTCGGCAACGGCGTTTTCCATCCGGCCGATTTCGCGATCCTGAACGCGAACGTCAACCGAAGCGACTCGGCTATCGCCTATTCGATGCATGGTGTCGGCGGCAACCTCGGCTACGCGCTGGCGCCGATCGTCAGCTTCGGCCTGGGCGCCGCGTTCGGCTGGCGCACGGCGCTTGTCATGCATGGGCGTCGTCGGCCTGCTCGTGCTGGGAACGCTGGCGTCGCAACGCGTGCATCTCGCGTCGCAACGCGCGCGCATGACGCGGCGACGCACACGCTCGCCGGCAGCGTCGCGCTGTTCGTGCAGCCTGCGATCGCTGCTGTGCTTTTGTTATTTCATGCTCCAGACGATGGCAGCCGGTCGGTTTGCAAACATTCCTGCCGATCGGCGCTCAACGCCGGGCTCGCAGTGCCGCTGGTGCTGGCGACGTCGGCGGTGACCGCGTACCTGCTGGGCGGCACCGGCCGGTATCGTTGCCGGCGGGTTCCTCGCCGCGCGAACGACGCGTCACGACCGGGTCGCCGGCGGCGGGATTGCTTCGGCGGCGCGGCGCTGCTCGCGCTGGTGGCGAGCGGCGCCGGTGACGCGGCCGCTGCATCGTCCCGATGTTCGTCGGATCGGCATTCGTGCTGGGCGCGACGGGCCCTTCGCGCGACCTGATCGTGCGCAACGCCACGCCGAAAGGCGCTGCCGGACGCGTATACGGTTTCGTGTACTCGGGTCTCGACCTTGGCGCGATGCTCGGTCCGATCTGGTTCGGCCTGATGCTCGACCATGGGCTCGCGCCGCGAAATGTTCTTCGTCATCGCAGCGCTGCTGGTTTTCGCGATCGGCACCGTCGTGAACGTGCGACGGGCGGTCGCGGCGCGTCGCCGCGTAGTCGGAAAGGATTCGCTTGGATCTCGGCATCGGCGGACGCAACGCCCTGGTCTGTGCCGCCAGCAAGGGCCTGGGACGCGGCTGCGTGGAGGCGCTGGCCGACGCCGGCGTCGACGTGACGATCGTCGCGCGCACCCGGACGACGTGCGATGCACCGCCGACGGAGATCGGCGCGTCGTGTCGGCCGTCCTGTCGCGTGGGTGGCCTGCGACATCACGACGCGCGGACGGCGCGCCGGCGCTGGCCGCGTGCCCGCAACCGGACATCCTCGTCAACAACGCCGGCGGCGCCGCCGCCCGGCGATTTTCGCGACTGTCGACCGCGACGCATGGATCCGCGCGCTCGACGCCAACATGCTGACGCCGATCGAGCTGATCAGGCGACGGTCGATCGGGATGATCGCGCGCCGATTCGGGCGGATCGTCAACATCACGTCGTCGGCCGTGAAGGCGCCGATCGACGTGCTCGGCGCTGTCGAATGGCGCCCGCAGCGGACTGACCGGCTTTGCCGCCGGCCTCGCGCGCAACGTCGCGCGCCACGGCGTGACGATCAACAATCTGCTGCCGGGCTCGTTCGACACCGATCGGCTTGCGTGGCACGATGGCGGCACGCGCGAAGGCCGCGGGTCAGATCCGTGGAGGCCTTCGTGCGAGCGGCGAGCGATGCGGTGCCCGCGGGTCGCTTTGGCGCACCCGCCGAGTTCGGCGCGGCGTGCGCTTTCTTGTGCAGCATTCACGCCGGCTATATCGTGGGTCAAAACATCATTGATCGACGGCGGTGCCTATCCTGGTACCTTCTGATCTGCCGAATTCTCGCGCCCGATGGGCGATTGCCGAATGATCGATCTCTATTACTGGACGACGCCGAACGGCCACAAGATCACGATCTTCCTCGAGGAGACGGGACTCCCGTACACGATCAAGCCGATCGACATCTCGAAGGGCGAGCAGTTCGATCCGACGTTCCTCGCCATTTCGCCGAACAATCGCATTCCGGCGATCGTCGATCAACGCGCCGGCCGACGGCGGCGGCTCCGCTTTGCGATGTTCGAGTCGGCGCGATCCTGCTCTATCTCGCCGACAAGATCGGACGCCTGCATACCTGCTGTTCAGCGGGCGCGGCTCGATTGCATCCAGTGGCTGTTCTGGCAGATGGGCAACCTCGGTCCGATGGCGGGGCAGAACCATCACTTTCGGCTCTACGCGCCAGAAAAGGTTCCGTACGCGATGACGCGCTATTTGAAGGAGACGGGACGTTTGTACGGCGTGCTCGATCAAGCGCCTCGCCGATCGCGAATACGTCGCCGGCGACTATTCGATCGCCGATATCGCGTGCTATCCCTGGGTGCAGCCGGAGCGCCAGGGACAGGACATCGACGAGTTCCCGCATCTCAAGCGATGGAAGGCAACGATCGCCGTGCGGCCCGCTGTCGTGCGCGCCTACGCGTTGGCGAAGACTGTCAACGTCAGACCGGCCGATCAGCGACGAGCAAGCGCGGCAGATCCTTTCGGCCAGGACCAGAACACGCTGCGCCGCGCGGAAGGCCACAAGGCCGGCGCCTGACGCGTACACGCTTGCGACCGCGGGCATCGTGGATCAGCGCCGCGGTTATCGCCGGTCGAGAAGCGCCCAGCTCTCTTCGCGTGACCCGCGCGACGATGCGGAAATCCTCGTGCGCCGAGCGGCTCGATCACCGCGGCTCTCGCCCTCGGCGAGATAAGGCGGGCCGGCGACGCGCGCGAAACGGATTGCCGTGGCTCACGATCACCGCGTTGACGCCATTCTTCACCGACGTCGGAGAGCAGCGCACGCAGCGCGTCGTAGCGATCCGCTGATTCCGGAACCGCCGGTCCTGCCGCGTGCCGCCGGCGTGCGCGTCGCGCGCCCGAACGCGAGCCGCGCGGTTTCGAGCGTCCGGCAGTACGGACTGGCGAGGACGTCACCGATCGGGATCCGGAGCTGCGCGATCGCGGCGCCGATCGCGCGCGCTTCGGCGCGGCCGGCATCGGTCGAGATTGCGTTGCTTCGCGCAATCGTCGAACGTCGTCATCGCGTCGTCGTTCTGGCCGAAGTCGGTCGACGTGTGCCGCGAAGTAGATCACATAGCCGCCGCGCCGCAAGCGCGTCGACCAGCGCCCGGCCGGAAAGCTGCGCCGGTGCCGCCGGCGACAGGGGCCGGTTGCCCGAACGCGTGCGGCGCCCACGCCACCGCCGCCGCGACGCAGCGACGCGACGATCAGCGTCGCAGATGCCCGCTCGTCGCATCATCCGGAGGGCAGCGCAACGATCGGCCCGACGCCGCCGACCGCGGCGAGCACGTCTGTCGCTTCCTCGAGCGCGGATCGACGTCGAACGCGATGTCGCCCGCCGAATCCGGTGCGCCGGTGGCGCGCACGTGCGCGAAGTCGCGCAAGCGACGGTCCATCAGATGCGTCGGCACGACGTTGGCGAGCGCGTTGAAGATCGAATCGAGGCGCCCGGGAAACCGCTTTTCCCAATCGCGCAGCATCGCCGCGACCTGCTTGCGCTGCAAGTTCTCCTGCGAGCCGCAGAGCGTGCAGGGGATCAGCGGAAATTGCATCGCGTCGGCGTAGCGCGCGAGGTCGCGCTCGCGGACGTAGGCCAGCGGGCGGATGACGACGTGGCGCCCGTCGTCGGAGACGAGCTTCGGCGGCATCGTCTTCAGCTTTGCCGCCGAAGAACAGGTTGAGGAAGAACGTCGCGAGCAGGTCGTCGCGATGATGGCCGAGCGCGATTTTCGTGGCGCCGAGCTCGCCCGCGACACGATAGAGCACGCCGCGGCGAAGCCGCAGAGCAGAGCGAGCACATCGTCTTGCCGTCGGGGACGACGCGCTTCACGACGCTGTAGGTGTCCTGCTCGGCAATATGGAACGGCACGCCGCGGCGTGCGAGATAGCGCGGCAGCACATCGGCGGAAATCCCGGCTGCTTCTGGTCGAGGTTGACCGCGACGATTTCGAACGACAGCGGCGCGCGGTCCCGCAGCGTCAGCAGAACCTCGAGCAGCCCGTAGCTGTCCTTGCCGCCGGACAGGCAGACCATCACGCGGTCGCCGGCCTCGATCAGGCCGAAATCGCCGATCGCGGAGCCGACCAGGCGGCGGAGCCGCTTCGCGAGCTTGTTGGCCTCGAACTTCGGCTTTCCGCGGATCGCGCGCAGGCGGGCGCCGCTGGCTCCGCAGGGTGGCGGTGCGGGTGTCGTCCATGCCGCGATTCTAGCGGTCGTACCGCGACTCGGGATCCGCCTACAGCCGAAGCGATCCATTCTGAACGCCTGGCTCGTCGTACTCGCGGTCGCCGGGTCGATCCCGGCTCTCGAACGACCACGGGGAGATTCCAGTGTGCAGACGATTGTGATCGCCAATCCGAAAGGCGGCAGCGGCAAGACGACGCTCGCCACCAACATCGCCGGCTGGCTCGCCGGCAAGCGCCAGCGCGTCGTGCTTGCCGACGCCGATCCGCAGCGCTCGTCGACGCAATGGTTGCAGCGCCGTCCGCCGCTCTTTCCCGCGATCGTCGGCCACGACGGCGACGGCAAGAAAAAGGATTTGAAGGACTTCGATCCGCAGTGGGCCGTTGTCGACACTGCGGCCGGCTCGCATGGCGAAAGCCTGCGCGATGCGGTGCGGCGCGCCGACGTCATGCTGGTGCCGCTTGCGGCGTCGACGTTCGACATGGCGGCCACCGAGCGCTTTCTGGCGACGCTCGCCGAATACAAAGCGGTCAAGCAGGGAGGCTTGGCGCTCGGGATCGTCGCCAATCGCGTCGACGCGCGCACGCTCGCTGCAGGCGAGCTGGACGAGTTCCTGACGGTCATTCGACTTTCCGGTGATCGCGCATTTGCGCGACACGCAGGTCTACGTCCATTGCGCGCGCGACGGAATGTCGGTATTCGACCTACCGCGCTCGCGCGCCGAGCAGGACTGGGAGCAATGGCGGCCGCTGACGCGCTGGATCGCGCGCCATGCGCGCGGCACGCGACGGCTGAGGGCCGGCCACCGCGCGAGAGCATTTCGCCGCCACAAAAGAAACGGCCGTCGCGTCGCGACGGCCGTTCTTGCTCGACTTTTCGCAGAGCGCGATTACTTCTTCGCCGCGGCGTCCTTCGCCGCAGCGGCGGCTCTTGTCGGCGGCTTCCTTCGAGGCGTCGGCGTCTTTTGAGGCTGCGTCCTTGGTTGCATCGGCGGCGGACGTGGCGGCATCCTTGGTCGCATCCGCAGCGGCCTTGCGCCGCGTCCTTCGGTGGCGTCCACAGTCGCCTTGGCGGCGTCCTTCGTGGCGTCGGCGGCCTTCGACATCGATTCCTTCGCCTTGTCCGCGGCCTGTTGCGTGGAACTCGATTGCTGGCCGCACGCAACGAGCGTCGTGGCCAGCGCCATCGCCGTCAACGCGGCGAGCGTGCGCATCTTCATTGTGTATTCTCTCCGGGGCTTGAAAGTGGCGTTGGCGGCAGGCCTTTCCAGCGACCGCCGTCAGTGAAAGATTATAGCCGATTGCCGTTACGTGGAGCGTCGATATCGCTTACCCGTGCCGGAAGCGCCGGCGTTCGGCTCGCGCAAGCAGCAACAATCCGCTCGTGGCGATCGATCGTCATCCCGACCGCCGACCAACCGTCGGGATGCTGGCCGAACACGAGGAAGCCGAACGCCGTCGCCCACACGATTTGCAAATAGATGAACGGGGTGAGCTGCGACGCGGGCGCCATCACGTAGGCGCGCGTCAGAAACCAGTGGCCCAAGCCGGCCAACGTGCCGAGCAGGGCGAGCAGGAATGCATCGGATAGCGAGCGCGTCGATTCGATCAGGGCGAACGGCAGCAACGCGGTCAATCCGACGGTGCCCACGATCGCGCTGTAGAACAGCGTGGTGTGCAGCGCCTCGCCCAGCAGCTTGCGCGTCAGCATCTGGTAGAGCGCGTTGCAGACCGGCGGCGACGATCAAGCAGCAGCGCCGCCGGATGGAAGACCGCCGACCCGGGCCGCAACAGGATCAGGATGCCGCATGAAGCCGGCGATCGAGGCGACGATGCGCGGCCGAGTCGGCCGCTCGCCGAGTATGGGATACGACAGCGCCGCGACGATGATCGGCGCGAGGAACGTGATCGACGACGCTTCGGCGAGCGGCAGAAAGCGCAGGCCGGCGAAAAAGCACGCGGTTGCGCCTGAGCAAGAACGCCGAGCGGGCGAGCTGCAACGGCAGCCGCCGCGTGCGCCAGAATCCCGGTCCCGCACTGGCCCACGCGAACGGCGTCACGAACAGCGTTTGGCCCGCGTAGCGCGCCCACATCACCAGCAGCAGCGAATGGTCGCGGACCAGGTATTTCGCCGTCGTGTCGAGCGACGAGAGGCCAGAATCCGGCCATCAGGAACAGCGGCAGCGCGTGCCGGAGCGCGTGCGGTCCGTGCCTTCTTGTTTCATCGCCGCTCACCCGCTCGATGCTTCGCATCTGCGCTCCCTCTCCCCGCGCGCGGGGAGAGGGTCGGAGGTGAGGGGCATACGCCGTCAACACATTACGCGGCAATCAGCTCCCGCAGCACGAACGGAAGGATGCCTCCGTGCTTGTAATAATCGACCTCGATCGGCGTATCGATCCGGCACAGCACCGAGCACGCTTTTTTCGATCCGTCCTTGCGCGTGATCGCGAGCGTCAGCTCCTGCTGCGGCTTGATGTTTGCCGGCACGGCGATGTCGAACGTCTCGTCGCCGCTGATGCCGAGCGATTCGACGCGTATCGCCGCCCTTGAACTGCAGCGGCAGCACGCCCATGCCCGACGAGGTTCGAGCGATGGATGCGCTCGAAGCTCTTGGCGATCACCGCCTTGACGCCCAGGAGCTGCGTGCCTTTGGCGGCCCAGTCGCGCGAGCTGCCGGTGCCGTATTCCTCGCCGCCGAACACGATCGTCGGCACGCCTGTCGTTCTGGTAGCGCATCGCCGCGTCGTAGATCGACATCCGTTCGCCGGACGGCTGGAACAGCGTGACGCCGCCTTCGCATGCGCGTGCCGTCCGGCTTCGCGCGGCACCATCAGGTTCTTGATCCGCACGTTGGCGAACGTGCCGCGCAGCATGACCTCGTGGTTGCCGCGGCGCGCGCCGTAGCTGTTGAAATTCGGCACCGATACGTCGCGTTCCTGCAGATAGAGGCCGGCCGGGGAGGTCGGCTTGATCGAGCCGGCGGGCGAGATGTGGTCGGTCGTCACCGAGTCGCCGAAGATGCCGAGCGCGCGCGCGCACTCGATGTCGCCGATGCGCGCCGGGCTTCATCGTGAAGCCGTCGAAAAACGGCGGCTTGGCGATGTACGTCGATTTCGGCCAGTTGTAGACCTGTCCGGTCGATGCCCGCGATGCCTTTCCACATCGGATTCGCGTTGGCGAGGTCGCCGTAGAGGCGCGCGATACGATGGCCGGGTCGCTTGGCGAAGCTCATCACCGCCGCGATCTCGTGCGACGTCGGCCAGATGTCGCTGCAGATACACCGGACCGTTCTGTGCCCTGTGCCGAGCGGCTCGGTCGGCGAGGTCCTTGCAGCACGGTGCCGGCGATCGCATACGCGACGACGAGCGGCGGCGACGCCGAGGAAGTTCGCCTTGAGGTTCGGATGGATGCGCGCCTCGAAATTGCGATTGCCCGACAGCACGGCCGCGCACGACGAGGTCGTTGCCGGTGATCGCGTCGTTGATCTCGGGCGCGAGATCGCCGGCGTTGCCGATGCACGTCGTGCAGCCGTAGGCGGCGACAGCGAGAAGCCGAGCTTGTCGAGATAAGGCAGCAGCCCCGCCCGGGTCAGGTAGTCGGTGACCACGCGCGAGCCCGGTGCGAGCGACGTCTTGATGTGCGGCTTCACGGTGAGGCCGCTTTTCGACCGCCTTTTTCGCGAGCAGGCCGGCGGCGAGCAGCACGCCCGGGTTCGACGTGTTCGTGCACGACGTGATCGCGGCGATCAGCACGTCGCCGTTGCCGATGTCGACGGTGTCGCGCTGGCGCGGCCGCGACGCGGTCCGGCGTCGGCCGGTTGTCCACCATCTCGACGAGATCGCGCGGCTGGCCGTTCGCGCCGGCAACGTCAGCGGCGGGTCCGCTGCGCATCGCGCCGGCCGGGCGCATCGGCTGCGTCGTGTAACGCGCGTGTCGAGCTTGTCCGGCGGCTTGCGCGAAGCCGTTTTCGGCGTTCGGCTTGCTGAAGAGCTACGTGAACTGTCGTCTTCAGGTTGCCGAGCTCGATCCGGTCCTGCGGGCGCTTCGGTCCGGCCAGCGACGTCTTGATCGACGCCAGGTCGAGCGTCACCACCTTCGTGTAGTCGATCTCGCCGGCACGCGGAATGCCGAACAGGCCCTGCGCCTTGAAGTACGACGCGAACGCGTCGATCTCCGCCGTCGGTGCGGCCGGTCGTACTTCAGGTAATCGACTGTCGCCTCGTCGACCGGGAAGAAGCCCATCGTCGCGCCGTATTCGGGCGCCATGTTGCCGATCGTCGCGCGGTCGGGCACCGCCAGCGACGCCGTGCCTCGCCGAAGAATTCGACGAACTTGCCGACGACCTTCTCCTTGCGCAGCATCTCGGTGACCGTCAGCACGAGGTCGGTGGCGGTGACGCCTTCGCTGCAGCTTGCCCGTCAGCTCGACGCCGACGACGTCGGGCGTGAGGAAGTAGACCGGCTGCCCGAGCATCCCGGCTTCGGCCTCGATGCCGCCGCACGCCCCACGCGACGACGCCGATGCCGTTGATCATCGTCGTGTGGCTGTCGGTGCCGACCAGCGTATCCGGGTAATACACGCCGTTCTTGCTTGTGGACGCCGCGCGCCAGGTACTCGAGGTTGACCTGGTGGACGATGCCGATGCCCGGCGGCACGACCTTGAAGGTGTCGAACGCCTGCATGCCCCACTTCATGAACTGGTAGCGCTCGGCGTTGCGCTCGAACTCGAGCTTCATGTTGAGGTCGAGCGCGTTCTTCGTGCCGTAGTAATCGATCATGCACCGAGTGGTCGACGACGAGGTCGACCGGGCACCAGCGGCTCGATCACCTTCGGGTTCTTGCCGAGGTCGCTGGCGACGTTGCGCATCGCCGCGAGGTCGCACAGCAGCGGCACGCCGGTGAAGTCCTGCAGCACGACGCGGGCGACGACGAACGGGATCTCGTCGACGCGCGCGGCGGTCGGCGTTCCACGCCGGCGAGCTGCCGCACGTGCTCCTCGGTCACCTTCTTGCCGTCGCAGTTGCGCAGCACCGCTTTCGAGAACGATGCGGATCGACACCGGGCAGCCGCGAGATCTTGCCGAGTGCCGGCCTGCTTCGAGCGCTGGCGAGCGAGTAGAACTTGCCGGACTGCCGGCGGCGAGCGAAGAATCCTGAAGCGTGTTGAAGCAGATTGTGCGGCCATGGCAGTGTCGTCCGAAGAGGGTGGCAGCTGGGCGCTTACTTGCTCGCCGCCCATCATCGCTGCGGATGTTGATCGTCTGCCCGTTGGGCAGCGTCATATCGCCGGGCTGCTGGCCCGGCTTGCAGGCGCCGACGTGGCGGCCTTCGATCACGGAGTCGGATTCCGTCGTGCGCCGCCAAGCGGCGGGTCGAACGTCGCGTGCGCCTCGGTCCGGTACGCGGTGTCGCCGGTGCAGCGTCATCACCGATTGCGACTTCATCGATCGAGGTCGCCGAGCTTGCGATCGCCGTCGCCGGTGAACTTGCTGCCGCTGACCTTGAAGTCGTGCTTGCTGCACATGCCTGGCATCACTTCCGGACGACATCTCTGATCATGTCCTGCTGGACCGAGGCGTCGAGGCACAGCGTGCGCTTCACGCGGCGTCGCTGGCGCTGCGCGTTGCGACTGACGTGTTCGATCTCCCACAGGCCCGGCTTGAGCTTCGGAAAGTCCTGCGCGGTCGCCGCGAGCGGCGCACGGCCGCGAGGACTGAGCGATCGAACGGTTCATTCGGGAGGTCTCCGAATCGGCGACGGCGGTCAGACCGACCATCAGGTCGACGAATTCGTGCACGGGCATCGACTTCGAGCCGCTTCGCGTCGAGCGCGACGTCGAGGATCGCCTGCTGCTGCTTCGCCGGGAAGCGGCGCGCGAGGTTGGTGCGGAACTTCTCGACCAGCACCGGCATGCCTTCGCTTGCGCCGGCGGCGATGGCCGATCGGATACTCGACGACGACTTCCTTCGTGCTTGCGTGCCGTCCTTGAACTCGATCGTGATCGCGTTCGCGATCGAGCGCTTGTCGGGGTCGAGGTAGTCGCGTCGAGAACTGCTTGTCCTCGACGCACGTCATCTTGTCGCGCAGCGCGTCGATGCGCGGATCGGGCGCGACGTTGTCCTCGTAGTCGGCGGCGGTCAGCCGGCCGTGGATCAGCGGCACGGCGACCATGTACTGGATGCAGTGGTCGCGGTCGGCCGGGTTGGCGAGCGGGCCCTTCTTGTCGATGATGCGGATCGCCGACTCGTGCGTGCGGATCGTGATCTTCGCGATGTCGTCGATCCGGTCCTTGACGCTGCGGATGGAGCTGCCATCGCGCACTCGACGGCGGTCTGCGCGTGGAACTCCGCCGGGAAGCGAGATCTTGAACAGCACGTTCTCCATCACGTAGCTGCCGTAGGGACGCTGGAACTTGAACGCGCTGGCCGCTTGAACAGCACGTCGTAGAAGCCCCAGGTCTTCGCGGTCAGCACCGACGGGTAGCCCATCTCGCCGGTCTTCGCGATCAGCGCGAGGCGCACGGCGCGCGACGTCGCATCGCCGGCCGCCCAGCTCTTGCGCGAGCCCGTGTTGGGCGCGTGGCGGTAGGTGCGCAGGCTCTGGCCGTCGACCCACGCGAGCGACACGGCGTTGATGATCTCGTCGCGCGACGAGGCCGAGCATGTTGCGCGACGACCGCGGTGGAGGCGACCTTCACCAGCACGACGTGGTCGAGGCCGACGCGGTTGAAGCTGTTCTCGAGCGCGATCACGCCCTGGATCTCGTGCGCCTTGATCATCGCCGTCAGCACGTCGCGCATCGTCAGCGGCGGCTTGCCGGCGGCGACCGCAGTGCGCGACAGCCAGTCGGCGGTCGCGAGGATGCCGCCCAGGTTGTCCGACGGGTGGCCCCATTCGGCGGCGAGCCACGTGTCGTTGAAGTCGAGCCAGCGGATCATCGCGCCGATGTTGAACGCCGCCTGCACCGGATCGAGCTGGAACGGCGTGCCCGGCACCTTCGCGCCGTTCGGCACGATCGTGCCCGGGACGATCGGGCCCGAGCAGCTTCGTGCACGCCGGATAGTCGAGCGCCTCGAAGCCGCAGCCCAGCGTGTCGATCAGGCAGTAGCGCGCGGTGTCGTAGCGCCTCCTTGCTCGTGATCTTGTAACTTCGCGACGTAGTCGGCGATGTCGACGCAGCACCTGGTCGGGCTTGGGACGGACGTTGGAGATGGGAGCGGACATGATCGCGTGTCGATTTCAGGTTCGCTGCGTCGATCGGGACGAACGTCCTGGTCGTCCGGCGACCGGTGTAGTTGGCGGAGCGGCCGGATGATCTTGCCGTCCTGCGCGCTGCTCGATCACGTGCGCCGACCAGCCGGAGGTGCGCGAGATCACGAACAGCGGCGTGAACATCGCGGTCGGCACGCCCATCATGTGGTAAGCTGACCGCCGAGTACCAGTCGAGGTTCGCGAACATCTTCTTCGCGTCCGCCATCACCGTCTCGATGCGCTCGGCGATCGCGAACATCTTGAGGTCTGCCGGCGTCCTGCGACAAGCCTGTGCGCGACCGTCCTTGATCACCTTGTTGCGCGGATCGGCGATCGTGTACACCGGATGGCCGAAGCCGATGATCACTTCCTTCGCCTCGACGCGCGCGCCGGATGTCGGCCTCGGCCTCGTCCGGCGTCGTCGTAGCGCTTCTGGATCTCGAACGAGACTTCGTTCGCGCCGCCGTGCTTCGGGCCGCGCAACGCGCCGATGGCGCCGGTGATCGCCGAGTACATGTCGGAGCCCGTGCCGGCGATGACGCGCGCGGCGAACGTCGACGCGTTGAACTCGTGCTCGGCGTACAGGATTGAGCGACGTGTGCATCGCGCCGCACCCACAGTCGCTGACGGTGCGCGCGCCGTGCAGCAGGTGCAGGAAGTGGCCGCCGATCGAGTCGTCGTCGGTCTCGACGTCGATCCGCCTGCCGTTGTGGCTCCAGTGATACCAGTACAGCAGCATCGAGCCGAGCGAGGCCATCAGCCGGTCGGCGATGTCGCGCGCGCCGGGCGCGCTGTGGTCGTCGCGTTCGGGCAGCACGGTGCCCGAGCGCCGAGACGCGCGGTGCGCATCACGTCCATCGGATGCGCCGCGGCCGGAAGTCTGCTCCAGCGCGACCTTCACCGGCGCGGGAATGCCGCGCAGCGATCTTGAGCTTCGCGCTTGTACGCGGCGAGCTCGGCCGACGGTCGGCAGCTTGCCGTGGACCGAGCAGGTACGCGATCTCCTCGAATTCGCAGGCATCGGCGATGTCGAGGATGTCGTAGCCCGCGATAGTGCAGGTCGTTGCCGGTGCGGCCGACCGTGCAGAGCGCCGTGTTGCCGGCCGACGACGCCGGACAGCGCGACCGATTTCTTCGGCTTCGGCGCGGCGGGCGCTGTCGGTCATCGGCATCCTCATTCTCGAGCCGTCTCGTCCTGCAGCTTGCCGCGTAGAGCGCGTCCAGCTTCTGCTCGTACGCGTGATAGCCGAGGTAATCGTACAGCTCGGCGCGCGTCTGCATCGAGTCGGACGACCGCTCTTCTGCGTGCCGTCGCGCCGCAACGCCTGATAGACGTCGAGCGCCGCCTTGTTCATCGCGCGGAACGCCGAGCAGCGGATAGAGCGCGATCGTCGACATCGGCGCTCGCAGCTCGGCGACGGTGAAGAGCGGCGTCTGACCGAACTCGGTGATGTTGGCGAGGACCGGCACGTTGACCGCCGCCGCGAAGCGCTTGTACATCGCGAGCTCGGTGATCGCCTCCGGGAAAGATCATGTCGGCGCTCGGCCTCCACGTACGCGACGCGCGCGCGTCGATCGCCGCGTGCAGCCCTTCGACGGCGCAGCGCATCGGTGCGCGCCATGATCACGAAGTCGCGGATCCGTTCAGCGCGTCGACGGCCGCCTTGACGCGGTCGACCATCTCCGACTTGCGAGACGAGCTCTTTGCCCGGCCGGTGGCCGCAGCGCTTCGCGCCGACCTGGTCCTCGATGTGCATCGCGCCCGCGCCGAACTTGATCGAGCGAGCGCACCGTGCGCGCAATGTTGAACGCCGACGTGCGCCGAATCCGGTGTCGACGTCGACCGAGCAGCGGCAGCGGCGAGACGTCGGTGATGCGCCGCACGTCGGTCAGGACGTCGTCGCAGATTGCTGATGCCGAGATCGGGCACCGCCGAGCGAACCGCGGCGACGCCGCCGCCGGAAAGGTAAGATGCGCCTTGAACCCCGAGCGCTCGGCGAGAGCGCGTGGTACGCGCAGATCGCGCCGGGTACCTGCAGCGGTCGCTCCGCAGCGAGGCGGCGCGGAATCGGGCTCCGGCGACGCGTCCGTCACTGGCGGCGTGAGCGCGGCGCGCCACCACGGGCAGCGGGCGACGCCGGCGCTCTTCCTCGACTCCCTTCAGCGTCGCGTCCATCGTCTCGCGCGAGAACTCGTCGATCGGCAGGTCCGTGACGCGCGTGTACTCGCCGCTCGCGGTGGTCACCGGCACGCCGTACATGACGTCCTGCGGAATTCCGTAGCTGCCGTCCGACGGCACGCCCATCGTCACCCACTGGCCGCTCGCTGCCGTGCATCCAGTCGCGGACGTGGTCGATCGGCGGCATTCGCGGCGGACGCCGCCGACGACAAGCCCGCGCGCCTCGATGATTGCCGCGCCGCGCTTGCCGACCGTCGGGCAGGAAGACGTTGCGGTTCCAGTTCTCGTCGTTGATCATGTCCTTTGACCGACTTGCCGTCGACGGTCGGCGAAGCGGTAGTCGGCGTACATCGTCGGCGAGTGGTTGCCCCAGACGCACGAGCTTCTCGATCGACGCCCACGGGCTTGCCGGTCTTGGCGGCGAGCTGCGACAGCGCGCGGTTGTGGTCGAGGCGCAGCATCGCGGTGAAGTTCTTCGTTCGGCAGCGACGGCGCCGACTTCATCGCGATGTAGGCGTTGGTGTTGGCCGGATTGCCGACGACCAGCACGCGTGACGTCGCGCGAGGCGACGGCGTCGAGCGCCTTGCCCTGCTCGATGAAGATCTTCGCGTTCTCCAGCAGCAGGTCCTTGCGCTCCATGCCCGGGCCGCGCGGCTCGCGCGCCGACGAGCAGCGCGATAGTCGGCGTCCTTGAACGCGACCTTCGGGTCGCCGGTGCCGATCATGCCGGCGAGCAGCGGAAACGCGCAGTCCTCGAGCTCCATCATCACGCCCTTCGAGCGCGGCCTGCGCCTTGTCGATCGGCAGCTCGAGCAGCTGCAGGATCACCGGCTGGTCGCTGCCCGAGCATTTCGCCCGAGGCGATGCGAAAGCAGGAGCGCGTCAGCCGATCTGGCCGGCGGCGCCGGTGACGGCAACTCGTACGGGGTTTTTCATGGTGAATTCCTGGAATCAGGAGGGCGAGAGTGTCACGGCGGCAGGCTGCGCGAGCAGGCCGGAGTGTGCTATCGGAATCGCGCGGTGTTTGCGGTGCACCGTTCGCTGCGACCCCGCTGCGCCGTCGGCCAGCGCAGCTGGGCTATGCACTCTACCGCACGCGCATTGTAGGCTCTGCGTTCCGCCGCATGTCAATCCAGTCTTATATCTTATATAAGACATAATGATATGAGATAGACAACGCCGGTCGCGCGGCCGATAATGAGCCGCGGTGATCGGCGGGCGGCTGGCCCGCGCTCGGACGCCTGACGCCGACCGCCGGCCTGGATCCTCGATGCCCGACGCCGCGCCGCCACGTTCCAGCCGCTCTACCTGCAGATCAAGGCGCTCCTCGAGAAGGAGCCTCGACGCGGGCGAGTGGGGTCCGGGCACGGCGATTCCCAGCGAGGCGATCCTCGCGCGCGCGCTTCGGAGCCTCGCAGGGCACCGTGCGCAAGGCGATCGGCGCGCTCGCCGCCGAAAACCTCGTCGTGCGGCGGCAGGGCAAGGGCACGTTCGTCGCGACGCACACCGAGGAAGCGTCGTCGCTCTTCCGCTTCCTGCGGATTCGCCGCAACGACGGAGGCGACGAGTATCCGGGAAGCCGCGTGCATCGACGTGCGGCGCGGCAAGGCGTCCGCCGAGGCGGCGCGCCTGCTCGACCTCAAGCCGGGCGATGCCGATCCTGCTCGTCCGCGGGTCCTCGAATACGCGGGCGAGCCCGTCGATGCTGGACGAGATCACGCTGCCCGGCGCGCTCTTCCGCGGGACTCACCAAGGCGCGGGTCGACGCCTACCAAGGCTCGATGTACGGCCTTTTCGAGACGCAGTTCGGCGTCCGGATGGTCAAGGCGCAGGAAAAGCTCCGCGCCGTTGCCGCCGACGCCGCAAGCGCGAGGATTCTCGGCGTGCGAGTCGGGCGATCCGCTGCTCGCGGTCGATCGGGTCACGCTCACCTACGGCGACCGGCCCGTCGAATGGCGGCGCGGCCTTTGCACGACGAAGCGACATCACTACGTCAACGAGATCGGCTGATCGCTGCCGGCGGTGGCACTCGCGGCGAACGCAGCGTGTCCGGTGGCCGAAGGCGCCGGCATCGCGCTATAATTTGGTTGTTGCTATGCACAAACGCCGGCAGTGCCGTATCGCCGCCGCACGCCTGGAAGGGCCTGTCCCGCTGTTCTCGCGATTTCCTCCATGCCCCGTCAGCGGTCTCGACACGTGAAGCAACGTCCCGTCTACCTCGACCTGCCGCGGATCCGGTTGCCGTTGCCGGGCATCGTTTCGATCCTGCACCGCGCGTCGGGCGCGCTGCTTGTCTCTGGTCGGGATCCCGCTGCTGCTGTACGCGGTGTCGAGCGAGCCTCGCCTCCGCCCGAAGCGCTACGCGGCGATGAAGGCGAGTCTTTCGCCATCCGGTCGCGAAGCTCGTGCTCATCGCGCTCTCTGTGGGCGTATCTGCATCACTTCTGCGCCGGCATCCGCTACCTGCTGCTCGACATCCATCGCGGGATCGAGCTCGCGCCGGCCCGCCGCTCGAGCGCCGTGGTGCTCGTGCTGAGCCTCGCGCTGACGCTGATCCTCGGGGCGCGGCTGTGGTGACGCGCCGGCACGCCGTCGGCGCGCACTACGGGCCTCATGGACTGGCTCATCCAGCGGCTCACCGCCGTCGTCATGGCGCGTCTACACGGTGCTGGTGCTCGCGCATCGCGCTGTGGAACGGCGGCATCGACTATTCGCTGTGGACGGACCTCTTCGCCCACGGCGGCTTCAAGCTCGCATCGTTCCTGTTCATGGTGGCGTTGCTCTATCACGCGTGGATCGGCGTGCGCGACATCCTGATGGACTACATCAAGCCCGCCGGCATGCGGCTGCTGCTCGAGACGGTCACCGTCATCGCGCCTCGTCGCCTACCTCGGCTGGACGCTGCAGATGCTGTGGGGAGCGCGCATGATCGGCGCGGCATCCAAGCT